>Ga0255341_1000337_pt1 | contig 81572 bp, 69 predicted proteins | sample wastewater_treat_8_FD_192418 | JGI IMG/M metagenome (GOLD analysis project Ga0255341, IMG submission 192418) | Wastewater microbial communities from Lulu Island WWTP, Vancouver, Canada - plant12 | ecosystem: Engineered > WWTP > Wastewater > Unclassified | place: Canada: Vancouver, British... | reverse complement strand
CGCCAAGGTGTGGTTCAGATTGCCTCTCCTGGCGTTATTCAGCCGGAGCCGCAAAATGGAAAAGTCTTAAGTAGACCTGGGGAAATTTCATTGCCATAATTGGGGATTTTTGCTTTGCCATTGACACATTAAATAAGTTGGTTGGGTCATATTCGTATATCGCATCAAATGTCCTTCCCAAGACATCATCATTGAGATCTGCGGCAGTTATGCCTTCGCCTAGCAACTTGTCTACAGGAAGGTTCTCGAAGAAGGAAGGAAATAGATACAGTCTTTGACCGACGAAACCAAGACCATTCAAAACCATGGCTTTCAGGACCTGAGAATGGGATAATTTATGATGCCTGCTTTTCGGAAGACGATCATCAATGACTTCGCTAATCCCAAGCTGGTCAAAAACGCCTGCTACAAGCCCAAAATGGTCCAATCGCGCCATCTCTATTTCCATCATGCTCTCCCTTACCCGAAGTGTAGATGAACGCCATATTAAAAAAGACTTCCTATATTTTTTGAATTATCTTTGGAAGTGCTCCGTTAATGCGAAATGCAGGATGTATTGTACGCAAAAGCATTTGTGTATCAAAAACAGCCAAGTTACGATATGCAAATTGTTTTGTATACCATGTAGGTTACATTTTAATATATGGTTCAATTAATAGGTTATTATTTCACATCCTCTGTAATATTAAGTAATTTTGGAAAAGCGAAAATTGTTGGCCGGTCTATAGAGTTTCATCCCCTATACTGGATTATTAATTTACTCGTTAATCATCGAATTCAAGAGTCTTCAGAGGTCAGATCTTGGTACAGTCTCTCCCTGTACTCATCCGCCAGCTTCGAGACCCTGTCTGCAATGGGTATCTTCAGCTCATACTCCTCCTCTAGCCGCCCGATCCCCTCATCAATGTAGGTGATCCAGATCTTCTGCTCCAGCTCACCGGCCTTGCGGTACTGCGCCTCTATCTCCTTGTAGACCGCATCGAAGTCGAACTCCGCTAAGAACAGGGCAGCGCAGTCAGGAGCATCTCCTGACCGGTTGGCGATCAGCTTCATGATGAAGATATCACCCAAAGCGGCATCCTTAATCACCAGGTTCCCAAAAGACCTGGACCGAATAGCCCTCTGCCACATAGTCTCGCTCAGGCTGAAATCGTAAGAGATCCTACAGGCGAAGATGTCCAGGTTTCGCCCACCCTTCACGGCCAGCCTGTTGACGCCCAAGCGGGCGTGCCTCTTCTCCGGGCCGACGATCTGGAAGCCCAAGCTAATGGCTGCCTCGATGAGCCTGGATTTATCAGCTTCATCTCTGCAGACCACATCGATATCTTTAGTGGCATCTTTCAGCCCCGACTCTAACATTGTAGCTCCGCCTATAAGCAGAGACTCAACCCTCTGATCCAGAACCTTGCCGAGCTGCTCGAACAGCTCATTTACCTCTTCTCGTCTGGAGATCTTGCTAGAGCTTGATTTCATAGAGACCCGTTCTGTCCTCGATATCCTCCAGAGTTGGATAGCCCTTGATTCTCTCGCCCAGCAGGACTGCTTTCAGATTCTTCATCATGGGATGATCGATGTCCTCCAATTCATCCTTATTCTTCAGATAGAATAGTATGCAAAAAAGCTTCTGGAAAAGCTCACCTGCAGAGTCAAGGGAGTGTATGAAGACCTCCTGAACGGACAGCTTCCTCTCAGGCAGGGTGTAGTAATTATCCCGTAGATCCAGCTCGATCCCGTAATCCTCATAGGCGCTGAACGATGTAGGCGTGGCATCCTGCAAGCGTATGCTCTTGAAAAGCACGCTGCTCCTGTAGCTCTTGATGAGCAGGGCATCCCTGGGGACGAGGCGCAGGGCCCGATATTCCATGAGTGCGGCCGCGAAGTCCTTTAGCTCCGACCAAAGTATGTAGTTGAAGGAGTAGAGATAGGCCTTTCCTTCCTTGGAGCGCTTAACCACGCCCTGCCTTAGAAAGCCCTTTAGATAACCGTATAGGGTATCGCTGGGGATGCCTGTCTCTTCGGCCAGAGCTTCCAGGCTCTTGGGTATCTGGTCCAGCCTGGCCAGGAGTTCCACTCTGCGCAGGGATAGAGCCTTCTGCAGTGGAGAGGCCCTATGGCTGTAATAGAGCTTTTTGAAGGCCTCTGCCGGGGGCGTGCCAGCCAGTATGACTTCGCGCCCTCTCCGCTCTATCAGCCCCTGCTCCTCCAGGCGAGTTAGAAGCCTGGACACAGTCTCCCTTTTGAATCCCAGCTCCTTCAAGAGGATGTGAGGATTCACCGGCCCTTCGGAACTAGCGATGAGAGCAAGCGTTCGGATATCATTTTTGCTTAGATGCATCTCTTTAAATTGAGTCAAATGCTTATATAAATGTGATCCATTTTCAAGAGAAAGCCTTTTGTCAGGCCCTCCCGCGCCGAAGCTTCTGTCACAGCTCGATATACGCCATTCCTGGAGATCCGACAGCCCCAAGAGCTGAGAGATAGGGGCTCATCTTTCTCCAATTCACTTCTTTCCATACCTGGAGCCATCACCTGAGGAGATAGGCCGCCTCATCATCTGTGAAAAGGGTCCGGTTGCTCCTTTCTGCATCATGCCGGTCTTGAAGAGCATAGCCCGGATAGCCTTATTCCTGATATCAGGTTCCGTCTTGATCATCCTTGAAAGCCACCCCCGCGCTGGTAAGTTGCCTCTCATGCCCATCCCCATTCTCTTTATAGTGCCGAAGATTGCATTTGCGGATGGGAAGGGCTGGATTGGAAGAGATCGCCCCAGTGTGATATGAAGATGAGCTCCATGCATGTCGATGCAACTCTCATGCAGGCGATTGATCTCTTCGAGAATGCCTTCATGCCATGACCCATTTTCATGCCTCATGGGGTCTGGCCAGGCATGACGGTTTAAATAGCATACACACTGCATTCAATTTTATGATGCTCGTTTGGCCTCTTCTTACGGATTACTGTATGATTGGTTTGGGCCTGTGAATAACATGGATTCTCTTTATGACCTCTGTCTCATCCCCTTTCCCTGAATTATTCTTAAGCTTAAGCTTTACTATATGCTCTCCTATAGAGAGCTCCGTCGCATCAATACTGGCAAAACGCTTGCCTTTTTCTGGATGGTTCCTCGAGCCGGGGGCCTCATCATCCACTGACCACTGCAAATCCAGTCCATTGTCTCCGATAGACTCGTCCAGCTCGACCTCAACATTCGAATTGTCCTCGCATACGATCAAATCTTCGCCAATTGCAGAATCACTCGGACCATCCACTCTGATCTCCTGAGAGGTCTCTCCAATGCATATCGTCAGGCCCACTCCATTCTGCCCTTTCTTGGGTGTGAGTCTTGCCTTTATAATGAACTTCTTATGCTGCCCTTTTGGGATCACAGGCGTGAGGAAGGCAAATGATCCTGTATTTGATCCCGTCTGTGAAAGAACACCAGTGCTTACTAAATCATCCCCAATCTCATTTCCATCTTCGTCAACCTCAACTACAGTCCAAAGATAGTCATAGCTTACTCCATCCTGGGCCTCCTGGTCTATCGCTGTCAGGCTGATTGCCTGCCCTGGCCTCAATGCCTCCTGAGAAACGGCACTCGCTGACATGCATGTTGCAGCCAAAAGCGCTGTCAGGAGCAGTACTATGATGTTTTTTGCCATCTGTCGATCCTCCCGTCCTGTGATGGCACAGACTACACTTCGTTAAGTATTATAGACGATTGAGTTCAATTATTGCCGGGGGTTGTACGGTTCATACCAATTCGCATAATTATAATTTTTTATCAGTAAATCAGGTGGGGCGTACCTCTCTGCCCCCTGCTCAAGCTACCCTTACTGCTTACTACCGAAAGTTTAATAAGTTCTTAACTGCAGAAAATAATGGGGACATTCGGATGGGGAGACCCGGCCTGAACAGGTGATCAAAGGGGGTATGGAAATGCCATTAAGTGGAAGATCAAGCTGGCTTTTAATCGCAATCTTACTATCTTTAATTCTGCTATCAGTATCCTTAGCACATAATGATACAGTGATATTGAATGTGATGATCGATGTGAATTCCTTTCCTTCCCCGACATCTGATCAGGAGAACTTAACCCATAACTCTCTTATCAATTTAACAAATACTCTGAGCGCCGGGCGCCTGAGCAGTACATATTATCTTTCTGGGGAGGCTATACCTGTTGAACGGCTATATTTGACATATTTGGGAGAATCTCCCCGGCGTGAACTGGCCATGGGGAGCACGACGATCGATGAAAAGCTAGGATCGATGTCCAGCTCGAAGCAGAGGGAGCAGTTGGAGAGGATGAAAAGATATGTTAAAGCGTGCCACGTCTGCGGAGGAAAGAGAATCGAACCCAAGGGCTTCAGGCCCCAGTCTCTGTCACAGAGCAATGCAACCTACCAGGCACTGGCGGATATGGGAATTGTCTATGATGCGGGATTTATTGCCGGTCTGTTATACTATCCGGGCCATGAGAGTGATGCCTGGCCTTATCTCATCGAACCGTATAACATTTATGCAGTCCCTATCAGCAGCTACAACTTCTCGGGCGAACCGGCTATCCTATCCGACCGGTATGCAAAAGAGAGGAGGGGCTTGAACAGCTCTCAGTGGTATGAGCTGCTGATAGGCAAGTTTGATGAATCCTCTGATAATGATGAGCCTATAGTAGTTGTATTTGACAACTTGATATCCGGCGTTGACACAGGCTACTTTGAAGCCTTTGAGAGGTTCATTGACTATGCCTCTGCAAGAAATGCCACATTTGTAACCACGATGGAGCTGGTGAATATATCTGCTGAGAGGCCCCTGGCAGAAATCATTCATAGTCCGTCAAATAAGAGCATTATCTCATCGGATGCTCATAAGAATTGCACAATCTGCGAGACCCTGGAGAGCATCAGCATTGAAGATGTAAAGGATAAGCAGAGAGCATCCAATGCTTCATCGATAAAGCCGACTGCAATGCCCAAGGCTGTGATGATCGAATAGCGGGGGCAGAATAGCCGCGATTCAATGAAATTCTCATCATCTCCTTGAAGGGCAGCTCTCACCGGCAGCCAGCCGATATGGACCATATGGACCATATGGACCATATTGACGATGCTGTCAGCTGAGCCCGCGAAGACAGAATCGCTCAGACAGAGAACATCGCCGCCCAGCGGGCAATTCGATGAGACGATGAGAAAGGGTATGCTTCGCAGAGGATCCCATCCAGGATGGGTTTAATGCGGGGTACGGGATTCGAACCCGCGAACTCCTGCGAGACAGGATCTTAAGTCCTGCGCCTTTGGCCGGCTTGGCAAACCCCGCAACCATTTAAGGCCGCTTATAGTCGGGGATGATGGATAAATAGTTTCCCGAATGGCCATGTGTGCAGCGGCAAATGGCCTTGAAAAAAGATAAATAGCTTTTTAGAGGCGAAGAAGAGGCCTTCTGAGCCTCTCTTTGTCGCTATCGCCATCGGGATAGGCTATAAGCCAGAGGCTTGTGGCCCATGCCGTGCTTGCAACCTCTTATTCGCCGTCTTCAGTTGTTGCTGATCGTTCATCTCGTTCATGCCGGGGGCAGAACCTGGGCATTTGCTGCAGCCACTGCCTCGCCCTTCACTATCCTCAGGCTGTTGATCAGGTTCATGGTCACATCCTCTGGATAGGTTGAGGTTATGCCTACACTTGTTGTGCCCACGGAGACCGGCCCGCAATCGCACTTCGCGCTGTCCAGCCAGTAGATCGCCTCATAACGGTTGAGATCAGCGGGGACCATGGTGTTGAAGGATGATGGAACGGCACTGACTACATATCCCTCTTTCCCGTCTATGATGATGTCATCCAGACTGGTTACATTATACCCGCTGAATGCAGCGGCCATAATGGAAATTTGCTTTTGGGGCGCAAGTGTTGCATCTACTAATTCATTGAACTGATTTATTATCACATTCGCTCCAGTGGTGTTGTCAGTGGATATCTGCAGGAGGTATATTGTGGCAGATTCCATAACTTGCGGCTTCTGTTCAGTTACCGTATAACCCAGGTTGGTATTCAAATCGAAAGTGATGCCATACGGCCCAAGCTGGCTGCTCTCCGGCGCAGACATGGCCAGAGAGGATAGCATCAGCACCAATGCAACTGCTAGTACGATTCTCACTCTATTCACCTGACCACCCCTTGCTTTTCATCCTAGAAAAGTCTTGCTTTGATATAGATCTCGTATCAGCCCTCCAAAAGAGCATTAGGATCAAATGAGGGTAATGGGGAAGGGATTCATATGAGATATGGCTGTGATGAGCCGGGGATCTACACCATCATCCTCTTCCTGGAGAAGGGGGAGGAGATTGGCATCGGATCGCTGGGCACCATCGATTTCGCCCCTGGGTACTATGCCTATACCGGCTCTGCCCGGGGGCCGGGGGGATGCAAGAGGGTGGACCGCCATGTAGAGATACTTGAGGGCAATAGAGCTACCCGCAGATGGCATATCGACTACCTTCTCTGCAAGACGGGATTGGTTGAGGTGTTCATAACCAGGACAAGCCGGGATCTGGAATGCAGCATAGCGAAGGCCGTGGGAGAGCATCTCATTCCTGTCGCGGGCTTCGGCTGCAGCGACTGCGACTGCGTCAGCCATCTTTATTATGGCGATGATCTGGAGAGGACGAGAGAGGCTGTATCTATCGCCCATTCTCAGGCAGCATCAATGGCTTTGGTGCCCTCGCGAGAATGATCGGGGGAGAGGGCCGATTATAGAGTGGATGCAGGTTCTGCCGATATGGATATATCTCCTGTGCTATAAACCGAAAAGTATGCCTGCATCGCCTTTCTCGCTCAAACATCCGAAACGCATTTATAGATCGAAATATAAAAATTGCGCAAAAGGGAAATAATCATAATAAATTAGCCAGGAACGAAGGCCGCTGTCTATTGAAGGGATAGATCCGGCTGGTAAAGGGAGTAGTTGAATGAGGAGGGGGAGCTCCAGGCTCAGACTACCTCGGGGGAAGCGTAGTCTAAAGGCAAGCCCTGTGCTCATGGGCACCGCCATATTTCTGCTAATTCTAGTCCCGGCTGTATTCTATCTGTTCACCGGCGGGGAGGACTCCCGATCATCCCCTTCATCATCCGACCAGAATTCAGGGATCGGGAACTCCTCTGCCCAGAGCCGCCTCCCTGAGCCCGTGCTCAGAGTTGCCTCCTCAGACATCTCCCTGCTGGCAGTGGTCAACTCCAGCCCGGATCTCTCTTTGGTCTATCTGGAAAACAACGGCATAACTAAGCTTCATAACATTAAGGTGAAGGGACGGGACAGATCCCTTGGCACCCTCTCCGAGCTTGACCCTGGGGAGAAGAAGGTCCTGTCAATAGGGGGCAGGGCAGAGAAGGTGGGTGTCTTCGCTCTAGACCCAACCGGCCTGGAGATTCAGGGGCGGGTCCTGTACAACAGCACAGGAGAGGAGCAGAATGAATCAGAGGATGCCCTGAACAAAAAGCCGATAGAAGAGATGACATTATTTTCCATGTCCATTCCCGCAGGGGGGGCTATTCCAGAGGAAGCTTCAGCCCCCGCCCCCGCCCTCCCTGCTGTAGAAGCACCAATGGCTGAAGAGCCCATCCGCCCGCCAGGCCAGAACTCCAGCTCAGCCTCTCTGTCCCTTAATCTATCAGTCAATAGATCGGCCGGGCTGGCTGGAGAGGCGGTAAGCTTCCAGTGCCTGGCCAGGAACACTGGCGAGGATGAGCTATCCGACGTTCTCATCACCTGTGGTGGCAAGATCGCCTCCACCAGGTTCCTCACTCCGGATAAGGAGCTTCAGCTGGATGGAATTCTGCTGATCGAGAACAACACTAGACTCCAGGCCGAGGCCCGTGCCAAAGATGGCCGGGGCAATATCCATTCCAATAACACCAGCCTTGATATCCGCATGATCTCCCCGGAGATCGACCTTCTGCTCAGAGCCCCGGAGCTTGTTCACCGAGGGGAGAACGCCTCCATACTGATCCAGATCTCGAACAGCGGGGGGGACAGCCTCACTGACCTCAGGGTGGATGACGGATGGGGGGAGGTGGCCCGGATCCCCGTCCTGGCGGCAGGAGAGGTCAGGAAGGTGCATGAGAACAGGACAATTCTGCACACACTGCCCTATGAGGTTGTGGTATCCGCCCGGGACGAGACAGGTGGACAGCTCTATGCCCGCCAGGTCCAGACGATTGCTGTGATGAACTCCTCTCTAGAGATCAAGAGCGAGAGAATGGAGGTGGCCTCATATCCCGGGGAGCCGGCAGAGGTGACCTGGATACTGAGCAACACCGGCCAGGAGACTCTGTTCAATGTCACTTTGCAGGGGGATGAGACAGACTGCATCCTGCCCGTAATGCTCCCGAATGGATCAGTGCGAATGGCCGCCATCTACAACAAGAATGCCACCACCAGGATCAATGTCACCGCCCGGGGGGTAGACAGCCGCGGCTTTGAGACCACCGCCAATGGCAGTGTGCTGCGGAAGAGCATCCAGCCTGGCATCAGCCTGAAGATCATGCCCGAGAGGGTCGAGGCCGTTTCAGGAGATGCAGCCCCCATCAACTGTCTGGTCACCAACTCTGGCCAGGATAGATTGGAGAGCGTGGTCCTCACCCTGGATGGTGCAATGCTCAGTTCCCTGGGCGACCTCGAACCGGGAGAGTTCAGAGTGGTGGAGGCAAGCCCGATCATCCAGGAGAATGGAACACTGCAATTTGCTGTGGCAGGAAAGGATTCCCGGGGCAGGACCTGGTCTGACAGAACGGCAGTTGAGGCAAATACAATCATAACTGCAGTCAAGGTATTTGCCAGTGCATCGCCTTCTGCACTGGCCCCTGGAGGCACCAGCAACATCACCTGCACTGTGGCCAATACGGGCAGTGTGCCCCTTTACAGCATCTTCGTAATCAGCAAAAATACAGGCCCCTTGGGGAGCATTGACTTTCTCTCTCCCAAGCACCAGAAGACGATCACTGCAAAGAAGACGATCAGCAGTGGAGGAGAAGATACCATAACCGCTGAGGGCTTCACCATGGATAGAGAGTCGGTGCGGGGAGAATACCACCTGAGCCTGGTCCTGATCGAGGGCTCATCTGTTGAAAGCAGCAGCAAAGCACAGGACGATTATCCGGAATACAGCATAAAGATGGTCCGATCAAACATCAGCTACGGGAACCTGAGCTTGCCCTTCAATCTGCCAGAAGAGGAGTCGACCATCACCCAGGTCTCGGGAACGATGGCCAGGGACATCGATCAAACCGCCCGAAGGTCCAACAACGCCGTGGTGGAGGGGGTCTCAAACCTCCTTCGCTATGTGGAAAATCTCCTGGGCCTCTCTTGGGGAGGGGGAGATGATAAGGATTTGAGGGATGATAAAGGGGCGAGGGATGGTGAGGATTTGAGGGATGATAAAGGGGCAAGGGATGGTGAGGAGGTGAGAGGTATTAAAGAAATGGGAGATGCCAAGGAGGCGATAGATCATCCTGGAGCGGATGATGGAACCTCCGACCTCGGCTCCGCCGACAGGATCGAACCGATCCCGATGCCCTCGATCAAGCCCGAATCCAGGGAAAGGATTCTATCCGGCTCAGAGAACTATGAATTGAGCATTGAGGGAGTGAAGAACTCAGAGCACGGGGCGATTTCTATACTGGATGTTAACGCCCAGCCCCGCCAGCCGGCTGCAGGGGAGGATGTTGTAGTCACAGTCCATATAAAGAGCCAAACTCCAATAGAGGACGCCTCTTTGAAGTACGGCCTCTCTGATTCCCCTCTGACCAGACAGAGCATGATGAGAGTTGACCGGGTCTACGAGACCGGACTGGCCATTGAGTCGGGGGACGAGACGGATGGATACTGGAGCGGCACCATACCGGGCAGGGCAGCGGGCACCTACATGCCATTATCCATCTGGATAACCGACGGATCGAGCATGGCAGAAGGTGGGCCCTACCTGATCCACTGGAGCACAGTCAATACTGCTTCCGATGGGAAAAGAGAGGAGAGCACTACGGCCTCTCTGGAAAAGAGGCTATTCATTGAATCCACATCGGTGAAAGGAGAGGGGGAGGTCTCAATAAAGGACAACTTCAATGGAGCGGCCATGCACTTCAACGATAGGATGATGGGCAATGGATCGATATCCATGGAGACCCTGAGGAGCATCGATAGAAGATCATCTATGGACAACTTCACTGAGACCAAGGATCTGGTCTTCACTGGTGGCAGCCTGAAAGGGCACAAGACAGTCGAATCGCCGCGGTTTGATGGAGGCATGGGTGCATCGGTCAGCGAGAGGTACAATCTGAGCCATGTGGATCGCTCGGAGAGCTCCAGCGTCTCCAGTGCAGGCTATGCCAACAACACCCTTAACTTCAAGACCGAGCAGGCCTTCAATGGAACATGGAATATTCAGACCAATTACGCCCGGCTATTCAAGAGGGTTAAGGCAGATCAGCAGTACAAAGGCTCCTTCCAGACGGAGAAGGATATACAGTTCCAGGACAACAGGTAGAAGAGGAGATCAGGGCCGATGATCTGGCTGGATGATGAGGCTGGATGATGAGGCCGGATGATCGGATCGGATTTTAACCCCGTCTGGCTCTTGCAGCCTCTCTCCAGACCTCGTCGTAGCTGTCCAGAGATTCGATCTGATCGTGGATATCGATGCGGCGCTGGACCTCAGCCGCACGCAGCTTATGCTCCATAAAAAGCCGCATCAACTCCTGGCTCTCTTCCCGCAGGCTCTCTGCCTCCTGCCAGAAGCTCTCTGCCAGCTCATCGCTCACCGGCCGGGTCTCCACTGACTTCCGGCGCAGCTCGATCTCCATCTGACGCAGGGCTTCGCTCTTCTCCCTCTCTCTCCTGGCCAGAGCCTGGAGATCCGCTACCTCTTCTGCCATATCCTCTATGCTTCTGGCCACCAGATCCTTATCCGAGAACATACCAAGCCCTCGCGCTTGCCAGATTCTTACCAGCCTCTCGTCTGCAGGGCTTCAGCCTCGGGAATGCTCGCAGCTTCCAGTCCCTTCATAGCCGCTCCCAGACCCTTTGAGAGCTCTGCGAGGCGGGCCGGATCATCATAATGATGAACAGCATTCACTATTGCCCTGGCCATCGCCTCCGGACATTCGGACTTGAATATTCCTGAGCCCACGAAGACCCCGTCAGCCCCAAGCTGCATCATAAGGGCAGCATCGGCAGGGGTAGCCACCCCACCAGCTGCGAAGTTGACCACCGGAAGACGTTGCATCTGGGCACACTCTCTGACCAGATCCAAATCAGCCTCTATCTCCCTGGCCACCTTCAGCAACTGGAGATCATCCATCCCCTTCAGGCTCCTGATCTGACCCAGGATCATCCTCATATGCAGGACCGCCTGGCTTACATCTCCAGTTCCTGCTTCGCCCTTGGTCCTGATCATGGCTGCACCCTCTTTGATCCGCCGGCAGGCCTCACCCAGGTTCCTGGCTCCGCAGACGAAAGGAACATTGAACCTGGCCTTCTCGATATGGAAATCGTCTGCAGGGGTCAAGACCTCTGACTCATCCACCATATCTACGCCCAAAGCCTCCAGTATCTGGGCCTCAACGAAGTGACCGATCCTGGCCTTTGCCATGACCGGAATGGTCACCGCCTCTATGATCTCCTCTATGATCAGGGGGTCTGCCATCCTGGCCACCCCGCCCATCTTCCTGATATCGGCGGGAACGGCATGCAAGGCCATTACGGCTACAGCACCTGCTTCTTCCGCTATTATGGCCTGTTCAGGAGTTGTGACATCCATGATCACTCCCCCTTTCTGCATCTTAGCGAAACCGCGCTTTAGCAGTTCCGTACCAAATCGAAGATTTTCAAGTTCCATGAATTGCCCCAAACATTCTTAAGAGAGAAACAGAGCATCGAGAATAAATAAACTTTGCCCCGGCGGACTGCGATATCTCTTGAAAAAATGAGATGGAAAGGGGGGCGGATCGAGAAGGGAAAAAAAGCCATAAAAGATTGAGGAAGAGGAGGACAGACCCCTTACATCCCCTCTTATGGCATATAGTTTTCGTAGATGTATATGTCCCGGTCCCCATTGCGATCATCCGCCCAGACTATCCTTGAGCTGCTTATGCGCGGCTCTGTCTGATTGCCAGGATCGGTGCAGATGGGCATCTCCTTTTCTGCATTCAGGTCGTAGACATAGATATCCCATTCCCCATTGCGCTTATCCTGCCATACAATGACCCCATCCTCGACATCGGGATTGATCTGATCGGCTGAATCAGTGGTTATCTGCATCTCCTTGCTCGTGTTCAGATCGAGGGCATAGATATCCCAGTTTCCATTGCGGTTGTCCTGCCATACCACAGTGCGGCCGTCAGTGGACGGATTGATCTGATCGGCGGGATCGGTCACAATCGGTACTGGATCCCTGCCCTGTCCCTGCTTCCAAAGGAGGATATCCCAGCTTCCAGCCTTACTGTTCTGGAAGACCACATAATCCCCTCCTGCCCGGGCATTGATGCCGCTGGGAGGTGACTTAGGGGCAACTTCCTTCTCATATAGCGGCCGGGAGTAGACCATCCAGCCAAAGTATGTCTTTCTCAAATAGGCCAGATAATTCTCGCTCAGGGAGATGGGGGTGACATTCTCCAGGCCGTAGACCAGCTCAGTCGAGTTGTCTATGGATACATCAAACGTCCTGATGCACCAGTAGTCCTCTATCTTATATTGATTATCAGGGTTTCTGGCCACCCAGGCGATGATGCTTCCTTTGATATCCGGATACATATCCTCATAGGGGCTGGCAGCGAGGGGCAGCTCCAGCTCCTGAGCCAGGCTGTAGACGTAGACATCAGGATCACCAGTGCGGTTGTCCATCCAGGCCACATAGTAGCCCACCTGATCGTTTCCGCCCACCACCGGATGGCTTTGGTCTCCGGGGGCCTTGCAGATGACGCTGGTCTGGCCGGCAGCCACTGCCATTGACCTTGGCTTGCCGCTGTAGGTATTGATCCATACCAGCTTCCTGTCCATGCTGGGCTTGGCCTGGCCTGGACCGGCCTGGACCAGCTCATCCTTCCAGCTGGAGAGATCCAGCTTTCTTATGGCTGTATCCTCGCCCGAACCATCCACATAGGCGATGTAATTGCCCCATACCGCCGGGCTGCTCTGCTCTCCCTCCCGCGGATAGCTCTTGCCCCATTTCTTGTCCCAGAAGTAATAGGAGATATCCCCTGTCGAAGAATCCTGCCAGGCGATGGTGTTTCCAGATATATCCGGATAGAGCTGATCGCCATCTCCGGTGAGCTTGGTCTCAGATCCATTTATCAGGTCCTTCACATATACGTCCCAGTCTCCATTGCGGTTGTCCTGCCAGACCACCAGATCGCCGCTGATGACGGGATACATCTGTTGCCCCGCTCCCTTGTAGATGGGAGTGACCTTGTCAGTGGACAGATCCTTCATATAGATGTCCCAGTTGCCGCTGGAGTTATCCTGCCAGACCACCAGATTCCCGGATATGGAGGGCCATGTCTGATCGCCCTTGCCGGCGGCCACGGCAGACTCGATGCCTGTGGCGATGTTCGTCATATAAATGTCTGAATCTCCGCTCCGGTAGTCGGAGTAGACCACTATATCCCCAGAGCACTTGGGATAGAGCTGGTCGTAATCCCCTTTGGTTATGGGCCTCTCTGAGCGGGTGAAGAAGTCAAAGCCATAGATATTCCAGTTGCCTCTCCGGTTATCGCTCCATACCAGCAGGCTGCCGTTGGTGTTTGGATAGTCTGCCTCCAAGAGAAGAAGGGGATCGGAGTTGATGTACCTCATCTTGATCTGGGAGTGGCCGTCGCTGTTATCCATCCACACGATCTTGTTTCCGCTTATGATCCTGCTGGAGAGGTAGGGTTTGACCTGATAGGGATCGCCCTTGCCGTCATTAGGAGTCTGCTGGTTGGGAAGAGTGGCAACAGCTACCTCTACCCCCTTTCTCAGGTCGTACAGATAGATATCTGAGTCCCCCTGCCGGACGTCAAGCCAGGCCACATAATTCCCCTGGACCACTGGATTCCCCTGATGAGCGGGGTTGATCACCACCGCCCTCTCTGTTTTGGTGGTCAGGTCATAGGCATATATATCCCAGTTCCCGTTTCTGCCGTCAGCCCAGACCACAGTGTTGCCCGAGATCCAGGGTTGAGCCTGGCGGGCCGGATTGGTGCAGATGGCGCTCTCCTCGCCTGTGGTGAGGTTGAGCAGATACAGATCCCATTTGTCCTCCCCGCTGCGAGAATCGATCCAGACGATTCTGTCTTTGTCGATCACCGGGGAGAGCTTCAGGGACTGGATAGTGGTGACCTGCCTTTCCTGGCCGGTAGTGATATTATAAAGGTAGATCTGCTCGCTTCCTGAGCGGGAATCGATCCAGATGATGCTGTCGTCATCGATCATCCCGTAGCGGTGGTCGGATTGATCGGTGGTCACCTGCTTTCTCTCTTTTGTCCTCAGATTATAGAGGAATATCTGCAGACTTCCCTGGCTCTGGTCCGTCCAGATCAGGTTATCGTTGCTTATATCAGGGCTGCTATGATCGAAGCTCTCCTTGGTTATCTGCGTCTCCTCATTGGTAGTGGTGTTGAAGAGAAAGACATTGAAGTTGCCGTCCCTGTTGTCTGTCCAGACGATATTGTCCCCGGAGATCGAGGGATTGGTGTGATTGAAGGGACCGCTGGTTATGGATATGTCAGCCATTATCTCGAAGTCGAACATCTGGATGTCCGGATCAATGCTTCCCTTCCGGTAATCAGTCCAGACCACACCCCGTTTGCTGATTGCCGGCTCCATCTTGATGCTGCCTGGTGCAAGAGGGGAATCTGCGCCAGTCTCGATATCATAGAGGTTTATGTCTGTGTGATTGTTGAGATAGGCGATATAGCGGCCGTAGATCTTGGGATCGGTCTGCATGCCGGGTTTATTTATAGTGCCCTCCTTGCCGGTTGCCAGGTCCTTGAAGGCGATGTTGGACTCGCCGGTGCGGTTGTCTGCCCAGACCACAATATCCCCGCTGACTGATGGGAACGACTGGTCACCGGGGCCGGTAGAGACAGCAGCCTCTTTGCCGGAGGAGATATCATATGAATAGACGTCGAAGTCGCCAGAGCGCTTGTCCATCCAGACTATCCGGTCGCCGCTGATCCTGGGCCTGATCTGCTCGCCGTTTGCAGAGGATACCACCACCTCATTCCCGGTGGATAGATCCAGGAGGCGTATCTGATAGGCTCCCGTGCGATCGTCCGCCCAGACCACTCTATTGCCGCTGATGTCCGGCTGGGTCTGGTTGCCCTCTGCAGTGGTGACTGCGGACTCAGTCTTATTGATGACGTCATACATATAGATGTCTGCGTTCCCAGAGCGCATATCCTGCCAGACGATGCGCTCGCCGGAGACGGCAGGGCTGATCTGGAAGAAGGGATCGATGCAAACCCATCTCTCCAGGCCGGTCTCCAGATCGTACATGAATATGTCATAATTTCCGCTCCTGTTGTCTGACCAGGCCACAATATGCCCATCCAGTGCAGGCTGCATCTGCTCTCCTGCAATTATGGCTATGGGTCGTTCCTTTCCAAACTCCACCCCGCTGGCCATTCCAGCCAGGAGGAGAGCTACCATCATGATAGAAAGCCTAATCATCCTGTGCATCTCATCACTTCTCTTCTTTCTCGCTTATCGGCTCATGATTTTGGCGAGCCACTATAAGGACTTTTCTCGACGTTTGCCGTGATCAATCCCAGAGGAGCTTGGGTGCAACCCGGACCTGGGCCGGAGTGAGAATGGGCCGGGCTAACGGATCATCGTTCGGCCCAGGCTCACCAGGAATAAAGCGAGGAGCAGCCAGCCCAGGATGGACTCCAATGTGGCCAGATAGCGATAAATCCCTATGGGGTACCACTTGACCTGGGTCTTGGCAGTGAAGACCATTGCCCTGAAATAGAGATTATCCAGGAACGTCAGCTTCAGGTTCTGCCCCTGAAGCTGTTCGGATCCCCTCAGCGGCTCCACTACAATTCCTGCTCCCTGCCAGTAGAGGAATGCGAAGAGCAGGATGAATAGGCAGCTTAAGAAGACGGTGTATCTGGGGCGAACCCCATATCCGCAGGAGATCCAGGCCAGTCCGTCCAGGAGCTTTGACCAGTTGATCCTTTTCGCCTCTTCTTCCTGGATGGTGAAGCTCTTGCCCGCCTGGCTGGCCCGGCGGTAGTGATAATAGCAGTCGTCTGCATCCTCAAACCACTCCAGATTCCTGTAGTTCCTGGCCAAAGGGAGATAGGCTTCGCCATCGTAGCTCAGATGATTGCAGAGAACTGGCCACCTTGCCTCCAGGCGGTTGAACTCCGCATTATGGAGGAAGATCTGGCCGGCGATCTGTGCCTTTGAGAGGCGCATCCGGTTGATGCTGGCGCCGGCAAGGGAGAGCTCTTTTTGGAAACTGGTCGCGGAATAGTCCGCCGTCTTTAAAAATACCGCCCCATCGAAGAGAGCCTCCTCCTGAAAGCGAGCAGAGGCGAAGCTGACCGATTCCATGAAGGAGGCAGAGGCGAAGCTGGCCCGGTCCAGGAAGAGAGCTTCATCAAAGCAGGCTACATCCTGAAATGATGTGGTTCCCTCCCAGAATCATTTTTGAAAGCTACCCTGCCCAAATCAGCAACGACTTTATATTCCTTTCCGCTAACCCCCTGGACAGACCGGGAGGAACTCAGTTGAAGGACTATCTCACAATGGATGATGTCAAACTCGATAATAAATGGGTCCTGGTAAGGGTCGACTTCAACTCCCCCATGGACCCGAGCGGAAATATCCTGGATGACAAACGGATCAAGAGCCATTTAGATACTCTGCGCGCCCTGGAGGATTGCCGGGTGGTCCTCATGGCCCATCAGAGCAGGGCAGGAAAGAAGGACTATACCACAATGGAGGCCCATGCCCGCTCTGCTACCAGGCTACTTCGACGTGATGTCACCTATGTTGATGATATCTTCGGCTCTCATGCTCAAAAGGCCATAAAATCCCTCATCCCAGGGGAGGTTCTTCTCCTGGAGAACACCCGCTTTTATGCTGAGGAGAACATGAACCGCACCCCTGCGGATCATGCCAAGAGCCATATGGTAAAGAAGCTGGCTCCTCTTTTCGACCTCTTTATAAACGATGCTTTTGCCGTCTCCCACCGCTCTCATTGCTCTGTGGTCGGCTTCACTGAGGTCCTGCCCAGCATTGCCGGCCTTCTTATGGACAGGGAGATCACAGCACTGGATAGAGGCCTGAAGGGCGATGAGCATCCTGCAGTCTATTCCCTGGGTGGGACCAAGGTAGACGACTCCATCAAGGTGATAGAGCATGTCCTGCAACGGGGTGGGGCGGACAAGATTCTGACCTCTGGTGTGGTGGCAACGGTCTTCATGATGGCGGCAGGAATCGATGTTGGAGAAGCCAATCGCAAGTTCGTCGAGGATCAGGAGTATCTGGAGCAGATACCTCTGGCTGCAAGGCTGCTGGCAGATTATCCGGACAAGATCTCAATTCCACTGGACGTGGCCCTGAACAAGGATGGAAAGAGGGTAGAGGTTTCTGTCACTGCTATCCCCAAAGATCTTCCTATAGCTGACATCGGTCTGGAAACGATAGTGGATTATTCCAAAGAGCTGAAGGATGCCCGGATTACAGTGATGAACGGGCCGGCAGGGGTGTTCGAGCAGGATAAGTTCCGGCTGGGCACATCTGAGCTGCTGAAGGCAGCGGCCGAGTCTGGCTACTCCATAGCCGGTGGAGGGCATAGCGTGGCCGCCATAGATCAGCTGGGGCTGGAGTCAAAATTCTCCCATGTGAGCATGGGCGGCGGAGCGAGCATAACCTATCTCTCAGGGGAGCCCCTGCCGGGGATCGAGGCCCTGAAAAGCTCCGCCCGGAGGATGCGCAAGGCCTGAAGAGCTCATTCAAGGCAGCTGCCCAGCCGCCATCTCCCTGCATCTTTGCAGGAGGGCGCCGGGGTCTCCTTGGGCATCAAAAGAGGCGGCAGAGCTGTGCCCCCCGCCGTCCCCATCATGATCTCTGCCGATCTCGCCCATTATCTGGTTGAGGTTCAGGCCCGCTTTGACTGCTTTGCGGCTGGACCGGGCGCTTATCCTGACCCGGCCACTATGCCTTCCGGCAACAAAGGCCACATCCGCTCCCAGATCGATCAGCGCAGATGCTGCTGAGCCCTCAAATGAGTTCGCCCTGGAGGAGGCAATCAGCCATTCTCCCTGCCGTTCGATCCTTGCCCTCGAGGCGGCCTTGAGCACAGCTATCCTCTGGGAGATGTCCGGGGCAATGGATAGGGCCTGCAATGCCTCGTCATAATCAAACCCTCCCGCCTCCAAGAGCTCTGAAGCGGCCAGAAATGATTCCGCGCTGGCCCGTTTGAACCTCCCTGTATCCGAGATGATCCCTGCCAGGAGTCCCAGGGCCATCTCCCTGCTCGGTTTTCGCCCATTATCCTTCAGGATCTTCCAGACGATCTCTGCAGTGGATTTGGCCGGCCTTTGGATATAGAACTCCGCTCCCTCCAGGAGTCCTTCATCCTGGTGATGGTCTACAAGGCCGTATCTGGAAAGGGAGATTCTTCCCAATTGCAGACGGATGGAGGTGTCCACCACCACAATCAGATCCCAATCCTCTGCCACAGGGTCGATCAGGACATCTGCTCCGATGGTATCTGACAGCTCCTTGCCGGTGCGGCTCAGGTCATCCGCCGCCCCCACCGCCCCACCGAAGGCTTCAGCCAGGGCAAAGGCGCTCCCTATGGCATCCGGATCGGCGTTGCGGTGGCACAGGTACAGGACATTCCTGTATCTGCTGATGATGGAGCCGAACTCAGCCTCCGAGATGAGCATGAGGAGTCGAGATCTCTGGCAATTGATATACCTTGCCTTGATATCCTTGGAGCAGCCAGCCTCCCCCCCACAGCCTCCCTGTTGTTCCTCTGAACCGGTTCGTATTCAGAGGCACCGGCTCAAAATCAGAGGTAACGGCTTAAATCAGAAGGATCGGCCATCCCGGCAGATGTGAATGGGCCGTCAATGCCTGCCAGTAGCAGGAGCGGTATCCGCCAGGAGCTTCTCGCAGCGTTCCACAATCCTCTCCACTATGTCCATATCGTAGGGCTGGTGGACGGGCACCTGGATCTCCGCCTCCATCTGGGCAGAGCTGGGCGCTGCCCTCACCCCCTCCTCCTGAACCTCCAGACGGAGATCGCGGGCGATATCCTCGATCATGGGGGTGAGGGGCTTGATTGCTCCTGCTCTCTTCGCCCTTTTGCGGAGCTTTTTCAGGAGGCGGTCGACCTCTGCTGCCAGGGGCTCCACATCGCCTGCCCCTGCCGCCTGGGCGATCAGCTCGGCGCTCTCTTTGAGCTGGGAGAGGGTGCGAACTTTGGCCTCTATCACATCTCCGGAGTAGTTCTCCCTCACCCTCTCCAGGTAGCCGGGGGCAATGACCAGAAGGTCGATCTCCTGCAGCCGGGAGAGGTCCTCCTCCCCGGGATTGTAGGGGTTGAGCACTAGATGATCCAGACCCAATCGCACAGCCAGGCTCCTGTACATCGGGCTGACCCCCACCAGCTTTCTGTTCTGCAGAAGGGCTTTTCTCACCGTCTGGGGATTGGAGGAGGCGATGCCGAAGTAGTCGGCAAACCCAGGTGTGGTGGTCAGAAGCTTGGTCCGGCTGTGCTTGACGGCATTGATCAGGCCCCTCTTCTCCAGTTCCCTCACATGCTCATAGCTCTTGTTTCCCCTGACCTGGACCAGCTCGCTCTGTTTGATGGGCTGCTTGTAGGCGATGATGGCCAGGGTTCTGATCAGGGGAGCCTCTATCTCCCGGGGGGCGAAGGAGAGAACCCTCCTGGCCAGAAGGGGCCGAACCTGCATGGAATAGCCCTCTCCTATGCTCCTGATCTCTATTCCCGCGTTTCGGCTGGCATACTCCTGCGCCAGGTCGCCGGCCGCTTGTTCGACCATCTGCAGTGACAGGCCGGAGATCTCAGCCAGCTCTCTAGAAGTGAGCATTCTGCCGGCGGCGAAGAGGGCGGCTTCGATAACTGCTTTGGCGCTGGAGTCCATCATCAGATCTACCTGAGAGATGATCTCTTCCCGAGGGATTTAAGTTTTAGCCAGAGCATACAGCCAAAGGTCTGCTTCTGGGAACTTAAAGCGAATTGTTTTTATGTGATCAGAGCCTATTATCATAATCAGGAGAGTTGGCGGAGTGATGTGAGATGAATAAGATAAATCCGGCCTGGTTCTGCCGGTTTGCGCTTTCAATCCTGATCTTTTTTTCAGTATCATGCGCCTTTGCCGAGGATTATCCCGATTTTGTGGGATATGTGAACGATTATGCCCATCTGCTCTCAGCGCCACAGGCATCGAGCCTGAACCAGGAGCTGAGGGACTTTGACAATCGAAGCACCATCGAGCTGGCAGTGGTGACAGTAAACTCCATAGGGAGAGAGGACCCTCAGGGCTATGCCATCTATCTGGCCAACCTCTGGGGGATTGGTAAGAGGGGCAAGGATAACGGTATCATCTTTCTTGTGGCCATGCAGTCCCATGATATCTGGATTGAGACCGGCCAGGGGCTCTCCGGAGATATATCCAGCCGCCAGGTGCAGCAGATAGTGGATGAGATCATCATACCGGAATTCCGCGCTGGAAGGCCCGATCAGGGGATAATCAAGGGAACAAGAGCGATAATCGATCATTTTGATGGCAAGTCTCCGGTTCAAGGGGCAGGAGCCCCCGCGCCGGCTGCGTCGTCAAGATCATCTGCACCATCATCTCAAAGCCAGAGGGGGAAGGATGGTATTTTGATCTGGGTTGGAGCCGCCTTTGCAGCACTCATTGCTCTCTCCAGGGCATTCTTCGGCATAATAAATCCCCGGAGTGCTCAGGCGGGGAAGAATAAAACGAAGCTCGAGGGGATCAGAAGAGATCTGGATATGATGGTGGAGGATTCTACTGCTGCCATTGAGGCACTGAAAGAGCTCAGGGCCAATTATGTTCCGTCGGTCTGGAAACCAGCAGAGGATGCCTTCAGCATTGTAGACCTGAACAGGCTGGAGCTGGAATATATCAGAGCAGTGAAGGCCTCCAAGAGGGGCTGGATCAATGCCCCTGCTGCCCAGCAACTGATAGATGGCCTGGAAAGCAGCTCCAGGATCGCCAGCAAGAACATCTCCCTTCCCATGGAGAGGCTGGCTGATGCGAAGAAGTCTCAGAACGAATATCAGTCGCGCCTGGCAGGGCTTGGCCTGGCATTCAAGCAGGCAGAAAACGAGGTTGCAGGTGCGCAGATATCCATGACCACGATGATGGAGCTGGAGAAGGCAAAACAGCTTTTCCGCGAGGCAAAGGACATGGCCGGCGAGAGCCCGGATGCAGTCGACTGGATAGCTCTCCAGGAGAGGATTCAGAAGGCAGAGGAGGCAGTCGGCCAGGTCAGTCAAATGGCAGCCAGAGATAAATCAATAGCTGCAAAGATCCAGGGCCAGGACCCGGAGGAGATGCTGGCAAGGATGAAAGAGTCTTTGGAGGCTGCGGAAAAGAGGTTTGGAACCTCCTATTCTGCCCGGCCTGACCTGGAGGCGAGCAGGGCAGAGTATGAGAGGGCACAGCAGTACCGCTCGGGAAAGATCAATAACATCGATTTGTATATCATCTTGGAGTCTATCGACAGGCATATCGAGCACGGACGTCAGAGCCATCAGAGGGAGATGGAAATTGGCCGCCAAAGGATGGAGGAGATGAAAGCAAGAGAGCGGGCTACATCTGTGCGCCACGATGGTTTTGGCAGCTCGGGATCAGATAGCTTTGGCGGCGGCAGCATGGGAGGAGGCAGCAGCGGAGGAGGCAAGTGGTAAAATCTCCATATTTATTGTGGACAGTATTGGGAGATATCATCCATCGCAGATTGCATAGAGACGTTCACAGATAGATCTGCCCTGCAGCTAGAATTGATCATGAACTACATATAGCAGGCCAAATATAGTCTGCCGGGGAGGGATTTGAATTAAAATTACTTTGTTAATTCCGCTGTTAGTCCTTTTTTTGGGTGGACTGATCTGCGATGGAGCGGATCAATCTCAATTTCAAGATAACTCCTCAGATCTGCTGCCCAAAGGGAATGATGCCGAGATTCTCTTCAGCATCTCAGAAGAGAATAGACTGAAGCTGCAGGAGGGCTATGAGCTGGCGGTCAAGTCGGCTGATATTGATGGGAATAAGCTTTATTCTGAGCTTTATAAGAATGGACGGATGATAGGTTCCAGGATAATCATACCCTCTAATGATATCGCTGATACATTTGTCCATCCCCGGCCAGAGACTGGGGATGGGCACAAGATAGCAGTACACCTCAAGAACGTTTTCCGCGGGGTCGTATACGACATTGTCACAATCGATGGGGTCTATCAGACTTCAAAGATCCATCCTCATCGCATTCAGTTGAATGAATCTGACCTGAAGACTATCGCTTCTGGAATGCCCTTAGAGCTGGAAGAGGGCTATGACCTCGTACTCCATTCAGTGGATATTGATGGAAATAAGGCTCGTCTCGATCTCAGAAAGGGGGAGGAAGTCATTGATTCCCAGTTAATCCTTCCTGCCAACCAGATATATGATACGTTCCTCTATTCACGCCCGGGAACATCGCAGGAGATAAGAGTTCACTTTAAGAATGCCTTTCGGGGGGCGAATAAGAATCTGGTCACTATCGATCATATCTGGCAGAACTCAGAAGAAAATCCCGATCTTGTCCTGATAAATGACTCCCGATCATTGACGATAACCACTGAGATGCCTCTTTCGCTTGATGAGGGATATGAGCTGACTGCTCAGTCCGTAGACATAGATGGGAATAAAATATACCTGGAGCTTTCCAAAGATGGAGAAGTGGTCAGCTCTCAAGTTGTCATACCTGCCAATGAGGTTGATGATACCTTCATTTGCTCTAAGCCGGGAACATCACAGGAGATAAGGGTTCACTTTAAGAATGCCTTTCGGGGGGCGAATAAGAATCTGGTCACTATCGATCATATCTGGCAGAACTCAGAAAAAAATCCCGATCTTGTCCTGATAAATGACTCCCGATCATTGACGATAACCACCGAGATGCCTCTTTCGCTGGATGAGGGATATGAGCTGACTGCTCAGTCCGTAGACATAGGTGGGAATAAAATATACCTGGAGCTTTCCAAAGATGGAGAGGTGGTTGCCTCTAAGGTGATCATATCAGCCAATGAAGTTGATGATACCTTCATTTACTCTAAGCCGGGAACATCACAGGAGATAAGGGTTCACTTCAAGAATGCCTTTCGGGGGGTGAATAAGAATCTGGTCACTATCGATCATATCTGGCAGAACTCAGAAGAAAATCCCGATCTTGTCCTGATAAATGGCTCCCGATCATTGACGATAACCACCGAGATGCCTCTTTCGCTGGATGAGGGATATGAGCTGACTGCTCAGTCCGTAGACATAGATGGGGATAAAACATATCTGGAGCTTTCCAAAGATGGAGAAGTGGTCAGCTCTCAAGTTGTCATACCTGCCAATGAGGTTGATGATACCTTCATTTACTCTAAGCCGGGAACATCACAAGAGATAAGGGTTCACTTCAAGAATGCCTTTCGGGGGGCGAATAAGAATCTGGTCACTATCGATCATATCTGGCAGAACTCAGAAAAAAATCCCTATCTTGTCCTGATAAATGACTCTCGATCATTGACGATAGCCACTGAGATGCATCTTTTGCTGGATGAGGGATATGAGCTGACTGCTCAGTCCGTAGACGTAGATGGGAATAAAACATACCTGGAGCTTTCCAAAGATGGAGAGGTGATCGCCTCTAAGGTGATCATATCAGCCAATGAAGTTGCAGATACATTCGTCTACATCGAGCCGGGAACTCAGAAAGAATTGATTGTCCACTTCAAGAATGCTTTCCGGGGCGCAGAGGGGGGCTTTGCAACCATCGACCGAATATCTCAATAAGATGAATGAGCAGGCGGGGGGGGTCTGGCAGAGGTTTCCCGTGAGGCTTTGGGAATGATATTCGAGGGCACAGATGGATCGGGCCTGGAGGAGGATGCCCGGCTCACGGCGGTGTGGCTCTGGAATCTGCCCACCGGGGCGAATGGGGGGCAGCTTTGATTATAAGGAATCGGAAGGTTCCGATGCGGAAGAGGGCATCTTGGGAGAAGGAGGCAAGAAGTCGGTATTCGTCCAGGAGTACGATGCCGCTCGCAGGATCGCCCAGGCCTGGAGGCTCATCTGGAGACTCTCTCCACATTGTTCGAGGTGAAGGGAGACAAGCCCCGCCTCCTTCCGGCCTCGGAACGCACGTTGTATTGATCAGAAATACTTCCCTTGCGAATTATGCAGCTATGAGGATGGGAACTCCTAAATATAACATACGCAGAATTATTCCAAATGAAGCAGATCGGGTGGATAAGATGACGACCTCAAAATGCAGCCTATGGGCGAGATGATGGCGACATGAAACGTCTGATGATCTTCATCGACAACTCCAACATCTTCCATGGATCGCGGCGTGAGAATATCAAGTTCGATTACCAGAAGATCGTAAACTTTCTCGCCGAGTCGGCCATCGAGAGATACGACTTGACCAGAGTCATCATGTATTGCGCCGTGGACAGATCCCAGCCGGAGAGCAGGATCAGATCTCAAGAGAAGCTGTATTCAGTCTTCAACAGCTTCATCAAATTCGATGTTAAAACCTTTGATCTGAAAGTGATAAGAGATGCGAGCGGAGCTGTCACCGATCGGTATGAGAAAGGCGTTGATGTCGCCTTGGTCACGGACTTGCTGCTATTAGCCTCCCGAAGTGCATTTGATGTTGCGTTTGTCTGCGCTGGGGACGCCGACTTCTTCAGAGCTGTTGAGGGCGTGAAAGATATGGGAAAGGAGATATATGTCGCAAGCTTCGATAGCAGTTGCTCGCAGAAGCTGAAAGATGCATCTTTAGGCTACATATCGCTAACAAGCAATGCGGAAAAATTCCAGGTTTTTTAAACGGGCAGCGAGAATTGCCGGAGCAACGCATGAAGGCCATTTAGCCCACTGCCCGCGAGTTATTTCTATAATTAGATCTTCACTATCCTTAATAAATGTTTCGTGCCGCTGCTGGCAGTCTGGAAATGAATGGACTAATAGAGGACATCCTCCTCATCAGGATCAACCTCGCATGATCATAACCAGTGGAGAAAGGCCTTGCGGCAGACCATTCAGCGCCATGGGAATGCCCAACTTCTTCGGGCTGAATCCCTGGATGAGAGGCTGGCAGATTGGACAGCCTGCCATACCAGGGCCGTTGTCCAGAGAGGCGAGAGCCTGGGCTGGATAGTCCGCAGCCAGGGTAGACTGGAGGGCCACAGGCGGCATGATCGATGTCAACGGCATCTTTCAGGCGGGAATGGAGGAGGGATTCTATACGGTCACAGCGAGCTCGGAGGGCGTCAGCGGCTCGTCGCATCTCATCGTCAAGGCTTTGAGTCCTCATTGGGCTGGGGAGATACCTCATCAAAAATGGACCCAGTTCTATAACCGAATCCTATCCAAGTTTGCCGCTCGCAAAGGTCTGAAGTTGCTTGTAGCCGTGGATATTTCAGACGCTTCTATTGAAGAAGTTGAGGAGATGAGGAGAGCCTTGCGTGAATTGGGCCTTGAGGATGATGTAGAGGTAGATTAGTAGAATTAGCTACACAGAGGCGGAACGATCGATGCTGCCATTCACGGACGCCTTCTCACAAACAGCTCCCCGAAGATCTCCTCCTGCTCCAGCCAGACCTGCTTTCTCTGCGCCATGAAGAGCAGCGAGACATAGTTGGTCACCCCATCCTCATTCAGTTCCTCTCTGCGGTTGATATCCTGGAAGGTGACGGTCTTGCTCCCCATGAACATATCATCCAGTATGGGCCCCAAAGCCTTGATCCTCTCCTCGATGCCCTCATCGTGGGAGAGGTCCAACACCTTCTCATCAAGTGTAGGCCAGCGGTCTCTCATGGCTTTTCTCCGGCCCACCATCTCCGCCTTCTTCAGCTCCGAGATAAGCTCATCCAAGGTTACGGGCCTCTTGGAGCGTCTTCTCACCGGCGGGTGGGGCAGAGTGCTCTCCCTCTCCTCCTCCCAGGCCTCCTCTTCCTCTCCCCCCATCTCCTCGATCTCAGGGGCGGGCTCCTCATTCCGCTCCTCTTTCTGCCCCTCCATGGAGTCGGACTTCATCCTCAGGAGGATGCTGGCATAAAGCAGCGTCCTGGCCGGTATCCTCAGATCCCTCTTCTCCAGGGAATCGATGTACTGCAAAAACTTCTCTGTGGTCCGGGCAATATCGATATCCCAGGGATCGATATCCCCTCTTCGGGCCAGCTCCACCAAGACCTCTGCCGGCTCGCCGAACTCAAAGCCTCCGGGATTGGCTCCCAGGCCGGGGATGAATGAATCTTCAGACAAAGTCCTACCTCAACCGCCTCAACCATCTCTGCTGGTGCATATGCCGGTCACCGTGGTGATATTGTTCTCCTGCATTGTCACTCCCAGGGTGTACTTGGACTGGAGTATCATCGGCTTTCTCAGGGATACCACAATGAACTGGGCCTGGGCTGAGATCTTCTTGATCAGCTTTGCCACCCTCTCCACATTGGCCCCGTCCAGGAACATATCGATCTCGTCCATGGCATAGAAGGGCGCAGGCCGGAACATCTGGATGGAGAAGATGAAGGAGAGGGCAGTCAGGCTCTTCTCCCCCCCGGACATGGCCTCCAGGCGGTGGAAGGGCTTTCCCGCCGGCCGGGCCTTGATGCTCATCCCTCCGCTCAGAGGGTCCTCCGGGCTCTCCAGGATCAGCTCTCCCTCGCCCCGGGAGAGCTCCTGGAATATATCCTTGAAATTCTTATTGATTGCAGTGAAGCTGGACAGGAACGCCTCTTTCTTCATCTGGTCGTACCTGTCCAGCTTGTCGATGATCGCTTCCCTCTCCTCCCTCAGAGTGGTCCTCCTCAGGGCCAGGAAGTCGTAGCGGGTCTGGACATGATCGTACTCATCGATGGCCAGCATGTTAACCGGCTCCAGATCTCTCATGAACTGAGTCAGAGCTCGGATCTTCTCGGCGACTGTGCTGCTCTCCGGCGGCTCCTGGGCTGAGTCGACGCCGCTCTCTTCGATCTCTGTGCGCAGGCCATCCACCTTCAGCTGAATGGCATCACGGGCGGAGAGGCCGGCATCCAGGCGGGCCTGGATCCGATCCATCTCCCGTTCCATCTTATCGATCGCTCGCTGCATGGTGATGGTCTTCTCTAAAAGCTCAACTCTCACCCCCTTCAGGCCATGCAGCTCATGCTCGATCTCTGCCTCGCGGAATTTCATCTCCTCCAGTTCCTGGTTCAGGCTCTGGATGCGGGCGGATGCCGCCTCCTTCTGCTCTGCTGCCTCCACCTTCTCCGCCTCCAGTTGCTCTCTTCTGGAGGTGATCTCCTCTCTCCTCTCGGTTACTCCCTCTGCCCGGATCCTGTCCTTGAGGATCTCGGCATCGATCTCTGCTATTCTGTCCTGAAGCCTTCTTATCTCTGATTTAGCCTCATCTGCCCTGCGATTCAGCTCGGGGATGGATGAGCCTGAAAGGCCAGACTCTATCCGGTCGATGCTCTCATTCGTGCTGGTTAAGATCTCCTCAGATGCCCGAACCTCCCCCTCCAGGGCATCCAGCCTTCCTTTGAAACTGAAAAATTCTCTCTCCATCTGCACAAGCCGCTCGCGCTTCTCTGCGATGCCCTTCTCCAGACGGGGCCTTGCCCCCGCAATCTCATCCGCCTGGAAGGTCTTCTTGGAGATGGCCCGGTTCAGCTCCTCCACCTCCCGGGTTAAGTGGGAGATCTGACCCTCGATCCTGTCCAGCCTCTCGATAAGCTTCCCCCGCTCAGCATCAGCGCCGGAGATCCTCTCCGAGAGCTCCAGGAGCTTCCTTCCCTCCTCTGCTGCGAACTTCATCCTGGCCCTGTAGTGTCCTCCAGTCATAGCTCCTGACCTTTCCACCAGGTCTCCGTCCAGGGTCACCATCCTGTAGCGGCCCATGAGGGCGCGGGCGTGGTCGAGTTTCTCCACCACTAAAGTATCACGAAATACATACCAGAAGGCTCCCTGAAACTTGGGGTCGAACTCCACCAGGTTGAAGGCATAGTCGATTATCCCCTCATAATCGGGCTTGAGGGAGGGGCTTCCCCGATCCATCTTGTTCAGGGGGAGGAAGGTGGCCCTGCCGACCTGAGACCTCTTCAGATACTCAATGGCCCGGGCGGCATCCTCATCCGTGGCGGCGACGATGCTCTGCATCCTCCCTCCCGCCGCCACCTCCAATGCGGCAGAATAGCGGGATTGTACATTTCCCAGCTCCGCCACTGTGCCATACAGGCCCGGAAGCATATCTCTCTTGATAGCAGAGCGTATGGCGTCCACTGCGCGGGAAAATCCGCCCCTGTCCTCTGCCGCCTTGATCCGGCCATCAATGCGGGCGAACTCCCCCTGCAATTTATGCATCTCCCTCTCGGCCTCAGAGATCTCCCGCCGCAGCCTGAGCCTCCCGCTCTCCAGGTCGTCTCTATCCCTCTCCAGCTCCATCGCCCGGTTGTTGAGCCCTGCCATATCCTCCTTCAACTTCTCGGCCTCGTGCTCGCTGCTGGCCAGGGCATCCATCGCCTCCTTGATGGCATAGGAGAGCTCCTCTCTCTCCAGGCCTCCCCTCCTCACAGCATCAAGCAGTCGGTCCCTCTCCCGCAAGAGATCTCCCAGCTTTGCCTTGGCCTCTTCCCGGGTTCGTCTGGCCCCTTCAAGCTCCTCTCTGAGAGCGGAGAATTGAGCCCCCTCCCGGGTCAGGCTCAAAGTCGCCTCCCGGAGGAGAGCTTCTTGATCCTCAAGCTCTCCCTCCAGGCTGGCCTTGCGAATGCCAAAGTCCTGAATCCTCTCTTCCAGGAGCTCCTCCTCCTCGGTGAGGTTGCCCAGCTGGATGAAGCCCGCACTCTGCTGGCGGTCCATCTCGGTCAGGGACTTTTCCGCCATCTTGATCTTATCGGCCTCGCGGGCGATCTCCCCTTTCAGCTCCTCGATCCTACGCTTGACCTCGATCTGCTCATCCTCCCCCTTATGGGTGATCTCCTGGCCGAGGCTCTGCAGCTTCTCCTCCTGGACGGCAAGGCAGGAGCGCTCCTCATCTGCCTGCAGCCTTATCTCATCGTTTCTGCCCTGGAGGGTGAGTATCTCCTGGTTGAGGCATTCCAGCTCTCTTGAGGCCTCTTTGAGCCTGGCCAGAAGAAGGAATGCCTCTTGCCTCTTCAGCTCATCCTTGTGCGCCTGGTAGGAATGGGCCTTGTCCCTCTCCACTCGCAGCCGATCCAGCTGGCCTCCCACCTCCTCCAGGATGACATCAACCCTCTCTATGCGCTCTCGCACCACATCAAGCTCTTCCAGTGCTTTTTTCTTCTTCTCATCGAACTCGGCGACGCCAGCGATCTCGTCGATGATCTTGCGCCGCTCAACAGCTGTCATCTCGATGATGCGGGTCACATCTCCCTGCATGACGATATTGTAGCTTTCCGGGGTTATTCCCGCTTTGGCGAGCAGATCCTGCAGCTCCGCCTGGCCGCAGGACTTGCCATTAAAAGAATAAGAAGAGGCATATTTGTCCCTCTTCGTCTTGATCATCCTTGAGACCTCGATTATGTCCTGGTCCAGGGGAAAGTGACGGCTGGTATTGTCCAGCCGGACGATCACCTGGGCAAAATCAGGATTCTTGCCGTTATCTCCCCGGTAGATGAGATCGGGCAGCCTTTCCGCCCTCATCGCCCGCGAGCTGGAGAGGCAGAGGGCAAAGAGAAGAGCATCGACTATATTGGATTTTCCGCTTCCGTTCGGGCCGGTAACCGTCATAAAATCGTTCTTCAGAGGAACTCTGATGCCCTTGCCGAATGATTTGAAGTTCTTGAGTTCGACCTCTTTGATGTACAAAGGCTACCTCCGCCAAATCCTGCAATGCTGGCCCCTTCGAGGATTCCGCTTACTATCGCTCCTTAACTTAATTATGTATTCGAGGATGTATATATCACTTTCCTATATGTAAACCTTTCCTTCAGCACGATAATTAAATTCACAAAATCAAGATATTTATTTGTTATCATGATTGCTTCTCCCGTCACCCCAAGGCTTATTTACCATTTGACAAGATCGAGAGGGAGATGGACGTACTCGCAGATGTAGGTGGAAGGCCGGGCCTGGACTGCAGGGGATTTTGCAGCTACTGCTACTTCAAAGGGGTGAAGAAGGTGCCGGCTTTCGGCTGCAAGAACTGCATGCCTTTCAGGAAGGGCTGTGACTATTGCTCCCGTGCCATCATGGAGGGCTATCCGGGCTTCAAACCCATGAACGATGTCCTGTTCGAGGTGGCCCAGAGGTGCATGGGCAGCATACCGGACAAGGTCACCATAAGCGGGGGCGGCGACCTGAGCTGCTACCCGGACCTCATTCCCCTGGCGAGGATGCTGGGGCAGGGGATGGTACCCATCAGCCTTGGCTACACCAGCGGAAAGGGGTTTGAGAGTGCTGACGATGCAGCGGAGCTTATTGATGCCGGGGTGAATGAGGTCTCCTTCACTGTCTTCTCCACCAACCCCGAGCTCCGACGCAGGTATATGGGAGACAGGCATCCGGAGATCGCCCTGGAGAACCTCAAGAGCTTCTGCCGTAGCTGTGCCGTCTACTGTGCAGCAGTCATCATTCCAGGAGTGAACGACGGCCCGGAGTTGGAGAGGACCTGCAATGACCTGGAGAGTATGGGCGCACGTGGCCTTATCCTCATGCGGTTTGCCAACCAGCGGGATCAGGGATTGATCCTGGGAAATGATCCCATTATGCCGGGGATAACCCCTCATAGCATCGAGGAGTTCAGAGATCTGGTCACCCGTACTGCCGGGCAGTATCGCTTCCGGGTGACTGGAACTCCCCTGTGGGACCCGGTCACCGGCGCCCCCTTCGCTCTGGCCAGGCGTCCGGATGTCATATCCCGCCTGACCCCTCTGCGGAGGGGGGCGAGCATCATCACCAGCCGGGTGGCGGCTCCAATGCTGAGGAGCATCTTCTCCCAGATGGAGACGGGTGATCGGGTGAACATCCTGCCGGTAGAAAAGGACATCGGCTGCCTGATCACCATTGAGGACTTCTACGGCCTGGACCTTGACCGGGTGATGGAGACTGTCATCATTCCCGGCCGAACCATGGCTCATGAAAAAGAGATCAAGGACATTCTATCAAAGGATGGCCGGGAGAGGATGATAATCCGGGGCCCGGATACACTCACTGTGGACGGCGAGATGAGCATCTCCATGAGTGCCGAGGAGGTCATAGATCTGGAGGTTGAGGCCTTCGGAGAGCTGATCGAGGCCATCAATGCCATGGGCATATGAGCATATGAGCCAGGGAAGGGGACAGGAGATAGGTGAGAAAGATGAGAAAGATGAGAACACAGAAGAGGCCTTTTCACGTCATGATCATACCCACACTCGGCTGCCCCTCCAAGTGCAGCTACTGCTGGAGCTCCGAGGTCGGATCCCCGAGGATGAGCATCGAGACTGTAGGAGAGATAGTGGAATGGCTGCGCGACTTTCGGGACGATCCGGTTACTTTCACCTTTCACGGCGGAGAGCCACTGCTCGCCGGTGTGGACTACTACCGGGCGGCCCTTCCCCTGCTCAAAAAGGAGCTTGAGCACCTCAGCCCCAACTTCGCCCTGCAGACCAACCTCTGGCTGCTGACCCCGGAGCTGGCGGAGGTCTTGGCAGAGCATGAGATCCCCATAGGCTCAAGCCTTGACGGCCCCCAGGAGCTCAATGATCTGCAAAGGTCGGAGGGCTACTTTGAAAGGACCATGGCCGGATATGAGCTGGCCCGAAAGCACGGACTGCAGGTGCAGTTCATCTGTACATTCACCTCCTATTCAGTGCAGTTCAAAGAGGAGATATTCAATCACTTTCTGGAAAACGAGCTCACACTCAAGCTTCACCCCGCCCTCCCCTCGCTGAAGAGCGAGCAGCCGGATCGGTGGGCCCTCCCTCCGGAGGAGTATGGCGAGCTGCTGGTCTATCTCCTGGACAAGTACCTGGAGAACATGGACCAGATCGAGGTCAGGAACATCAACGATTATGCCAGATGTGTGCTCACCGGAAGGGGCACTGTCTGCACCTTCGTCGACTGCATGGAGAACACCTTTGCCGTGGGCCCCGATGGAAGCATCTATCCGTGCTACCGGTTTGTGGGGATGCCCGAGTTCGTCATGGGAAACGTCCGCGACCGCCCCAGCCAATCGGACCTGGCCGCTTCCCCAGCAGGAGTTCTCATGCGCCAGTTCAAGGAGTATGTGGATGTGAACTGCAAAGGCTGCAAGCACATCCGCTACTGCCGGGGAGGCTGCCCCTACAATGCCATGGCGCCAACAGAGGGAGAGATCAGGGGGGTCGATCCTCATTGCATCGCCTATAAGCGGATATTTGATGAGATCTCCGATCGCTTCAACAGAGAGATGATGAGCTCCATGGGCCTGGGATTGGAGGGGATGGGGCCGGGAGGCGGAAAAAGCAGCGGGCCGGGGATCATGTCGTTGATGCAAAGGATGATCGGGAGATAAATTAACATCGGCTTGTGACAATTCTAATGCAGCCCGGTGCTGCCCCTGGCCCCAACAAAGGACAAAGATACAGAGGACAAAGATACAGAGGACAAAGATACAGAGGACAAAGATACAGAGGACAAAGACAAGAGAAATGGTATCCCCAGGCTCGCCCACAGAAAACAGCAAAGAATCCCCAAAACATTATTGCCCATGAGCAGGAAATATCTGATCGATAACTATGGAGAAGATTCAAGAGTTCAAGGGTCTGGGCGGAATGCTGAATGGCTTTCGGGATCTGGTCAAGGATGACAAAAAGATAATCTTCGTTGGCTCTCCCGGTTTTTGTACTCCCTTCGCCCTCTTCCTGGGCTATCCAGTAAGAGAGAAGGAGATGGCCTTTATTCCCGGTCTGGAAAAGGAGAATATGAGGAGGATAATCTCCACTGAATGCGGTCTGGAGCTGGCTGATCCCTGCAGCTTCGATGCAGACACGGTGGTGATTTTGGGCGGCATGGCCATGCCCAAGATCGGTGTGACTGCAGAGGAGATGGCTGCTTTTCTCTCTCAGATGAGTTACAAGAGGCTTATTGGTGTCGGATTCATGTCGATCTTTCAGAATTCCGGATGGGCCGATGCCCTGAAGTTCGATATCATCATGGATCTGATCATAGACGGCCAGCTGTACAGGTAGGCTGATCCCCACTTTTTTTGCTCTGGCGATTTCGCGGCAATCTGCATCTCCGATGAGCTTCATCGATTGTCGAAGTTATGACGCAAGCTTAATTAGGATGTGTCGAAGATCAGCTGGCAGGTGAAAATGAGATGAATCGCGGAATATTATGCATCTGCATACTGGCGACCAGTCTGATGCTGCCTGCTTTTGCAGTGAATGGAGGCTATGTCAATCCCAATATCGGCCAGTCATACGGCCGGGGTACCCTGGATGAGGGCCTGGCAGGGATGCTGGACTGGCTGGACCAGCCCGTACCAAGCGTCAGATATCCCCTGCCCTCCTCAGACCCATCCCTTTATACCACAGGTGCGACAGAGAGCGCTTTTGCTCCTTACAGAGAGTATTATAAAGCCGCCGCAGCCGCTGCTGAGGGTGGGGTGGTGGGCAATCCAGCTCAATTTGATATATCTGGAAAAGAGCCCCAGGCAGTCTACTACGGCGACGGCCAGGGACTGGCATACTCCCAGTATGCATCTGCCATGGCCACGAGGAGCGATCTATGGATAAAGGGAACAAGCAACTGGTCTCAATATGCGGCCGTGCCATTGGGAAGCAGACTGGAGCTGGTGGCCTATGCACCCCAGGGGGGGAGTGCAGGCTTTTATCAGATCACCCAGACCAATAACATGCTGCCTTATTATGGAACTTATCAGTTGAATCCGGGCTATAGCACAATGAGCTTTGATGCCGATCTATCTGGGAGGCATATGCTCTACTTCGTGATAAACAACCAGCCGAGCAACCTGATCATAGTGGATGTCTTCCCCCAGCAGGCTGAGCCGGCGTCATCCAAGCCCGCCCATACTGTATCCTAGAGATCCGCATATCCGTGAGTCCGCAGCCTGCCCAGGCGATGATCCATGAGGTGATCGATAAGATGATCGATAAGATGATCGATAAGATGATCGATAGGATGATCGGCGAGACGGTCAATAAGATGATCAATGAGTGAAGCTCTGAGAATTCTGGGGCTGGCAGACCTTCATGACAGCATAGAGAGGCTCAATGGCCTGGAGGATATCAGATGCGATATCATCGCCTTTTGCGGCGACCTTCATAACGGCAGCCCCAGGGAGAGGGCGAGGCCTGCGGCCATGGCCTTGGCCCGCCTCGGGCCGCCTGTGCTGATCGTCCCCGGCAATATGGACCATAGAGATACCATCTATCCGCTCTGGGAAGAGGCTGGGTTTATCCTGCTCCATCAATCCACCTTTCGCTATAAAGGGTACAGTTTTCTGGGACTTGGGGGAATGGTCTCCCTGGACCCCCGCAGGCTGGCAGACCCAAATCGGTTCTACCATCGGGATGAGGAGGTCTATGCAATTCTGGAGAAGGCCTATCTGAAGGTCTCTGATGCCAGGTGCAAGATCGTCATCGTCCACCAGCCCCCACGCGGGGCGCAGGATCTCCTCTACAACGGCGAAAGATCGGGCTCCTCGGGGCTGCGCCGTTTCATAGAGGATTATCAGCCCGATCTGGTTCTATGCGGCCACATCCATGAGGACCGGGGAGAATGCCGGATCGGCTCCACGCTGGTGATCAATGTGGGAGAGCTGCGCCAGGGATACGGAGCTGTGATCGGCCTGGCTGAGAAAATGAGAGATGGGCGAATGGCTGATGAGAATATAACAGTTGATTGGATCTGATTGATGATCGGATCTGATTGATGATTGGATCTGATTGATCTGCTGTATCTATTCTGGGCCTCTTTTTTGGGCCACAATTATGATGGAATAGGATCCATCGACATCCTCTACTGTGGGGTAGGCGGCGACATAAGAGAGCCAGCGGATCATCACCGGCGAATGCATTGTCTGCTCTTCTGTCAACCTGTGCTCAATCCTCCCGGCATTAAAGAGCTGCTGCTCTCTTCGAAAGAGGGCTCGGGAGCGAGACTGGCCCAGCCGGTATATCACCCGCATGCCGCATCCTTCCACCATCCGGGAGAGGGAGGGGAAGCTGAACCACTGCTTATGAGAGCGGTTCTTGGGCAGGCCGGCATCATCGCCCGCCTCGTAGATGACATTGGGCACGGAACAGATGAGAAAGCCCTCGGGCATGAGGACTCTGCTGATCTGATCTGCTGCCCCGCCGGGATCGTTCAGATGCTCCAGGGTCTCAAAGCTGACCACTGCCCCGCAGGATTCCGGCGGGATATGGCTGCACAGATCATCCTCTTCCAGGTCCAGGCAGATGAAGCGGACATTGGGCTGCCGGCATCTATTCATCGCCTGATCGATCATCCTCTGGCTGCAGTCTATGCCCACAACCTCCTCAAAGATCGAGGCCAGCTCTGCTGATCCATATCCCAGGCCGCAGGATATATCAGCGGCAAGCCCGATAGCACGATGGCGAAGAAAATCAGCGGCGAAGAGGTAGCGGCCCAGATACTCCGCCTTTCGCCATAGATTGCTGTCCCTGGAATCGAATGGGTCCAACTGATCCGAGCCCGTGCCGCTGTAGGCGGAGTAGGATGACAATTATCGCCTCGACATCCCAAAAGAAAAGTGGCTGGAATCGAAGGCAGGCTGCAAAAAACCTGAACAGCCCGCCCAGGAGCAGAAAGCCGATAGTTTGGCCACGAAGCCGCTTTATCCCTAGCGGATATCCAGCTTTGTCCTGCCCATCACTGCCAGATAGGCTACCTCTTTTCCTTCCTCGATCTTGGACTTCTGGTCCTCGTCTATGGGAACATCGATGGTGGCATAACTGCTCAGGTCCATCAACTGCACTGATGTCTCTCCGATGGAGAGAACCTGGCCGGTCTTGCGCTCCACAGTGGGCACATAGATCTTGGTGGTGACCGGCTGGACAATGGATTTCTTCTGATTGTCGAAGATGCCAATGGCATCCACCCTCGCCTTGGCTGAGCCGTGCTTACCGGGTTTTGAATGTGATATGCTCTTGATAATGCAGGGCTCTTCATCGATGATCACATACCTTCCTTCTTTCAGCTCTCTGACCTCAACCTGCTCCTTCATTTCATCACTCCTAGGGGCGAATGCGACTCATCTATTTAAAGGATATCTTTCATCCGCCGCAGGGCCTCCTCCAGATTGGCCCGGCTGGCGGCATAGGAGATCCTGATGTGCTCGCGGCCACCAACACCGAAGGCCGAACCTGGAACGGTGATGACCCCCGCCTGGGCCAGCCTCTCGGCCATCAGGTCACCATCCCCCACCCGGGGAAAGAGATAGAAGGCGCCATCGGGCTCAGTCAGCTCCACACCCATCTCCCTGAAGCCGGCCACCAGCAGATCTCTGCGGGCCCTGAATTCGTCCCTCATCTGATGGACGCAATCCTGCGGTCCGCAGACCGCCTCCAGAGCGGCTGCCTGGGAGATGGAGCTGGCGCAGGCCTGGACATACTGATGTATCTTGAGCAGTTGCTCTATGGCCCCGCTCCGGGCGGCGAGATACCCCAGCCGCCAGCCGGTCATGGCATAGGTCTTGGAGACGGCATTGACGGTGATCACATTCTCTGCGAACCGGGCGGGGCTGACATGCTCCCCCCGGTAGATGAAGTGCTCGTAGACCTCATCTGAGAGGAGAGCGATATCCTCATCATCGGCTATTTCGGCGATGGCCCTCATCTGCTCGCCCGTCTGTACCGATCCTGTGGGGTTGGAGGGGGAGTTGATGATTATCATCCTGGTCTTCTCGGTTATCCTCTCCTCTACCGCCTCCGGAGCCAGCCGGAGGTTCTCGTCCAGTGGAACGGAGACCGGCCTTGCCCCCACCAATTTGGTCAGCTCGGCATAGGAGAGAAAGCTCGGATCGCCCACCAGCACCTCCTCGCCCCGGTCCACCAGGGCGGCAATGGCCAGGAAGAGGGCCTCGCTGGCACCACTGGTGACCATTATATCATCAGCGGTGCAGTCGATCAGGTTCTCCCTTCTGAACTTCTCTGCCAGTGCCTCTCTGAGCTCCGGCACCCCGCAGTTGGAGGTGTAGCCGCACTGCCCCATCTCAATGGCCTTGATCGCTGCCCTCTTTATGTGGGCAGGGGTATCGAAATCCGGCTGGCCCAATCCCAGGTTGACTGAACCGGGCTTGGCCGACTCGAAGCATCTCCTAATTCCAGATATCTCAATCTCCTCTGTACAACATGCAAACCTCATGGCTTCTCCCTCCGAATTTGCTCTCCTGTCTGATCATCTCTGTAGACCACATTGAGAATGTTAAAGCAGCCGAGGGTGCTCAACTCCTCTTTCATGATGTTCATCCTCACCCTCCCTCCCCTCCAGTAAAGGGTGATCTTCACATCCTCCTTCTCTATCTCCAATGATAGCGATTCCATGAACCTCTCCAGAGCCCGGCTGTTGGAGAATGGGACAACGAATATCGCTCGGTATCTGTCCTGCTTGCGGGCATATGAGGTCAGAATATAGCCATTGCTCTCGAACTCGCTGATCTCCTCAAAGCGGCATAATACCTCCTTCTCATGCTCTGTGGTCGAGTCGACCTTGGAGATTATCAGCAGAATTCTGGAGAGAAGCAGCCTATCGAATTTTCTGCCAAACCAGATGTTGATGGAGCCCTGTGTGAGCAGGATGGATGCAGAAGATCCACTGATCTCTATGGAGACCGGTTCCGGCCTGGAGGCTGGGGGGGAGGGCATCATCTCTAGATCCTGGCGGAGCAGATATAACCATTTCGAGAAATGATCCTCTGAGAGGATCGATTCCCATGGACCAATGCTTAACGGCTTTAAAGAGAGAGTTTTCCCAGGAGCCCTATGCCCAACTGTTGGGGATAGAGATCATCGAGCTGGAGGCGGGGCACGCCATCCTGAGGATGAGGACGAAGGAGAGCATGAGCAACCTCTTCGGAACAGTTCATGGGGCGGCCATATATTCCCTTCTCGATGCCGCCTTTGAGCTGACAGTCAACTCCCATGGCACAGTGGCGGTGGCACTGGGGGTAAATGTCAACTATCTGTCTTCAGCCCATCCCGGGGAGATACTGCTGGCGGAAGGGCGGGAGATCAATCGATCCCGCAGGATAGCCTCCTGTGATATCCGGGTGACAGGAGGGGACGGCCGGCTGGTTGCCACCTGCCAGGCCCTGGCCTACAGAATGAGGGACCGACTCCCATTCCTGCCGCCTGAGGATGCTCCGAGCACACGATGATATCCCGAGCATCACAAGGGCCTCTCTTGAACAGGGTTTATATTCCATCGCCTCTCAAGGATCAGGCGATGAAGCTTGAGCCCTGCATAAAGAGATACAAGGAGGATACTCACCGGGCGGTATCCCCGGAGGAGACTGAGGAACGCATCGAGGCGAAACTGCCTGCTGCCGGGATCACCAGGGTGGCGGATATAACCAACCTGGACCGGATCGGCATACCGGTCTTCTCCTCCATCCGGCCGATGGCCGATCGGGGAGCGATCTCCGTCTATAATGGCAAGGGGGCAACTCCTGTCGAGGCTCGCGTCTCGGCGATGATGGAGGGGCTTGAGCGTTACTCTGGAGAGGTGCGAGACCGGGAGCTATTCATTGCTCGTTATTCCAGCCTCGGCTCGGAGGCTCTGAACCCCGTCGATCTGATCCTCCCTCCCCAGGCGGTGGCGGATGCAGACGCCCCCATCCCCTGGGTTTGGGGATGGGATTTGATGAACGATGAGCAGATCATAGTTCCGGCCAATGCAGTATTTCATCCACTACCCTCTGAGTACATGAGGCTCTTCCGGACCAATACCACTGGCCTGGCATCAGGAAATACCATGGAGGAGGCGATATTCCACGGCCTGGCAGAGGTGATAGAGAGGGATGCCTGGGCGATAGTGGAGGCTACGCGGCGCATGGGGCCGCTGATTACTGACATTCAGGATAGCCAGGCCAGGAGCCTCCTGGAGAGGTTTGCTGCTGCAGAGGTGGATGTCTACCTGCGGGATATCACCAGTGATATCGCCGTTCCCACCTGTGCTGCCGCTGCTGATGATGTTAAGCTGCGCGATCCCACTCTGCTCACCACCGGGATGGGCACCCATACCAGCGCCCGGGTGGCGGTGTTGCGCGCCCTGACTGAGGTGGCGCAGAGCAGGCTCACCCAGATCCACGGGGCAAGAGAGGATACCGTCACCGCCGATTTCCGCCGGCAGATAGGCTATGAAAGGACTAAGAGGATCAACCGGTATTGGTTTGATATCGGGGAGAAGAGGAGCTTCAGCGATATCCAATCCTTTGAGAGCGATGACTTCCTTTTGGATATCAGGTTTATGATCGGCAGGCTGGAGGAGGTGGGGCTGGAGCGGGTGGTGGTGGTCGACCTGACCCGGGAGGAGATCGAAGTTCCAGTGGTGAGGGTGATCGTCCCCGGTCTTGAGATCGCTGGAGTTGACCCGGAGAGGGTGGGCAAGAGGATCAGGAATGCCAGAGGTCGTCGTCTTCCTAGGGCCAAGCCTATCCCAAGTTAAGGCGGAGGAGGCCTTTCCGCTACAGGCTGACTGGCGCCCTCCTGCCCGGCGGGGCGATATCTACCGGGCGGCCCGGGAGGGAGCAAAGATCATCCTTCTCATCGATGGGGTCTTCTTTCAGGACTCCTCTGTGGCTCACAAAGAGGTCATATATGCCCTGGAGGCGGGGGCGAGGGTCCTGGGAGCATCGAGCATGGGAGCCCTGCGGGCCTCGGAGCTGGATGTTTATGGCATGGAGGGAGTGGGGCTCATCTATCAGGCTTATAAGAGTGGAAGGCTGGTCTCTGATGATGAGGTGGCGCTGACCTTTGATCCTTTCACCTACGAGCCGCGCTCAGAGCCTCTGGTGAACATCCGCTTCAATCTGGAGGAGGCCTGGCAGAGGGGAGTGATCAGCAAAGCGAGCAGAGACCGGCTCCTTCGGTGTGCGCAGGCCCTGTACTTTCCTGAGAGGAGCTATGAGAGGATGATGGAAGGAGCGGCTGGCCTGGTGGCAGAGGAGGAGGTGGAGAGGTTTCGCGAATTCCTGGCTCATAGCCAGAGGGACTTCAAGATGGAGGATGCACTGGAGGCCTTGAAGAGGGCCAAAGAGATTGCAGAGGAGTGAGAATAAATGATTGAGATTAACCGATCGCAATCAATTACAGTTTAATTGAGCTAATAATATTCAGTAAATCTATTTAAATAGATTGAAATAATAGTTTCCCATTCCCTGGAACTGTTCTCGATGGATATGATAGAAGAGATTCGGGCTTTGAAGAAAGAGCGCCGGGCGACGATTCTGGCTCATAACTATCAGATACCGGCAGTTCAGGATATAGCAGATCTGGCAGGCGACTCCCTGGAGCTATCCCGAGCAGCAGCAGCCCTGGACTCTGAGGTTATAATCTTCTGTGGTGTGGATTTCATGGCGGAGACGGCAGCCATCTTATCCCCGCAAAAGAGGGTGGTTCTGCCGGTGAAAGGGGCCTGGTGCCCCATGGCCCATATGATCACCCCTCAGCAGCTGGATGATCTGAAGGCCCTCTATCCCCAGGCAGCAGTGGTATGCTATGTGAACTCCACTGCCGAGATCAAGGCGAAAAGCGACATCTGCTGCACATCTGCTAATGGGGTGCAGGTGACAAATTCGTTATCTGAAGACGAGGTCATATTCGTGCCGGACAGAAACCTGGCCGCCTATGTGGCCCGTCATACGAAGAAGAAGATCATCCCCTGGGATGGCTACTGTTATGTTCATGACCACTTCACCCCCGAGATGGTGAAGAGGGCAAAGCAGCTCCATCCAGGTGCAGAGTTTCTGGCCCATCCGGAGTGCCGGCCGGAGGTGATCGACCTGGCTGATTTCGTCTACAGCACTGCAGGCATGTGCAGGCATCCCAATACCAGCCGGGCGCGGGAGTTCATCATCGGCACAGAGGTGGGCATGCTCTACCGCCTGAAGAAGGCCCACCCGGACAGGGAGTTTTATCCTCTGAGCGAGGAGGCTATCTGCCAGAATATGAAGAAGACTGCCCTTCCCGATGTCTTAAGGGCGCTCAGAACCCTGGAGCCGCGGATTGTTGTGCCCGAGGAGATCGCCGTGCGGGCGAGAGGGGCGATTGAGAGGATGCTGAAGGTGAGGGTTTAGGGATTGCAGATGCAATCCGATTTCTGATGGCCACGGGCCGGCTGAGTTGTGGGCCTGCCTGCAGATCCAACCCAGGGCCCCTATCTCTCATCCTCTTGCAATGATCTGCTCACATGAAGTCCGCCAGACCCGTCTGCCTGGCCTTCTCGTTCTTGAAAAGGGAGTCGATCTCCATCTTCAGAAGCTCTAGCCTCTGTCTGGTGTAACTGCTGACCCCATACTCCTCTGCCACCTTTATCGAGACCTCCAGGTACTTTCGCACGCTCCCCTCATGCACAGTGAGAATGATCCTCCCTCCGCAACGGGGACAGCTCTCCTTCAGGGGAGGCCTCCTGTACTTGGCCCCGCACTTCACGCACCTCACCCTCTGCTTGGAGAAGGCATGCAGATTGCCTATCAGGTCGGGCAGGAAATGAGAGTTGATCACCCTCTCCGCCACATCCCGCTCATCAACCGCCCGGATCATCCGCGCCAGCTCCAGCTGGGCATCCATCTTATCGATCATAGTCTCCAGGGTCTTGTAAGCACTGTTTCTCGGCCCGGCGGCGATATCTGTGGTGGCATGGCTGAAGTTGAAGCCCTGATACTGCAGCTCTGTGCCCAGCCTCTGAGAGACCAGATCGAACCTTCCCTCCAGCTCCTTGGGGCTGGCGGCAGATAGAGTGGCCTCATAGAACTCCAGGGGATAGGCCGGGCTCAGATCCAGGTTATGAGCCTCCTTGTCCACCTCCACTGGATTGAGAATGGTGGTCATCACCAGACAGGCATCCATCTTTCCCCCCCGCTTAGCTGGAAGATAGGACATGGAGAAGTTGAGCAGGGCATCCATGAGAAGCATCACACAGTCCTCATCCCCATCGCAGTTTCTTCTTTTGGCGGCATGGAAGAATGGATGGCCGAAGCCTGCTGAGGCCGGGGTGTAGCCGATCAGGCGGCAGAGGACTCCCGCCGAGGTATGGGGGGCCAGGCCTATCATCAGCTTGCCGATCAGATCCTGGGGGGTGCGGGCATTGTAGAAGGGCTCCAGATGATAGAACTTGACCAGCAGCTCGTCCACAAACCAGGATACCCTCAGGAGGTGCTCGCCCGCATCACGGGACAGGATGATATCCTGGATCCTCAGCTCGCAGACCTGTTCCGGCCTGGTCAGAGGATGGCCATGCATATCCACTGTATAGCCCAGGCCTTGCAGCACCTGTGGGCTGGTGGCTATCTCGTCCGGTCGGAAATGGGTTAACGGCAGATCTGTGAGGTCATACCTGACTGTGCCATCCTTGAAGATATTGATCCCATGCTTGGCCCGCAGGATACCCTTCTCCAGGGGCTCAGGGGTCTTGTCACGGGAGGAGAGGCCCAGCACCCCCTTCAACGACTCGGGCTCCCTCTCGCCCAGATTCTCCAGAGCCTGGAAATAGAGCTTCTTGATATCGATCTGCATATCGGCGACGGCATTGGTCTCCTCTCCGCACTTGGGGCACCTTCCTGGAGCGGGAATGTTGCATCTGGGGCAGACCCTCTTCATCTCTGTATGGCTGCCGCACTCGCATTTGAAGGCGAAGCCCTCCTTCCCGCAGCTCTTGCAGACCCTTCTTTCGATCTGCACATTGATGATCCCGGTGGAGCTGCTGGTGGAATGCTTTGCCGCCTCCTGAACCGACCTGCCCTTGCCCCCCATCTCCCCCGTGGGGAAGAGGACATGGGGAGGGGGACGCATCAGTCGCCGATCAGACTTCTCAGGGCGGCCCATCCGGGCACCGATGCGGGTGGGCGCCCGCGCCCTGACCAGCAATCCTGATAGCCGGTTGACACAGGCCAATGTCGAGTCTTTGCCCTCTTTTCCCATCCCGTCCTCTGCTTCATCCTCTGCTCTATCCTCTGCTCCGCCCTCCCCTCTTTCCGCCCTCTCATCAGTTCTCTCATTCCTCTGCCGACCCTCAGAGATCCTCCTCAATGAACTGCCTGCGATATCTGCAGGCCCGGCGGGATCTGCCGGGGTGGATGGGGCGGCTGGATCTGCTGGTGCAGGCTCCAATCCCAGGCAGAGCAGGAGGGGCAGAGGATCATCGATTATTATCCTCCCCCTCCGGACCCGGTGCAGGACGAGCAATGTCTCCAGGTATCTCTTCGCCTCCAGGGGGAGGATGAGCTGGAAGGGCTTTCCAGATCCAGCCTCGGTCTGCAGCCGGCCCTGCTCTGCTGCTAGCTCCCTGAGCTGCTCGTACTCCTCCAGGGATAGATCATGCCATAGGTAGGTGTGGGCGGGATGAAGGGGAACCCCATATCTTCGAGAGAGGGCGATGGCCTGCTTGCCATCGATGGACTGGCAGCCGGCGGGGTCGCCCCCTGCTCTGAGAAGCTCTTGCGCCCACCACTCGAAGGCATATGAGGCCGGGGCCAGAGGGCGGTTGTTCTCCAAAAACTCTCCATAGCTGATCAGGATCTCCCCCAGGTCCAGGATCTCTGCTACATGGGCCCTGAGGGCGGCCTGGATGGCCTTGGGATCTTTGCTGCTCACAGGCATCCATGCCCGGATATCCCGATCGGAGTCAAAACGCACCACATCCCCGTTGAGCAGCCTCACTGTGGGCCCCTCAATCGAGCTGACCGGGGCCACTGCTGCAGCCTTTCCCGGCTGCTCCACCTTGATCTGGGTTCCAGCGGCCATGAACTCGCCCAGGAGGAGCATGCTGGCCGGATTGATCCCTGCTGCGGCAAGCCCGGTGTTCCTCGCCCGGCCGTAGCGCAGCCGAAACCCCCCTGGCCGGGAGGGATGGGAGAAGACTGGCCTTCCCGCTATCAGATCACGGAGGAACTTGGGAGTTGAGTCCCCCCCCTCCTTCTTGCCGCTGGCCAGGGAGTCCAGCCACTCCCAGCCGGATATGCCGAGCTTTGAGACATGCTTTTTGAGCTTGGGCCGCTTAAGGGCGATGCCCTCCGCTGAGACCAGGGCAATCCCTCCCCGCACCCGGTTGGTATCAATCCTCTCGAGGTCCCTGTAGCCTGAGACCTCCTCCTCCTCTGTGGGCTCGCCATCTATGCAGATGGGGCAGTTCCTCACAATGGTTCTGATCTCATCGTCCGAGGGAGAGTACTGCAGGCCAGCCACCCGCTTGTACAGGCCGATCTCCTCCACATAGCGCTCCACCTCCTCCGGCCTCGGCCTCCAGGGGGCGATGCCCACCCCTCTCCTCACATAATCGGCGACGAGAACGGATAGCGCCTGGGCTGTCCCCCCAGCAGACCTTATCGGCCCGGCATAATAGACCTTGAGGTACTCCGTCCCATCATCATTCTTTCCCAGCTCCACCCGGGCGATCCCCTCCATGGGGGCGGCGACGACGCCCTCAGTGAGCAGGGCCACAGAGGTGCGGATGGCGTTCTCCACCGACTCGATCTTGCTGGCTCCCCCTCCCAGCCGACCCTCGGCGAAGTCTATTCCTATGGCCAAAGCTGCCTCCTCTCTGCTCATCCCCTCTGCATCATGCTCCCGAATCCGGGCAGCAATTCCAGGGATGCCGATCAGCTTCTCCACCCTCTCTGCCAGGTCTACTGCCAGGGGTATCTCCACCTCAGTGGTGGGGTCCAGCCCCTGGCTGCGGGCCTCCTGGGCGATGGCCATGGCCTCGTCAAGCCCCTGCTGCAACGACTGAAAATACTCCTGGTTGTTCACTCCTCTCTCCACAGATTAAGGCCGGTGACAGGATCTTCAGATCTGATCAGCTCCTGCCCGCCAAGCTCCTGAATATATAGCTCTGCGGCGAAGATCCGGCCCGAGGTGAGGTGCCCCGCCAAGACCTTCCCCTCCATCCCGGAGAGAACGGCGTGAACATGGGCAAATGGCCGTCCCTCCAGAAGGGAGATGTTGCCCGAGCAGGAGGCAATCTCCACCGGCTCATTGATCTTGATGCCCTGGTACTTATGAGTCTGCTGATTGTAGCAGCCGATCTCCGCCTCCTCCAGGGCGCCAATGGCGCTCAGGTGGCCTGCCCGGATATCCTCCTCCCTTATGATGCTCGTGATCTGGCCGATGATCTCCTCCCCGTGCTCCAGCCTGGCCAGCAGGCTTCGCCCAAGCTCAAACTCCCTGATCAGCACTCAATCCCGCCTCCGGTTGCTCTTTTGATGTATCCACCATCCGATGGTCTCAGGATATGATGAATCTAACGGAGCGATTCAATTCGTGGCTCTGTGGTTCTGCAGCTCATCTGTTCTGCGGTTTTGAGGTTCTGCAGCTCAGCGGCCTTGGCAATCAACGCCCACAAACTTAATTAAATATTTTATTAATAAACCCCTTTTTTTCCAGTGTAAACTTGGATCACAACATCTTTTTTACCAGAAGAACTCCAGGACAACTTATTATTATTTTTTATTTTATCTCTGAAAAGCAGCATCCTTAAAAGCATTATAAATTTTTTGATGAATCGTTTCCATTGGAACCCCTGAGGAGATGACCGCCATCCAAAAAGCTCAATTTCCTGATGCAGTTAACTGCTTAAGAACTTTTCGGCCGAGTTTAGGCGACATCTATTTTTGATCATAGCTCCAGCATGCCCTGATGAATCTTGAGTCTCTGGCAGCTGAACTGCGCGGATTTGTGGGAGTCACCAGGAAGAAGCAGATTGGCGAGCTCATCTCATTCTTTCCCATAGAGTCCAAGCAGATCATTGCATCCTTCGGGGAGGATGCGGCAGTGATAGATGATGGCGATGAGGTCATGCTCCTCGCCGCAGACGGCATCTGGTCCAGGCTCATGGATGCAGACCCAGAGTGGTCGGGCTACTGCTCTGTGCTGGTGAATGTGCACGACATCGCCGCTATGGGTGGCTGGCCGGTGGCCATGGTGGACGTCCTCTCCATAGGGGATCCAGAGCTGGCAGAGAAGGTCCTGCGAGGGATGAAGAAGGGGATAGAGAAGTTCGGCGTGCCCATCATCGGCGGCCACCTACATCCTGATACTCCCTACAACGCCCTGGATGTCGCCATCCTCGGAAAGGCGAAGAAGGATGGCGTGATCTTAAGCAGCACAGCAAAGCCCGGAGAGGTGATCATTGCCGCTTATGATATGGATGGCAGCCCCCACCCTCTTTTTGCCATCAACTTCGACTCCACCAGCTTCAAGGAGAGCAGCGTCCTGGCGGAGCAATTGGGATCGATGAGGGAGCTGGGCGAGAGCGGCCTGGTCCGGGCGGGCAAGGATATCAGCAACCCCGGCCTCCTGGGAACCCTGGCCATGCTCCTGGAGACGAGCAAGGTGGGCGCAGTGGTGGATGTAGAGGCCATAGCCGTGCCCGAGGGACTTGCCCTGGTCGAATGGCTGAAGATGTACCCGGGAATGGGATTTGTGGTCAGCACCAGGCCCGAGAAGCAGGAGGCTGTCTTGGAGGTGTTCACCAGGCGCGGCCTGACCGCCCGGGTCATAGGCCGGATCACAGAGGCGAGAAGGCTCATCATCAGAGGGGGAGAGGAGGAGGCTGTGCTCTTTGACCTGGCCCAGGAGAGCGTGACCGGGATTCATTGAGGGGCTTCATGGACGCCAGCTTTATAAGATCCCTGCAGGACCGGGCGGAAGAGAGGCGCGCCCGCATAGGAATTGGCATCTGGAATGCAGACGAGGAGCTGATAGCATCCCTGCACTCAGCAGAGAGGTTCGCAGAGCTGCTGCTGGTGGGCGACTTGGGCGAGGATTGCCCCTTCGATCACATGAATAGCAATGAGCCCTGGAGGGATCTGGTGCGCCTTCTGGCCAGTGGCGAGATCGATGGCGCTGTGCGGGGCAACCTGCCTGCAGGAAGGAGCATGCGCGCCCTGGTGGACCGATTCGGCCTGCCCGTCCGCCGTCTGGCCCTGATCGAGCTTTTCGGCTGGTCCTTTCTTCTCGGGCCGGTGGGAATCGATGAGGGTGAGACGCCCTCTGCCCGTCTGGATCTGCTGCTTGGGGGGGCAAAGCTCCTGCAAGGGCTGGGCGTCTCCCCCCGGGCGGCAGTTCTCTCTGGAGGGAGGATGGAGGACCGGGGGAGGAGTGAGAGGGTGGATACAAGCCTCCTGGAGGGAGATCAGATCGCCGCCCGAGCAGCCGAGGCAGGGATAAATGCAGAGCATAAGGGAATTCTGATCGAGAGCTGCCGGGGAGATGATATCGTCATTGCACCGGAGGGCATCTCCGGCAACCTTATCTTCCGCACTCTGATGCTCCTGTGCGGGGCGCAGTCCTATGGCGCTCCGGTCATAACGGAGAGGATGGACTGGATATTCGTCGATTCCAGCCGGGCGAGGAGCGGATTTGACGGGCCGGTGATGCTGGCCGGGGCGCTGGCCGGGATGAGGGGGGCGGGACGCTATTGAATATCTCATCTGCTTCTCGTCTGCTATCCTCGCCCGGCTACAGGTGTGCTGTACTCCTCCAACCCCCTGATCATCTCCGTCAGCTCCTCTATCAGGGCCCCGTCCACCTCAGATAGCCTCACCCTTCGCAGCATCTTTGGCACCTCTATATCCCCCATGACGATCTTGGGAAGGGAGCTGTTCTTGAAGCCCTCCACCACTGCATAGTCCATCCCCTCCCTCTCCAGCTCTGCCAGGGCGGACTCCAGATCTCCCCTCTCCCTCCGGATCACCAGACGGGCATCGCCAAGGCCTATGACCACATCCGCCCCGGCATCGTAATGCCTTTTGGTATCTCCCCGGTCCACAGAGTGATGGAGCATGCTCTTGACCGTTCCCACTCTGCCGTGCTCTGCCAGGGATCTGACCAGAGCCTCCACCAGGGTGGTCTTTCCCGTCTTCTTGGTCCCGACAACTGCTATGGCCTTCATATCTGACCGGCGAGAGTCACTGCCAACCTAAAGGGCGCCGCCTGCAGCCGGTGATCGCTCTGCTGCCATTGGCTGGTTGGCGGGCAGCCTGCTACGATCAGGTCTGCTGAATGCGGCGATGCATCTTGATGTGTTCAAATCGGCATCGATCTGTGAGATACAGATCTTGCATTTGAATGTCTTACCATTGCGGTTCTCCTTCTTCTTCCCAAAGATACAATCGCAGATTGAACTGCAGAATGGGCTATCTCAATAGCTCGATTAGGAACCGGGCAAAGCCTTCCAGGTCAGCTATGCGCACGTTCTCATTTGGAGCATGGATATTGCTCTCCAACTGCCGGCCAACTCCATAGACGCAGGTGGGAATCCCTGTCTTCTCTGTGGCATAGGCCTGATCCAGGCTTCCCTGTGCTGCCGAGAGCTGGGGGAAGAATCCCATTCCCTTCTCCACTGCTCTTCTCACCTCATTCACCCAGGCATGCTCCGGGTCCACGCTCATGGGCGGATATCCAGGATAGAACTTCAGGGCAAAGTCGATGCCCTCAGACCTCAGAGGCTCCAGTGCCCTCTCCATCTCCTCCATCGCCTCCTCCATCCTCTCCTCCGGTATCACCCTGCGGTCCCCCCGGAGAACGCATCTATCTGGCACTATGTTCTCCTTGATCCCTCCATTGATCATGGTGATATTGAGGATGGGGATGAGGTTCTCGATGCCCAGGGATCTCACCGCCGAGCTGGCAGGGAGGCGGGAACGCCTGGACTGCACCACCCTCTTCAGATCCATGAGCCTCTCCATGGCCAGGACCGACCTTTCCACTGCATTCACCCCCATGAAGCTGGAACCGCTATGAGCCGACTGGCCCCTTACTATTACCTCCCAGGTTATGATGCCATTGCTTCCAATCCCCACGTCATCTGAAAATCCGTCCATGCAGAGCATTATATCTCCCTGCACCTGGCCCAGATCGGTCAGATAGCACAGGCCGGAGTAGCCCCCTACCTCCTCATCTGTAGTCAAGAGGAGGCTCAGATTGTACCTGGGCACGCTCCGGGGCAGGAGGGCCCTTAGGGCGGCGATGAGGGCGGCGATCGATCCCTTGCAATCTGAGACCCCCCGGCCATAGACCCGGCCGTTTCTCTGCACTGCACAGAACGGATCGGTCTCCCATTCTCCTTCTGCTGGTACTACATCCAGGTGGGCATATATCACCAGGGTCTTCTCCGCTCCCACAGATAGATCGGCCCGCAGGTTATACCGGTCTCCCGCCAGCCTTGAGTCGGAGCATTTGGCTGCGAACACCTCCTCGGGAATTTTAATCTTTGCCGTCTTAAACCCCATCTCCTTGAATATGGGCTCCAGCCACTCCACTATCTCCTTATAGCAGTCCCCTGGTGGGGCAACCGTTCTAAAACTTATGATATTTTTCAGCAGATCCAGCAGTTCGTCTCGATCTGGAATGATGGCCTCTTCGGGCTTTGAATCTTCTCGCTTTGAATCTTCTCGCATCTGCTTATCCCTTCTCCAATCAGATAATATCAATCCCCGCTAGATATAAAATGCTTCTGAAATCTGAAATCATATGAATGACTGGAGGCTCCCAGATTCCAGGACGAGCTCCCAGGACAGATCTCTAGACAGATCCCAAGACAGATCTTTAGACGGATCCCAAGACGGATCTCTAGACAGATCTCAGGGCGGCGCTCCGGTGGGTCTCAAGACCGATCTCAGAACCGATCTCTAGACGGATCTCAGGGCGGCGCCCCGGTGGGTCTCAAGACCGATCTCAGGGCAGCTCCCAGGGCGGCACCCCTGGGATAGATCAAAAGCGGGATGCGGCTGCTGGGGCTTCGCCGGAGGGCCCGAAGAGCATCCCAAAGAGGACTTCAGGACGGATGCCTGCCCTCATCCCGGTATGATGAGAGTCCTTCCGGTCATGGCCCCTGGCTGAGGGATATTCATGAGCTGCAGTGCTGTCGGTGCCACGTCTGCCAGGATTCCATCCTCCCGGAGGCGGTAGCCCTTCTGCTCAGAGGTGATCAGAGAGAATGGCACCGGATTGGTGGTATGAGCAGTATGGGGCTGGCCGGTAGCGGAGTCGAGCATCTTCTCTGCATTGCCATGGTCTGCAGTGAGGAGGACTGCTCCACCCGCGCTGAGTATCCGGTCCACAATCTCCCCAACACAGCCATCCACCACCTCCACCGCCTTCACTGCAGCCTCATAGATGCCGGTATGGCCGACCATATCCGGATTGGCGAAGTTGAGGATTATTAGGTCATACCTGCCGGAATCGATGCGGGCTAAGAGCTCATCTCTCACCTGATAGGCGCTCATCTCGGGCTGCAGGTCGTAGGTCGCCACCTTGGGCGAGGGTATCAACACCCGATCCTCCCCTGGATTGACCACCTCCTTCCCCCCGTTAAAAAAGTAGGTGACATGAGCATACTTCTCCGTCTCAGCTATCCTCAATTGCTTCAATCCCCTCCGGCTGGCAACCTCTCCCAGGGTGTCAGCGAGGTTCTCCGCCGGGAAGGCCACCGGCACCTTCAGGGTGGCATCATAGACGGTCATGCAGACATAATGGACCTGGAGGGGTTTGGTGGCAAATTCCCGAAAATCCTCGTCCACAAAGGCCCAGGTCACCTCCCGCGCCCTGTCCGGCCGGAAGTTGAAGAAGATGATGCTATCCCCATCCTCCACCATGCCCATCTCATCGACCACTGTGGGCATGATGAACTCATCGTTCTCCCCCCGTTCGTATCCCTTCCTGACTGCCTCCTCAGCGCTCTTAGCCCTCGGCCCCTCGCCATAGACCAAACAGCGATATGCCTTCTCTATCCTCTCCCAGCGGCGGTCCCGGTCCATGGTGTAGTAGCGGCCGCTAACAGTGGCCGTCCTGCCTGTGCCCGTCTGAGAGAATCTCGCCTCCAGATCCTGAAGATAGCCCAGGGCGCTGCGGGGAGGCACATCCCGGCCATCCAAGATGGCATGCACATATACCCGGGATAGATCCATCGATCTTGCCAGCTTCAGAAGGGCGTAAAGATGGGTGATATGGCTGTGAACCCCGCCATCGGAGAGAAGTCCGATCAGATGGAGCTTGCTGCCAGATCTCCTGGCCTGAGCCATCGCCTCCAGCAGAACGGGATTGCTCTCAATTGTGCCCTTCTCCACTGCCAGGCTGATCCTGGTCAGATCCTGGTAGACAATCCTCCCCCCGCCCAGGTTGAGGTGTCCCACCTCAGAGTTGCCCATCTGCCCCTGGGGCAGGCCCACCGCCAGACCGGAGGCCTTGAGGGTGACGGTTGGATATTCCTTCCATAATCGCTCCAGGTTGGGCTTACGGGCATGAGCAATGGCATTTCCCTCCAGGACAGGGCTTATGCCGAATCCGTCCATGATTATTATCGCAATTGGCCTCATCTTGCCTGGTTGATCATCCCGCCGAATATATCAAATCTGCCGTTCTCCAAATCCCTCTTTTCCGATGAGGGGGACGAAGATCACTCCCATCTTTTCCTCTGCCAACAGGCCGTTCTTTCTTGTGACCAAGATCAGCTCCTGCGAGCCCCCGCCCACTGGAAGGACCATCTTTCCCCCCACCTGAAGCTGCTCTTTTAAGGGCTCGGGAATTTTTGGGGCTGATGCAGCGACGCTGATCCTGTCGTAGGGGGCATGCTCGGGAAGGCCCAGGCTGCCATCTCCCTCCACCACAGTGACATTCTCAATCCCTGCCGCCTGCAGATTTCTTCTGGCGGCAGCAGCGAGATCGGGCATCCTCTCCACCGAATATACCCGGCCCTGGGGGCCGGTGAGAGCTGCCAGAACTGCTGCATGATAGCCGCTTCCTCCACCCACTTCCAGGATCTTCATCCCTGGCCTGACATCGAGAAGATCGCTCATTATGGCCACCATATGGGGGGCGGATATGGTCTGACCCAGGCCTATGGGCAGGGGGGTATCCTCATAGGCTCTATCTCGAAGCTGCTCGGGAACGAACAGCTCTCTGGGAACGCGGGACATGGCATCCAGGACTGATTCGTTAATCCTTCCCCGCATGCCATCTAAAAGCCTCTTTTTCTGGTCCATGCTCAGATCTCCCGCCCCCAAACCCGAACAATATCCTTTGCCTCCGCAGCATCGGCAAAGCCCTCGCCCCGCAGCTTGATCTTGACTATATCGAACTGGAATCTCTCCGCCCTCCGCCTCTCGCCCACCTCCAGGAGCTCATCTCCTGGTACAGTTATCTTCAGGGAGTGGCTCTTGCCTCCCCGGAAGATGGTTATCCTCAGGGGCACCTCATCCGTCGCCCTTGCCCAGACGGTCGACACCTCCCCGGCGGGAGCGCTTCTGACCCGGCGATCGCTCTCCAAGGATGTGATCTGGGCCATCACCACCTCCTTTGATGAATCGTCCACCAAAAGCTCATCTCCCACATTCAGCACCTCCTTTGCCGGGATGGTGATGAAGTGAGGAGTGGATCGGTCATCCTGGTTGACGATCACCTTCAGGTTGACCAAACGCTCCCTTCTCGCCTCAACGGAATGAACCGTCCCGCAGTCATCGCAGCGCACCAGGTTCTCCTGTCCGGATTTGATCGTTGTATGGCTGGTATCCGCGCCGCAGGCTGGGCAGAAGATCTGATCTTCAAGCATACCATACAGCTTGTCCTTTAAGGTATTAAGCATGACCGGAGGAGGACGAGAGGATCCTCCAGTATCCCCACTAGTTCTATGCAAGGAAAAATTTTTTAAGGAAGATGTACAATTAACACTTATGAAGAAAATAAACAAAGATTGTTCTGATCCCCCTGCCCGGGGAAGTGATGAATGCTACCTCATCGCTGAGAGCATGATAGATGAGCTGCATCAGATAGCATTTCCTGAGAGGATATCCAGCCCCCTGGATGATGGAAGGCACAAGGGCTCATTTAAAAGCAGGATTCTGCAGCAGATAAGAAATGCCAGGAGGTTTGCTATGCTCGGTTAAGGGGTCGATTTGCCATGGCGGGTTGAGAGATCTGGCCAAGAATAGTGTCAAATACATAAAACATTTTATATAGCTTATCGCATGACAGAAGGCTGGGCAGACTCCTTATTACACAAAAAAATAAATTTATTAGATTGATACAATATAAGAGATTGTAATAAGCCATCTGAAGGACTATCCAGAGAATAATCGGGCTATCTGCCTGCGATTTTGAATTGAAATATTTTAAAATTATTTTAAGTGTGTAAATTCGCTTTTGCCGCGCAAACTATATATATTAATTTAGCAGGTTATTATGGTGTGAACTCTACACCCTGCTCCATTCCCCAATCATGCTCTGAGCTGGAGATAGATCTCAAGAGGCTTGACCGTATGCTTCAGGCCGCTCATAGAAGCTCCATAGACATAAAGGATGGCTATGACTTCTATGTCCTTGCCTTAAAGGAGTTCAACAAGCAGAACCTCTCCGACTCATTCCTCTACTGCGACCGGGCGAACTATGAGCTCACCAGTGCTCTCAATGAAGCCAAGATCAATATCAGAGGCTCCCGGTTTCATAGCTTAAGGACTATCTCCTACTTCTTCCAGCTCTACGGCCTGTATGCCATAGCATTTGCTGCACTGGCTGTGATCCTCTTCAGCCTGCTGATCTATGAATATCCGGAGGTGAAGGTTCTTGACGTTCCTCTCTGGTCATCGTTCTTCGCCGGCCTGGGGGCATCAGCTCAGATCCTCACCGGTGTGGCTGACGACCTGCGCCGCTACGGCCTGGCCACACGGTACAAGAGGCTCTGGTATATGGCCATACCACTGCTCAGCATGGTCTTTGGCTATATGGCCTATCTGATATCCAGCCCCGGGCTATTAGCTCTGAACGATGATGGCGGGAATGGTCTCTTCAGCATAATGTTCATCTGCTTTTTGACCGGGTTCATGACCAAGTGGATGATAAACAAGCTCTCGCGGCTCTCCAGGGATATTTGAATCAAAGAGCCTCAGAAGATCGGCAGAGCCGCATACAAATGGATAAGTGCTGCAGAATGATGAAAGAGGGGCCTGTAGCATATCTCTCAGTAATGGTGAAGAGGTAGGATATCGTGCCAGGGCAATGGATATCTCCAGGGCAATGGATATCGCCGATGCACTGATATTGGCGGGCGCAGTTGAGAGCCAGGATGGTGGCCGGGCGGGGATAGTGGACGGAGGCGATGGTGATAAGCTGGAGCCTGGGGCTGATAGGATACGATCAGCACTCATGGAAAAGGGGATCGCCTCCTGGTGGAACAATCTTGAATTTATTTGAACACCTCGCCCGCTTCTTTGTACCAGAGCAATAGATCGAGATGACCCATGGGAATTTCAGTCCGGGAAGAGAAGGCAGCCATCTCCTTCTCGATCTCAATGTAAAGCCTCTTGGTAGGTGAACTGGGAAGCTCTGCTATCACTCCCAGGAGGAGCAGATTCTTGAGGATATGCCGGTCGAGGATGGCCAGCTCCTCTCCCAGGCCGATATTCCTCAAGAAATGGCTGGCCTCCTTATAGCCCAGGCCCTTGACGTTTTCCACCAGCCACTCCCGGGCAGCAGCAGGACTGGAGAACATCTCCAAGGTAGAGCGAAGGGATTGATGGCAGAACATGGATCGGGCAAGGCATATATACTCCGCCTTCCTCCGGTTGAACCTCACTCCCACCAGCTCCTCTTGAAGCTGACAGGGCTCTCCAGAAGAGATGAGGCACCTTCTCTCCAGCCTCTGCACCGCCCTCCAGCATACCCTGGCCTTGGACTGAGGGGTGAGAAGGCAGAACACCAGCTCCCGGAAGAGATCCTCATCGCTGGCCGTCTCCCAGATATGCCCAAACTCCTCCAGCCTTGCCTCTATCTGCTCTTTCACGGGAGCATAAAGGTCCAGCAATTCCTGGATGGAGAGGGAATGCCCTCCTGCCATCTTCTCATCTGCCCTCTTCTCATCTGCCCTCTTCTCATCTGCCCTCTTCTCATCTGGCTCGCTCATGATTTCCGCACTCATCCCCCTGGTCTTTTATCCCTGGATTATTTAGCCATTGTGCAGTCGGGAGGATGCAAGGAGCAATTACATGTGGTGCAGGGCAAAGGCTATTAGCTCTGAGGATCATGCCTCAGCCATCGAATATGACAGAGCATTCCCCCTCCCTTATTCCGTATGAAGAGCAGTTCTCCCTCCACTCCAGCTTTGCTCCCTGTGGCTCCCAGCCAGAGGCTATAGAAGAGCTGATCAGAGGTCTGCAGAGAAGAGAGAGATTCCAGACCCTGATCGGGGTCACAGGATCAGGCAAGACCTATACTGTGGCCAATGTCATCCAACGGGTTCAAAAGCCAACCCTGGTTATCGCCCACAACAAGACCCTGGCAGAGCAGCTTTATAATGAGTTCAAAGAGTTCTTCCCGGATAACCGGGTTGAGTATTTCATCTCATATTATGACTATTATCAGCCGGAGTCATATATCCCCTCAAAGGATCAGTATATAGAGAAGGACTCTCTTATCAATCCCAAGATAGAGCAGATGAGGCTGGCGACCACTGCCTCCCTCCTCTCTCGCCGGGATGTGATCGTGGTGGCCTCCGTCTCCTGCATCTACGGCCTTGGCAATCCAGAGAACTTCCAGAGCATGGGGTTTGAGCTGAAGGTGAAGGACAGGATCTCCAGAAAGGATATCCTGGAAAGGCTGGTGGATATCCTCTATGAGCGCTCTGACCTGGACCTCTCCCCAGGACGCTTCAGAGTCAATGGCGAGATCATCGATCTCGTCCCCAGCTACTTCAACAACATCATCAGAATTGAGCTATTTGGAAATACTGTGGAGAGGATCTCTGAGGTTGACAGGATCACCGGCAGAAGGGTGGAGGATATGAACTACTTCTTCATCTATCCGGCCAGGCATTATGTCATACCAGAGGAGGAGCTGAAAGCGGCGATCGACTCCATAAAGGCAGAGCTGGATGAGAGGCTGCCCCAGCTGGGAATGATTGAGGCCCACCGCCTCCGGCAGCGAACAATGCATGATATAGAGATGATAGAGGAGACCGGCAGCTGTAAGGGAATAGAGAACTACTCCCGCCACTTTGACCGCCGGCAGCCGGGGGAGCCTCCATTCTGTTTGATCGATTATTTCCCGGACGACTTCCTGCTCATAATCGATGAGAGCCATCAGACCCTACCCCAGCTCCGGGCGATGAACAGAGGCGACCGGTCCCGCAAGAAGAACCTGGTGGATTACGGCTTCCGGCTGCCCAGCAGCTATGACAACCGCCCCCTCGACTTTGGCGAGTTCGAGAGCTTCATGAGGAATGTGATATTCGTCTCCGCCACCCCAGGAGACTATGAGCTTGAGCATTCCAGCTCCCTGGTGGAGCAGATCATCCGCCCCACTGGCCTTCTCGACCCGGAGGTGGAGGTCCGGCCCGTGGATGGGCAGGTGAGGGATGTGATGGAGGAGATCAGCAGGGTGGTCCTCAGAGGAGATCGAGCCCTGGTCACCACCCTCACCAAACGGCTGGCAGAGGAATTGACAGATTATCTGAGCCGGAATGATATCCGGGCACGCTATCTGCACTCAGAGATCCAGCCTTTGGAGAGGACAGAGATCATCCGTGAGCTCAGGCTGGGCAGATTCGATGTCCTGGTGGGGATCAACCTCCTCCGGGAGGGGCTGGACATCCCTGAGGTGGGGTTCATCGGAATTCTGGACGCAGACAAAGAGGGATTTCTCAGGGATGAGAAGAGCCTGATCCAGACCATAGGCCGCGCTTCAAGGAATGCTGATTCCCGGGTGGTGCTCTATGCGGACAGGATGACGGCCTCCATAAAGAAGGCTGTTGAGACGACAGAGAGGCGCAGGCTGCTGCAGATGGCCTACAATCAAGAGCACGGCATCACCCCCCAGACCATCAGGAAGCCCATCCGGGAAAAGGTGGTGGAGATCACAGACACCAGGCACATTCCGAAATCGGATATTCCAAATGCGATCATCGAGCTGGAGGCGGAGATGATGGCAGCAGCTGATCGGCTGGAGTTCGAGAGGGCCATTCAGCTTCGGGATACCGTCCGCAGGCTGGAGAGGGAGCTGAAGGTGGCTTGAGGCGGGAGTTGTTCTCTCATATCCACATCTTTTTCCGGGCAGGGAATTCAAAGAGGCAACAGTGCCTGGTGAAACAATGAGCGAAGGCCTGCCGGATCGGGAAGAGAGAGGCCAAAAGAGCATGACCCGGGGCGTCTCCTTATTGATCGGAGAGCCGAAAAAGGCCATCATAAAGCTCTCCTGGCCCATGATCATGGCCATGCTGATCCTTGCCGCCTACAATCTGGTGAACGCCATCTGGGTGGCAGGCCTGGGATCCGATGCCCTGGCTGCAGTTGGATTTACAAGCCCCATATTCATGGTGGTGGTGGGTCTGAGCAATGGCCTGGGAGCTGGGGTCTCCTCCTCCATCTCCCGCCGGATAGGGGCACAGGATAAAAGGGGAGCGGACAATACCACCATGCATGCCCTCCTGCTGGTCTTAGCCGTCTCGATGATATTGACGGCCGGCCTTTTCATTGCCTTAGAGCCCCTCCTTATTGCAATGGGTGCAGGGGCTGCTCTGGGCCTGGCAGTTGATTATGGCAGTATCATATTCACTGGATCGATATTCATAGTCTTCAATAACATCGCTTACGCCATCCTGAGAGGGGAAGGGGATACCAGGCGCACTATGTATGCCATGGGGGCGGGGTCGCTGATCAATGCCACACTGGACCCCATTCTCATCTACTGGATGGGGTTGGGGATTGCCGGAGCGGCATGGGGAACAGTCATCTCGCTCATGTTCGTCTCCGGGGTTCAGATCTACTGGCTGATCATCAAGAAGGATACCTATGTCTCCCTATCCAGGAAGGCTTTCTTCCCCAGCAGAAAGGTGATGAGTGACATCCTTCAGGTGGGGATCCCGGCCAGTATCGAGTTTCTCCTTTACTCTATAGATGCCATCATAATCAACAGCATGTTGGTCCGGGTTTCAGGGACGGATGCAGTAGCTGTGTACACTGCAGGCTGGCGGGTGATAATGATGGCTGTAATTCCTCTGATCGCCATTGCCACAGCAGAGGTATCCGTCGCAGGAGCTGCGATCGGCGCCAGGAAATATGAGAACCTGGCGATAATTCACAGATTTTCCACAAAGCTCGGCTTTGCCATTGGAACGGTGACCGCCCTGATCACCGCCATATTTGCCCCTCAGATAACCCTGTTTTTTACCTATTCCCCCCAGAGCGCCCATCTTGCCGGGACGATGGTGGCGTTCATGCATGTCATGTGCCTGTTCTACCCTTTCATGTCCCCGGGGATAATGTCTTCCAGCCTCTTTCAGGGGGCAGGAAAAGGTCTCACCTCCCTTCTGCTCAATATCTTAAGAGATGTGATTCTCATAACCGGGCTGGCCTTCCTCCTGGGGATGGTCCTGGGCCTGGGCCAGGAGGGCATCTGGTGGGGAATTGTGTTTGGAAACACCGCTGGCAGCCTCTTGAGTTATTTATGGGCCAGGCTCTATATAACCCGGCTGATGAAGGATAAAGGAATAGCATAGCAGAAAGGCTCCATTCTCATAAAAAGCATCCTGATTGGAGAGGGGGGAGGGGTGCTGCCCTCAACCAATACTGGGCGGTGTGCAGCAGAGGATCCTCAGTGTGCTCAAAGGCGGTGCAGACATGGCCCCGGCCTCAACCCTCCACCCAAAACTCCTGCAGCCAGAGCCCTCCCTCCTGACTGGGTCCGGTTTGCACCTCTTGCAGCCGGCTGGAGATCATCTCCTCCACCTCCTCCAGGTTGATTCTGAATACCTCTGCCAGGATCTCCTTTGCCGCCTGGAGCTCCATGGCCTCAAGGCCTCCATGAACTGCTCTCTTATGAGACCTGGTCAGATGCTCAAAGACTCCTGCCATAAGGGAGATCTACTACGTGTAAGTTTAAGTATTTTTTCTAGAAATTAATAGCATGAAAGCATTTTTACACATTAGAAAGTATGAATAAGATACAAATGAGAGAATGATGATTCCTGATGAGAGCGGTCTTCCTGATGAGAGCCTTTCTGATGAGAGCGATCTGGGCGCATTTTTCATCCCGGCAGATGAGAAGGGGATGGATTGATCACTGCAGTGAAATCCATCCCTGCCTGGAGCGGGGAGAGCATGACGCTCAGCCAGGATGGTCTGCCGGTCCGAGGGGCTTTCTCAATGGCATTGGGCCTCCTGGCCAGATCCAGGGCCTCCCAGGGGGGAAAAGGGCTCCAGGGAGTGGGGCCCGGATGCATCCTGCCTGTGGAAAGAACAAAGCTCCACCATCATCTCCTGGATGAACCTGCGCTTCAGACATGGATCTTCTCCCCTCTGCTCTGGAATCTCTCGAACCTCTCTATTGCCTCCATCCCCTTCTGAGTGGTCTTGTGTACAGACCGGGAGCCTTTGGAGCTCACCTCGATCAGGCCATCATCGATCAGGAGCAGATAAGATATCAACTTCAGGGTGGCGGGACCGGGATTAGTCACGATCTTTGTCCCTTTTGCTCCATTCATACATTTTTTTAAAACAATTGATGTTGTCCTTTCACAGGTTCTGAATTTTGATCTCATTTCATTCTCCACCTTATCAAGCCTAATGGCATTCATAATGTACAATTAAAAGAATATATAGACGATTAGGCTGAGCAGAAGTGGACAATTCAGGATATGTGATGATAGAACAGTATCCACGATATCGATCATAATTGCCAGTCAGCCCTGGGTCGGTGGCCTGTCCTCTCGGGGCTGGCCGGTTTATGGTGTTCTCTGGCCGGTTAGGGCCAGAAGAGCCAGGCCCCTTTGAGGGCGGAGGCGAAGAGCTCCGGAGGGCTGGCAGCTCCCATCTCCCATCAGGATCACGCCCTCCTTCTGCCTGCAGACAGATCAACAGAGATCTCAGCAGCTCATGTCCTCGACCGGGCGAATGCCCCATCTATCTGCTGCCGTCATCCTCTCCATCATCCACACAGACAAATAGCAGTAGTCTGGCCATCGATCGCAGCATACCTGGCACTGATGATGGCCGTGGCGCTAGCATCTCCCTTTCAATTTCCATACTCTCAATTTCCAAACCGGCATAGCGCAGCCTATCGCCATCAGAACCAAATTAATAAAGTATATCTGCATGCAATCTCATCACGGGCATGATAGCATGATCGAAATCACTGTGATAGAGGAGAAGCCTCAGCTGGTTGTCGGGATGAGGCGGAGGGGGCACTACAGAGATATTGCAGAAATGATCCCTACACTATTCAAATATGCATTGGGGCATGGAGCCAAAATCGTCGGCCATCCCTTTTTTATATATCATGAGAGCAGCTCAGAGGAGGCAAAGAGAGCAGATGAGGCCGGGAATGCTGAGATAGAGGTCTGCGTTCCCATTGCAGAGAAGATCCCGGAGAATGGCGGGATAACTTGCTATGAGCTTAGTGGGGGAAGGATGGCCCGGACAGTTCACAAAGGACCTTACCAGGAGTGCGAATCAACTTATACGAGACTTTTTGACTGGCTGCAAGAGAATGACTATCAGATCGCCGGGCCGATAAGGGAGGGTTATGCCAATGATCCCAGAGAGGTCGCCCCAGAGGAGATCCTGACCATAATCTATGTCCCGATAAGCTGAGGGCGGTGCTCGTAGCCCTAAATGCGCGCACAGATGAGGGAGGGGGCATGCAAATGAAGCACTCGGCTATCATACAAGGCCTGAGTGCGCCCCCCCAAAAAAAAGCAAAGCTCAGGAGATGCTCCCTGGGCTTCAGAAGTCCGTTCTCAGGACCAGGGTTGTCCTGTAGACGGGGCCCACAAATGTCAGCTCTTTGGAGGCCTCGCCCCGGGGCTCCTCCTTTGCCTCAACCACTCTGGTGTCCATGAGAGTATCAGCGACAATCACCCACTCCCTGAACTCATCAGTGGTGGACAGGTTCAGCATCACCTTTCCTTCTGCATCGGTCATGCCTCTTATCTTCGCATCATCGCCAACCTTCTGAGCGATCAATTCGATGTCGCTGAAGGGCTGGCCCTGATAGAGAACCTGGAGCTGGAAGTCGCCCTTGCCCGCCTCAGTGATATTGGTGAGGGGCACGATCTCCAGTATCTGTCCCACGGGCTTTGAGGCTATGGAGTAATCAGAATCGGGGCCTGCAATGAATGTCTTGCCATAGGTATGGAGGGGATAAGATCTCTCGACATACCAGTCATTGGCCCATCCCGTCTTGTTGATGGCGTTGAAGTCGATCTCGTCCACCCCACCTGCCTCCCAGTATCCTGTTACCGGAGGATTGGTGATGATGTGCGTCCAGGCTCCTCCGCCGTTATAGGCAGTTATGAGGTACAGTCCCGGATGCTCGACATCGAAGCTGAAGATAGGCCAGTTGCCCATGGTATCTGTCTTTTCATTAAGGATATGATCGATCACGCCGCCATCCTGCCTGATTATGGTCAGGTTGGTCAATCCTTCAGGCATCTCTGAGGAGGAGGTGTTATGACCAGCAGCTACAGGCAGTATGGCTGTATCTCCGATATTCACCCAGCCGGATACGGGCCTGATGAATACTTGATGTGCGTTCCCTGCTGCCGAGCAAAATAGCATCAGCAGCACTAATATCAGGAAAATCCTTCTCATGCTCGGTACACCGATCACACCTAATATCGTATCATACTTAAAGTTTGCTACGAAATCAAAAAAATGTCGCCTGATATCAAAAAAAAAGGTGCATCAATGCCACCTACCATAGAGCCAAGGGAATATGGCATTTAGTGGCTGTGGCAGCACTGATGGGTATGATTGTGATGCTCTTTGTCATGAACATGCTCATGCTCGTGCACCTTTCCATCATGCTCATGAGGGTGGGAGTGTTTATCATTTGTATGACAGCACATTATCTTTCACCTCCGGTTTTATTTCACAATATGAATTCAACCAGAAGGCTATAAAAGCTTTGCTGTTATCGATTATTGCCATATGTGTTTAAATTTTTTAAAGCAAGATTTTGTGGTTCGTTATAATTATATTTTTGATAATGAGAGAGTGTTCTATATATCCATTATTCGTATTAATTTGTATCGTCATATCCATCTTCTCTGACAACTCTTATGGCGGGAGATGAATGGATCATTGAGGCTCTGAATATCCTTTGATTACGATTCAAGGGCCTCATCACTGAGGACATCACAGCTCCTATGCACATTTCTTTGCCGGGAATTCCTCGCGCAGGATCATGCCCAGCGCGCATCATCTTCTGAAATCGATCCATTTGCCGCATATCGGGCACCATTCTCAGGATTGAAATCGATGCCCAATCAAGAAAATAGAAAAAATCGCAAGTATATATCATGCTGTAGCAATCATTCTCCAAGCGGAAGGAATAGGTGGATGAGGATGGCAGGTAAATGGAGCTTTAAAGGCCAGGATGATTATGAGGGCGGGCGGTGTTAGCCTGGCAGCAGCAGTTATCCTGGGCTTTTCTGCCTCCTCACAGCTCCTCTTTCAGGCTGCATAGAGGGCAGTGATGGTGCCATTTGGCCTCATTGCAAAGACTGCAAGGCACAGGAGGAAAATTCCCGGGGGCACATCATCCAAACGATCCGGCGAAAGGCCCAATGACTCCAGGGAGCACCATCGCTTTTGCATCTGGAGTCATTCCTCTTTCATCTTCTCCAGCACCCGGATCTCCTCAATCGCTGTCTCAGGATAGTTCCCGCTCTCATCCTTCTCCAGATATTTGATCATATCCCAGATATTGAGCAGGGCTGCGCTCACGCCGGCGAGGGCCTCCATCTCCACCCCCGTTCTTCCCAAGGAGGTCACTGTGACTGTTGCTTTTACCCTCATCTCCTCCATCCTAAAGCCGACCTCCAGAGCGGTGATGGGAATGGGATGACAGAAGGGAATCAGACGGGGCGTCTCCTTGACTGCCAGTATGGCCGCCAGCCTGGCGGTAGCCAGAGGATCTCCCTTCTTAGTATCCCCTCTTCTCACCGCCTCGATGGTGGATTCCTTCAGCCTGATCGATCCTGTGGCAGTGGCCCTTCTGAGGACCTGGGGCTTGGAGGTGATATCCACCATGCCCAGCAGCTCTTCTGCGCCGGCCCGATCGCCTGATCCGTCCCTCTCTTCTCTCATCCTCACTTCCTCAGCTCTTCCCCTCCATCCGCATGGCCAGAGGGATCTTCTCCACCAGATCAGTGGCCAGCATGCCAAATCCCCTCTCTGCGTAGACCAGATCTCCTGCCCTGCCATTGACGAAGGCTGCAGCGTTTGCTGCCCTCAGAGCGGATGTTCGGGCATAAAAGGCAGCGGCAATCCCTGCCAGGACATCTCCCGTGCCGCCCACAGTCATCCCCGGGTTGCCGGTGGTATTGGCCCGAATGACCTCACCATCGGTGATCAGGTCGACCTTTCCCTTGAGCAGAACGATCACCTTCCTCTCCCGGGCATAGCCCTTCAAAGGCTCCATTCTCTCTCTCCAGTCCATATCCGCCAGGGAGAGTCCACTGAGGCGCTGAAACTCCCCGGCATGGGGGGTGATAATTCCCTTCAGGGGCAGGCCCGGCAGGAGGGCATCGGCATCGATGACCGCCTTCTCCGCCAGAGGGATTATACTGGCCAGGGCATCACCGGTATCGGGATGCCTTCCCAGTCCCATGCCCATGACCACCACATCATGAGCTGGAATAAGGTCCTGGAGCATTGGAAGGTCCTGGGGGGTGAGATGATCGCTGGAGAGCTCCCGCACAATCAGGTTAGGCGAGAAGCAGGAGATGACCCTTGCCGCCTCTGCTGGCGCTGCCACGGTGACGATATCTGCTCCCGCCCGCAAGGCAGCAAGGGCAGTGAGGGCAGGAGCGCCGGTGTAAGGGCCGCCGCCGATCACCAAAACCCGGCCGCTATCTCCTTTGTGGCTCTCCCGAGACCTCTTTCCCATCAGCCCCAGATCCCCTGGCCCCACAAAGAGCTCTGCCTCCGGGGGTATGCCGATATCAGCCACGATAACGCATTCACCCAGATCCGGCTTTGGGCGATGAAATGTGACCACATAATCGGCCCTCACCACCTTCTCTGTCCCCTGGCCGCTGGGGATATCCACCGATAGCACCTTCTTTCCGGCGAGGTTTATAGCATCGATCGCTTCTGCCTCCAGCCCGGCCACCCTTCCCTTCACCCCGGTTCCAAATATGCCGTCCACTATCAGGTCGCACCCGTCAAGCTTCAGCTCCTCTGAGCACCTCACCTCGCGCAGATCCCAGTGCAAGTGCTCTAAGATCTCCCAGTTCCTCTTCGCCTCCTCTGTGGATATATCGCGTGCCCGGCCCAGAAGATAAATGGTAACCTCAAAGCCTGACAGATGGCGGGCAGCGGCGAAGGCATCGCCGCCATTGTTCCCCCGGCCAGCGATGATGGCAACTCTCTTGCCCGGAGAGGATGCAATTATCTCCCTGGCTATAGCAGCACCTGCATTCTCCATAAGCTGGAGGGGAAGAAGGCCCAGGTACTGGCAGTTGGCGTCCACGGCCCGCATCTCCTCCCAGGATATCATTCTCATAATCGATCAATCTCCTCCTACTGCATCTGGTTCCTGTGGGGGTGGAAACCGCCAGCGGTTTATCGGCCGGCGATCAGCCCGGGCCAGGTCTCTGGATCTATTTGCAAAGCTATCCCGGAATGCAGAGGCAGTTCCCGGTTAAAAACCCTTTCTGTGCAGGGAAAAGAGAAGCCATCACTGATCCACTAAATTACTGATATTGAGCAGTTCAGTTCAATTTCGATCTTGAGGTTCCCTCCCTTTTATACGGTAAAAAGGTTCAATAAGATTGCAGATGGCAGGGACCAGACCGGCCATCATCCTGAGGATTATCCAAATGTGCTTCATGATAAGACTTATGCTCTGCGCCCTGGCACTCCTCTCCCTGCTGGCCTTGCCCGGTGCGGCAGAAAGCTGGATCGTGCAGAGCGTCAGCCAGGATATAGATTATTCAAAAGATAAAGGCTGCCTGCAAAGCAGCATTCAGATATCGGGCATCGAGGGGGAAGATGCCTTCATCATCCAGCAGATAAATCAGAAGCAAGAATGGACTGATCTCGATTGGACAGATGCATCGTTTATGAGAGGGAGGCATGGAGCAGTTCCCCGGGACATCAATGCTGCTGGCTTAATGGAGATCATGAAGGATATGAGAAGCAAAGATAATCCAAAAGGCATCGAGTTTTGCAGGACGAACATCCTGGTTTTCTACTGCCTGCCAGATGAGCTGCAGATGGATTCAGGGGAAGAGTGGCAAGAGATAGATATGAACTCCAGCCGGCAGGCGATTTGGGAGATGATTGCCTGCCTGGACCTGATCATGGCAAACTCATGCTCGATCTCCTCTTGACTTCGTCGGGATCTCCTTTGGACCTCATCCGATCGGAGAGCCTGCCGGGAGGATGATGCCATAAGCGTTGGACAGGAGCCTTCCCGGCTGGATCTGCTCCACCGGGAGGTCCACCGGGGAGGATTACTCTTTTGTGGAATTCTCCAGATCCACCTCTCCGCCGGTTGCATTTAGCCTGTACTGCATGACGATGGTCCGGTTGGCCTCGTATACCCAGATATCATCGCCCTTCAGTCTGATCTTCCCATGTTCATTGATCTGCAGCGGATAGGCATATAGCCCCTTCTCCTTATCCGGGGAGAACTTCGCCTCCATTATAGAGCTTATGCCATCGATCCAGGCGGTGGCGCTCCTGTTGCCTGGAGTGAGCTTGATATTTATCCCCGATAATGCATAATCCCTCTGAGAGCTGTAGCCGGTCCATGTATACTTCAAGGGGACCTCTCCTCCATTCATCGGCTCTGTATTCAGGACAGCATTTATCTGGTTGAATTTATCCAGAAACCTCATAGTGATGTTATGCTTCAGACTGCTCTGGGCATCAAGGGAGCATTCTCCATCCCCCATAGAATATGCCTTTAAATCGAATACAGCTAAATCGCCAATGTAAGAATTATTATTTAAATAGATCTCCTCTTGCATCGCTGACTTGGGGGTAAAATAGTCCATAAGCACAGTGCCAGAGCCGGAGCGATAGGAGAAGAGGACGGAGTTGGACTGCCCGCCGGAGATGCGGCGGGTGTAGTTCAGATCACTGGCATCGATCATGAGCCCTGCCCCCTGATCGCCATTCGGGGTTCTCATATGGGCAGTATCCTCGAAACGGCTGCCTCTGGCATTTTCTGCCGGGCTGGCGGCGGAGCTGGCAGAGTAAGTGGTCTGATAGATGCTGGCGGTGTTGGTGTAATCCACCCCCCGCAGGTAGATGCTCTCCCTGGTCTCACTGCCGCTGGTTGCATAGGTGTTCTGCAGGCTCACTTCGGCAGACGAAATGCTGGCCAGAAGGATGATCGACAGGGCAATCAGCCCCATTGCCTTCTGGTCTTCTATTATTGCTGGCAGATCTATCAAACCCAAATTACATCGCCTCCAGTTGAGGACTGTCTCCTTCCCTCTGAGATCTCAACTACAGTGAACTCTGGCTGCAATGGTTGAAATAGATTTTCCCAAATGGTGGTTCCATTTATCATAGCCCTCTCCTCAGTGAGGTTCCCGATTGGAGTGAGCTTTTTCTGTGATTGTGGGCGGGCCAGTGCGATGGGGATTCTCTCAATCCCCAGAGAATAGCTCATGTCGCTATAGAGCACCGCCAGATCTCGAGCCTCAACCAGCTCCATGCTGCTGCCCTGGGAATCGCTGGATATATCCGCCAGCCTCTTCATGACTGAGGATATAGCAACCTCGCCGATCAAGAGCAGCTCCTCTCTTGTCGATGGCTCCTTTAAAAACACAATGCTGCTGATAATTTTATTGGATTCGTTGATCGTCCTCTCGATATCATAGCTGGATAGATATTCAATGCCCCGATCATCGGCTGTCAGATCGCCTCTCTGCTCATCCGCCGCAGAGGGGCAGATGATAATGGTTGCCAGGACAATCAGGAAAAAGAGATAACCGGGGGCCATGATTATTCTATCTCGATGTGCCCCACTTGCAGCAGACCCCACCATCGCATTTGTTAAACATATTCTCGATCCTTTCAAATTGGTCCTTGTTGTTTTGCTCCTGCTTCTCTCTCTCCAGCTGTTCCTTTGCATAGTCATTGAACATCTTCATGATATCCTGATTATTAAAGATGCTGCCAAACCCGGCCCAGAAATCCTCGAATATGCTCAGATCCAGGCTTGACGCGCTCAATGGGTTCAGCTCCCCGAGCTCCGGATCGTACCTGAACAGCACCTCTTCCACAGTGCTTGAATTTCCAAAGGCCTCGTTTAAAGCGCTAATATCATAGCTTTTATAAAAATCTTCATATAATAACAACTTTGTCACTGAGATTGAACTCATGGTCTCATTGTTGACATTGACCAGATCGGTCAGAGTAAGGCTATCCTCTCGAAGCACAGCAAAGGGCAGTACTGCTTTATGGAGTGTTGTGTCGATCACATACCCATCATTGTAGCGCTCACCTCCCAGTCCGTCTTCTATGGTCAGCCATGAGTAATCGAAGATCTGCATCAGCTCAGATCCATAAGAGATCAACCCATAATTTCGAGATTTTTTGATGGTGCCATCCTCTGTCAGGATGGCTGTATTCATCATGCTCCATAGGCCCATGGGGCTGTTGCTGAAGGATGAGACGCTATGTATATCCTTGCTGCTGATGGTCAGTGCATCAGCGGGCTCATCTATGGGCATCATAGTCTCAAAATAAAATCCATCATCATCTTCAGCATTGGTGAAATAGAAATCCTCCTGGCAGGAGCAACTCTCCATGAACAGTCCCGCCAATGTGATCAGCGCCGCCATCAGGATGAACGGCCGGGAGATTCTGAAGATCTGAGACATAATCGTGATAAATAATTTAAGGAATAAGGGAGGAAGGCAACCCCCTCGCCTTATTCACATCTTGTTCTCTTTATGGCTTTTTTGCGCTCTGAATCCAGTATTTACGGATCCTTGGCGGCGACGGTGATATTAACGTCGTTCTTGACTGCGCCGATGGAGGTCTGGTTGTCGATTGTCTTGGTGTTGGCCGAGGCGGTCAGCTCGATCACAGCATTGAGGTTATCGACGATCATGGCCAGCTTGTTGTCGACGTTCAGGACCTTGGCCTCATCATGGCAGTTGTAGTCGTATATATCCAGGATGTTCTGATTGGTGAGCTGGCTGATGTAGGAGCCCTCCTTCAACCAGATCATGGATCCGTCTTTCTCCTCCAGTTCCTTCAAGCCCTGGTTGGCGATCCAGGCACCCTGAATAGCCTTGTTCCAGGTGAGGCCCTTTGCTCCTTCACCATCTTCGAAGAATACAGATCCCAGGCCGGAGATCTTCTGGTTCATTTCCTGATCGATTCTTGCAAAGGGAGCAATCCTGAATACACTGCCATCGGCTGCATCCTGGGCCTTGGGTGTGACGATGATTGCTGCAGAGAGGCCCTCGTTTCCAATGCCTACCTTCTGCTCGCCATTAGTGGAAATGCCAACCCTGACATTCTCGACTGTCTGAGTGTCCTTCTGGGTGATGACGTTCGCATAGCAATCGGTACAGACTTTCAGTTCATCAGCGCCAACCACTCCTATTGTCAAGAGCAGCATGAACGCTGCTAGATACTTCAACATAGCTTTTTTGCCTCCTTATGTTCCATATATAATTCTTCCCCAATCCGTGGGAGGGATATCCGCCCTTCCCTGGTGGTCGTACATTACTTGCACCTGTAATTTATTAAAGGAATAGGAACCATCCATAAGAGTTGCATTTCGGTAGTTTTGATAAGTAATCTCGTTACTTACAGGTGATATGGATTTTTTTTATATAGGATCATGCAGGCCTTATACTTATCGATAAACGGCCAGTGATGCCTTTGAGCATGAAGCGTCTTCTTGCCTTGCTGCTATGCTGCCTGGAGATCATTTTAGCGGGAGCCGTAGATGATTCCATGACCGCAGGGGAGGGCCTTTCTATCGCGCTCTCCGGGGCCAATCTCACCCAGCAGTATGAGTATATGTCGGGATGGGACTGGCTCTCTTCATCCCATGCTCAGGAGCATCCCGAGGCTCTTGCATCCTCTGTACACCCAGGAGAGCTGAGATCCCTGCAATTCTCTCTGAACGATCTCTTTTCGACCGATGAGAGAGAGGATGATATCCAATTCTTGAAATCGGTCTCATCCAACTATAGCCATCTGCCAAAGATCAGCAGCAAAGAGCCAGGAGGGGACGGTCCCCTCAGCCATGCAGGCCTGGGCCGGAGCTCCCCTGAATTGCAGTACATTCAGAGGAGCGATAAAGTGCAAGAGAGGCTGCTTGACTACAGCACCTCCCTGGGGATGCCAAAAGAGAGCGATATCGCCTTTGTAGATGAAAAGAAAAAGATCACTAACAGCCCCATCGACATGATCACTGGTATCTGGGCGCCGTCGGAAGGTGAATTTGAGGGCATTCTCAGAACCAGCGATTCTAATAGCCTAAAGCTTTTAGACCCGGAGCGCATCGCTCAGTTTTATGAGACCCCCCTTTTTGCATCTCACATAATTGGCGCGCCTTCCGCCCAGGCGGGCAGTGATCAGGCCTTGAATCCATTCAGCAGCCCGCTGGGGCCTCGCAGAACGGACGGCTCCACCAAAGAGGGCTATAGCTATTTTCCGGAGGGGCTTCCCGCGCCGAGAAATAAGAAGGAACTGAAAAACTACGCCATAGTTGTGGGAATCGATCAGTACAATGATCGCATGAGGCTGCGCACCTGCGCGAATGATGCCAGGTCGATGGCAGATCTGATGAGGGAGATGGGGTATGATGTCCTCCTGCTCAGCGATCAGACTGATGAAAAGCCGACGAAAGAGAACATTCTGAAAAAGGCGTTCGATGAGATAAAAGCTAAGCCGAATGTGGGAAATGTGATATTCTACTTCTCCGGGCATGGAACAAAGGAGGGAGATGATAGCTTCTACCTCATACCCCGGGATGCAGATGGACATATCTCTACATATATCAGCGAGGCCGAGCTGAGAGAGCAGATAGCGGATTTAAAGAATTTTGCTATGATCATCGATGCCTGCAATAGCGAGGGCATGAGCCGGGCAATAGGCAAAGATCAGCTCATCATAGCCTCATCCCGATACAATGAGTCCAGCAATGGGGAATGGACCGGCTCAATGAGCGTATTCACCTCTTACTTGATCAAAGCCATCAGAGAGGAGAAGGAGAGAAGCAACAGAGTCCTCCTGAAAAGATGCTTTGATAGAGCACGCGCCGATACGGAGAGGTGGTCTAGGAGCCATCTGATCAGCCAGAACCCGGCGATGATCGATAACACAGATGGGATCTATTATATAAACTAGGCTATAGGAAACTATAGGAAATCGTAAGATAAGCTGACATTCAAGTGAGATCATCTCTTTATTCCGATGAATCCAGAACACTGATCTAAGCTCAGATAAGAATCGCAGTCCCTGCAATGGGCGACTAACTTGATCTTGATCTCTGAGGGAGAGATGCCGGATCCTGTGAAGAGCTCATTGGATTAAATCAAAAAAAGAGGAGAGCACCAGGGGGTGCTCCGTATGGCAGAATCCATTTCAGCAGAAGCCTGAGCATCCGCATGGCCCGCAGCCGCAGTTGTCGTCGAGGATCAGCCGTCCTGTATCTGAGGCGATGATCACCCCTTTGGCGTCCTTGCATACCACTTTATATTGGTACAGGCCCGGGATCCCCCAATTGATATTCTCTGGCAAGACAACGCTCATCTTGCTGCACTTGTCTGCGCACCCTCCTCCTGCTGCTGTCACCATCTGCTTCAGCGCAGCACTGTATAGCGGCAGGCTGTAATCTCTGCAGGAGAGCTTGCCGGATCGCTCTACACATACTATGGGCAGACAGATATCGGGAGCATGAGCAATGTCATTGCATTCCACAATCACATCGCCCCTGGCAGTTGGGCATTCCACCCACGATGGGCTGCAGTCGACTGTGTAGCAGCCGCCGGTGACAAATCCCGTGCTGGGATCAGTGATCACGCCGCTGAGATCTATCACCGGCGTCTGATCGCAGGCATAGTCTCCTTTGTCCTGACAGTCGGCGACGACCAGAGCGGAGAGATCCTCTTTGCTCACGCCACAGCCCACAATGATATCCTCGGCATAGGCCTCGCAGGGGCAGACAGCCGGCTGGCAGGTACAAAGGATCACCCCTTCGCAGGTGGAGTCGCAGTTCTCAAGCTCCTCCCCCCCGGCATGGCAGGTGACGCTGAATGTGTACTCGCCGCCCATCACATAGCCTGTTGTTTGGTCCACAGGCCATTCAGGGAACGACCACTCGGGCGTATCATCGCATTCTGCACAGACATAGGCATTCACGTCCTTGATAAGATCCTCCAGCTCATCTGGATACATGCATCCATCCTGCGAGAAGCTTATCAGATCGCAGTTGCACTTCTCGACTACAGTTATGGTCACAGTCCCCTGGCTGCAATCATTGTCGATATCGCAGAGCTGATAGGTGAAGCAGTCTTTGCCGCTCCAGCCTTCTATTGGGGTGTAGCAGTATGTGCCATCGGAGTCGACAACTGCCGTTCCATGGGCGGGATTCGAGAGCAAAGACCAGGTGTTCTCACCGTCTTTGGAGGGGATATCGTTATCCGCAACGCTGCTGAATAGCGTACTGTCCTGGCATATGCGGGCTGAGTCGTCATTGGCCACTGGAATATCGTTTACGCACTCTATATTGATCGTCACAGTGGCGGTGTCAGAGTCCCCATCGACATCCTTGAGGGTGTAGGTGAACTCGTCCGTTCCGCAGTAGCCCTCCTCTGGTGTGTAGGTGAATGTGCCATCTGGATTGAGCAGCACAGTTCCGTGTTCTGGATCGGTCTCCTTTGACCAGACATTTCCGCCATCCTTGGAGGGAATGTCATTGCCTGCAACGCTTCCGGTGACCGGCGTGTCCTCGATGGTGTTGAATGCGTCATCATTGGCCACGGGAATGTGGTTTACGCACTCTATGTTGATCGTCACAGTGGCAGTGTCAGAGTCCCCATCGATATCCTTGAGGGTGTAGGTGAACTCGTCCGTTCCGCAGTAGCCCTCCTCTGGTGTGTAGGTGAATGTGCCATCTGGATTGAGCAGCACAGTTCCGTGTTCTGGATCGGTCTCCTTTAGCCAGACATTTCCGCCATCCTTGGATGGAATGTCATTGCCTGCAACGCTGTCGGTTATCGGCGTGTCCTTTATGGTGTTGAATGTGTCATCATTGGCCACGGGAATGTGGTTTACGCACTCTATGTTGATCGTCACAGTTGCAGTATCGTAGTCCCCATCGACATCCTTGAGGGTGTAGGTGAATTTGTCCGTTCCGCAGTAGCCCTCCTCTGGTGTATAGGTGAATGTGCCATCTTGATTCAGCACTACAGTTCCGTGTTCTGGATCGGTCTCCTTCAGCCAGACATTTCCGCCATCCTTGGATGGAATGTCATTGCCTGCAACGCTGTCGGTTATCGGCGTGTCCTCGATGGTGTTGAATGTGTCATCATTGGCCACTGGAATGTGGTTTACGCACTCTATATTGATCGTCACAGTGGCGGTGTCAGAGTCCCCATCGACATCCTTGAGGGTGTAGGTGAATTTGTCCGTTCCGCAGTAGCCCTCCTCTGGCGTGTAGGTGAATGAGCCATCTTGATTCAGCACTACAGTTCCGTGTTCTGGATCGGTCTCCTTTAGCCAGACATTTCCGCCATCCTTGGATGGAATGTCATTGCCTGCAACGCTTCCGGTGACCGGCGTGTCCTCTATGGTGTTGAATGTGTCATCATTGGCCACTGGAATGTGGTTTATGCATTCTATGTTGATCGTCACAGTGGCAGTGTCAGAGTCCCCATCGACATCCTTGAGGATGTAGGTGAAATTGTCCGTTCCGCAGTAGCCCTCCTCTGGTGTATAGGTGAATGTGCCATCTTGATTCAGCACTACAGTTCCGTGTTCTGGATCGGTCTCCTTTGACCAGACATTTCCGCCGTCCTTGGAGGGAATGTCATTGCCTGCAACGCTTCCGGTGACCGGCGTGTCCTCTATGGTGTTGAATGTGTCATCATTGGCCACGGGAATGTGGTTTACGCACTCTATGTTGATCGTCACAGTGGCAGTGTCAGAGTCCCCATCGACATCCTTGAGGGTGTAGGTGAACTTGTCCGTTCCGCAGTAGCCCTCCTCTGGTATGTAGGTGAATGTGCCATCTGGATTGAACAGCACAGTTCCATGCTCTGGATCGGTCTCCTTAGACCAGACATTTCCGCCGTCCTTGGAGGGAATGTCATTGCCTGCAACGCTTCCGGTGACCGGCGTGTCCTCGATGGTGTTGAATGTGTCATCATTGGCCACGGGATGATCATTGGCACAATCGATGAGGCTAATCTGCCCACATTGCTCTTTGCATCCAGGGCATTTCACGCAGAAGGAGTATGTGCCAGCAATTGGATTGCCGTTTTTATCCACTCTGATCCTGCTCAGATCGATGATTGGAGATACATCTCCACATCCGTAACAGCCCGCTCCAGCCTCTGTCAGAATATCTCTGATCTCACCCAGAGTGGTTGGCAGACAGATGGGGTCTATGGTCGGGATATTGGGCCGGCATGTGCAGCGGATCTGGAACTTGGCAATCGCTGGATATAGTGACTTGCACTTTCCATTGGTTGCATTATACTTGAACCACACATATGTGCCTTGCCGGATATTCGGTGATGGCGAGTAGATAAAGGATCCATTTGCTGCTACCTTTATGGATCCATATTTGGGATCGATCGTTATCAGTTCAGGATCCAGGACTTCAAGGGCCTGGGGATCATTCGCCAAGAGCCCCTGGCTTTCAGGAACCTCCTTTATCACTCCGCATTGAGCTGTATAAAGCTCCCCCCGGATAAACCAGGGACATGTTGCTGCTGATGAGAGTGAGGCCATCAAAGCCATCAACACTCCGAGAATAAGAATGCCCTTGAGCAATCTGTTATACATAAGTCGTTGCCTCCATTATGGTTTTGCCTCCTGATTATTTTATGTAGTCATTACCTCATTCCTGTGCTTAAGGAGAGACGAACAACGGATACGTATGCGTGTTAAGAGCTTAATTCCGCTGGACCTGGCAGCTCTTGAAAGAGCGGAAAAGCCATAACATATGAATATGAAAATAATGAAAATAAGATGATAGAGTCAGCCTCTATCAGAAGAGGAACTCGGCCTCTGTCTTGCCTAAATCGTAATATTTTATGCTGTTGTTAAGGGCGTCTGTGGCAGCAGTGGAGTACTTCGGCTTTCTGGTCTCAAAGTATTTCGCCATATTATAGAGATATATGTTGAAATATTTCATGGAACTGACAGTATAGTTATGAAAATCTCCGAACTTCTCTGATGGCACAGTGCTCTCCGCTTCAGCCAGGCCCTGTGAGTTCAGCACCAGGAGTGCTGTGGTGGCAATCATGGCCTCTTTGATCGACTGGTTCGAGCCATTTCCATGCACTGTGGCATTCCATATCTCCCATTGATAGTCGAAATTCTCAACGAAGGTGTTCCAGATTCGCTTCTCTATTGCCTCTTCATCCGGATCTCCTGGATTCTGAGCCTGCATGATCTTCAGAACGGGCTGATCGATCAGGCCGGCTGAACTGCTTGCATCCTGCGCCGATACCGGCTGCATGCTCGTCACTGCAGTTGCGGCCAGTATGAACAGCGCCAGTAGGACATTTAATCTTGATCTCATTTCAACACCTCATTAACTGCTGGACTTGAATCATTCAGCATCGAATGGAGCAGACATGACCAGGCGGCTCTGAGGGAATAGTCCAGCCCGGGATAGGCAGCCGGACAGCAATCCAGCATGCTGCCCATATCGTCCTCCGCAAATTGGAAGCTATGCTCTGAGGCAACCTTTTTGCTTATCTTGAATGAGCCTACATAGTCCTCCTCGATATCTCTGTCCGGAGATTTGAATTTAAATCCAGAATATATATCCGATTCAGAGACAGACCGAAGCATTGAGCTGTGATTCTCTCCTGCAAACTCATCGACCCCATTGGGGACTACCTCGGCCATGATCAATGCATTTCTGTATCTTGCTGCGAAAGCAGACGATTCGGAGAACTTCTTAGCATGATAGCTGGTCATCATTTTATCATCATGGTTTTGGAATATGTTTCGCTTGTATAGGCCCTCTCCCCGGTACATGGTCTCCTCAACGCTCATCAGATAGGAGGGCATGCTCTCGTTTATTTTTACATTATATCTTTCGGCATTATCGGATACTGCCTCCTCGATGCTGACAAAGTTGATTGAACTTCCAGCGGATAAAAGGCTATCCTCCTTAAGCCTTCCCTCTTTGGTATGGGTATTCTCCTTAAGGCTTACATCGTCAAGGCCTTTGATAAATATATACTTGGAAGAGTTCCCATCTCCTTTGTAGTGGCTCTCTGAGTTGAACTCATAGGCCGATATAAAATGGCCCCGGCTCCATGAGGTGCTGTTGTTGCTGTCGTTTACTGTAACAGAGATATCATAGCCAATCCTCCCTTCGGCCAATGATAATATCAATATCGGCAGCAGAAATATAAAGATGCAAAGTGCCCCATGCCTTATTTTTTCGCCCTCCTTTGGCCATATTTGGGTTAAGCTTTTTGATACATATATCTTTTGCTGATGTTCTATTGCCAGGATGAGGATATTCTTTGAAAATTAAGCATATAATATTTTAAAAATATATGGTGATGGTTTCGCCACCCATCACCATCATCGATAAAGCCTCCATATTCCGGCCTTATCACCATTTCCAAGCGAGCGCTTCTCCCCTGAATAGCAATGCATCACCTGTCCGGTATCATATGCGAACTCCACTTTATTGTAAAGGTCTCCCAGGCCCAGAGTATGCCCCATCTCATGCAATAGCACCGACTGCACATCAATATCTCTCTTATTGGTGCTATCTGTGCGCCAGTTGTAATTCGAATTCAGCACCAGATCCGACTCAAGGGCACTGTTGTAACCATCAACCTTAGCTGAGCTGTAATAGGTTCTGGCATAGGCCAATGCATTGCAGTTAGTGACAAAAGGCTTCCAGTTGATCACATTCTTCCGGTCATACCGGTCTGCAGCCGCCAGAGGATCCAGTGTGACCAGGTTGCTGTCGGCAAAGAGGTTCTGATTCGATGCTGCATCCCAGGTGTTTGAGGCTGCTTCTACTGCCTTCTTCACCTCTGCTGTCTGCAGTCCTTCATTCTTCATTATATTGTCATTCTTCAAGATCCATTTTATCTGGGGATCCCTTGTATTCCAGCGATATCCCAATAGCGTATAGGCAGAGGCTCTCCCTCCCGTGGCGGTCATCTGTGGGCCGATGAGCTCTTGGGATAGATCGCTGCCTATCCCTTTCTTGGCATTTGAGGCTATCAGGCCGAAGCCTCCCTGGCCGTCATTGGAGAGGCCATTGACCGCCATGGATATATCCCCCGAGCCCACAATCTGCATGCTCTCGCTGTCAAGCATCTTCACACCAAGGGCCTCTATATCACCAGACATGGTAGCCCTCTTGGCAGCCCCGGCAAGGACCCTTGCTGAAAGATCGCCCTGGCTGTCAAATCCGGCGGAGATGAGCATCCTGTTTTCTGGGGAATCAGCAAAATAGGCTAATTCGCCGCGGCTGCCATAGATGGATGTATCCTGATCGATAATGGCTCCGTTTTCAGATACGCCAGCAAAGGCAGTTGTCCGGAAAACTCCTGAGCTATCCATCATTGAGCCAGTGCTCTTGCCCTTTGCAGTGCTTGAGACTGAAATGCTGTTCTCACCCGATCCGCTGGCAGTGATGGCCCGGATTACACCCCCATCGCCCATTTTTGCTGCCTCCTCCAGTCCGGTGGAAGCATCCAGATCATATCTGGCAGACGATGAAGCAGTCTGTCCACTCCTCTCGGAGCTGAACCCCACATCGATGCTGAGGGCGGGGGCTATTAAACTATAAAAAAATATTGTTAATGCTACTATTGCATAACTTCTTCTCATCAGATCTATCCTCCTTTGGAATAAGGACCGATCCTTGATTCGTATTGGATCAATCGGGGCACTCTTCATACTAAATAAAGAGTTCCTCTGATTAGTTCGTTTAATGCCGTTATATTTAGTCCTTTCGCAGGTTTTAGCAGCAATTGTCCGCCATCATTGGTAGGGCGAATTTGAAAAGAGGCTATTCCGGCGGAAAAAAAATATACGCTGAATGTCGAAGTAAATGGCGACAGCGGTCAGAGTGGCCAAGGGTGATGCTTGAAGGCCCAGGGGCCCTCAAGCCGGTCGATGGATTCCGGGGGTCGCGCTGTGTGCAATCGGCTGAGATACTATCATCCGTACAGCTTCCATATTGCAGTCTTATCACCATTTCCTAGAGAACGCTTCTCTCCTGAGTAGTAATGCATCACCTGATCTGTATCATACTTATACATCGCAATGCCGTAGATGTCCCCCAACCCCAAAGTATGGCCCATCTCATGCAATGCCACAGACTGGACATCGATATCTTTACTGTTGCCGCTTTCCACCCTCCACCTCTTATCAGAATTGAAGACCAGATCGGACTCAATTGCCGTTCCATATCCATCAACCCGTCTGCCTGCATAATAGTAAGTCCGGGCATATGCGATTGCATTGGTGCATTTTTGGAAGGATTGCCAGTTAATTGTATTTATCTTGTTAAATTTATCGCCCTCAACGGTCGGGTTCAGGGTGACCATATTGCTGTCTGCAAAGAGATTCTGGTTGGATGCTTCATCCCAGGTATTCGCCGCCGCCTCCAGGGCATTCTTAACATCTATGCTGCTCAGGCCTTCAGCAGCCAGGATGGCATCATTCTTCAATACCCATTTCAATTGAGGATCTCTCGTATTCCAGCGGTATCCCAATAATGTATAGGCATTCGCCCTCCCACCCTCTGCTGTATAGTCCGGACCGGCGAGAAGCGATCCCCCCTCCATCAGCATACTGGTTCCCATCATCAAATCATCAGATCTTGATGCGACCTCCATTCCATCTGCTATAATGCTGACATCCTGGCCGGCAGAGGTTATCTTTGTATTCATCTGGGGATGATCTGTGGCAATGATGAGACCGTTATGCCTGGCGATGCCCGCCCCATTGATCCTGGTATCTGTCATCCAGCCATTAGTCTCTGTTTGCAGACTCGTCTCTCTATCTAACTGGTAGGCAGATGAGGAGACAGCCGTCTTCCCGTTTTCCTCTGCGACAAAGTTCACACTGATGCCCAGAACAGGCATTAAGAGGCTGCCCAAAGCCATCAGCATCACCAAAGCTGCAAAAAAGCATTTCATCTCGACCCTCCTATTTGTAATACTTATCCGTAATAAGGATTAAAAATATTTAACTCTTTTGGCTGCTTCTATTCGAGGTGATTCAGAATCTTGGTGTTGATTGCGATCATGTATCTCCTGAATGGAACACGATCTTCTAACTATATTAAAATATTTATTTCACATTTTGGGGGTTATTTAAATTCTCCTGTACCTTTGGCGGGTGACAATTAAGGCGTGTTGTTAATCCATAAAACATATAAATGATAGCCGTCTTAATAGAGGATTAAGGTAGATCTGATAAGAAAGCATTTGCCTCCATAAGTTGCCTCCTTATGGGTCTATCTTCCCCAATGCTTTTTTTTATATTTTATACCATTTTACAACCTGGGTGGTCTAAATAATTATAATAACGATATTATAACAACAATAATAATATCATAATATTAATCAATAAATAATTTAAAATAAATATTTTAAATAGTTTGAACAATATCAGACAGCGTGCTGCCCTTCACTCCAGGGGGTGGGGCATGCTTCGGGCCACACGCCCAGGTTAGCTGGATTTCAGAGTCAGGGGGTGCATGATGCGAAAAGAGGGGGAGAACTCAGTCTTGAATCATTGATTATGGCTCTTCGCTAAACCATGTGGATACGATACTGCAGGGGATTTCTCCTGCGCCTTGATTTCTTTGGCATCCCCAGGGTCGCTCACAGGAAGAAGCTAGCGATGATCCTTAATTATCGATGTTGTGTCTCAGGACCTCATTATATATGGTCTCCTCCAGCTCACCAATGGGCCCGAGGTTCTGGTTCAGCCTCTTTAGAACAAGGAACCTCCTGCCCGCCTGGAGGGCAAGAATCACCGATATAGCAGATACTACCACTATAAATAGGATAATGGCTGCATCCATATCTCCTTTTCGATTCAAAAAAGCCATTAAAGCAAATGCATCTATCGAGATACCAAGCAGCGATGATATTGACACTGCAATAATCGTAAGAGTGAGCCGTTTCTTCTTCTGCTCTGTGCGCTCTACCAGATCATATACCGCATCTATCGAGGCTTTATTCTCCATCATCTCACTCACTTGCCCATTCATTTGGCACAAAGAGCTCGTCATTTATAGTTTTGAACCATTCATGCCTTGATTTGCCCAGGGGGGTTAGTTCATACACAATTACCTCCCTCGCCCCCCATGCCACTCTCTTCTCCTCCACATATCCGGCATCTTTTAGCATGTTGATATACTTCTCTGCCGAAGTCGTCTTCAGATTGGCGCACTGGATTATATGGGTCTTCAGCGCACGCCCTTTTGACTGGCTCTTTGCAATGCAGTCAAGAAGCTTGAGGACGATCTTGATTGCAGGCCTGTATTTTGCAACGCCCATATAAAACTTCCACCCCAAAGCGCTTAAAAGGCTTCCATACCTTTAGTACATCACACTCAGATCAGAGTCTGTCCGCTCAGGTATATCAATCTTTATCGCTGATTACAGGCTGGGCCTAGTCTGATGGACACAGCGGGAGGAGATATTCAAAGCCGCAACAGCAATATCGGTATATCTCCTGTTCATCCTCCGATTTGGATTCAGAGCCTCGACCATCCCCCATACTGTCCCAATATTGACTGGATATTTATTAATTTTTTATATAATTTTTAATTATTTTTTATTAATTTGTGAAAATCTGTCCTCATATGGGCTGTATTAGAATCGCGAATACGTATCGAGATTAATATCCAGTGTAACACACCGTCTTATATATAATTATATCAGCGAATATTGTTTTTAGATTGATTTGTTTTTTTATTTAATCCAATTAAATTTTTGTAGGTTTTGTAAATATCTGAAGGGAGCACAGCGGGCAGATCACATGATATCAAGCAATCATCAGAGCAATGCGATAGATTTATATGTGACTGTGATGCCAAGGCAATACTGCTCGTTTAGAGAAAGGCCTTCCGGAACATATAAGATTCGGGATGCTATAGAGTCATGCAGTGGGGGACGTAGATGAAGAGAAGCAAAGATGCCATAATATCCCAGATATTAGATGTCTGCATTGAGGGCGCGAGCAAGACAAAGATCGTCTACCAATCAAACCTCAACTTCAGGACTGTGATTCCTTATATCGATCTGCTTACAAAAAATGGGCTTTTAGAGGTCTCGACAACCAACAGGCCATCGGTCATATTTACAACCACCCCCAAAGGGTTAAAGCTGCTCAAGGATTTCAAGAGCATACAGAGCGTCATTCCCGAGATTTATGACCTGGCTGAGAGGGAGAAGGCCTAGGATCGAGTGTAGCAGCAGGCTATTTTTATCCCCCCCTCTTTTATCGCAGAACCTCTCCCCCTCTCGCAGCCGGGTAGAGATTCCCGGATAACTTAAATAATTCGTAACTATTCAGCCCCCCAGTCGAACCTCTATTTTCCCTCCGATACTTCATGAATCATAATGCCTGATAATCGACCCAAAATTTAAATATTAATGGTAATCATACAACTGTGATAATGGAGGGGCGCAATTCTCGTCAAATCCCAGCGAAGGATATCAATCCAGATAATTCCCTCTCTTCATTAGAGTCAAGCATATCCACTTCGTTGAGTCGCGAAGATATTTTAGCTATTTATAATGAAGGTCCTGATGCAGTCTGTGCTATAATACTCATTCAAGCAGCAAGGATCGTCGAACTGGAAGAGAGAGTAAAATCATTGGAGGATCAAATCAATAAGAATAGCCGCAATAGCAGCAAACCGCCCTCTACGGATACCTTTAGAAAGATAAAAGGTCAGCGTA
>Ga0255341_1000334_pt1 | contig 82346 bp, 67 predicted proteins | sample wastewater_treat_8_FD_192418 | JGI IMG/M metagenome (GOLD analysis project Ga0255341, IMG submission 192418) | Wastewater microbial communities from Lulu Island WWTP, Vancouver, Canada - plant12 | ecosystem: Engineered > WWTP > Wastewater > Unclassified | place: Canada: Vancouver, British... | reverse complement strand
ATCGGAGGGCTGGCCGCAGGCCGTCCTCGTCGCGCTCGCCGTCGGGGCCGCGTTCGGCCTGGGCGGCTACGCCGCGGACCGCCGGGTCTCGGCCGTGGTCGCGGTCGTCCGTTCGTTCTGCGAGGAGGTCTCGTCCTACTACGCAGCCCGGGCGGACGGCGAGATCACGGACGCGGAGGCCCGTGAGATCGCCGGTCACGTCGGCCGGCTCGTCGGGGACCTGGAGGCCCTGGCCGTCGAGCTCTGCCGCCGGCCGCCGTCGCCATGATGCGAACGGTCATCGCGGCCCGGGACTCGTCCCCGGCCGACCGCACCCGCGCGGACACCGTCTGCGACGGCAAGACCGATGTGGCGGTCCTCTCGCGGGCCATGAGCGAGGACGGCGCGTTCGTCGAGCTCTGCCCCGGCACCTTCGACCTGAACGCCGGGTTCACGGCCGCCGGGAACCGCTACCTCAGCCCCGCCGCCGGCGTGAGGATCCGCGGTGGCGGGCCGGCGTTCACCCGACTGGTTGCCACCCGGGAGCCCTGCCGGATCGCGGTGGACGCGCCGGGCGTGACGCTCGCCGGCTTCGCCGGGCTCGGCTACGTCGGGATCCAGGACACCGCCGACAGGTTCACTTGCGAGGAGGTTTCCCTGTCTCACTCGCTCGACGGCCGGACGTACCTCGACTTCGGCCGCAAGGGCGGCTGCACGGCCGCGTTCATGGTCTGGGGGCGGAAGGGGCGGACGGTGCGGAACCTCGTCTTCCGGTGCTGTGACGCCACGCTGAGCTACCACCACGGGTTCTCGCTCAACCTCTCGGGCGCGAGCGAGGGCGGCGGGTTCGCTGACGTGGTCTACGACCGCTGCCGGGCACTCTCGGCTGGCTCGGGGTTCGAGGGCGGCGGCCGGCGCGACTGGTCCTGCGGCTTCGACATCCCCGACGCGGGCGACATCGAGCGGATGACCGTCAGCGACTGTCTCGCAGTCGACTGCTGGCAGGACGGGTTCCACCTGGACGGCTCGTGGAGCGGGCACCGGCAGCTGGCCGTGGACGTGCTCTTCGAGCGGTGCCGGGCGGTCCTCTGCGGCCAGCGATCGGGCACGGTGCCGGTGGAGCTCTACCAGTCCGGGTTCTACGTCCAGTCCGCCCGGCTCGTGGATTGTCGCACCGAGCGCTGCCGCAAGGCCGGCTTCCTCTGCAAGAACCAGGAGCCCGGCGGACTCGTCCTCGAGCGCTGCCGCGACACCGGCTCGGCGTACTCGCTCGTGATCGAGTACGGCGGGAACGGCGCGAAAGTGAAGGGCTTCGTTTCCACTGGAGCGACGCGGCGGGCGCTGCAGATGGTTGGGAACGACGCCGAGATCGAGATCGAGGTCCGGAACTTCGCCGGCGATGGCCGGCCCGTGCTGCTCGGCGTGACCGAGCGGCTCGAGTTCGTGGACGCGCCGGGCCATGTCGCGGACCTTGCTCGGTACCGTGCCCGGGGCTACGTAATGAAGGGAAACCGCATCCGGCTCGTCACGGATCGACCGATGGAGGTCGTCGAGGTCCACCCTCCTTCAGCTAACAGCGTTAACATGGCCGGTGTCACGGTCGAGTACTACCCGCCGGCGCCGGCGATGGGATGATCGGCGGCATTCGCCAGGAGCTTATTCCGCGAATGTGGCCGTCCCGGCCCCGGTGTCTCGCGCTCGGGCATCCGGCCCGACCGGCCGCGACGAGAGTTCCGGGGAGGCATGAAGCGGACCTGATCACCGGTCGCGACGCCGACGAGAACCCGGCGCGGCTCCCCCTCCGTATCGGCGAGAGCGGCGGAGATCGTGGTCGACCGCCACCAGAGCCGGCGACCGTGGCAGACAGGCTGATGCCGGTTGATAGCTCACGCTCTTCGAAAGGGGACAGATCCAGGATGACGGCTGAAAGCGGCGCGCCGTGCGAGCGGCTCGTTCTGGCCTGCGGCGGCGGGACTAACGTCGGCCAGCTCGCGAACGAGGCGGCCTTCCGGCTGGCGTTGCAGGGGCGTTTCTCGTTCGGCAGCCTCGCCGCGATCGCGGCCGGGAACGCCGGGGCGATCGAACAGGCGCGCACCGCGGCGGAACGGATCGTGATCGACGGCTGCGAAGAGCACTGCGCACGGCGGGTCGCGGAGTGCGTCGGCCTTCTCGTCGACCGCCACGTTGTCGTGACCGAACTCGGCATCGCAAAGACGGCGGACCTCGCCCTCTACGAGGAGGACGTCGCCGCCGTCCTGGTCGCCGCCGGCTGAACCCGAGGCAGCCGGCGACGCGGCACCGCCCCGCACGGCGGGCTCAGTCGAAGATATCCCCGAGGAATCCCTTTTTCTTCTTCTTGGAGTGGTCGTCGTGGTGGTCGTCGTGCCGCCCGTACGACGGCGGATACGCCTGACCCGGCGCCACGCCCCGCTGCATCGAGGGGGGAGGGGCAGCCGGGGACCGCTCGATTATCTGGTCGAGCTTGCCCTTCTCGAGCCAGATGCCCCGGCACTGGGGGCAGTAGTCGATGGAGACCGAGGAACGCTCCCCCATCGCAAGGTCACAGTTACAGGTTGGACATTTCATGGCGATCGGGGGGGGTAGGGCGGGGATCCGATAAAAGAGTCTTGCCCGAGCCGTCTGCGGCACCACAACGGTTGTGATGACGCCTGCCGCACCGTCCGGGAATACAGTCAATCGCGCGACGGCCTGCAGTGACCTCCTCGCTATCAGAGGTGTCGCCTAGACTCCCGGCGCACCCGTCCGTCGATGCCGAACCGCTTTCGCGACCTCGAACCAGATCACACTCGCCCCCCCCGCGACCACGGCGACGGCCAGCTGGGCCGCCGTGACCGGCCCGAACCGGAAGAGCCCGGCCAGGAGCGGGACGAGGAGCGCCGCGGCCAGGAAGAGAACTGCTCCCGCCGAAACGACCCAGAACGCGCGGTTCGGCCGGCGCATGGTCGCGACGGCGCTCTCGGTCCACGAGCGGTTCGTCGCGATCAGGGAGAGGTTCGCCACCACGATCGTCGTGAAGGCCAGGGTACGGATCGAATCCGTACCCAGCCCCGTCGCCAGACCGGCCGCGTAGACGGCGAGCACCAGGCCCAGCACGACGAACCCCTGCGCGAGGGCGATCGCGACCGTATGCCGGTTCAGGACCCGCTCGTCGGGCGGTCGCGGCGGACGGTGCATGATCCCGGGCTCCTCCTTCTCCGCCTCGAAGACCACCGAGCAGGCCGGGTCGATGATCAGCTCCAGGAAGACGATGTGCGCCGGCAGCAGGATCAGGGGCAGCCCGAGCAGGACCGGTACCAGCGAGAGACCCGCGATCGGGGCGTGGACCGCGATGATGAAGGCCATCGCCTTCCGGAGGTTGTCGTAGATCCGCCGGCCCATGCGGACGCCGGCGACGATCGAGGCGAAGTTGTCGTCGAGCAGGACGACCGAGGCCGCCTCCCGCGCCACGTCCGTGCCGCGCTCCCCCATCGCGATCCCGATGTGGGCCGCCTTGAGCGCCGGCGCGTCGTTCACCCCGTCCCCGGTCATGGCCACCACCTCGCCGCAGGCCTTGAGCGACTCGACGATCCCGAGCTTCTGCTCGGGCACGACCCGTGCGAAGACCGAGGTCGCCTCGACGACCGCCAGGCACTGCTCCGTCGGCATCGTCTCGAGCTCCGGGCCCGTCACGACCCTGCCGTCGGGAAGGCCGATCGCGTCGGCGATTGCGCGAGCCGTGGCCGGGTAGTCGCCCGTGATCATCGCGACCCGGATCCCCGCGGTCCTGCACTCGGCGACGGCAGGCGCCGCTTCCGGGCGGACCGGGTCCACGAACGCGACCAGGCCCAGGAAGGCGAAGACGAAATCGTGCTGGACCGGCGGGAGATCCTCCTGCCGGATGTACGCCTTCGCCACGCCGAGGACGCGGTACCCTCCGGTGGCGAGCTGCTCGGCCTCGCCCCGCGGCCCCGCGGCCTCTTCGTCGTCGAGGTGGCAGAGGTCGAGGATCGCCTCGGGCGCCCCCTTGACCGCGATGACGTAGTCGCCGCCCGACGGCGAGCGCCAGACGTTGGACATCGCGAGGAGCTCGGGGGAGAGTGGGTACTCCCGGAGGAGGTCCCAGTTCGCGTGGAGGTGCTCGGTGCCGGCGAGGTCGGTCTCGCCGAGGCGGTGCAGGGCCTGCTCCATCGGGTCGAAGGGGTCCTTCTTGCTCGAGAGGATCGCGAACTCGAGGAGCTCGTGGAACGGCTCCGGCAGGGCCCCCGCGGTCCCGGAGATGCAGTCGAACCGGTCGTCGTTCGCGCAGAGCCAGGCGACCGTCATCCTGTTCTCGGTGATGGTCCCCGTCTTGTCCACGCACAGGACCGTGGCCGAACCGAGGGTCTCGATGGCGGGCACTCGCCGGGTCAGGACGTTCTTCTTCGAGAGCCGCCACGCCCCGAGGGCGAGGAAGATCGTCAGGACCACGGGGAACTCCTCGGGAAGGATGGCCATGGCAAGCGTGATGCCGGCGAGGAGGCCGTTGAGCCAGTCGCCCCGCGTCAGGCCGTAGACGACCACGACGAGCAGGCAGAGGCCGAGCCCGATCATCGCGACGCTCTTGACGATGCCGGCGGTCTCCCGCTCGAGGCGCGTATCCTCGCGCTGGACGGACTGCAGTGCCTCACCGATGGCCCCCATCTCCGTGCGGGTGCCGGTGGCCACCACCTCCGCGACGCCCTTGCCCTGCACCACGAGGGTGCCCGAGTAGAGCCAGGGCCGGTCGTCGCCCCCGGGCCGCCGCTCGTCGGGCTCGGCCGTCGCGGGATGCTTCCTGACCGGGACGGACTCCCCGGTCAAAAGCGACTCGTCGGCCGAGAGGTTCACGCCCGAGCGGAGGAGGGCGTCGGCGGCCACACGATCCCCCTCGCTGACCACGAGCAGGTCTCCGACCACCACCTCCCGCCCGGGGATCCGCGTCGGCACGCCGTCCCGGATGACTAGCGCACGCGGACTCGAGAGGTTTCGCAGCGCCTCGAGGGCCCGCTCGCTCTTCCGCTCCTGGTAGACAGTGATCCCGATGATCACGAAGACAAAGAGCAGTAGCAGAGCACCCTCCTCGAGGTCGCCGAGGACGAAGTAGATCAGGCCGGCCCCGACCAGGAGGAGAAACATCGGTTCGCGGATCACTCCGCCGACGATGGCCAGGAACGTCCGGTCCTCCTGGACCGGGAGTTCGTTATACCCGTCCCGGGCGAGGCGCGCTGCGGCCTCGGCGGAGGTGAGACCCGGACGTTCGGTCGGTTCCAGGGCGGGCATCGGTATCTGAGGAGCTTGGCGGGTCGCCCTAAAGGGTTTGCGGCAGAGCGATACGCCGCGGCGGCGATGGCCGGTTCGCGACGGGCCGCCGCTCGGGACGCAGAGAGTTGCCTGCGCGCCACCGGCGATCATCATAGGGGCCGCCGGAACGCGAGACACACGGCAGCGTGCCGGGATCCGAGCCCTTAACGTCTCGTCCGCGAATCTTGAAATGCGGCTCCCGACGCCCCATATCACAGACAGCCGGTGCCTGAACCCCCGGGGGTCGCACTCCTCCTCCGTCATCACGGCATCGTCCGCACCCCCGCTCTCTCCCCCGGACGACGCCGCACCCTGCGCACCCCATCCGGCCCGTATAGTAACGCCTAAGCCGGATCGGGACAAGCGGTGCAGTGGCTCCCGCCCCTATCGGTCGTTCGAGAGTCATCGACGGAGGGCCGCGAAATCTTCGATAATTGGCTCCAGGAGAACGGAGCAGCCCCGTATCGGGCCGCGCGGAGGGGCGTGCTGGTCCCCTCCGCCCGCAGGGTCCGTGCGGCACCCGGTCTCGGCACATGCCCCCGCCGCGATCGCGTACCGCAACTGTTTTACCAGGTGCTTTCAAAATTAGTACCGGCTCTCGTCCGTCCCCGGGAGAAATCGTGACCCGGAGCGGGCGTGGGTATCCGATGCAGCAGCAGACGTTTAACCTCGACCGGTGGAGGGAGAGCGGCCCCCCTCACCACATCGTTTCTAAATTCCCTGGCAATCGACACCGCTGCCATTCGGCCCGGCTCGTTCACAATGGATGATTCAGCATCGGAGATCGCTTACGAGATATGGTGCGGAGAACGAGCCTGTCCTTGCATCCAACTAGAACGTCAACGGGAGGATCGACCTCGCCGACGTCGTCTGGCTCTTCAATCATCTGTGAAGGCCGGGCACCCGATTTTTCACTCGTCCGGCAGGTGAATCGCAAGGCCCCGGACGTAGGCGCCGAAGTCGTGCCAGACCGAGAGCGCGGCGACGATCGACCCGTCGCTGACGACCGGGGTCGAGGTGATGACGGTCCGGTAGACCGTGCCGTCGAGCAGGGTCAGCTCGACCCGCTCGCCCTAGCCGACGATCTCGCCGCGGAGCGCCCGGGCGTACGGGAGGTCGCCGCGGACGAGCGGGGAGCCGTTGGCGCGCGAGGCGTGGAGGCGGTCGATGATGGCGCCGACAGTCTCGCCGGGGGCCGGTTCCGCCGGCTGCTCGGGCGGACGTGACAGGTCCGGGGCGCATGGCGGCACCGTTCCTCGAACCGCCGCTGCCGGTACAGCCAGGAAACAGAACATGGTCCATGGAAACCGCGCGTTTCATGTCGAGAGGAGGTTATCCACTATCATTATACTTCGCCCCATGGTTAATTTAGAGTGTTTGAGTCGCCCCGGGGTGACCACTGGTACATGAAGGACGGACTCCTCACTGAGCGGCAGAAAGAGGTGCTGCGTCACCGGAGGCAGGGGTTGACCCAGCAGCAGATCGCGGAGATCATCGGCACCTCGAAGGCGAACGTCTGCACCATCGAGAAGTCGGCGCTCGAGAACGTCCGCCGGGCCCGCGAGACTCTCCAGTTCATGTACACGCTCGACGCCCGGCTCCTCTGCCCGATCCCGCGGGGTACCGACCTGCTCACCGTCCCGGAGACGATCTTTCGGGAGGCGAGCGGACGCGGCGTCAGGGTCCGTTACGACACCATCGGCCTGATCAACCGGCTCCGCGAGAGCATTCCCCACGACGTCCGCGGCCGGTTCGTCAAGGATGAGATCCAGGTCTACCTGAACGACGACGGCGAGATCTACTTCGAATAAGCGGCCCGTCAGCATACACAGAAGGGATCACTCCCTCTGCGAGCGGTTCCGAGGAGATGGGCGGTCGCCGTGACTGCGCGCCGCTCCGGCCGACATGGGAGGGCCCCTGCAACGTGCGCGTGCCGGCGTCGATATGGAGACTCCGGCGAGGGCTCGACGTTCTCCTTCACCCTGCCGGCGGCGTGAGCCGTATCATCCAGCCCGAATGTGGCGGATGTGAGGGGCCGCGTATTCGTTCACCTTTCACGCCGGCCCAGCATCTCCTCGAGGAGCTCGGCGGCCGAACGGACCATGACCGGGCAGACCCGCGGGACTACACCTGCCTCGCGCGCGGCCGCAGCCTCTTCGGCGTTGCCGAGGTCGTAGCCGAGGAGCTCCGTGCAGGAGACAGACCCGTGCCGGTCCCTGAACTCGGCGATGAACTCCTGAACGATCGCGTAGAGCAGCTCCCGAGCCGGACGGTCCGTCGCATCGTCGCTCCCAAATGCGAGGCCGAGGACCATCACGGCCCCCGAGACCGCGCCGCAGATCCCGTCGGTCCGGGCGAGGCCGGAGCCGAACCCTCCCGCGACACGGCTGGCCATCCCCGCGGAGAAGCCGAGCTCGTCGCCGTAGGCCTGGCAGATCGCCTGTGAACAGAGCGCTCCCTCCTGAAAGAGGGCCGCTGCCCGGTCGGGACGGTTAGGACGCATGTCACTCATTCGTTCTCAGCAGGTATGTACCGATCCTATGACGGTCTCTCCTTCGGCCGGCCCGGACGCGTCGGTGTCCAGGAGGCGCATCTGAAATTTCGGAAAAATACGCATTATGAGAAAATTTATCATCCCTCCCCGCGTTGGGTACGGGTGATAGGAGATGGACACAACGGACGAACCCTGCTGTTCCGCCCCTGGGCCGACCGGCCGTTGCTCGCTCGAGGCGATAGTGACCGTGGACGATCGAGGGCAGATGGTACTTCCCAAGGATCTGCGGGCGCGGGCAGGGATCAGCCCCGGAAACAAGCTCGCGGTGATCGGCTGGGAGAAGGACGGCGAGACCTGCTGCCTGATGCTGATCAGGGCCGACCGGCTGGACGACCCGGTGAAGAGCGTGGTGGGACCGATGGTGAAGGATGCCCTTTCAGACGAGGTGACACGATGACACATGACCAGATGAAGAGGATGGTACGGGAGAGGTACGGACAGATTGCGCAGAGCGGCGGCTCCTGCTGCGGCCCATCGGGCTGCGGGTGCGGGCCGTCCTGCGGGACGACGAACGCCGCGGACGAGCTGAGCCGGAAGGTCGGGTACGCGGACGAGGACCTGCAGGCTGTCCCGGCCGGCGCCAACCTCGGCCTTGGCTGCGGCAACCCGATCGCGCTTGCCTCGCTACAGCCCGGCGAGACCGTGCTCGACCTCGGCTCGGGGCCGGGGTTCGACTGCTTCCTCGCGGCCGGTCGCGTCGGCCCCGACGGGCGCGTGATCGGCGTGGACATGACGGCCGAGATGCTCTCGAGGGCGCGCGAGAACGCCCGCGACGGCGGCTACGAGAACGTCGAGTTCCGGCTCGGCGAGATCGAGCACCTGCCGGTGGCCGACGCCTCCGTCGACGTGATCATCTCGAACTGCGTCATCAACCTCGCGCCGGACAAGGCGCAGGTCTTCCGCGAGGCCTACCGCGTGCTCAAACCCGGCGGGCGGCTGATGATCTCCGACACGGTCATGCTGAAGCCGCTTCCGGAGCCGGTCCGGCGATCCGCGGGCGCGTACGTCGGCTGCCTGGCCGGCGCGATCGAGAAGCAGACCTACATCGACCTGGTGAAGGCTGCCGGGTTCGCGGACGTGCAGATCCTCGAGGAGAGCCCGGTCTCGATCGACTGCATGCTCAACGATCCCGCCGCAACGGCGATCATGGAGGAGATGCAGCTTTCGCCCGAGACGGTGGAGCGGATCGGCGAGTTCATCGCCAGCGTCAAGCTCACCGGAACAAAACCGAACTGACCGGGGCCCCGGATCCCGACCCCTTTTTCCGGACATGGCGTCCGGTGGAGCGGACCCCGAAGATTTTAACATTACTTGAATACCAGAGGTGATCGGACGAAAGGAGCCGGCGGAGCGATCATCGATGCAGTGCACCATCTGCGGCGAACCCGGAACAACCTTCACGAAGGCCGTGCACCCCCGCAACAGCGTCGTGTACCGCTGTGACGTCTGCCGCGATCGGGAGCGGCCGCACCTCCGCCGCGCCGATCCGCTCTGCACCTGCGACCCCGAATCCGCCCTCTATCACTGAGATGCCAATGATCTCCCCGCGATGCTCACCTACAACGCTCCGCACGAATGCCGCCCTGGCCCTGATCGCGCTCGGTGCCGTCCTCGTGGCCGGCTGTTCTGACCAGACCGGATCTGTCGTGTCCGTGGTGACGCCGGCGCCGAACCAGGCAGAATTCGACCCTGTTTCATCATGGACTTGAACTCTTTTCGCTAGGTCTCTCCAACGGCTTAAAGTGGCATAGTTTGGGTTCCTTTTCGAAAAACCTCTCATCCAGTCCTCGATTCATTGTTAATAGTAATTGAAAATTTCCTTACCAAGGGTCTTTCTGATCGTTACGCATGAAGCGCGGGCTTGACGCGGTTTTTCCATCCATGGATAAGTCAGCTGAATTTCGGTTCCAGAATCTCCCCGATCTGGGGGTGCAGGATAAGTTCTGGAGATGCAGAAGCGGCACTGGATCCAACCGGGATTTTCTCAACAAAACATCAGAGCCACGATCGTGTTTCCGATCCTCGAGGTCTAATTCCTCGAGTGGCAGGCGACGCAGCTCATTCGGCAGCACCGCGTCAACAAGACCCGGTACGATCTCAATAACTGACGGCTATTCGTCCCGTAGCCGATCGCCGGGATGGCAGTGGGACCTCCATGCCGGGTTGAACGCACTCGAGTCCGGGACGAACGCACATACCGTGTCCTTCCGGCGAAACACACTGCACGATTACGTGATAGCCTTCGGGTCGGTCGCGCTCGGGCCCACGGGGACGGGCACTCGGCCATCCAACGGACTGGACCCCGAGAGAGTAATAGCGGACGGCACCATGCAGGTCCAGGAAGGTTGTGCCGATCGGTGTGCTCCCGCCACAGGCACGGACTCACTCCTCCTGGACGGCGGGGATGGACCGATGCACCAGGTGACAGGGGACCATCCCGGTGTCCTCGAACCGGCGTGAACAACCCGGCGAACAGGTGTCAACCGAGAGCCAGGCCGCGGGCGGCGACGTCTCCAGATATACCGTTCAGGGGTTCGGCGAGGTAATTCTTGTCACGGTGGATAGCTCGTCGTTCTTCCATCCATCCCCGTTTTCGCTCCCCGAGCCGCGACAAGAGGAGTGATACTCAGCCCCGCACCTACCACCCCCGTCACGTGATCGATGAACTCTGCGGGAGCGATTGTGAGTACGTCTTCAGGATGTCGGTACGTGTCAGAAAACCGATGAGTCGGTCCGGCGCCGCACGATCGACCACGGGGAGATGATTGAAATCCCGCTCGACCATGATCTCCAGCGCTGCCTCGAGGGAATCGTCCGGATAAATCACAACCGGGACCGGCGTCATGATATCACGTATGGACAGGTGGATCTCCTCCCCCGCATCGCCGGCGTGGGTGTCGCGGTTCGTCACGATACCCACGAGACGACCGTGATCGACGACGGGAAACCCGGTGTGTCCCGTTGCCCGTACGAGATCCCGAACCGTTTTCGAATCGTCCGAGGGGGAGAGCGTGAGCAGCGCCGCACCCGACGTCATCGCATTCTGGACCGGGATCCGTCTCAAGATTTGCTGGTTATATTCTCCACGATGGGCATCGGACTGTGCTTTTGTCGGAACCTGGGCCCTGAAGATCGTCTCCTCCCCCTTCAACAGGCTCGAGACGCCGACCGCGGCCATCGCCGGCACCATGATCGAGATGCTCCCGACCATCTCGATCACCATGATCAGCACCGCGATGGGGGCGTTCGCCACCGCACCGAAGAGAGAGATCATGCCGACGATGACAAAGACGGGCACCGTCTCGATCGGGACATAGCCGGGGGCGAGTCCATGCATGGCCATGCCGAGCGCGCCGCCGATGGCGGCGCCGATGGTGAGGCCCGGTGCGAAAACACCTCCACTCCCACCGGATCCGAGCGTCAGGGACGTGGCGAGGATCTTGAGAAACGGCAGGAACAGGAGTACCGATAGCGGCACCATCGCGTATATCATCAACTGGTCGAACCCGTAGCTCGAGCCCAGGCAGGCGAGGCCGAGCATCTCTCCTTCCGGGGATATCATGGAGAGTGCGATGACCAGGATCCCCAGGAGAACCGCACCCGAGACGGGCTTCAGGAACGGGGGGAGGTTATACCGCTTGAAGAACGCCGCGAACCGGTCGCGGCAGGTATAGAACGTGAGGATATAGAGCATGCTGAAGGCCGCGCACAGGACGCCGAGCAGGAGAAAGAGGGGGATCTGCGTGGCGTTCCAGACGATCGGGCCGAGCGCGAAGATAGGCTCGTATCCTTCGAAGTACCCGAAGATGACGTAGCCGATGACCGACGCGAGGAATGCCGGGACGATCGCGTCGGATTCGAAGTCCCGCGTGTAGAGCACCTCGGCGGCGAGAACGGCTCCCCCCAGGGGCGCCTTGAATATCGTGCCGATGCCGGCTCCAATTCCCGTCGTCATGGCGATCCGCCGCTCACGGGGAGAGAGGCCGAGCATGTCCGCGACCATGGAACCGAATCCGGCCGAGATCTGGGCTGACGGGCCCTCGCGGCCCGCGCTTCCCCCTGTCGAGATAGTGAGGATCGCGGTGATCGCCTTGAGGAGCGGGACCCGTCTCCGGATCCTGCCGTCGCCATGAAATGCCCTGATCGCCGCGTCGGTGCCGTGCCCTTCGGCCTCGGGAGCATACCGTGTGACCAGGATCCCGGTCATGAGGCTCCCGAAGATCATGATGGGAAGCAGCAGCGCGAGCGAACCGGGCGCGGCCCACTGGCTGATCTCGGCAACGGATTGCCCTTCCTGAGGATAATTGAACCCCAGGAGGTATCCCATGAAAAACGCGGTTCCCCACCTGATGCCTTCGAAGAAGAGAAGCGCCCCCACCCCGGAGATCACCCCGACGATGATCGCGATGGCGATGATCCGGTTCGTCGGGGTGATGCCGGGTGGCAGGGAGAAGGGCATAAACCCTGTACTTTTTTCGATTGGCTTTTTAAGTAGCTTACTCTGGCCATTAGTAAGGAGGGTAACAGAGATGCTGATTTCCAGGCCACACCCCCTGAGAAGCGTGAGCCAGCTCGAATGCCAGGTTCCTCTAGATCCTCTCTCCGCGTCGGAGATTTCCGGGTCGTCATGCGGATACCCAGTTGTCGGCTCGTGATCTTCGTCGTGGATTACTTCGACGAAATCTCCTTCACACCTGAGGGGGAGGATCGCGAGGTGATCGTCGTCGTGGCGCTAGTCGGCGGTGCCGCTCCGGGCGCCACAGGTAAAACAGGGTTCCCGGCGCCCGGGAGCCCGCCCACCTGTCGTCTGGCACGACGACGACTGGCCGTCGATGTTCGCTCGAGGCCGTGATCGGGCTCGGCCCTGCTGGCGAGCCCGTTATAACGATTATGCGGCCGGACGAGGAAAGGTAAAAATTTTCACGATCGGTGGCTACAGGTTCCGGTACGCCGTCTCCCGCGGCGCGCCCCGGACGACGTGGATGGCCAGGTGCGAGGCGGTGATCTGGAGCACCACCCGGCACTGACCGACCCGGAGACGGTGATAGGGGGAGCCCTCGACCTTACGGACATGCGCGAAGGGCTCGAAGGCGATCGCCTCGACGCTGTCCACGATACTCGCCTGCATCTCGCGGGGAAGGCGCTCGAGCATGCGCGCCGCCTTCCTGGTCCAGACAACTGCATACGCCGGGGCCATCAGAGCCCGAGCTCGCGCCGAAGCTGCGCCGTGGAGAGGATCCGCCCTGCCCGGATGTCCTCGACGGCCTCGGCGATATCGGCCGCCTCGTCGTCCGTGAGCGGCTCGTCGTCGATGGCCTGACGCGCGAGCCGGTCGATCACATCGGCATAGGTCTCGCGCGGGTGAACCTTGAGGTCGTCGAGCAGGGACTTGGTGGCGGGATCGATCCGGACGTTGACGCCTGCGGCCATTCACAACGGTGTGCTGCCGTATACGTTAGCGGTTTCGGTCGGGTCGCCACGGAGATGGCAGCCCCGTCTCCACCGGCGCGCGGGAACGTCCGCCCCGGTTTCCGGCGAGCGCGGCGGGCGGTGACCATTCCGCCGCTCCGTCTGCGATGGCGACGGGCCGGTCCCGTCGTGACGGCCGCTCGAGCCGCTCGCCCGATTGCACCGAACGCCCGCCCCCGCCCACCGGCGACCCTGCTCTGCTCCCCCGCCGGCGGCCTCCCCCGGGCCGTCTCCGGCCGGTGGGCGACCGCTCGCCGACCTCGCCCGGCCTACTGGCGGCATCACGGCCATTCTCGAGACGGACGAACGCGGAGTCGTGACCCGGTACGGAGACCTCTGGCGCGAGAGCCGGGAATGAAGGGGTGGGGCTCATTGTCGGCGGCGGTGCGGTCGTGGTCGCCGGCACGGGATCAGGCGATCTCGACCGGTCGCCCGACGAAACGGCCGTACCGCTCTGCGGCGGCGACGGTGGCGAGCCGCTCGTCTTCGTCGGGGGGGTCGAGGAAGTGGAGCGAGACCCGGACCGCATCCTTCGTGAACGTGCGTCTCCAGGTCCCTCGCACCCGGCCGTCGACCAGGATGGGCAGGGCCAGGCCGTTGACCAGGCCCACCCGCCCGAGGTCCCGGGAATCGATCGCGTGGGTCCGGTCCCGGTACCCGAGGATGTACTCGTCGTACGCCGGCAGGAGGGCGGCGAACGGCGACGCAGGGGGGCGGCCCGGGACCGCGTCCGCCCGGGAGGAGACGAGGCCGCCCGCGGTCTCGCGGTGGAGCTCGGGGCCGGCGGCAGCGACGCCCGACCGGGCGTCGGCGGCCGTTAGGCCCGACCACCAGGCGAAGTCCTGCAGCGTGGCGGGGCCGTGACTCGCGAAGTACCGCAGGGCGAGCTCTCCCAGCGCCGCCTCCCGCGCGACCGGTTCGGACGGGGGGACCCACTCGTCGAGGAGCACGAAGATCTGCTGCCGGCCCTCCCTGGGCCCGAAGCAGATCACCCCGTCGAGCGCGGCCCGGCCGAGGAGGTGGTACCCGCGCTGGCCGTCGGTGGCGATCCCCGCCGCCTCGAGGGACGAGAGCACGGCCCGGCGGGACAGGCGCCGCCCTCCCTCCAGCGCGCGTTCGAGGACCCGTTCGCACGCGGAGAAATCCCCGTCGTCCAGGCCGAGCTGGCGGTACCGGGAGGCGCGGCCTGCGATCACGCGGGGAGCGAGGAGGGCGAGCAGCCAGCGGACGTCCGCGGCGGCGACAAGGTGCAGGGTGCCCCGGAGCGCCCACGTGAGGACGATCCTCCGCCCGGCGATCGCTTGGTCGATGTCCTCCGCCCTGCTTCCCGGCAGGCGCAGGCCGATCGACCACCGGGCACCGGCGTAGTCCTGCGCCTGGACGGCGCCCAGCCAGCGGACGACCTGCTCGGGTTCTGTGAACCGCGTCGACGCGATCTGCTGGTTCCGGAGGCGGGCGAGCGCGATCTCGTTCGGCGTCATCATCGTGGCGTGCCCCATGGCAGATGGCATTTCTCCCCCCTGTCAGAATTGGCGGAGCGTGATCGACGAGAGCCACGCACGGGACGGAGCCCCCGGGCGGACACGGCTCTCGAAGGCGGCGGGACGGATCCAGTTGACATGCCATCCTTCGGCGAAGGCCGCCCGGATCTCCGGCTGCGTCACGCGGAGGACCGCGGGCCCCCCGGTATCGAGATCGCTGATGGCGAGCATGAAATAGGTCCCGCCGGGTGAGAGTACCGCGGCCAGGCTCCGGACAAACCGGGGGCGGTCGTCGTCGGAGAGGGCGTGGAAGAGGCCGGAGTCGATGATGGTCTCGAAGGTGCGGCCGAGCGCGGTTAGATCCAGGGCATCCGCGACCTGGAACGTCGCGGCGATCCCCCGCTCCTCCGCCTTCTGCCGGGCCCGCTCGATCGCCGCCGGCACCGCGTCGACTCCCCGGACCATATGCCCGCGGCCGGCGAGGAACAGGGCGTTCTCGCCCGTGCCGCAGCCGACGTCCAGCACGTCGCCGGCGATCTCCCCGGCCTCTTCCAGGGCGACGAACTCGCGCTGCGCCCGCCCGATCTCCCAAGGGGGCGGCCCGTCGCGGTAGGCCTGCTCGAAGATCTCCATGCAGACAGGGGTTGTGTTGTACCGTGAAGACGGTTTCTCCCCGTCGGGCGCGTCCGGATCGGACCGGCGCCGGGTGACGGCACGACCTTCTCCCTTCACCCTGCCGGCGGCGTGAGCCTCGATTGAGAGCGAAGAGGAGGAATTTTTCGCGAAAACCCTTTCGCTCCGCCCCGACAATCACCAATACGGCGATGATCCGGTGCGGCGACTGCTCCCCTCCTGGTGCTTGCCGTCGCCATCACCGCTCCCGTCACGGCCTGCACATCCGACACCCTGACCGTCACCTTTCTCGACGTCGGCGAGGCCGCCTCGGCGATCGTCCGGGCCCCGAACGGCCACGCGATGCTCGTCGACGCCGGCCGGCAGGGAAACGCCGTGACCGTCTCGGACGCCCACGCCGCGGAGGGCATCACGAGGCTGGACTACGTCGTCGGAACTCACGAGGACGCCGACCACATCGGCGGCATGGTCCCGGTCCTGTCGTACATGGAGCTCGGCGAGTACGTGAACAACGGTGTCGATGACCCCGACCCGAGCGACACGACGCTCTTCCTCCGGACCTACCTCGCCAGCCGCGGGATCACACCGAGAGCGGTGGAGACGGGTGACACCCTGGCGCTCGACCCGGCGAACGTCACCGTGACCGTGCTGAACCCGCCGGCTGACCCCGGCTCCGACGATAACGAGGCCTCGGTCGTCCTCCACCTCGTCTACGGCTCGTAGTCGTTCCTGCTCGCCGGCGACGCCGAGCAGATCGCCGAAGGCTGGTTGATTACCTCGGGTCGGCCGCTCGCCTCCCGGGTCCTCAAGGTCGGGCACCACGGTGGGGCGACGGCGACCTCGGCCGGGTTCGTCGCGGCCGTCGACCCGGCGATCGCCGTGGTCTCAGGTCGGCCCGAACGCGTACGGCCACCCGAGCCAAGCCGTCGTCAAGCGGCTGCAGGACAGCGGCGACAAGCTGCGGCGATCATCAGCAATTCAATGGAGTGGAGGGGCCAGCCGAGGATGGAGAGCGGGATGGTTCCCTGTCCTATCAGAACTGGATGAAGACCGGTACCTCGGCAAGCCGTACGCCTGACACGGTTCCGTTGTATGAGGCTGTTGGATATGTGACGACCCTTCGGTAGAGGCCGTTGGAAGCTGAAGTGTACCCATACGTGTGGAGGGTTACCTCCGCCCCGTCTGCAAGGATTCTGACCGTCGGCGACCAGATAGCCGGTTCGGCCTCGCTGTAGACGTAGTCTTCGTCCGGTTTCGCATCGAGGATCGTCGTGGTCGACCATGAGGCGAGATGCCACCACTCGGCGAAGGAGTTGACCTCGATATCGAAGATCGAGGCCTCGAGGTACGAGAGCGGGCTTCCGTCCGATTCGATGTAGTTCATGATCGCCTTGTCGGCCCCTAGGGGCAATCCGCTGCCATTGGGAGACCCCCAGTAGTCGACCGTCGCCACGGGCTCCGGGAACGGACTCTCTGCCGGCATCACGAAGACCTGGCTATTGCCGCCCAAATGGTCCTTGAACACGTACGCGCGTAGGACGTATCCCTCACTCAGGTGGAGGGTGGGAAACGCTTCGAGGATTCGCATCGGATCAACCGCGCTCTTCCAGACGCCGGTACTATCTCTTCCTATGGCTTCGGACCATTCATGCGGCGTGGCATCCCGGATCGCCTCGACCTCGGCGGCTGAGAATCCGTACAGCCCAGGTGCTATCTCCACACTTGGCGAGAGGTAAGGCCCGGCGTACGGCGTCGGCACCGTGATCGGAGTGGGTGTTGGAGTCGGTGTCGTCGGCGTCATCGTCAGGGTTGGCATAGGAGTTATCCGCGTCCGGCTCGACGGGGGATACCATCGTTTCGTACCGATCGGAGGGTTCGTCCTGCCGCTCCGCATGCTCACGCGGGTCGGGGACGGGGAGGAGAAGGACTGGCTTCGGTTGAACCCAAGCGGTACGTTCCCGATGACGTATCGTTTTCCGACCGGAAAGGCCTGAACGGCCGGGAGTGCTGCGGCATCGCCGTGGTCAGCGAGGGCGAGCACCAGTTCGCCGGCAGCATCCCCTCCGGGATAGTCAGCGGCCGCGAGACAGGGTACAGCACCAGTCACACAGAGGAGGAAGAACAGCCCGATAGCCATCGATGCGTGCATGATATGATGACATCGACCATGAGGAAAAAAACACGATTTAACCTTGGGGACTGGAATCGGCGCAACGGCTTTTCGCCGATACGGCCACGGGTGGATCGACTTCACCGATGCTGTCTGGCTCTTCGCCCTCCGTTGAGAACAGATTTCGCCTCCTCTTCTCAAGCCCATTGACCAGCCCGTGTTGCTCGGCATGACGGAATGGCTGGAGTTCGTCGGCGCGCCGGGGCACGCGGTGGCCCTGGAACGAATCGGCGCGGGGTCACCAGATGGCCGGCAACCGGATCGCGGTCGTGACCGACCACACCGAGGACATGGTCGCATTGCACCCGCCCTCGCATGGCTCCGTGGACCTGGGCGGGCTGACGGTCGATCGAATTGCGCCGGGGATGATCGTGCACCACCGGCTCCCAGAGATCGCGGTACGAAGTCCTCCGCGGGCTCACCTCGTCCACGACGATCCGCCGGTGCTCGAAGTCGAACTCGATCAGTACCCGGTGGGAACCGACGCGAAACGAGTAGACCGGTTCGTGGGAGGGCGACGTTCTGAGCTTCTTGACATGGAGCCACGGCATCTCCTGCGCCTCCAGCCCCTTCAGCCCGACAGTGACGCGGCGAGCATCCTGGCGGTCGAGTGCCTTCAGGTCCCTCAGGGCACGGGCGGTATACTCAAGCGCAAAGGTCATTCGAGCCCGAGTTCGGCCAGCACCTGGTCGTGCGTGTAGGTCCGGCCGTCGCGGCGGTCCTTTCGTGCCTCCTCGAGTCTGCGGAGCTCGTCGTCGGTCAGGGGTTCGGGGTCGATGGCCATGGAGGTCAACCGCTCGATCACGTCGTTGTACGTCTCGCGCGGATGGATCTTCAGGGCGTCGAGCCGCCCCTTGACACCGGCTGAGACCTTGATGGTCGCTTCCACTGCCATACACCATCGTGTAGCCCGGGAGAGGATAATGGGATCGACAGCCCGGGTCCCGCTACCGTTGAAGGAATGGCGGGAGTCTGATGAATGACGTTCAGGGAGGGGTTCTGCCCACACGACTCGTTCCTGAGTACGGAGACACCTGTGAGAGGTCCAGGGCTGTGCCTCGACCGACGCGGTCCGCCGGGCACTGTCGATGGTCCGTACCGAGGCGGAGGCCGGGAGCATGATTCGCGGGTTTGCCGGCACGGGCCGACCCGTGCTGCTCGGGATTACCGAGCGGCACGAGTTCGTCGACGCACCCGGCCATCTTACCGACCTGGCCCGGTACCGGGCGCGTGGCGTCGCGAGGAAGGGAACCGGATCGCGGTCGGCACGGATCGGCCCCTGGAGACGGTCGAGGTGCCTCCACCGTCTGGTAACAGGTTGAACATGGCCGGCGTCACGGTCGAGTATTCTTGCCGGCACGCCGTCCGCGTCCGGCCGAAGGTACCGGAACCAACCGCAAAAGGAGAGCGACAGCCGAACCGGCCCGGGACGGGAACCACCGCAAGTAGCATCGATCAGATCCGAACAATATATACTGTCGGACCCATGATCGACGCGACAGTCTCGGCCCTGAGGATACAGAACGTGGTTGCGACCGGGAGGGTTGCGACCGTGCTCGACCTCGACGAGCTCGCCGAGCGGATACCCGGGGCGAGATACGATAAGAAGAAGTTCCCGGGGCTCGTCCTCCACCGGTCCTCGCCGAAAGTGGCCGTCCTGATCTATACCCCCGGGAAGATGGTGCTCACGGGCATGCAGCACCCGGACGTTCTCCCGTCCGCCTTCTCGGGCGTGCTCGAGGTCCTCCGGGCCGCCGGCGTCGAGCTCGAGCCGTTCGGCCCGCCTCGCGTCGTCAATATCGTCACGAGCGGCAGCTTCGACGATGGGATCTCGCTTCAGCGGTTCGCCATCGCCATGAACCTGGAGCGGATTGAGTACGAACCGGAGATATTCCCCGGGCTGGTCTACCGGGTTGCCGGGCCCAGGGGCGTGGCCCTGGTCTTCGGGAGCGGTTCGTTCGTGGTCACGGGGACGCGGACGGAGGCCGAGACCGCCCGGGTCGTGGTGGAGGTCCGGAACGCGATCGACCAGGCCGGCGCGTGGACTCCAGGCTGATGCGATCGGCCCCGTCGTGCGCCCCGGGCGTCGCCGACCTGCGCATCGATCCTGATCGACGAACTCGCCCAGATTAGGTACCTGTCATGCAACGAACTGGACATCCATCCGGCGGAAGGAGCCTGTGAACGCTCTTCCCGCGCCCCCCGGGCCGGCCCACCCTGCGCCGCACCTGCCCCTGACCGTTACGAACATCGTGGCCTCGGTCACGGTTGCCGGCGTGCTGGACCTGGACGACCTCGCCCGCGTGATACCGGGCGCGGATTATAATAAGCAGCGGTTTTCCGGGCTCGTCTATCGCAGTAGCTCGCCGAAGTTCGCGGCCCTCGTCTTCACGTCGGGAAAAGTCAACCTGGTCGGCGTGCAGCACCCCGACGCGGTCGCGCCCGCGCTCGCCTCGCTCCTGGCGGTCCTTCGGACGGCCGGTGTCGACCTCGTCCCCGACCCGCAGCCCCGGGTCGTCAACCTCGTGGCGGCCGGGAACCTCGGCACCGGGGTGTCTCTTCTCAAGCTCGCCTTCGCCCTCGACCTCGAGAACATCGAGTACGAGCCCGAGGTCTTCCCCGGGCTCGTCTACCGGTCCAGGGCCGGGGGCGTGGCGCTCATCTTCACGTCGGGGGCTATGATCGTCGCCGGCGCCCTGTCGATCGACCGGGCGCGGTTGGTCTCGGCTGAGGTCTGGCACCTCGTTGAGCGGGCCGGAGCATGGATGCGGACGTGATGGGGAGAGGGGCGGGCCGGTCGCTACTGCTCGGCATCAGGGAGCGGCTCGTGTTCGTGGACACGGCAAACCTCGCACGGTACCGCGCTCGGGGCTACCGCGTGACCGACACCCCCGAGGACCTGGTCGAGGTGCAGCCCCCTCCGCGCCGCCGGACCGGCTACTCGAAGAAGATCTCGCCGTCGTCGCGCAGGTAGACCTGGATCTCGTCCCTCACGTACCGCGCCTGGACGTGCTGGGGGGCGGTCTCCTGGAGCCGGTTGATCAGATCGATTGTGTCGTGGCGGACTTTCACGCCCCGCTCGTTCGCCTCCCGAAAGATCCGCTCCGGGACGGCGAGGAGGTCGGCCCCGATCGGGATGACGCAGAGTAACTGCCCGTCGAGCGTGTGCATGAATTGAAGCGTCTCGTGGGCGCGACGAACATTCTCCATCGCGGACTTTTCGAGGGTGCAGACATTCGCCTTGGAGCATCCCATGGTGTCGCCGATCTCCTGCTGGGTCAGTCCCTGCCTCCGGCAGCGCAGTACCTCGATCTGCCGCTCAGTGAGGAGGCCCGTCTTCATACACAGACATCGTGTCAATGAATTTAAACACTTCTGATTAACAGAGGGTCCGGAGGGTCGCGATAGGGTTTCCCCGTTCTCGGTGCCGAGCCGTCACAGGGACGTCTCCTCGGCGGATGACGATTCGTTGAGGCGCCTGGCGGGGAGTCTGCCGTCGGTTCCCAGGGAGTACGACCGTACATCCCGCCGACCACCTCCCCGAGCCGCTCCTCGATCTCGGGGCGGAGATCCTCCACGGTTCGGGGACGACCGGGGAGCACCGGTGCGACGAATGCCGCTCCCGGAGACGAAACGACGAAGGTGCTGGGGGGCGAGGACGAAGAACGCGTCACTCCTTCCCTGCCCCGCGGCGAGCGGGAGAGAAGGAACCCCGACGCCCCGTTCAAAAAGCACATCAGACAGTTCAACCAACCACCTCTTCGATGACCCGCCTCGACGCGCTCGTTCTCCTCGCGATCGTGCTCCCCCTCGTCCTCGGCGCCGGCTGCCTGCAGGGGCAGACCCCCGCCGCGACGAACACGACCTCCGACGCCCGCCATGCGCTGATGCAGCAGCAGCTCTCGACCATGACCGGCTCGATCCAGAGCGACCTCGACGCGCTCGACGCATCGCTCGGCGCGAATGCATCCGTCCTGGGGTCGGCCGGGCTCTCCGGTGGGTCAGCCGACCGCGTCCTCGCGGGGCTCGCCGCGGGCCACCCGGCGATCCTCAGCGCGATCACCGTCGATCCGAACGGCACCGTGCTCGCCACGGCGCCGGAGAGCGCACGAGCCGTGCTCGGCCAGACGATCGCGAACCAGGACGCGATCGCCCGGGTGCTGTCGACCAGGGAACCGGTGATGGGGACTTACTTCCCCCTCCGGCAGGGCGGAGCGGGCGTGGCGATCGTCGGGCCGGTCTCCTCCCCGGGCGGCGAGTTCGTCGGTGCCGTCAGCCTGACGTTCTCCCCGCAGGCTCTGATCGCTTCCCGGGCGAATGCGTCGAAGGCGCAGGCGCCCGTCTCGTTCATCGTCGCCCAGCCGGACGGCGTCCTCCTCTATCACGCCAACGCCACGTTGTCGGGGATGTCGACCTATGACGAACCGGTCTTCCAGCCCTTCCCCGGGGTCCTCGACCTCGCCCGGTGGTACGGCGCCGAACGCACCGGGTACGCGACGTTCTCGTTCTACGGGGAGGGCAGCACGGAGGTCGTGCGAAAAGAGACCTTCTGGGAGACGGTCTCCCTGCACGGGACCGAGTGGCGGGTGCTGGCGATCGCGGAGGCGGGCTAGCCCTCTCCTTCGACGGGAGGCAGAGAGACCCGCGCCACCGGCCGGGCGGACGCCGGGCGAGGGCTCGGCGTTCTTCTTCCCCCTGTCGGCCGCATGACCGAGCGAAAAGTCAATCCTTTTAACCTCCCGTAAAAAAAAGGGGAACGAAGGAGCTCCCGCGCCATGATCGTCCCCCCGCACGTCCTCGCCGCGATCCGCCAGCCGGCCTTCGTCTACCGGCAGGAGGGGAGCCTCGAGGCCGCGAACGACCTTGCAGAGGCGCTGGCCGGCCGGCCGCTCGCGGGCATGACGCCGGCCGACGTGATCGCCTGCCTCTCCGTCCGCCGCCGCGACGGAACACCGCTCCCGCCGTCCGACCTGCCCGCAGCCCGGGCGCTCCAGGGCGAGGAGATGGTGAACGTCCCGCTCACTGTCACCACGGACGACGGCCGGACGATCCACGTCCTCGCGACGGCCTCGCCGATCCGGGACGGCGACACGGTCGCCGGCGCCCTCTCCGTCTGGCAGGACGTGACCGACCAGGTCGAGAGCAAGCAGACCCTGCGCCACATCCAGCACGACTACCTGGCCCTTCTCGACCACAGCCTGCTGGCGTTTGCGCGCTGCAGGACCCTCTTCGATGCTGACGGGGTGCCGAACGACTTCGAGTTCGTCGAGGTCAACGAGGCGTACCTCGCGATGACCGGCTTCTCCGATATCGTCGGCAGGAGAATCACCGAGATCGTCCCCGACATGGAGCGCGATCTCATCGACCTCCACAACGAGGTCGCCGTGAGCGGCACCTCCATCCAGACGGATGTGTACAGTTCGCCCCTCGACCGCTGGTACCACGTGAACGTCTACTCGCCGGGGCCGGGCGAGTTCGTCTCCCTCAATCGTGACGTCACCGAGCGCAGGAAGGCCGAAGCGGCACTGCGGGAGAGTGAAGAGCGTTTCCGGGCAATTCAGGAGAACTCTCTCGACCGTTTCACGATCCTCAGGCCCTGCTACAACGACCGGGGCGAGATCGTCGACTTCACCTACATCTATCAGAATGCCCGGGCGGCCCGGACCGCAGGATACTGTCCGGGAGAACTGGCCGGTCGTCGCATGACCGAGATCTGGCCCACCTTTCCCCAGACTCGCTTCTTCGCAATCTACCGGTCGGTGGTGGAAACCGGGCAGGTGGCGAAGTTCGAAGAGCGCTACGAGGCGGACGGGGTGGATGACTGGTTCCGCGCCACGGTGACTCCGATCCCGGGCGGCATCGCCGTCGCCACGGAGATAGTCACGGAGCGCAAGCGGGCCGAGGAGGCGCTCCGGGAGAGCGAGGAGCTCTTCAGGAGGCTCTTCGAGAACACCGAGGACGGCTTCGCGCTGGTCGAGCCGATCGTCGACCGGACGGGCAGCTCCGACGACTACCGCGTGCTGAAGGTCAATGCTGCCTGGGAGCGACAGACCGGGCTCCGGGCGGCCGACTTCGTAGGGGAGCGGATCCGGGAGGCCCTGCCCGACGTCGAGCCCCCCTGGCCCGCCGACTTCGCCGAGGTCACGAGATCGGGCCTCGACAGGCACTTCGAGAGCTACAACGCCGTCTCCGGCCAGTGGTTCGACCTCCACGTGTTTCCGTACCGGGAGGGGCAGGTCGGCGTGCGGTCAAGGGAGATCACCGAGCGGAAAGAGACCGAGCTGGCGCTCGCCGCGAGCGAGGCGCGGTACCGGGCTCTCTTCGAGACCATGAACGAGGGGTTCATGGTGGTGGAGCCGGTCGTCGACGAGCACGGCGTCCCGGTCAGCTTCCGCCACCTCGAGGTGAATCCCGCCAAGGCGCGGATCTCGGGTCGGACGAGGGAGGAACTCGTCGGCCGGGACGCGCGCGAGACCGCGCCGGGGATCGAGGATCGCTTTGGCCAGACGTACGCCCGGGTGGCGCGGACAGGCGAACCGGCGCACCTCGAGGAGTACGCGGCCGGTCTCGGGCGCTGGCTCAGCGTCGACGTCTACAGCCCCGAGCCGGGGAAGGCGGCGGTCGTCGTCTCGGACGTCACCGCGCGGAAGGAGGCCGAAGCGTCCCTCCGCGAGGACGAGCGCCGGCACGCATTCCTCCTCGCCCTGGGCGACCGCGTCCGCGAGCTCGACGACTCCGCCGCGATCGAGGCCGCGGCCTCCGAGATGCTCGGCCGGCATCTCGGCGCGAACGGCGTCGCCTACTGCGAAGTCGACGAAGATGGAGCGTGCGCGACGGTCCGGGCCGGCTGGACCGACGGCACCGTGCCGGCCGCCACGGGCTCGTTCTGCCTGGACGACCTCGGCATCGGCGACCTCCTCCGCCGGGGCCAGGTCCGCGAGAGCGGCGGGGCCGCGCCGAACGAGCGCGCGGCCGGGATCTACCGGGACCTCGGGATCCGGGCCCTGGTCGCGGCCCCGGTCTGCCGCGGGGGCCGGCTCGCATCCGTGCTCGCGGTCCACAGCGCCACGCCGCGCGAGTGGACCGACGCCGAGGTCGAGCTCGTCCGGCATGCCGGCGACCGGGTCTGGGCGGCCGCCCAGCGGGCCCGGGCCGAGGAGGCCCTGCGCGAGAGCGAGGCGGACGCCCGGTCGTTCATGGCCAACATGATCGACGCCGTCGCCATCTGCGAGCCCGTGGCCGACGCGGCAGGCGAGCCGGTCGATATCCGCGTGGTCGAGGTCAACCCGGCCTTCATGGACGACCTCTCCCTGGCCGAGGACGGGGTCGTGGGACGGACGGTCTCCGCGATCCTCCCGGGCATGGACCGGTCCTGGCTCGACCGGTTCCTCTGGGTCGCCCGCTCCGGGTCGTCCGTCGCCTTCGAGGAGCCCTTCCCGGCGTTCGACCGCTGGTATCACGTGGCCGCCTTCCCGGTCCGGGGCGGACGAATCGCCCTCGTCCTCGACGACATCACTGGGCAGCGGGATGCGGAGTCCGCGCTGCGGGAGCGCGATCTCCGGCTGAACCTCGCCCTCGACGTCGCCGCGGTCGGCGTCTTCGACTGGAACCCCCTCACGGGCGAGGAGACCTGGGACGACCGGATCCGGCAGCAGTGGGGCCTCGCGCCCGGGGCGCCGGTCGACCACGCCGTCTTCGAGGCCGGGATTCACCCCGACGACCGGGCCGCCGTGGCGGAGGCGAACCGCGCGGCGCTCGACCCGGCCGGCGACGGCCGGTACGCGGCGCGGTACCGGGTGGTCGGGCTCGATGACGGGGTCGAGCGCCGCATCGAGTCGCGAGGGCAGGCCTTCTTCGAGGCGGGCCGGGCCGTGCGGATGATCGGCACCACGATCGACGTGAGCGAGCGGGAGCGGGCCGAGGAGGCCGTCCGGGCGCGCGAGCGGCTCCTGCAGAGTATCTATTGCGCGGCCCCCGTCGGGATCGGCCTGGCCTCGGGGCTCGATCCGGGACGGCGGATCGAGCAGGTCAACGACCACCTCCTGGAGATGACGGGGTACGACCGGGGCGAGCTGCTCGGCCAGGAGACCCGCATCCTTTACCCCGACGACGCGGCGCACGCGTCCGTGGGCGAGGAGTCGGCCTCCCTGCTCGAGGCCTTCGGACGGGGCGAGGTCGAGACCCGGTGGCGGCGCAAGGACGGAACCCTGATCGACGTCCTGCTCAGCTCGTCCCTGATCGACCCGCCGAACCCCGCCTCCGCCGTCATCTTCACGGCCCTCGACATCACGGAGCTGCACGAGACCGAGAAGGCCCTGATGCGGTACGCGCGGGACCTCCGGCACTCGAACGAGGAGCTGCAGCGCTTTGCGTACGTGGCGAGCCACGACCTGCAGGAGCCCCTGCGGTCGATCATCAGCTTCAGCCAGCTCCTCGAGCGGCGGTACCGGGGAAAGCTCGACAGCGACGCGGATGAGTTCATCGGGTTCATCGTGGAGGGGGGGATGCGTATGCAGCGGCTGATCGCGGACCTCCTCCAGGTCTCCCGGGTCGAGACGCACGCCCGGGAGCCCGCGCCCACCGACGCCGGGGCGGTGGTCGACGCCTCGATACGGTCGCTCGACGAGGCGATCCGCAGGGCCGGAGCCACAGTGACCGTAGGGCCGCTGCCGCCGGTCATGGCGGATGCGGCCCAGCTCGAGCAGGTCTTCGTGAACCTGGTCTCCAACGCGATCAAGTATCGCTCCCCGGACCGCCCGCCGGCGATCGCGATCTCGGCCGAACGGACGGACGGCATGGTGGAGTTCGCGGTCAAAGACAACGGGATCGGGATCGAGGCCGAGTACTTCGACCGGATCTTCGAGATGTTCCGCCGCCTCCACACCCACGACCAGTACGAGGGCACGGGCATCGGGCTCGCCGTCGTGAAGCGGATCGTCGAGCGGCACGGCGGCACGGTCGGGATCGCGTCGACGCCGGGCGAGGGCTCGACCTTCTACTTCACCCTGCCGGCGGCGTGAACCGGGGAATGCGCCCGGGACGCGGGATCGCCGGCGGCCCGTCCGCCGTCATGGTTCGCCTGTCCAGCTGGGCTCCGGGCCGCCGCCCAGCCGCTCGAGGTATGATGCATCGCTGTCGTGCCGGACGGAGAGCACGGCCACCACCTTCTCGTCGGCGCGGATCGGCATCGACTTCACCACGATAAGGAGGGCCGAGCCTTCGGCGGGGGTCTACTCGATCCGCTCGCCGTACCTACGCTGCACCCCACGAAGGCCAGGAATCGCCTCACCGACGACCGCTGCCGGAGCGAGGACAATCGGTCCTAGCAGCAGGCCCCACCTGGCGTCATGGCGCGAAAGAGGAGATCGCCCGGGCATCCGCCATCACGAAGATCTCCCCGGAGAATCTCCACACCTCGATGGCCAGCACCTGCGTGGTGCCAGGGGAGCCCGGCACCGGGCAACGGTGCCCGGCACGAGCTCCCCGATCTGCTAACCACCGTGCCCGTCTCCTGGTTCTGCCCGGCCCGCGAACAGTCCCTCTCGGGGTCTCACGCTGCGCTCGATGCCGTCCGATCATTCTCCAGGGAATTCAGGATCTACCTCCAGATCGTCGCCGGAGAGGCCCTGGGGTGGCCCGGCAGGGCACGCCCCTCTCACGGCATGCTCTGCGACGGGCGGCGGAGTCGCTTGTAGAGCTCCATCACGGCCAGGATCGAGGAGGCGATGACGATCAGCGTGACCCATTCCACCGGACCGATCGGCCCCGTCCGGAGCATGCCGGCCAGCACGGGTATGTACATCGCGGCGGCGTTGACCAGCGCGGCCCCGATCACCGAGATGACCAGGAGCCAGTTGCGCGAGAGGGGGATGCGGAACGCGGAGATCGTCTCCGAGCGAGCGTTGAAGACGTGGAAGTTCTCGAAGAGCACGAAGAGGACGAGGAGGAGCGCCCGGGCCTGGTCCTCTGCCATACCCGAGCCCAGCAGCCAGGCCCAGACTGCGAACCCGGTCACGCTCATGGCCGCTGCCGAGAGCAGGGTCTCCTCGAGCATCAACCGGTCGAAGAGTCCCTGCGTCGGCGGGCGCGGCGGCCGTTGCATCGCTCCCGGTTCGCCGGGCTCGAAGGCGAGACCGACGTGCTGGATCCCGTTCGTGACCAGGTTGAGCCAGAGGAGCTGGACGGCCGCGAGCGGCAGCGGCAGTGCCGCGATCGTGGAGAGCAGGAAGAGGAAGACCTCGGCGGCGCCGGTCGAGACGAGCAGGTAGGTGACCTTCCGGACGTTGTCGTAGGCGTACCGCCCCTCCTCGACGCCGGCCACGATCGAGCTGAACCGGTCGTCGGTCACAATCATCGATGCCGTGTCCTTGGCGACGTCCGTGCCCGAGCCCATCGCGACGCCGATGTTCGCCCGCTGGAGGGCGGGGGCGTCGTTCACCCCGTCACCCGTCACCGCGACGAAGTGCCCGAGCCGGAGCAGGGCCTCTACGATCGCGAGTTTCTGGAGCGGAGCAACCCGGGCAAAGACCGTCGCGGAGCCGACCCGGTCGAGGTAGGCCGGCACCTCGGCGGAGCCGAGCTCGTCGAGCTCGGCACCGGTCGCCACGTCCCCGGTGTGCGAGGCAATGCCGAGAGTACCGGCGATGGCAAGGGCGGTACCGGGATGGTCGCCGGTCACCATCACCACGCGGATCCCGGCCGCGTGGCATTCCGCGACCGCGTCGGCCGCGTCGGGCCGGACGGGGTCGATGAACCCCGCGAGGCCGAGCAGGGTGAGCGGCGGGAGTTCCTCCCACCAGCCCCCCGGGTCGGCCCCCTCGGCCACGGCGAGTACCCGGAATCCGCCGGCCGAGAGCGACTCGAAAGCCTCCTCCACCCGCTGCGGGTCGAGGGGGACCGGGCCGCCGGATGTCGCCATCGTCGTGCAGAACGGGACCAGGGTCTCGATCGCCCCCTTCGCGACGACCTGCCGTCCGCCGGCCCGCTCGACCACGGCAGCGGCATACCGCCGTTCCGACTCGTACGGGATCCGGTGGATCATGCGAACCGATTCCCTGACGGACGCCGGGTCCAGGCCGAGCTTGTACCCGAAGGCGAGGAACCCGACGTCGATCGGGTCGCCGTGGTATCGCCACCGGCCCTCGTGCTGCCCGAGGTCTGCCTCGTTCGCGAGGATGCTCGCGGTCCCGAAACGCTCGAGGAGGACGCGCTCCCCGCCGGAGACCACGCGGCCCGATGGTCCCTCCACCGCCCCCTCGCCCGCATACCCGCTGCCGGCCACGGGGTACGTCGGGCCGCCGGGGAGCCAGACCGTGGCGAGGGTCTGCTCGTTCACGGTCAGGGTGCCCGTCTTGTCGCTCGCGATGCAGGTGCAGGACCCCAGGCTCTCGACCGCGGTGATCCGCCGGACGATCACCTGCCGACGGGCCATGCGCGAGGCCGCGACCGAGAGCACGACGGTCAGGGCGACCGGCAGCCCCTCGGGGATGGCCGCGACCGCGAGGGCCACGACGAAGAAGAAGACCTCGACGAGCGGCATCCCGCGGGCGTACGCGTTGGCGCCGAGGAGGACGCCGGCGCCGACGACGGCGATGGAGATCTTTCGCGCGAACACCTCCATGCGGAGCACGAGCGGCGGTTTCGCGCTCTCGACCGAGGCGATCGAGGTCGCGATCCCGCCCACCTGGGTGTGGCCGCCCGTTGCCACGACCACACCCCGGCCCCGACCGAACGTGGCCGTGCTGCCCGCGAACGCCATAGTCCGCCGATCCGCGACGGGAGTCTCGGGGGGCAGCGCCTCGCCGGCCTCCTTCTCGACCGCGACCGACTCGCCCGTCAGCAACGACTCGTCGACCCGGAGGTCCCGCGCCTCGAGCAGCCGGAGATCGGCGGGAACCCGCTGGCCGGACTCGAGGAGCACGACGTCCCCCGGCACCAGGTCCTCGGCCGGCACCTCCTCCGATCCGCCCGACCGGATGACCGTCGCCGTGGTCCTCAGCAGGGTCCTGAGCGCCTGGGCGCTCTGCTCGGCCTTCCATTCCTGGAAGGTGCCGATGGACGCGTTGACCATGACCACGATCAGGATGAACGCCGCGTCCGCAGCGTCGGCGATCGCGAGCGAGATGCCGGCCGCGATCAGGAGGATGTAGATCAGGGGGCTCCGGAACTGGGCGAGAAAGAGGAAGAACGGCGAGGGCGGAGGACGATCAGGGAGCTGGTTCGGGCCGAACTCCGCCAGCCGGCGGGCCGCCTCCTCGTCGCTCAGCCCGTCGATCCCGGAGACCAGCCGCTCGAGGAGCCCGGACTGATCGAGCGCGTGCCACGCGATCGCCGTCTCGTCCGCCGTGCGCCGTCGCCGCATCTGGCAGAGAGGTGGCGCGCGGCTACTAGAAGGTATCCCGATCGCGGACGATGGAGCCGCCCGGCGGGACGCGGCCCGAGCGACAGGCAGGGCGAGAGAAGGTCGAGCCCCCGCCCTGCCCGGGACCGTCAGCCCCGCGCCGATACCGGCGGGGGACGTGCGCCCTCCCGCCCGGGAGCCGGGTTCCCCCGGGTGATCCCGGCGAGCGGTGGAACCGTTCAGTCGTCGAAAGGGAAGGGGCTGCTCTTCGTCTCGACGTTCGGGAAGCGGATGGGGATCGATGGCCTCGATGGTGCTTCCCGGAAGACGACGGGGGCGTTCGCCTCCAGAACCAGCGGGAGGCACGTATCCCGGTCGAGTCCGTGCCCGGTAGGGGCTCGACCGTACTCATCACTCTGTTAACTGCGCGGCCCGATCCCCATTGAGGCGCGTGGCCGGCGAGAACGCCCCGCCGGGGCGATGCCAAGCATTATCTGCTCTGGGGAAAGGTGATCGATACAGCGTCCACGCCACGAACTCTCATGCCATTACCGTCCGTTCCGCTCACCTGCATCCGGCAGCCCGCGATCCTCTTCAACGCCGACGGCCGGATCGCGGCGGCGAACGACCTGGCCGAGGCGTTCGCGGGCAGGAGCCTCGCGGGCCTCTCGGCCCCGGACGTGGTCCGCCTCTTCTTTCACCGGCGCTTCGACGGCTCCCTGCTCTCACCCGGGGAGCTGCCCGGCACCCGGGCCCTCGGGGGCGAGGAGGTGATCGAGTTCCCCCTCTCGATCACGGCTGCCAGCGGACGGACCCTCGACATCCTGGCCACTGCCTCCCCTGTCCGCGACGGCGATGCCGTCGAGGGCGCCCTCGTCGTCTGGCAGGACATCACGCGGCGGAACAGGGCCGAGGCGGCGCTCCGCGAGAGCGAGGAGCGGTTCCGCCTCGCCCGGGAGTGCGCCCGGATCGGGGTCTGGGAGTGGACTCCGCCCGCTGGTGGCGGAGAGTGGCGGGACGGCTCCTTCCGGATCTTCGACGACACCCTGCCCCCCTGCCTGGCGATGAACGAGCTCCGGGCCCTGGTCCACCTCGAGGACCGTGAGCAGGCGGAGGCCGCGCTGGACGCGGCACTCGCGCTCGGCGAACCGCTCGACCTGGAGTTCCGGTACTCGCCCGCGCCCGGGGAGTTCCGGTGGCTGCGGGCCCTCGGCGACGGCGTCTACGACGGGTGAGGGCGTCTGCTCCGCGTCGTCGGTGTCCACATGGACATCACCGAGCAGAAGGAAGCCGAGGCCGCTCTCCGCGAGAGCGAGCGTCGGCAGGTCTTTCTCCTCGCGCTTGGCGACCGCCTCCGCGAGCTCGGCGACCTGGTGGAGATCACGGCCGCCGCCTGCGAGATGCTCGGGCGCCATCTCGCGGTGAACGGGGTCGTCTACTGCGAGGTCGACGTGACCGGCGTCGTTGCGACCGTCCGTGCCGACTGGACCGACGGCACCGTGCCGGACGTACGGGGATCGTACCAGATGGACGACCTCGGCATCGGCGCGTTCCTCCGCGGTGGAGGGGTCCGCAGGAGCAGCGATGTCAGGGCCGAGCCGGCCGGGGGTGGCAGTGGTCTGCACCGCGCCCTCGGGGTACGGGGCCTGGTCGGCGCGCCGATCTATCGCGGCGGGCGGCTCACGGGTGTCATCGCCGCGTACACCACGCAGCCGAGGGCCTGGGCCGACGCCGAGGTCGACCTCGTCCGCGAGGCAGGCGACCGGATCTGGGCCGCGACGGGCCGCGCCCGGGCCGAGGAGGCGCTGCGGAAGAGGGAACGGACCCTGGACGGGATCATCCGCGCCGCGCCCGTCGGGATCGGCATGGTCTCGCATCGGATCATCACCCAGGTCACGACAGGTTCTGCCGCATGACCGGTTACGCCCGCGACGAGCTCCTCGGGCGTGACGCGCGCCTCCTCTACCCGGACGACGAGGCATATGACACCGTCGGGCATGAGAAGTACGCGCCGATCGCGAGCCACGGGATCGGGGCCGTGGAGACCCGGTGGCGACGCAAGGACGGGGCGGTCCGCGACATCCTGCTCAGCTCGACGCCGGTCGACCTCTCCCGCCCGTTCGAGAATGTCGTCTTCAACGCGCTCGACCTCACGGCTCTGCGCGAGAGCGAGCGGGCGCTCGCGGCGTGCGTGGACGACCTCGCCCGCTCGAACGAGGAACTGCAGCGGTTCGCGTGCGCCGCCTCTCATGACCTTCAGGAATCCCTGCAATCCATTCTCAGCGCCAGCCAGCTCCTGGAGCGGCGATACCGGGGGAAGATCGATGCCGACGCGGACGAGTATATCGCCTTCATCGTCGAGGGCGGCACCCGGATACAGCGACTGGTCCAGGACCTCCTCGCCTCCTCACAGGTCGAGACAGGCCACTCTTCCACGCTGATGGAAGATGCCGGCGAGGTCGCGGACGGTGTCCTGCGGGTTGGAGACCTCGACCCGGGATGCGGGTGCGACCGTGGGGACTCCGAGTAGCCCGCCGCGCAGGCTCGCTCGGCGCCGTTCGAGCGGCACGACGGACCGTTCCTGTCTCCGCAACGTTTATCCAGCGCCACCTGGATCTCGTCCGTGATCGGCAGGGCGCTGCGACAGGTGAATACCGTGACGGACGACCATACGCATGACATGCACACGGGCCACGAGACGCCAGCGCCCCGGCCCGGTCAGGATCACTCGTTTCTGGATGACCGGTCGGGCCCCCCTCCCGCTGGCGAGGGTCGTGGCGGAGACCACGACCACGGCAGCATGCTCGCCGACTACTGGCGCCGGTTCCTCGTCTCACTGGTCCTCACGGTCCCGATCCTGGTGCTGACCCCCGACGTGCAGGAACTCGCGGGGGTCGAGTTCACGGTCCCGGGCGGGGAGTACGCGGTCTTCCTCCTCGCCACCATCGTCTTCGTCTACGGTGGTCGGCCGTTCCTCGCCGGATTCGCGAAGGAGGTCCGGGCGCGCCGGATCGGCATGATGACCCTGATCGCGCTCGCGATCACGGTCGCCTACGTCTACTCCGCGGCCGTCGTGATCGGGCTGATGCCGGGCATGGGACTCTTCTGGGAGCTCGCGACCCTGATCGACATCATGCTCCTCGGCCATTACATCGAGATGCGATCGGTCCTCGGCGCCTCCCGGGCGCTCGAGGCCCTGGCGCGGATCATGCCCTCCGAGGCCCATGTAGTCCGCGGCGGCGGGACAGTCGACGTGCCCGTGAGCGACCTCGTGGTCGGCGACGAGGTCCAGGTCCGGCCGGGAGAGAAGGTCCCGGTCGACGGCGAGGTGACCGGGGGGTCGTCGAGCGTGAACGAGGCCATGCTGACCGGCGAGTCGAGGCCCGTCCGGCGGACGCCGGGTGAACGCGTGCTCGGCGGCGCGATCAACGGCGAGGGGGTGCTCACCGTCCGGGTCACCGCGACCGGGAAGGAGACGTACCTCGCGCAGGTGATCGAACTCGTCCGGCAGGCGCAGGAGTCCAGGTCACGGACCCAGGATCTCGCCAACACGGCCGCGTACGTCCTGACCGTCATGGCCGTGACCATCGGGGCGATCACGTTCGCGGGGTGGCTCCTCTACGGTGAAGCGGTCGCCTTCGCCGTCGAGCGGGCCGTGACGGTGATGGTGATCTCCTGCCCTCACGCGCTGGGCCTTGCCGTCCCGCTCGTGGTCGCGGTCTCGACCTCGCTCGCAGCCGGCGCCGGGCTCCTGATCCGGGACCGGCAGGCGTTCGAGGCGGCTCGCGATCTGGGCGTCGTGATCTTCGACAAGACCGGGACGCTCACCGAGGGCCGCTTCGGGGTGACCGCCGCGATACCGCTCGGCGAGGTCGCGGAGGATGTCGCGCTCGCGGACGCGGCCGCCCTCGAGGCGGCGAGCGAACACCCGATCGCGCGGGGGATCGTGGAGGAGGCACGGCGCCGCGGCCTCGTCGTCCCGGCAGTGGCGGAGTTCCGTGCCCTGCCCGGCCGCGGGGTCGAGGGTGCTGTGGACGGCCGGCGACTCCGGGTGGTGAGCCCCGGGTTCCTCGAGGAGCACGGCATCCAGCTCGCGGACGAACGGGTAGCGGAGGCCCGGACGCGGGGCGAGACCGTGGTCTTCCTCGTCGAGGGGAGCCGGGCGCTCGCGGCTTTCGCGCTCGCGGACGTGGTCCGTCCCGAGGCCCGGGAGGCCGTGACCGAGCTCAGGTCCATGGGCTACCGGTGCATGATGCTGACCGGCGACAGCCGGACCGTTGCCGCGGCCGTCGCGGCTGACCTGGGGCTCGACGACTATCTCGCCGAGGTCCTGCCGCACGAGAAGGCCGAGAAGGTCCGGGAGGTACAGCGCGATGCGCGGGTGGCGATGGTCGGGGACGGGGTCAACGACGCGCCGGCCCTAGCCCAGGCCGATGTCGGCATCGCGATCGGCGCCGGCACGGACGTGGCCGTCGAGTCGGCCGACATCGTGCTGGTCCGCTCCGACCCCCGCGACGTGGCGAGCCTGATGCGGCTCTCGAAGCGGACGTACCGGAAGATGACCGAGAACCTGCTCTGGGCCACCGGGTACAACGTGGTCGCCATCCCGCTCGCGGCCGGTGTGCTCTACGGTGCCGGGATCGTGCTGACGCCGGCGATCGGCGCCGTGCTGATGTCGGCCTCGACCGTGATCGTTGCGATAAACGCGCGCCTGCTGAGGTGACCATCGGTACCGCCGTCATCCGGTATTGAGAACCCGGGGAATTCTCGTACCCCACCGTTCTCCTTCCATCGACCGGGTCCTCAAGGCGGCCCGCCTGGTGGAACCGGCCTGACCATTGGAGGTGCCGCCGGTCGGCCCGTTTGTCTTCGCCGCACCCGTCCGTGCAACCGCATTCCGCACCGGCAGAGAGGCTCGACGTCTCGTACGATGATGCGGGCCCGAAGGGACACTTACACGCCGCGATTGCGTCCCGGTGATACGAATTGCGCCGAGGATCTGATCGTCCGCCGCTGGGAGTCACGGCGGCGGCACCACATCGGAGGTGTGCATGATCGACAGCAACGGACGCGCCCCCTCCACCCCTCTCCGGTACCGGCGTGGCGGTCGGACGGGACCCATGGCGACGGTGGGAGGCGCGGCATGAGCTGCCGCTCGGAGCTCCCGCTCGTCCTCGAGCGCTGGCGGCGCTTCCGCCGGGCTCTCAGGGCAGACGACCAGCCGGCGATGGACGTGATCCTCGCCGCGTTCGAGAGGAACTGGCCGGCGACCTTCGGCGGGCTCGACGACCCGCTCGAAGCCGCGGTGCTCGCGGTGCTGATGGAGCTCGCGAGGGAGGCGGAGGGTCGAGAGGCCCTGGTCGCTCGGTGGCTGGCGACGATGACTCGAGATCCGCCATCTCCGCCCCCGAGACGGCCGGGTTTCGCCTGCCCGGGGCGGACCCTCGGGGGGTCTCTTCAGGGGCGACGGACGGGGTCCTCGAGAACAGGACTAAATAGTCGCATCGTGAGCGTTAGCATGATGAGCCGCATCTGCAACGACATCACGGCGACCATCGGCCGAACCCCTCTCGTCCGGGTCAATCGCATGGCGGCGGGCCTCCCGGGGACGGTGGTTGCCAAGGTCGAGGCCTTCAACCCGACCTCCTCCGTCAAGGACCGGACCGCCCTCTCCATGATCTCCGCGGCCGAGGAGGCGGGCCTGATCCGGAACGGGACCGTCATCGTCGAGCCGACGAGCGGGAACACGGGGATCGCGCTCGCGATGGTCGCGGCGGCCCGGGGGTACCGGCTCCGCATCGTCATGCCCGAGACCATGTCGGTCGAGCGGCGCAGGCTGATGGCGGCGCTCGGGGCGGAACTGGTCCTCTCCCCCGGTGCGGAGGGGATGAGGGGTGCCGTCGACCGGGCCGGGGAGATGGTCGCCGAAGACCCGGACGCGGTCTACCTGCCGCAGCAGTTCCGGAACCCGGCAAACCCGCGGGTCCACCGCGAGATAACTGCCGAGGAGATCTGGAGCGACACCGACGGCGCCGCCGATATGATCGTCGCCGGCGTCGGCACGGGCGGCACGATCACGGGGATCGCCGAGGCGATCAAACCCCGAAAGCCCTCCTTCCGCGCGATAGCGGTCGAGCCGGCGGACTCCCCGGTCCTCTCGGGCGGGCAGCAGGGGCCGCACCGGATCCAGGGGATCGGCGCGGGCTTCGTCCCGGAAGTCCTGAACCGGGCGGTCATCGACGAGGTCGTGAGGGTGTCGAACGAGGACGCGTTCGCGACTGCCCGCCGCCTCGCCCGCGAGGAGGGGATCCTGGCCGGCATCTCGTCCGGCGCCGCACTGTGGGCCGCACTCCAGGTCGCGGCGCGCCCGGAGAGCGCGGGGAAGCTGATCGTCGTGATCCTCCCCGACACGGGCGAGCGCTACCTCTCGACCGACCTCTTCGCGGGCTAGGCACCCTGTCCGGCACCCTGCCCTCGTTCCCGGGGAGATGACGGGGTCGACCGCCGGCCTCTCACTCCACCCCGGCACTGGCGTCCCGTGGTCGACACCGGGACCGTCCGGCACCGCTGTCTTCTCTCTGCCGGCGATCCAGCCCTCGCCGGGTCCCCTGCTCGACCGGACAGACCGGGCGCGGCACGATCGATCACGTCTCCCGCAGCCGGCGACGTCCGTCATGATCGCCGGGAGGCCATCTGGAGCTCCGAGTAAAAAAAAGAAATTCAACTGCGGAGCTGTATAGGGTTTTTTTATGAACGAGTTCGTCCTGGTCTTCCTCCTCGCCTTCACGTTTGTTATCTTTCTCTAGGCGCTCGTCTCCCGCCGCCTCGACGGACCGTCGTCACTCCCCAGATGGTCTTCGTCTCCGCCGGGCTGCTGCTCTCCCCCGCGATCATCGGCGTGATCGAACCCGGCGCCGGCCAATCGACCATGTTGCTCGTTGCGGAGATCGCGCTGGTCCTGACCCTCTTCTCCGACGCCGCCAGCATCGACATCCGCGCCCTGCGGCGGGGAGGGATACTGCCCGTGCGGCTGCTCATCGTCGGCCTGCCGCTCACCATCCTCACCGGCGGCCTCATCGCGATCGGGCTCTTTCCCGGCATCTCGCTCGCCGAGGCAGCCCTGGTCGGCACCGTGCTCGCCCCCACCGACGCGGCGCTCGGCAAGGCGATCGTCACGAACCCTCGCGTCCCGCTGGGGATCCGGCAGGCGTTGAACGTGGAGAGCGGTCTCAACGATGGCGGGGCCATCCCCTTCTTCTACTTCTTCCTCGCGCTGGCGGCGGAGTCCACCGGAGTCCCCGAGCAGTCCCTGGCCATGAGCGCCCTCGTCCTGATCGGGATCGGCCTCGTCGTCGGGCTCGCCGTCGGCTTCGTAGGCGCGTGGCTCGTGGATACCGCGGAGAGGCGGGAATCGATGACCGGTACGCTCAGATGGATCGCGTTCATAGCCCTGGCGCTCATCGCCTGGGTCGGGGCCGAGCACCTGGGTGGCATCGGGTTCATTGCCGCGTTCGTCGGAGGCCTGGCCGTGGCAGCCTGGGAGCGCGAGATCGGGAGGTCGGCGCTCGAGTTCGCGGAGGTCGAGGGTGAGATCCTGAACCTGACCGTCTTCTTCATCCTCGGCCTCTTCGCGATCGTACTTCTCGCGGGGTTCTCCTGGACGGTGCTCCTCTACGCAGTGCTCAGCCTGACCGTCATCCGCATGGTCCCCGTCGCTCTCTCCCTGATCGGTATCCGCCTCGGTCTGCCGACGATCCTCTTCCTGGGCTGGTTCGGCCCTCGGGGACTGGCATCAATCGTGCTCCTGCTGATCATATTCGTGGACGTGTCCACCCTCCCCGGGATGGCCACGGTCCAGGCCGTCATCGTCACCACGATCCTGCTCAGCGTCTTCGCCCACGGGATCAGCGCGCCGCCGATCATCGGGCGGTACGCCAGGACGATCGAGTCCTCCGGGAGATCGGTCGATGCGAGCCCAGCCCCGCCGCGCCCGTGACGGTGGAGAGGCCGGGCGCGCCCTGGCGGGTGCAGGCGATCCGACGGGTCGCGCGGGGCGCCGCGGCTCGCCTGGTACGTCGCCGTGTGCAGCGTGGGCGGCACCGGGACGAGATCAGGACGAGCTCTCTCTCCCGTCCCTCGCCCCGTTCGGCAGCGGTGTGCCGGCCTGGAGCATGGATTCGATGGCTGATCGCAGGTCCTCGATGCGCTCGAGCCGTTCGGCGGCGACGGCTTCGGCCACGGCGGCGCGTGTCTCGGCCGCGATCGCCCGCCCGGTCATGGCCTCGAGCGCTTGCCGGGCCTGGTCGCGTTCGGCCGCTGCCGCCCCCGCCTTCGTCCTCGCCCGCGTCCTCTCGTCCTCGAGCCGGTCCTGCTCCTTGGCCAGGCGATCGCGGTCGACCATCGCGGCGGCCACCTGGGCCGCGCCGACCCGGCCAAGGTGTTCCAGCTCCGCGACCCGTGCGACGAGGGCATCCCGCTCCAGGGTGAGTGCCGTGACGGTCTCCTCGACCGTTCGAAGGGCCTCCTCCATGCGCGAACGCTCCTCGTCCGAGAGGGCCGCGACCCGCGGTTCGTCGTTCGGAGGCCGGGCACAGGCGTCCGTCACCATGCGTCGGAGTTGTTCGACCTCGGCGAGGCCGGCCGACTCCTCCGGCGGGATGCGTGAGGTGCGCATACGGGGATGTACGCTCGTGACCCGCTTCACCTTTGCGCTTCGTCCATGTGCGCCGGGGGACGCCGGGGTCCCGGGCAGCGAATGGGGCGGGGGGACCGGACCACGGTCGCGCTGATCAGAGGTGATTGAAGAGCCAGACGACGTCGGCGAAGTCGATCCGGCCGTTGGCGTTGCAGTCGAAACAGTCAACCGGCTCGTTCGCCGCGATCCAGTCCATCTCGTTGAAGTAGAGCGTGACATCGGCGAAGTCCGGGCGACCGTTGCCGTTCACGTCCTCGTAGAGGCCGTCCCCGTCGATGTCCGTCGGCGGCCCCGAACCCCCCGGTGCCCGCACGATCGCCATCGTCGTCGTCGGTTCGGCAGCGGGGCCCTCACGGCCCCACGCGGGCGCGCCGTCGAAGGCCGCGTGGGTGGTGATCCGCTCCTGGCCGGACCCGTCGGCGTTCATGACGTAAAGGTCGACGTTGCCGTCGCGGTCCGACTCGAACGCGATCCGGATGCCGTCGGGCGACCAGGCGGGCTCCGCGTCGGCCCCGGGGTTGACCGTCAGCCGGCGCTGGTCCGAGCCGTCGGCGTCCATGACGTAGACCTCGTTGTTGCCGTCGCGGTTCGACCGGAACGCGATCCTCGAGCCGTCGGGCGACCAGGCGGGCGTCCCGTCCCATGCCGCGTTGGCGGTCAGCCGCGTCTGGCCCGAGCCGTCCGCGTTCATGACATAGACCTCGGCGTTGCCGTCGCGGTCCGAGGTGAACGCGATCCGCGTGCCGTCGGGCGACCAGGCAGGGTCGCAATTGCGGTCATCGCCCGTGGTCAGGCGGGTCGCGGCAGCGGTGACCGGGTCCATGGTATAGATCGCCCAAGTGCCGTCGCGCGAGGACATGAACGCAATCGTATCCGTGGCCGCTGCCGGCAGCACCAGGACCATGCCGATCAGGATGAGCGCGCAGGCTGCGTTTCGCAGGGTAGTACTCCACATCGTTCCTCCCGTGCCGCGTTCCGCTCCGGTACCGGGAGGCCCGCGGTCATGGCCAGCCCGTCCGCTCTCCGCTCTCGTGGCCGTAGTGCCCATCGAACACCATAGTGCGGCAGGCGGTAGGCCGTGGCAACAAAGAGATGCGGGTACCCGGCTGTTCACTATGGCCATCGATAACCATTTCGCGATTGAACAGTACTCTCCACGGTGAATCACGCGGCCCTCCGGGGAGACTGGATACGCTGGCGGCCCCGGACTGCCAGGCGACGTCGCGGCCGCCGGCGAGGAGGCTGGGGGGCTGTTGATCGATGCCACGACCCTGATCGTGGCGGTCGCGACATCCGTCGGCGTGGCAGTGGTGACGCTCACCCGGGCGATCAAGAAGGCGGTATGGTTCGGCTGTTCAGAGGGGATCGAGACGCCGGGCGAGGTCGGCGATTTCTGCTCGGCCGGTGCCGACGACGCATTTCCCTTCGCTGTCCACGGGATGGAAGCCTCGTTATTGCCCGCGGAGAGCCTGCCGCGTCCCTCTCCAGGGCCCCCCGCGCGAGGTTCACTCGAGGTCGAGCTCCAGCTCCAGTCCCCCCGCGAACCCGAGCGCGACGTTCGCGAGAGCCGCCCCGACGCCGCCGATGACAAACCCGAGCACCGCTCCCGCGAGCGGAGCGGCGAAGAGGACCAGCACGCCCACCACGACCGATCCCGCCCCGACCATGCCGGCGAGGTCGCCCTCGGGAGAGAGCGACGCGATCAGTCCGCTCCCGAGCAGGAGGGCGGCGAGCAGCAGCAGCCCCTCAATCACCCCCACGAGCGCGCCGAGTGCTCCGGCGACCTTCGCCGCGCTCCAGGGGTCCACCCGGCGGATCCATGCCAGTCGCAACGTCATGGGTGTATCGATCACCCGTGGGCGCTCCCGGAACATCAAGGCGGCGACACGAGAACCGGATGCCCCATCGCCTCGCCCCGACGAGGGGCGTCTGGACGTACTGGCGGGCCACATCGGGGTCTCGCGTCCCTCCAGCACTTCGGCCAGCGGTGAGGCGGCGCGATCGCTCCCGCACGGCCTCGGCGATGGCCGCTGCGGGACGGAACGGCTCAACGGCGCGAGAAGAGCGCCTCGAGCCGGGCCCGCGTGAAGGTCACGACCGTCGGCCGGCCGTGCGGGCAGGTGAGCGGCGTCCGCGCCGCGAAGAGCTGGTCGATCAGCCGACGCCCCTGCTCGTTCGTGAGTGGAGCCCCGGCCCTGATCGCGCCGTGGCAGGCCACGAGCCGGACGAGACGCTCGCGGGCGTCGGGTCCGCTGCCGCCGCCGATCAACCCGGCCACGACCTCGCGCACGACCCCTGGCTCGACCTCGCGGCCCAGCACCACCGGGACCGTCCGGACCGCGTAGCGGTTCTCGCCGAACTCGTCGACCGTGAAACCGGCCGCGGCAAGGGCCCCGCGACTCTCGTCGATCACGGCGGCCTCCTGCGGCGTGCAGGCGATCACGACCGGGACCAGCAGTTCCTGGGTCTCGACCGTCACCGGCGCCGAGAGCTGTTCGTAGAGCACCCGCTCGTGGGCAGCGTGCTGGTCGACCAGGACGAGGTCTCCGCTCGCCGTCCGGGCCACGAGGTAGGTGCGGTCGACCTGCCCGAGGAGATCAAGGTCCGGGACCCCGGCCCCGGGGCCGGCCTCGAACGCGGCCTGGGCCGTCTGGCGGAGCTGCCGGTCGGTCCGCCGGCCGTACGCGAGAGCGGGCTCGGCGACCGAGAACGCCGCGGGGCCGGGCCCGGGGGGAGCGATGGTCGCCGTCCCGGCGGCTGGCTGGGGGGCCCGGACCGGCCGGAGCGCGTCGAGCGCCGCGGCCACGGCGGTCGAGACGGCGGAGAGCACCTCGGGCTCGCGCGAGAGGCGGACCTGCCTCTTTGCCGGGTGGACGTTGACATCGACGAGGGCCGTGTCCAGCTCGAGCGCGATCACGGCGACCGGGTGGCGGTCCGCGGGGAGCAGGGTGCCGAACCCCGCTCTCACCGCCGCCGCCAGCTGTGGACTCTGGACCGTGCGGCCGTTGATCGCGAGAAAGACCTGGTACGGGTTCGGCCGCTGCACCGACGGGGCCCCGACAAACCCCGAGACGCGACAGAGCCCCCCCTCTCCCGCGACGGGAAGCAGGGCGGACCCGACCTCGGGCCCGTGGAGCGAGGCGATCGCCTCCAGCAGACCCGTGCCCGGCGTCGAGAGGCGGGGACGCCCGTTGTGGGTGAGCGAGAACGCGACCTCCGGGCGGGCGAGCGCGAGCCGTTCGATCGTCCCCGCGAGGTGCGCGAGCTCGGTCCCGAGCGACTTCTGGAACTTCCGTCGCGCCGGCGTGTTGAAGAAGAGGTCCTCGACGGTCACGCGCGTGCCCACCGGCGCGGCGGTCTCCCCCTCCTCCTCGACCTCCCCGCCGCGCACGACGAGCCGGTTCGCGAGCAGCGCGTCGGCTCTCCGCGAGACGAGGGTGAGCCGGCTCACGGCCGCGATCGAGGCGAGCGCCTCGCCGCGAAAGCCCATGGTCGTGACCGAGTCGAGGTCATCGACACCGCTGAGCTTCGAGGTCGTGTGCGGGAGCACGGCCAGCCGCAGGTCCTCGAGCGACATCCCCGAGCCGTCGTCGGTGACACGGATCGCCGCGATCGCCCCGGCCCTCGACTCCACGGCGACCGTGATGCGCGTGGCGCCGGCGTCGAGCGCGTTCTCGACCAGTTCCTTTGCCACCGATGCCGGCCGCTCGATCACCTCGCCGGCCGCGATCTTCGTGATCGTCTCCGGGGCCAGGGGATGGATGGCGCTGGTCACCGCTCCGCCTCCTCCTTCAGCCGGTAGAGCGCCTGGAGCGCCTCGATGGGGGACATCCGGTCGGGCTCGAGCGCCCGGAGCGTGGCCAGCACCGGCGGCTCGGGCGGGCGCGCGGGGTCGTCGCCAACCGGCAGGAGCATCTGCGTGTACCGGACGCGGCGCGGACCGTCGCCGGGCTCGCGCGCCGCCTCCCGCCGGACGAGCTCCTCGAGCAGGACCGTCGCCCGGCCGATCACCGGCGCCGGCACCCCCGCCAGCTCGGCCACGTGAACGCCGTACGACCGGTCCGTCGCGCCGGGTATGATGGTCCGCGTGAAGATCACCGATCTCCCCGTGTCCTTGACGGCCATATGATAGTTCCGCACGCGGACAAGGTCGGCCTCTGCCTCAACCAGCTCGTGGAAGTGGGTCGCGAAGAGCGTGCGCGGCCCGCTCTTCCCCCTGCCGTGCAGGAACTCGAGCACTGCCCGCGCGATCGCGTAGCCGTCGAGGGTCGAGGTCCCGCGCCCGATCTCGTCGAGGATCACCAGGCTCCTGGAGGTCGCGTGGGCGAGGATGTTCGCGAGCTCGAGCATCTCGACCATGAAGGTCGACTGGCCCGAGGCGAGGTCGTCGAAGGCACCGACCCGGGTGAAGACCCGGTCCACGGTCCCGATCGCGGCGTGATCGGCGGGGACGAACATCCCGCACTGGGCCATGATCGTGATCAGGGCGACCGCGCGCATGTACGTCGACTTCCCGGCCATGTTCGCGCCCGTGATGATCAGGATCTGCTCTCCCGCGGCGTCGAGCACAGTATCGTTCGGGACGAAGGGTTCGCTCGAGCGGGCCTCCACGACGGGGTGGCGGCCGCCCAGGATCCTGATGGCACTCCCGTCCGTCACGGCCGGACGGGTGTACCGGTTCTCGACCGCGACCTCGGCGAGGCAGGTGAAGAGGTCCAGCAGTCCGGCGGCACGCGCCGCCGCCTGGAGCCGGGGCACGGCCGGCCGGAGAAACTCGAGGAGTCCCTGCCAGACCTCCTGCTCGCGCTCGCCGAGGCGTTCGTCCGCGTGGGCGATCTCCGCCTCCTTCTCCCGCAGTCCCGGGGTGGCGTAGCGCTCGCCGGAGGCGGTCGTCTGCCGCCGCTCGTACTCGGGCGGGACGCGGGTCTCCATGGCCTTCGGGACCTCGATGTAGTACCCGAAGACGCGGTTGTACCCGATCTTGAGGGTGCGTATCCCCGTCCGTTCGCGTTCGGCCTGCTGGAGCGCGGCCACCCAGTCGCGACCGCTCGTCGCGAGCCCCCGAAGGCGGTCGAGTTCCGGGTCGTACCCGTCCCGGATCATGCCGCCGCTCCGGAGGGCCGCCGGTGGGTCGTCGACCAGCGCCGCGGCGACGAGCGCTGCCTCGTCCGCGTGGTCGCCGAGCTCGCCCACCGCAGCCGTGATCAGGGCCGGGACCGCCGCTCCGCCCGGGGCGAGGGAAGCCTTGACCCCCGGCAGGGCCTCGAGCGAACGCCGGAGGGCCGCGAGGTCCCGCGGCGAGGCGTTGCCGTACGCGATGCGGCCGGCGATCCGCTCCAGGTCGGCCACGTCCCCGAGGCGGCGGCGCAGATCTCGCCGCGCGACGGTATCGTTCACGAGGGATTCCACCGCATCGAGACGGCGGTTGATCGCGACCGGGTCTGTGAGCGGCCGGACGATCCGGGCGCGGAGGAGGCGGGCGCCCATGGGGGTGACCGTCCTGTCGAGGACCTGCAGCAGGGTCGCTCCCCGCTTCTCGTCGCGGACCGGCCGGATCAGCTCCAGGTTCCGGACCGTGATCGCGTCGATCACGGGTTGCGCGGCGCCGTCCGAGGCGACGGAGAGCCCGCTCACCTGCGGCAGGGGCGCACGGTGCATCTCCTCGGCGTAGGCGAGGGCGGCGCCGGCAGCGGCGATGGCCGCGTCGTCATCGCGCTCGAAGCCGCGGCCGAACCGGGCGGCGAGGTATCGCTGGGCCGCCTCGCTCCCGAACGAGGCGGCGGGGCGGCGGGTGGCGACGGCCTCGAGCGATACCACGGCATCGAGGACGGGACCCTCGAGCCCCTCGGGGACGAGCACCTCCTCGGGCGTGCGCCGGACGGCCTCGGCAAGTATGGCCGATCGTGCCTCGCCGCTCGGCACGGACAGGGCCGCGAACTCGCCCGTGGAGGCGTCGAGGACCGCGATCCCGGTCCGTGCGGGCCCCGGCGCGACGGACATCAGGTACCGGGCCTGCGGCGCCTCGAGCATGGCCCCGTCCACGAGCGTCCCGGGGGTCACGACCCTGACCACCTCGCGTCTCACGAGTCCCCGGGCCTTCTTGGGGTCCTCCATCTGCTCGGCGATCGCCACCCGGTAGCCCTTTCGAACGAGCCGGGCGATATACGACTCTGCCGCGTGGTACGGGACGCCGGCGAGCGGGATCTTGTTCCCCTGCGTGTCCGTGCCGCGGGAGGTCAGGACGATGTCGAGCTCGCGGGCGACCGTCTCCGCGTCCGCCCCGAAGGTCTCGTAGAAGTCGCCCATCCGGCAGAGCAGGAGGGCGTCGGGGTGCTGGCGCTTCGCCGCGAGGTACTGGCGCATGCCGGGAGAGAGACCGTCGCTCATGCCGATCCTTTATATATCGGCTCGTCTGGATATAACAGCCCCGATCGGGGTCATTGGCGCCGTCGGCCGGCTTCGAACGGCCGCGCCTCGCGTTCGGCGAGGGCGATCGCGCCGTGCGGGCACGAGGCGACGCACGCCCCGCCGCCGTCGCAGCAGCGTTCGTCGACGAGCATCGAGCACCCGTCGCGGACCTCGATCGCGAGGGTCGGGCAGTCGAGCGTGCAGAGGCCGCAGCCCGTGCACGCCGACGGGTCGACCTCAATGACTATCCGTTTCATGCCGATCCTGCCAATGCCTTTGATCTTCGACGAGACAGAGTTATGCCTGCCGGTCCACCCCGTCACCGGGGCCGGCAGGGATCACGACTCCTCGAGCGGCGCGATCAGGGAGGGGTCGTCCGCTGTGGGCGTGTTGACCCGCGTCGAGACCGGGTACGCCTCGATATCGCGGTCGGGATACGGCGCCAGGAGCCTGGAGAGATCACCCGGTGCGAGGGTCCCCCCGCCGATCCAGCGGTCTTCGTCCTCGCGGCGGAGGATCACCGGCATGCGGTCGTGGAGCGGAGCCACCACCCGGTTCGCGGCCGTGGTGATGATCGTGTACGTCGCGAGGGCCGAGCCGTCGAGGTCGTGCCAGACGTCGTAGAGACCCGCGAAGGCGAAGATCCCGCCGCCTTTCAGGCGTACGTGGTACGGCTGCTTCTTCCCGCCGTCTGCCTTCTTCCACTCGAAGAACCCGCTGGCCGGCACGAGGCAGCGGTTCTGCTTGAGGAGGCCCCGGAACATGGGGCGCTCCGCGAGGGTCTCCGCCCTGGCGTTGATCGGCCGGCGGGCCGAGGCCAGGTCTTTCGCCCAGTGAGGGACCAGACCCCATTCCATCGGGACGAGCTCGGCGTGCTCGCGCTGCACGACCACGGGCATGACCTGCGACGGCGCGACGTTGAACCGCGAGCGGCAGCCGATCGTGGGTTGGTACACCCGGAACCGGTTGCCGAGGTCGTCGGTGCAGACGAGCGAGTAACGGCCGCACATGATACGCCTCGTTGCCTGCGGGGATGATCAAGGTTGCGCCGCTCTCCCGTCCGTGCCCGACCCGGTGCCCGGCATGGAAGCAGGCACCACCTGCGGAGCACTGGTTCCCGCTCTTCCCGGTATCCGGGGGCAATCGGCCTGCAGCCGGGAGCGGGCGGAAAGGGCAGGACCCACTTCCGGCGTTCGCGATCGAGCGAGCTACTCGCGGGTCCCGGTCCGCTCTCCCGTCCGTGCCGTGCAGACCCCCGAGGGGGCACCGGCCACCGGCAGCGATTCAGCCTCGATATAGACCCGGTTCGTCTCGGGGTAGCCTGCGCGAAGGTCGGCCTCGATCCGGCGGATTGCTTCGTGCATCTCCTCTGCCGTGGTACCCGGCGCGAAGCAGACCCCCATGTTCACAAGGAGATCGTGCGGGCCCATGTACATGGTCAGGATGTCGCCGGCGCGCTCCACGGCCGGGTCCGACTCCACGCGGTTTCGCATGTCCGCGAGCTCCTCGGGGTTCACGCCCTCGCCGAGCAGCAGCCCCTTGGTCCGCGACGCGAGGATCCAGGCCACGCTCATCAGCAACAGGCCGATCGCGATCGAGGCCGCGCCGTCGAGGTACGGGTTATTGAACAGGTGACCGAGATAGATCCCGAGGAACGCGAAGATCAGGCCGAGCATGGCCGCGCTATCCTCGAAGACGACCGTATACAGGCTCGGGTCCTTGGACCGACCGATGAACTCGCGGGTACCCCGGTCCCCCTTTGCCCGCCGAAACTCCCGTATCGCCACCGAGAACGACGCGCCCTCGACGAGGACTGAGATGGCGAGCACGATGTAGGCCACCGTGGGGTCGCCGAGCTGGGCACCGGGCGCAACGTGACGGATATGGCTGATCCCCTCGTAGAGCGACATGCCGCCGCCGATCCCGAAGATGGAGATCGCCACAATCTGCGTCCAGAAGTAGAGCGACTTGCCGTGGCCGAACGGGTGGGCCTCGTCGGCCGGCCGGCCGGCCCGCTTCAGTCCCAGCAGCAGAAGGCAGCCGTTTCCCGTGTCGACGAGCGAGTGGATGCCCTCGGAGATCATGGCCGACGAGCCCGTGATCGCCGCCGCGATGAACTTGATTATCGCGATGACCAGGTTGCCGGCGATGGCGGCGATGACCGCGATCCGGGAACCGCCATGCCCGGCCATCAGGCCCCCTCCCGACGACCCCGTCTCGCGCCGCCCGTCCGTCTCCCTCCGGTAATCAGCTTGGGGACCGGTGCACGGTCCGTCCGGCTCTGGTGACCTGCCATAACCAGTGTTGGAAGCACAGGAATTAATGTCATTCACTGGAGCCCAGCGGGCATGAGAGCGGGGGACCGATGGGATCGTGTGTCGGAGAGTATGGCGTCGCGGGACACGCGTCTCCCCTCCAGTGTGACGTCTGGAACGGCAGGTATGGCGGCCGACCGAACGCTCAGATAACAATTTTCCCCCGGTGGCACCGATATCAGTCAGAGGTGCCGGTTCCGACCTCGAGATCCGGCGCCTCCGACGAGGTACCGAGATGCCGTTCCGCTCCTGCCTGCTCCTCCTGCTGCTTCTCACTGCGCTGATAGCGATCCCCGTGAGCGCCGACCTCCCATCGGTGATCGTCTCGGATGTCCGGTTGAGCCCCGAGGTGCTCATGCCCGGTGACCAGGGGCTCCTGAGCATCACCCTGACCAACACGGCAAGCGCCTCGATGAGGACCGAGTCCTCGGGCAACGCGTCCGGCGCCGGCTCGATGGTCTCGACCAGCACCGAGATCAACCCGGTCATCGAGCAGGTCACGCTCGTCGGAAGAGGGGACATACGCGTTCTCGGCGGCGACCGGCAGTACCGCGGGGTGCTCGGACCCGGCCAGTCCATCACGCTGCCGTTCCTGGTCGGAGCCCCGTCGTACAGCGGGGTCTTCTTCCCGGTTCTGACGGTCCGGCTCGAGGAGGGAGAGACGCTGCGGTTCCCAGTCTCGGTGAACGTGAACACGCGGATCGCCGGGCTGCGTCAGCCCGTCCTCGTCCTCTCCCAGTCCACGGTCGGGCCGTTCGCGCCGGGCGAGCGGGCGACGATCGGGCTCTCCCTCGTGAACGCCGGTGACGCGGACGCAGGCGACGTCCTTCTCCGGATCGGCGGCAACACGACGGGGCTCTTCCCGATCGGCTCGCGCACGGTCCACCTCGGCGCTGCCCCCCGCGGCGCCAACCACACCTTCAGCATCGACCTCCAGGTCGACCGGTCGGCGGGGTCGGGGCTGCACCTGGTCCCGGTCGAGGTCGCCTACACGGCCGTCGACGGCACCCGGCCGCAGTGGGTCGAGACGCTCGGGATCGACCTGCGGGGCAGGAGCGAGCTCGCCATCGCGTCGCTCAAGACCGACCCGATCCGGGTTCGCCAGGGGGACGAGGTCGACCTCATCGTCCGGATGGACAATACGGGGACGGGGGACGCCCGCGCGGTCTCGGCCAGGGTCGACGTGCCGCTGCCAGGGACGAAGGAGACATTCATCGGCACCGTCCGGCCTGGATCGAACGCTCCTGCTGTCTTCGCCCTCACGGCGGATCGGGCCGGCGAGTTCGACTACACGTTCAATGCCACCTACGAGGACGACTGGGGCAGCCACGCGGTCACGCGGACCCTCCGCCTCTCGGTCGCGTCGTCAGGGAGCGAGCTGACGATCGGAGTGCTCCTGCTCGCGGTGATCGTCGGGGCGGCGGTCTTCTTCATCTGGTGGCGGCGGAAGGGCAGGACGTCCCATGTTTGAGCGGGAGCGGGTCGCATTCTACCTGGCATCCCGTTCCCTCCGTCGCGGGAGCCGGACCAGCCTCCTCCTGAACGTCGCGATCCTCGCACTCGTCTTTACGAACATGATCCTGCTCCCGTCGATCATCTCGGGCTCGGTCGAGCTCTTCAACCAGCAGTCGATCGACTTCCAGACCTCGGACATCCAGGTGCGGCCCCTCGAGGGCGACCAGTACATCGGCCGCACCGCCGCCCTGCTCGAGACCGTGAACCGCGTCCCGGGCGTCCGTCGCGGCTCGGCCCGGTACGGGATCGGGGCGACGATACTGGCCCGCAACCGGTCGGTCTCCGTCCCGGTGACCGCGATCGATCCCCGGAACGAGGTCGAGGTCACGAAGATCCACGAGCACATGCAGGACGGCGAGTTCCTCTCGGGCGGGGAGCGGGGCGAAGTGCTGATCGGGCAGTTCGTCGCCGGGAACGAGGATACGCGCAAGGACCTCTTCGCCTCGCTCGGCGGTGTCAGGGTCGGCGAGCGGATCGAGATCGCCTTCGCGAACGGGGTGACCCGCCCGTACGTCGTGAAGGGGGTCTACGAGACCAGGTCGTACATCACCGACTACTCGGCCCTGATCACCTGGGACGAACTGGAGTCGCTCCTCGGGACGGAGGTCGACCAGTCGACCGAGGTCCTCGTGAAGGCGGATCGCGGCGCGGACGTCGACGAGGTCAAGACCGCGCTCTTCGAGGCCGGGGTGCAGGAGGAGGTGAAGACGTGGCGGGAGGCGATTACGACCACGGTCGAGGAGTCCATCAAGACCTTCGATGTCATCATCTCCATCTCGACCTTCGTGAGCCTCGTGATCGCCGTGGTGGTGATCTTCATCGTGATCACGATCAAGGCCATGAACCAGCGCCGGCAGATCGCGATCCTGAAGGCGATCGGGATCCACCCGTCGACGATCATCCGGTCTTACCTGATCCAGGTCTTTGCCATCTGCACGCTCGGTACACTCCTGGGCCTGGTCATGGTCGGACTCCTCGGCGCCTGGTTCACGGCCAATCCACTCGTCTTCCCGGACGGGGTGGTCGTGCCGCAATTCGAGTCGACCGCGCTGGTCGAGAACACGGTCTGGCTCTTCGCGGCATCGATGGCCGCGGGGTTCGTCCCGGCGTGGCGGATCACCCGCGAGAACATCATCTCGGCGATGAGGGCGGGATGATCCGCGTCGAGGGGCTCCGCAAGAGCTACCGGATGGGCGAGGTCGAGGTTCGTGCCCTGGACGGGGTCACGCTCGAGGTCCGGGAGGGGGAGTTCATCGGGGTGACCGGACCGAGCGGGTCGGGCAAGTCCACGCTCCTCCACCTGATCGGGCTCCTCGACGAGCCGAGCGGCGGTTCGATCTCGATCCAGGGGATCGATGCGCTCGCCCTCTTGGACGACGAGCGAACGCGCTTTCGATTGACGCGGATCGGGTACATCTTCCAGGACTACGCCCTGGTCCCGGATCTCACGGCGCTCGAGAACGTGGTCCTTCCCGCGCTCGAGCTCGGCGTCTCCGAACGGCAGGGGATCTCGCGTGCCACCGATCTGCTCGGGCGGGTCGGGCTCGCGGAGCGGGTGGATCACCTGCCGGCGGAGCTCTCCGGCGGGGAGCAGCAGCGGATCGCGATCGCCCGGGCGCTGGTCAACTCGCCCGCCCTCCTTCTCGCGGACGAGCCGACGGCGAACCTGGACAGCCAGGCCTCCACGATGGTTCTCGAACTCTTTGCCTCGATCAACCGCGAGCTCGGCCAGACGGTGCTGATGGTCAGCCACGAAGAGATCCACCGGCAGTACTTTGGTCGGGAGATACGCCTGCGCGACGGGCGCGTGGCGACCGATGGGATCGCGTCGGGGTGATCCCTGTCGGGACGGAGAGAGGAACGAAGACCTACTCGCCCTGTGGCTGAACGAGACCGGGGCGATCCCTGGCTGGCACCCCGTTGCCAGGCTCTCCAGCCCGGTCGGCGACCATCGACTTCGTGATGGTGCACCATTGCGAACGGCCGTGCTGTGGCACGGGATCGGTGGGCCGTGCCTTCATTCGGTTTCGGGCGTCGGATCGGGGATATCGAGCCCATTTCAGGGGTATGTGGTGGAGAAATGAACGAGAAAGGAAGACCTGTCCCGTCGTGTCCTCATGCGAGGGATGGGATTTGAACCCAAGAACTCCTGCGAGACTGGACCCTGAATCCAGCGCCGTTGACCTGGCTTGGCTACCCTCGCGCCTGCATATATTCGGGGGGTGGAGAGATAAAGATTGGCGTTCCGGGACTCCCCACTCGTTCCGGGGGTCTCCGTCCCACCTTCCTCACACACCGAACAGCCGCGCCGCCACGTCCGCCTCGCCCGTCAGCACGGGGTCGCCGGCGGACCTGCCGAGCACCACCGTGTGGGTCCCGCCCGCGATCCGCCACTGGCCCGCGCCGCCGTCGAACCGCGCCAGCAACCGGGGCTCGGCCGTCACCGTCACCCGGCGCGACTCGCCGGGCCGGAGCTCGACCCGCTCGAAACCGAGAAGCCGCGTGCGCTTCCCGTCGGGCGCACCCGTGAGATAGACCTGCGGGACGTCGGCGCCCGCACGCTCCCCACTGTTGGTCACGGTGAAGCTCGCTCCTATCGTCTCGCCGCCGCGAACCTCGAGGTCGGAGTAGTCGAAGGACGTGTAGCTCAGCCCGAAGCCGAAGGGGTAGAGCGGCGTCTCGCCCCGCATCGCGAACCAGCGGTAGCCGACCTCCGCGCCCTCATTGTACTCGATCGTGGTCGGCGTGCCCCACGGCGTTCCGAGGCCGGGCAGCTCCGGGCGCGGCGTCTGGGCGAGGGACCGGGGGAAGGTGATCGGCAGGCGGCCGGACGGGTTGACCCGGCCGGTGAGCACCTCCGCGATGGCCCGGCCGCCGGCCTGCCCGGGATACCAGGCCTGGACGATCGCCTTCACCCGGTCCTGCCACGGCATCGACACCGGGTTGCCGGTCTCGAGCACCACGATCGTGTTCGGGTTGACGGACGCCACGGCGTCGATCACGGCGTCCTGCCCCCATGGCAGCGAGAGGTCCGCGCTGTCGAACCCCTCGCCCTCGACGCGAATCCCGAAGACGATGACCACGTCGGCGCGCTTGGCGGTCAACGCGGCCTCCGCCGGCGTGTACCCGGGGTCGAAGTCGAACCGGGCCTTCGGCATCGCCTTCTCGAGCTCCTCCAGCGGAGACGGCGCGAGCAGGAAGAGATTCCGGTGCTTCCCCATGATGCCCGCACCGCCGATCTTGACGACGCCGGCGAAGCCACCCACGGGTGCCACCGCGCCCGAGCCGGTGCCGCTGATCACCCCCTGCTGGGCAAAGCCTCCGATGACCGCGACCTTGAGCGGCTTGTCGGCCGGGAGCGGCAGCGCGCCGGCGTTCTTCAGCAGCACGATCCCCTGCCGGGCGCCTTCCAGGGCGATCGCGTCGTGTCTCGCCATGTCCACCTCGGGTGCCGGTCCCCACTGGTCGGCGCCGACCGCGAACAGCGAGCGCAGGATCCGCCGCACCATGTCAGAGAGGCGCTCCCTGGGCAGCTCGCCCTTCGCGTATGCTTCACGGAGCTCGTCGGTGAACGGCTGCTTCCCCCAGAGGAGCATGTCGCCCTGGATGCCAGATTCCTGGTCGAGCCCCCTGAGCGCGTACTGCCATTCCGGGGTCGCGCCCCAGTCGGACATGACGTAGCCCTGGTAGCCCCAGGCGCCCTTGAGCACCTCGTTCAGGAGGTGATGGTTCCCGCCCGCGTACTCGCCGTTGATCTTGTTGTACCCGCTCATGATCGAGCCCGGCTGCGAGCGTTCGATCGCGACCTGGAAGGTGAGCAGGTCCGACTCGCGGTGCGCGTCGGGGTCGATGCGCGCGTCCAGCCAGTGGCGGTTGGTCTCGTTGCAGTTGAGCGTGTAGTGCTTCAGCGTCGAGATCACGTTCTGGCTCTGGATTCCGTTCACCTGCTCGGCGGCGAGCACGGCGCTGAGCCAGGGATCCTCCGAGAAGTACTCGAAGTTGCGGCCGTTCCGCGGATCGCGCGCCAGGTTGCACCCCCCCGCGAGCATGACGTTGAAGACGCGGATCCGCGCCTCGCGGCCGAGCGCCTCGCCGTCCTCCCGCACGAGCGCGGGATTGAAGCTCGCGCCGAGAGCGATCAGCGAGGGGAACGCGGTCGCTCCCGGGTCGTCGGGGCGGTACCCCGGGTTGGTGACGCCCATGCTGGCGTCGCTGCTCTGGATCGCCGGAACGCCGAGCCGCGGGACGCCCGGCGTGTAGCCCGCGCTCATGTTCTTGACGTCTTCGGGAATGAGCGGGTCGCGCGTCTGGGCGGCGGAGCTCCCCGGCACCTGGCCGAGCGCACTGACGATGAACGAGAACCGCTCGTCGTCGGTCATCTGCTGTTCCGTCATGCGCGCCCGCTCGTCAGCGGTGGACGGCACTGGCCGCGGCGTGCGGCCCCGTTCGGGTTCGTCGCGGGACATGATGGTCACCTGTCGGGGCGACGGTCCAGGTACTCCCGTCCAGTCCAGGGCTCGCACGACCGAACACGCTGCTCGATGCCAGGAACGTATGGCCCCGACGTCGCGCCGCCCCAGGGACCGGGCGGTACCGACGATCCGCGGATCGGCGAGCCGGCGGAGGTGCCGGACACGCCCGATGCCGTTGCGCCGGGCCGTGGATCTCGGCGGGCCGGGACCGATTGCCCTCTGGCGGGGAGAGGCGACCCGGCGGGATATGCTTTGTGGTCCGGGCCGCCTACGCCTGGTTGTTCCCGTTCTGGAACTTCCGGAGTTCGGCGTCTCTGAGCTCGTTTCGCCGGATCTTCCCGGAGATCGTCTTCGGTAGCGATTCCACGAACTCGATGCGGCGGGGATACTTGTACGGCGCTGTCGACTTCTTGGCGTGTGTCTGGAGATCGCGCACCAGCGACTCCGAGGGCTTGAACCCCGGCGTCAGCACCACGAACGCCTTGACCACCAGCCCCCGTATCACGTCGGGCGAGCCCACCACGGCCGCTTCCTGGACGGCTGGGTGCTCGAGCAGGGCCGACTCCACCTCGAATGGCCCGATCCGGTAGCCCGACGACTTGATCACGTCGTCGTCGCGCCCGACGAACCAGAAGTACCCGTCCTCGTCCTCGTAGGCCTTGTCACCGGTATAGTACCACCCGTCCTGGAACGCTCGCTCGTTCTCCTCGGCCGAACCGAGATACTCGCGGAAGAGGCCGACTGGCCGGGGATCGAGCCGGATAGCGATCCGCCCCTCCGTGCCGATACCGACGGGCCTGCCGTCGTCGTCCTGCAGTTCGATCGTCCAGCCCGGCGCGGGCCGGCCCATCGAGCCCTGCTTGACCTCCATCCCGGGAAAGGTCCCGATGCAGAGCACGGTCTCGGTCTGGCCGTACCCCTCGTAGATCGTCACGTCCGTCGCCTCCTTCCACGCGCGGATCACCTCGGGGTTGAGCGGTTCGCCGGCCGACGTACAGTGGCGCAGCTCGGAGAAGTCGAACCTGTCGAGATCCGCGAGGATCAGCATCCGGTAGATCGTTGGCGGGCAGCAGAAGGTCGTGATCGCGTATCGCTCCAGGAGCGGCAGGAGCTCGGTCGCCTTGAACTTGCCGCGGGTATCGTAGACGAAGATGGCGGCGCCCGCAATCCACTGGCCGAAGATCTTCCCCCAGGCGGACTTGGCCCAGCCGGTATCCGAGAACGTGAAGTGGAGGTCGTTGTGGCGGAGATCGTGCCAGAGTTCCGCCGTCACCCTGTGGCCGAGCGGGTAGGACTGGTCATGCAGGACCATCTTCGGCTCGCCCGTCGTGCCCGATGTGAAGAAGATGATCATCGGGTCCGTCGCGCGCGTCCGGGCCATCCCCGGGAGTTTCACGAGCTTGGTCGAGACCGGGGCCGGATACGCCATCTCCTGCGGCAGGGAGATCCAGCCATCGCGCTCGCCGTCGACCACGACGCGGCAGGTCAGGGAGGCACACTCGGAGTAGATGTCATCGACCTTCGGCGCGTTCTCCAGGTCCGTGATCACCATCTTGAACTGGGCGAGGTCGACCCGGTACCGGATGTCCTTGGGCGTCAGCATCGTCGGCGCGGGCGAGACCACCGCGCCGAGCTTGATCAGCGCGACCGTCAGGTACCACCACTCGGGGATCCGGTGGAGCATCAGCATCACCCTGTCGCCCTTGTGGATCCCGTACTTGAGGAGAATGTTCGCGGCCGCGTTCGAGAGGCCCATCATGTCCCAGAACGTGAACTTCTTCTCGCTGCCGTGCTGGTCCGTCCAGATCATCGCGAGCTTGTTGCGGTCCCGCCGCGCCCATGCATCGACCGCGTCGAAGCCGAAGTTGTAGTACTCGGGGACCTCGATCCGGTAGGAGGCGTAGGTCTCGTCGTACTCGCCCATGTTGTGCTCCTGCTCGGGCATAGCAAACAGGAAATGGTTGGTGTGCCGGTGGCATGAAGGCATCGCCTATTCAGGCCGATTTCAGCCATTTTAAGCGTCCATAAAGGTTTCCCCGGAATCATTATAGTGCACAGGACACGATAGGTACGATGATGGAAGAGAACCGGTACGAGTCGCTCAAGGTCGAGAATATCGTCGCTTCTGGCGCGATCGCCGACTCGATCGATCTCGCCGCGGTCTCGGAGGCCATCCCGGCCTGTGAACTCAATACCAAGCGGTTTCCGGGGGCGGTCTATCGGATCGACAAACCGAAGATCGCGTCCCTGATCTTCAGCTCGGGCAAGGTGGTGCTGACCGGGATCCGCCACCAGGAGGCCCTCGACGACGGCCTGAAGATCATCACGAGCTCGCTCCGCGACGCCGGTGTCGGCTGTTACGACGAGCCGCAGGTCGCCGTCACGAACATCGTCTGCTCGTACGACATCGGCAAATATATCAATCTCAACAAGGTCGTCATCACCCTGAATCTCGAGAACATCGAGTACGAGCCCGAGCAGTTCCCCGGGCTCGTCTACCGGATCAAGGACCCGAAGATCGTCGCGCTCCTCTTCAGCTCGGGCAAGATCATCCTGACCGGCGGCAAGAATATGGACGACATCAGGCGGGGCCTCGACTTTCTCGAGCAGACGCTCGGGTCGATCATGTAAGTCCCTCTTCTCCCGGAGATCCCTTACCAGAAGTGCCGTGTCTGGACGTACCGACGCTCTGCCTTGAGGATCTCTCTGTAGAACGCGTCCCCCTCGGTGAGCGTCGCGAGGATCCGTGATGCGTGCTCGGGACCGACACCCCTTCCCGCGAGGGCGATCACGGCCTTCTTCCCGCTCGAGAGGACGATGTTCGCATTCCGGAGTAGTCGCTTTTCGACCTCGCGCTCGTCCGGCGTCTTGACCTTCTTCCTTGCCACCGCGCAGAGCCCCTCGTCCCAGGGCTTGAGCGCGGCGATCAGCCGGGCCGTGCAGACCGGGCACTTCGGGCGCTCGTCCACGCGCGAGACCTTGGTCTTGAGCGTCCACTTCCGGCAGTTCATGCAGCAGAGGACGACGTCGGAGTCCTCGATCCGGCGTTTCACGGTCGAGAGGATCGCGGTGTCGGCCGACTCGGGGGGGACAAGGTCGCGCGAACTGAAGAGGCCGGCCGCGCCGAGGACCGAGACGCGGGTGGTCGCGACCTCGACCGAGCCGTCGCGGACGGCCGCGACGACCGCCGATGCCGCGTCCACGTCCATGTAGTACTCGAAGAGCTCGCGATACGTCTCGCGCTGGACCGCGGTCCTGTCGAAGAGGGCCGAGAGGCGGTGGATGCTGAGCCGCTCATAGTCGGCGTCGGGGTCGATCGCCCCGAACTTCTTCGCGACCTGGACGAGCTTCCACTTGTAGAGCGCCGTCCGCTTGAGCCCGAGCTCGAGGAGACCGCGGATATGGGCGGGCTCCAGACCGAGAAGCGCCTCCTTCACCTCGGGGGCCCGGAGGTCCTTCGGCAGGCGCAGCAGGCAGCGGTACGCGTCAATCTCGAGCCCGACGGTGGTGCCGTACCGCGCCGAGATGAGGAGCGATAGCACGCGCCCGAGCACCTCGTTCGCGCGGTGGCCGGCGCAGACGTTGCAGACTACCCCCTCCTCGGCGTTCTCGAGCGTGATCGTCCTGTCGGAGGGGACGATCGCCCGGTCGCGGTCCATGCCGTCAAGGAACCGCCCGGCATGACGAGCGGCGCGCTCGTTCTCGAGGTAGTCGCCGAAGCGCCGCGTGCGGCGGAGGGCGCCCACCTCCTGGGCGATCGCGAACGGCACGGGGATCTGCTCCCCCTCCCAGCTCGGGAGTTCGCCCTTCGCCCGCTTTGCCGGCTCGACCGTGATCCTCACCTCCTCCGTATCGAGGACCCGCCAGAGCTGACCCTTGGTGATGAAGACCGAGCCGGGATGGATCATGCCGACCACGAACGACTCGTCGAGGGTCCCGACGGTCCTCCTGCTGGCGAGATCGAAGACCGGGACCTTCCGCTCGTCATGGATCATCGAGAGGTTCGCCATCAGGTACCGTCGCGCCCGGGCCGTGGTGATGATCCGGGTACCGTCCCGACGGATGAGACGATGCCCCTCCATCTCAGCGACCACGTCGTCGAGAAGGGCGTCCACGCCGGGAAAAACGGCGGAGCCCGCGAGGATCGCCCTGACCTGTGCGAGCTCGATCTCGCCGTGCTCGACCGCGAGCGCGGCGACCTGGTTCGCGAGGACATCGGCGGCGCCGTAGGGGACGCGGACCGGTTCGACCTCGCCTGCCTTCGCCCGGCGGACGATCACGCCCGACTCGAGCAGGTCGTCGAACCCGGTGGCGAGGACGGTGCCGCGCGAGACCGCCTCGAGCCGGTGGCCGGCACGGCCGACGCGCTGGACGAGGCGTGCGACCTCGCGGGGGGATCCGAACTGGACCACGTGCTCCACGTGGCCGATGTCGATCCCAAGCTCCATGGACGAGGTCGCGATCAGGGTCGAGATCTCTCCTCCCTTGAATCGCTCCTCGGCATCCATGCGGACCTCGCGGGAGAGCGACCCGTGGTGGACCTCGACATCGCCGCGCTTGAAGAGCGCGTGCCCGAGGGCCTCGGCCGTCACGCGGGTGTTCGTGAAGACCAGGTTCGACCCGGCGGGGTCGAGGGCCCGCTCGACGCACCTCGCCTGCGCGTCGAACTGTTCCCCGGCGTAGACGACACGGATATCGAGCCTCTTCGCGACGGGCACCTGGAGCACGGAGAACGGACGGGAGCCGCAGAGAAATCGCGCCACCTCGTCCGGGTTTCCGATCGTGGCCGAGAGCCCGATACGCTGGAATTCGCCGGCGTATGTACGGATCCGTTCGAGCGCGACCGAGAGCTGCCCCCCGCGTTTCGATCCGGCGAGCTCGTGGATCTCGTCGACGACGACGTACCGGACGGCCTTCAGGTGCTTTCGCAGGGTCCTGCCCATGAAGATCGCCTGGAGCGATTCGGGGGTCGTGATCAGCAGGTCGGGCGGATGGAGCGCCTGCTTGCGCCGTTCCGCCTGGGTCGTATCCCCATGCCGGACACCGACGGAGAGGCCGAGCTGGCGGCACCACCACTCCATCCGGGCGAGGATGTCGCGGTTGAGCGCGCGAAGTGGAGTGACATAGATCGCGGAGAAGCCGCCCCCAGTGCCGTGAAGGAGGCCGTGGAAGACCGGGAGCATGGCCGACTCGGTCTTGCCCGTGCCCGTCGGGGCGATCAGGAGAACGTGATGACCCGCGATCACCTCGGGGACGGCGATCTCCTGCGCCTCGGAGAGCCCTTCGAAACCGCGCTCGGCGATCGTCTGGCGTATGCGTGGGTCGAGGAGGTCGAGCGCGCTCACGCCGCCGCCTCCGGCGGACTGAGCGCCTCGATAGGGCCGAGGAGGGTGCCGTCGGCGAGCAGCACCTCGACCGTCTCTTTCCTGAGGCAGCGTGAGACCGGGCTGAAGGGGTCGGCCACGATCTTCCGGACGTCGTAGCCCGCGAGTTCGTTGAACGCCGGGACGAAGAGGATCCTCGTCGGCCGATCAGATGGCGGGAGCCCGAGGCAGTCGTCATCGACCTCGCCCATGATATATGCGGGCGACCGGAGGGCGCAGCCGACCTCGTCCTGCACTGCGGCCAACGGGTGATGGTGACCGACGAGTACGAGCCTCCCGGCGAGGCATGGTCCCGGGAGGGTGTGGCCGTGGAGGTACCCGACGCCGTCGACGACGACGCCCGACCGTTCGGCGAGCTCGGACGGGTCGAGGAACCGCTCGATCCCGGGGTCGTGGTTCCCGGGGACGACCAGGATCGGAACGCGGGCCCTGAGCGCCGCGAGTACCTCGGGGATCTCCCTCCACTCCTGCCTGGTGGTGTACGGCACGGACTGCTTGACGTCGCCGAGGAGGAGGAGCCGGTCGGGTTTCACCCTCGCGAGGAGTCGGGCCAGCCGCTCGATCCTCTCTGCTGTCCGGCTCGAGATATGCCACCCATGGCGGGCCAGGTCGGACTCGATCCCGAAGTGGAGATCGGCCACGACGAGCGTTCGCTCGCTGTTCTCGACCAGTACCGCTGGCCCCTCGGCCAGGAACTCGAGCCTCATGCCCGCCGTATTAGCCCCCTTCGGGGCATGTAGCACTCGCCCTCGCCGAGAAGGCCCGCCAGCGCCTCCTCGACCTCGACCCGGGCACACCCGTGCTCCTCGCCGAGCGCGACGAGTTCGGCCTGCTCGATCCCGTCGCGGCCGGCAGCCTCGATGCGCTCGAGAAGGAGGCCGGACAGGTCGATCGCGGGAGGCGTCGACTCGGCCGGGACGAGCGCGAGCGCCCCCTCGGCCATGGACCGCAACTCCTCTATCGTCGCGGGCGTCACCTGGTAGGCCGTAACGGCCTCGTCGGCCAGGACGTCGCCCGCCTCGCCTCGCAGCCGGGCGTTGAGCGCCTCGAGCCGTGCCGCGGTCAGGTCGGCCGCCCGGACGAGCCAGCGATCCCGCACGCCCCGGTCGACCTTCGCGGCCGCGATCGGCCGGATCGCTGGTCCCTTCTGGCCGGGCTCCGCGTACCCGAGAACGGCGACGAACGCGGGCGGCGTGATCCCGGCGAGTACGGCCATCACGTCGGGCTCGCGTGAGGTCGCACGGACGAGAAATACCCCGGTCGGGTCTGCGACCCGGGCCACGAGCCCGGTGCGCGCGTCACCCTCGAGCGCCGTGAGTGCGCCCACGAGATAGACCAGGTGGACGCAGGCGCCGGCCGGCGTCAGCAGGCAGTCCTGTCCACCGTGCCTCACCGTCCTCGTCGCTCCCGAGAGCTCGCCCGCAAAGACCCGCGCCGCCGCTTCCATCGCCTCCGAATCCCCCCTGGTGTTCTTAAATATATTTGCCCCGCCAGGCATTTAAGGCGATGATGCTGGCAGATGAGTGGTCGTTTCCCGGCGATCTCGACGGCAGGCCATCGACGAGGACCGGGAACAGTGGGTGGTCGCGGGGGTCGTGAATGGGTGCGGCAACGTGACCCCGTTCAGTTCTCGTGCCTGCCACCAGACTGCGTTCCGGGTGTGAGTGCTCGACCACTGCGGGAACTGCCTGGCTGCATGCGATCGTCACCAGGACGACTATTAGACATGGCAGATGCATGGCAATCATTAAATATATTTCACGACACGCTGAGGGCGTCCTGCACGGCACTATCTGCCGCGAACCGTGTCGGAATGACGGAGCCTGATTGCATGAAATTGAAACATCGATCCATCGTGGCCGCCGTGATCGTGGTCGTCGTCCTGATCACGGTCTTCTCGGCGCCGAGCGTGGGCCGTACCCCGCTCGCCGAGGCGCAGGCCATGGCAGCCGGTGGTGACAGTCCGCCGGTCCTGGATTCCAATTACGGAGCGGCCGCCGACACCCTTGCCGACGGCACGGACAGCACGACGAGCCCCACGACCACGGACACGGTCCCGATCTCGTCGGAACGCCGGTTCGAACCATTCGGCGGGACCCCCGCCGCGATCCCGGGACGGATCGAGGCCGAGGACTATGACACAGGTACCCAGGGATGGGCCTGGTACGACCGAACCCCGGGTAACCAGGGCGGCGCTCACCGTGACGACGACGTCGACATCGAGGCCGGCGGCACCGGCAACGTGGTCGCGTTCGTCAAGTCCTCGGAGTGGCTGATCTACTCGGTCGAGATCGAGGAGGCCGGTTCGTACACCGCGACCTTCCGTGCCTCGAGTCCCTGGGACGATCGGCAGGTCTGGGTCTGGGTTGACGGCGTCCTGAAGGCGAAGGTCAGCCTTCCCAGCACGGGGGGGTTCGACTCTTACGAGGACGCGACGGCCGAGTTCTCCCTGCCGGCCGGAAGCCACTACGTTCGGCTCCAGTTCTTCAGGGACGGGCAGAACCTCGACTATGTGACCTTCGAGCGTACCGCTGAACCCGGCGAACCGACAGTCGTCCCAACACCGACGGACAACGTCACCGCAGAGCCGACACCGACGGACAACGTCACCGCAGAGCCGACACCGACGGACAACGTCACTGCAGAGCCGACACCGACGGACAATGTCACCGCAGAGCCGACACCCCCCGGCGCTCTCACCGATCTCACCAACCAGAACTCTTCCGAGGCCGCCACCGTCACGGGGAATGCCTCGACGACCACCCTCCGCGAGCCCACTGTCCCGATCGGCCTCCAGCGCATCGCCGGCAACTTCACATCGCCGCTCTTTGTCACCGAGCCCGGTGACGGCAGCGGGCGGCACTTCGTGGTCGACCAGAACGGGTACGTGCAGATCCTCTACCTGAACGGCACCGTCGTGGACGAGCCGTTCCTCGACGTGCGCGACAGGATGGTCAACCTCTCCCCCACGTACGACGAGCGCGGTCTGCTCTCGATCGCGTTCCACCCGAACTTCTCCGAGAACGGCCGTGTCTATGCCTACTACTCCGCCCCCCTACGGGCGGGCGCTCCGGAGGACTGGAGCTGCACCAACCGGCTCTCCGAGTTCACGGTCTCGAACGAGACCCCGAACGTGGTCGACACCGCAACCGAGCGGATCCTGATGGAGATCGACAAGCCGCAGGGTAACCACAACGGCGGCATCCTCCTCTTCGGGCCCACGGACGGCTACCTCTACCTGACCCTCGGCGACGGCGGCGGTGCGAACGACGTCGGCACGGGCCACACACCCGGCATCGGCAACGCCCAGGATCTCTCGAAGGTCTACGGCAAGGTCCTCCGGATCGACGTCGACACCGTGACGGGCCCCCAGTGGAACGCGACCGGCAATGCGACCTGGACCTCGGGGGCGGGCACGCTCTACGGCATCCCGGCCGACAACCCGTTCCTCTCAAACGCGAGCATCCCTCCCGAGATCTACGCCTACGGCTTCAGGAACCCCGCCTTCGCGAGCTTCGACGCCGACGGCAGCAACCGGATGTTCGTCGCGATGGCCGGACAGGCCCTCTTCGAATCGGTCCACGTCGTCTACGGCGGCGGCGCGTTCCCCTGGAACATCCGCGAGGGCACGCACTGCTTCGACCCGTCCAACAACAACATGGTCCCGAACGGCACCTGCCGGATCTCGAGTGACGCCGGCCAACCCCTGATCGGCCCCATCGTCGAGCTCGGCCACGACGTCGGCAACACTATCGTCGGCGGCGTCGTCTACCGCGGCGGCTCGCTCCCGGCACTCAACGGCGCCTACGTCTTCGGCACCTGGTCCGACCAGAGCCGCCTGGTGGGCAACGGAACGCTCCTCGTCGCGACGCCGCCGACAGGTCTGGACACGGCGACGCTGCCCGAGTGGGCCGCGCTCCTGACACCCGAGCAGAACGCGATGTGGACGACCTCGGAGATGACGGTCGCCAACAACCCGAACGGCCGGCTCAACGCCTTCCTCCGCGGGCTGTACACGAACGCCGACGGCGAGGTGCTGGTCCTGATCAACCAGAACGGCGGTCCGGGGATTGCCCCCCTGAACTCGGGCGAGGTCTGGCGGATGGTGGATGCGAACACTCCCGGCCTGGTACCGATCGGCGGAAATGAGACCGGCGGAGCCCCCAGCGTCGAGATCGTCGAGCCTGCCGACGGTTCGACGGTCACGGGCAGCTCGGTCACCGTCAGCGTGAATGTGACGAACTTCGAGATCGTCGATGCTTTTGGCGCGCCGAACGTCACCGGGCAGGGACACCTCCACTACTTCATGGACGTCGAGCCCCCGACCGAGCCGGGCACGCCTGCGGTGACCGAGCCTGGGACGTATGTCCCGACGGTCAACCTGACACATACCTGGCAGAACGTGAGCCCGGGGATGCACACCTTCTCGGTCCTGCTGGCGAACAACGACCACAGCGCGGTCCAGCCCCCGGTGACCCGGACGGTGACGGTGAACGTGAGCCCCGACACCACGGGAACCCCGACCGCCGAGCCCATGCCGACGGCGTCCCCTGGCCTCAACTCGTCGGTCGAATTGGCGGCCCAGAACCTCGAGTTCAGCCTGTCGGAGATCACCGTGCAGGCAGGCGCGCTGGTCACGGTCTTCTTCAACAACATGGACGCGAACATCCCCCACAACTTCGCTGTGTACACCGACTCGACCGCATCGACACCGATCTTCCAGGGAACGATCGTCACCGGGCCAGCGACGACGACCTATACCTTCACCGCCCCCACCACTCCCGGGGATTTCTTCTTCCGGTGCGACGTTCACCCGGAGATGACGGGCACCTTCGTCGTGACCTGAACCACCCCTTTTTTCGATCCGGTCCTCCTGGGAGGACCGCCACGTCCCCGCACCCGCGCCGTCCAGCCTTCGACCTTTGCACGGGATCTGCCACAGAACGGCCAGCCCCGCCCTATGATCCGTCGGGTCCCGCCGGGCGTGGCTGCTCTAAACAGCCCGGCCTAGAGGCGCGGAAGGGGCGAGCGGCGCCGATCACGCCGACCCGGGCAGGTCCGCGAACGCTGCGCCGCCATCGAGACGGCCCGCGTTGCGTCCCGTCACGGGCCGTGCCGGCGCCGGTGCCCTGTGGCGGAGATCGAACCGGATCTGGACCCGGTCCATTACGATCGCCCCAATCAGGTCGAAGACAACCGCGAAGACGATCGTGATGCCGAAGTTGGAGATCATGGGGAAGCTCGTGGCGAGCAGGGCCGAGAACCCGAAGGCGAGCCCGAGCCAGTGATCACCGTGCCGTTGCTACCAAGGGTGCTGGTCGCCGTTCACCCGAGCGAGGAGACGACCTGGATCCATGAGTTCCTCGGGATCGGCGGGCTCCACGAGGACGGGACGGCCCCCTCGCGGGTCTCCTGAAGCACCCGGAGAGGCGACGTCCGCTCGGTGGCGATTGATAGTGAAAGGCGTGTTCCGATGTGGGTCTCGAGCCGTGCGCTCGTCCGGGGATCCACCGAAGAGGGCTGGAGGCACGAACGGTCCCGGCAGTGCGGTCCACCTGGGGGGTAGCTCATAATCACCGGTCGGACGGAGCCGGAGAGCCGGCGTGAAAGATAGGAAATCCAGTGATCGATCCCGTCCCGGTGATCGAAACCAACCGTTCATACTCTCGTACGGCCAAGGGTATACACGCATGGACGCCGACCACACCATCTGGATCGAGCGCTACCGGCCGGCCTGTCTCGCCGATATCGTCGGCCAGGACGAGATCGTCGAGCGGCTCCAGAGCTACGTCCGGAGCGGGAGCCTGCCCCATCTCCTCTTCACCGGCCCGGCCGGCGTGGGCAAGACCACCGCGGCCGTCGCGCTCGCACGCGAGTTCTTCGGCGACGCCTGGCAGATGAACTTCCGCGAGCTGAACGCCTCGGACGAGCGCGGAATCGACGTGGTCAGGAACCAGATCAAGGAGTTCGCGCGGACCAGCCCCCTCGGCGGCTCCGCGTTCAAGATCCTCTTCCTCGACGAGGCCGATGCCCTCACCCCCGATGCCCAGGCCGCGCTGCGGCGGACCATGGAGACGTACGCCCGCACCTGCCGCTTCGTTCTCTCCTGCAACTACTCGTCCAAGATCATCGACCCGATCCAGAGCCGGTGCGCCATCTACCGCTTCCGGCCGCTCGCGCCGGCCGCGATCGGTGAGGAGATACGCCGGATCGCGCGGGCCGAGGGGCTCTCCATCGACGACGAGGCCGTCGAGGCGATCGCCTACGTCGCGCAGGGCGACATGCGCCGGGCGATCAACGCGCTCCAGGGGGCCGCGATGGTCTCTGACCGGGTCGACGCGTCCATGGTCTACGCGTCCACGGCTACGGCGCGCCCGGAGGAGATCGTCGAGCTCCTCTGCCACGTCGTGGCGGGCGAGTTCGTGGAGTCCGAGGCACAGCTGCGCGAGCTGATGTATGACCGGGGGATCGCGCCGGGCGAACTCCTGGGCCAGTGTTACCGCGCGCTGATCCGGCAGCCCATGCTGCGCGAGCTCAAGGTCGAGCTGATCGCCCACCTCGGCGAGACCGACTTCCGCCTCTCCGAGGGCGGGACGCCGGAGCTCCAGATGGAGGCACTGCTCGCCCGGTGCGTCCAGTCCGCCGCCAGGTTCGGATAGGGGGACCCATGGCCGAGAGCGACGAGATCGAGACCACGAACCGGGTGCGCGACTGGTCCCGGTTTCTCAAGCACAAGTACCGTGACCAGCTCGGCGAGCTCGTCTCGCAGTACCCGAAGAAGCGGTCGCTCTTCATCGACTACCGCGACGTCTACGCCTTCGGCAAGACCGGTGTACGGATGGCACAGGAGCTGATCGAGAACCCCGGCAAGGTACTCGAGGACGTCCGCGACGCGGTACGCTCGCAGCAGCTGGCCCGCGGCAAGGGCCGGGAGCCCGAGGTGAACATCCGGTTCACGAACCTGCCCGTACGGGTCCAGGCACGTGATATTCGCTCCGAGCACATCAACCGGTTCGTCTCGGTCGAGGGGATCCTCAGGAAGACCACCGAGGTCCGTCCCCGGATCACCGAGGCTGTCTTCCGCTGCCCGGGCGGCCACCTGACAAAAAAGCGGCAGGAATACGGAATGTTCGTCGAGCCCGACGGCTGCGGGACCGAGGGCTGCACCTACCGGAAGCTCACGCTCGTGCCCAAGCGCTCGTCCTTTGTCGACGCCCAGAAGCTCCGGATCCAGGAGTCGCCGGAGGGTCTTCGCGGCGGCGAGCAGCCCCAGACCATCGACGTGGATGTGACCGACGACATTACGGGCACGGTGGCCCCCGGCGACCGGGTGGTGATCAACGGGATCCTCCGCTCGCAGCAGCGGATCACCCACGGCAACAAGTCAACGTTCTTCGACATCCACCTCGAGGCCAACTCGATCGAGATCGGGGAGAAGGAGTTCGAGGAGGTCTCGATCAGCGAGAAGGACGAGGAGGAGATCCAGCGCCTCTCGGCCGACCCCGGTATCTACCGGAAGATCACGCACTCGATCGCCCCCACGATCTATGGCAACGAGGAGGTCAAAGAGGCGATCGCGCTCCAGCTCTTCGGCGGGATCACCAAGAACATGCCCGACGGCACGCATCTCCGCGGAGACATCCACTGCCTCCTGATCGGTGATCCGGGGATTGCAAAGTCCCAGATCCTCCGGTACGTCGTTCGCCTCTCGCCCCGTGGGATCTACACCTCGGGACAGTCCTCGACATCCGCCGGCCTGACGGCCACTGCCGTCAAGGACGAGTTCGGCGACGGACGGTGGACGCTCGAGGCGGGCGCCCTCGTCCTCGCGGACATGGGGATCGCCGCCGTCGACGAGATGGACAAGATGAACAAAGAGGACAGGTCAGCCCTCCACGAGGCGATGGAGCAGCAGAGCATCTCGGTGGCCAAGGCCGGGATCACGGCCACGCTCAAATCCCGGTGCGCGCTCCTCGGCGCGGCCAACCCGAAGCTCGGCCGGTTCGACGAATACGCCGACATCGGCGAGCAGATCAACATGCCTCCGACGCTTCTCTCCCGCTTCGACCTGATCTTCATCCTGGCCGACAAGCCCGACCACCAGCGCGACGAGGCTATCGCCGAGCACATCCTCAAGGCGCACGGCACGGGGGAGCTGATCGCGCAGCACGCCCGCGAGCCGCTCGAGGGCGTCGACGAAGAGTACATCCAGCGCGAGCTCGCGCCCGTGATGCCCGAGATCGAGCCGGCGATGCTCCGGAAGTACGTCGCGTATGCGAAACGGACCTGCTTTCCGATCCTCTCGCCCGCGGCAAAGGAGGTGCTGGTCGGCTACTACATGCGTCTTCGCGACCTCGCCGATGCCACCAAACCCGTGCCGGTCACGGCACGGCAGCTCGAGGCCCTGGTCCGGCTTGCCGAGGCCTCGGCGCGCATCCGGCTCGCGAGGACGATCGAGGCCCCGGACGCCGAGCGGGTGGTCCGGATCGTCGACACGTGCCTCCGCCAGGTCGCCTACGACCCCAAGACCGGGACCTTCGACATCGATAAGGTCACGACCGGTATCTCGAAGGGGCGGCGCGACCTGATCCGGGCGATCAAGGACGCCATCCGGGATAATGCCGATAGCTCCGGGCGGGCACAGATCGCCGAGATTACGAGCCTGCTGGCGGCCATGGACTTCGGCCGCGATGATATCAGAAAGCAGGTGGAGTATCTTCTCCGTTCGGGAGAGGCGATGGAGCCGAAGAGCGGCGTGATCAAGCTGATCTGATCCCGGCGCCTAGAAGGGAAGGCGCGATCAGGACGGGCGCCCCCCACCGAACGGCCGACGCCGATCGGCCCGGTCATCGGCAGCGTCTCCCTCCCGGACATGGTAGGCCCGGGACCAGACCATGCGCGCCATGGGTGCGAGTCCGGGTCGGTATCGTACCCGCTCTTCTCCTCCTGCGCCTCGTTCGAAACCGTTCATGACCGTGTTCGCCCTCCCCCCGCCCTCTCTGGTACGACCGGTGGGCTGTATCGTTCCTCCGTGACGCTCGGCTTCACTATCCTCGTCATCTCCGTGCATTAACTCCGCCCTGAATAATAAACCTTTGTTCAGTTTTCTATCCTGGTGTGCAATTTCAAAACCCTGAACGAAAAAACAGAACACAACGTCAATATACACCTGAATCGAAGTAGCTATCGCCCATGTCGCGGATCGTCACCGGGTACCGTGATGACGCGAAGAAGCGGATCATCACCGCCGCGCTCGAGGTGGTGGCTGAGTCGGGGTGGGACGCCCTGACTCTCGACGCCATCGCGCAGAAGGTCGGCGTGACCAAGGGGGCACTGTACGCATATTTTCCAAACGGCGACGCGCTGCGACGGGAGATGATCGTCCAGGTGGTCAACGACATCTCCGCCTCGATCGGGAGGACCCTCTCGATCGGGACCGATATCCCGAGCGCGTTCGCGGCCTACGCAGACGTCATCTTCGACCAGACACGGCCGCACGCCGCCATCTTCTGCCAGCTGCCCATCCGGATCCCGCAGGACTCGCCGTACCACGAGAGCTTTATCCGTGCCTTTGACGGGACCATACACAGCGTTCGAGAGTACCTGGCACAGGAGCGGTCGCGCGGCACCGTGCCGAGCGATCTCGACCCCGACATGGCCGCGAGCGCGATCGTGGCGCTCTCCATCGGTCTGCGGGCCAGTTCCCTCTCGCTCGGCAAGGACAGCAGGGCCACGAAGCGGATCTTCCTCATCGCAGTTCAGCAGCTCCTCCCGTTTCCGGCGGAGCGTCCCTGAGCGGTGGCGCTTGAAAAAAGGCGGACGCGGGCCGACTTCACGCCTCTTTCTCGAAGACCAGCCGCTCGGCGGGGTTCGCCATGTACAGCACGAGCCGGTCCTGCGCATCCATCTCGAACCCGGTGACCGCGGAAAGGGCGGCGAGGAACCGTCCGTCAAGCGAGTCGTCGCCGCAGTACATGAGGGTCAGGGCGGGAGGCGAGATCGTCACCTCGGTCCCGTTCGCGGAGAAGGCTCCGCTCCCCGTGTTGCAGTCGGCCCTGATCGCATAGGACCCGTTCGAGGCGAACGCGATCGTGTACCGTGAGGGGGCCGGGACCTGGACCGGGTCCGAGCCGGCCTGGGCGATCCACTGCCACGTCGCGTTCACGAACGGAGGCGAGCCCGTCGCCCCATCGTCGCCGGCACGGGCCGCGAAGACCATCTGGTCACCCTGCCCGGCGAGACGCAGGAGCAGCCTCCCCTCGTCGTCGAACTCGTAGGAACTGACGTTCGCGAGCGCGGCCAGAAAGGCCTGGTCCCGGGACTCCTCGCCGCACCAGATCAGAGTCGTGATCGGGGGCGTCAGGTTGATCGCGGATCCTTCTCGGGTGTAGTCACCACCACCGACGTTACAGTCGGCGTTGATCCCGTAGGCACTGTTCTCGCCGAAGACGATCGTGTACTTCGCCGGGTCGTCCACCACGATGCTCCCTTCTCCGGCTTCGAGAGCGGTCCACTCCCAGGTGGTACCGATGAACGAGGCGTTCGCGGTCTCGTTCACGGTTGCGCTCGCAGTCGGAGTCAGGTTTCCTCCCGCCTCGCAGACGGCACAGCGCGTGGCCGTCGCGTTCGGGGCTACGGGCCCGGTTTCGGTCGGCGTCGTCGTGGTCACGGTCGTCTGGTTCGTGGGCGGGGCGGTGGTGCAGCCGGCCGCGACGAGCATCGCCGCCGCGAGCAGAGCCAGCACGGCGGAGAGCGATAGAATGCGCATGCGAATACAGGAGGTGATCCCGTATTAAAAGATATTGAAGATCCCGGAAAAAAATCAACCGTGGCGGGTCTACTTCGCCTTCGCGAAGATGATACGCTCGGTCGGGTTCACGAGGAGCATGACGAGGCGGCCCTGGCTGTCCATCTGGTACCCGGACACCTCGAGCAGCGCCGAGAGGAACTCACTGTCGAGCGAGCTGTCTCCGCAGAATTTCAGGGTCACGACGGGGGCGTCGATCGTCATCTTCGTGCCGTTCACGGTGAAGTTCCCGCTCCCCGTGTTGCAATCGGCCTGGACCGCGTACGTCCCGTTGGGGGAGAACGCGATGGTGTACCGCGACGGGTTCGAGACCTGGAACGACTCGGACCCGGCCCGCGCTATCCACTGCCATGTCCCATTCATGAACGGTGTCGTGATGTTTGCCATGGGAGTAACGTTCGGCGCCGTCGTGTTCGTGGGCGTCACGTTCGCGGTCGCGTTCTCAGCCGGGGTCATGGTCTCGGCGGGGGTCAGGGTCCCGGCCGGCGCCGTCGTGGTCGCGGTCGTCTGGTTCGTGGGCGGGACGGTGGTGCAGCCGGCCGCGACGAGCATGGCCGCCGCGAGTAGCGTCAGCACGATCAGGATAGATCCAGTGCGCATGGTAGTACAGTTGGTATATCGGTATTAAAAGATGTTGAATGACCTTGCCGAGGGGCCAGGATCAGGCCACGAGTCCCGCGATCCAGGGAACGGTCGCGATACAGAAGAGCGTCGTTATGAAGACCGACTGGCTGGCGAGCTCGGGGTTGACGCCGTACTCCTCGGCGAAGAGGACCGCGTTCGTCGCGCCCGGCATGGCCGCGAGGACCACGCAGACGCCGAGGACGAGTGGATCGGTCACGAACGTCCCGAGCAGGGCGAGCGTCGCGAGCGGGAGCAGGAGCAGCCGGACACCGGCGTAGAGGTAGACGCGGGGATTGCCGAAGATGGTACCGGGGTCGAGGCGCGCAAGCAGGGCGCCGACGACGATCATCGAGAGTGGAGTCGTCAGCCCTCCGAGCATCTCGATCGGGCCGCCGATGACCGCGGGCAGGTCTATCGACAGGAAGAAGAACCCGAGGCCGATGGCCACCGAGACGATACCGGGTGAGAGCAGAACCCGCGGGCTGATGTTCCGCCACCCCTCCTTTTCGCCCGTCAGCAGGAGGATACCGACCGTGAAGACCAGGAACGAGAAGAAGAGGTTGTATATCGCGGCGAGAAAGAGAGCCGCGCCGCCCCAGATGGCCTCCACCACCGGATAGCCCATGAAGCCCGTGTTCGCGAAGACCACGAGGAACGAGAAGACCGCCCGCTCGTTGGACGGGGCGCGAACCAGGTACGGGAAGGCGAGCGCGAGGAGGATGGCGCCCACGAAGTAGGCCCCGGCGGCCACCGCGAGCTCGCCGGCCTGCCGCGCGAGATCGGGGTCGAATGGGATCTGCATGGAGTCGATCACGAGCGCGGGGAGCGCGACGTTGACGAGAAAGCGCGACACGCCCGTGGTCACCTCGTCCGAGAAGAGCCCCGTGCGCCGCACGAGCCAGCCGACCAGTATGAGAACGAAGAGGGTCAGAACCTGGTAAAAGAGCGCCCCGAAGGCCATGATCGCTCCGCCGGGCGCGGGCCTCGGCCATTTTTTATACGATCCCGCCCCGTAAGATGGTATGCCACGGCAGGTGTCGGCACAGCATATCCTGGTCAAGACCGAGCAGGAGGCGCTCGCGCTCAAAGAGCGGATTACTGCGGGAGAGGACTTCGGCGAGGTCGCGAAAAAGCATTCGAACTGCCCCTCCGGCCGGAACTGCGGCGACCTCGGCTGGTTCCGGAAGGGACAGATGGTACCCGAGTTCGAGAAGGCGGCATTCGGCGCGAAGAAGGGCGAGGTCGTCGGCCCCGTGAAGACCCAGTTCGGGTACCACCTGATCCGGGTCAACGACGTCAAGGACTGAGGACGCCTGGCACGGCCCCGGGGCGACGGTTGATGACGGGGCAGGTGGAGATCAGGGTGGTCCGCGACTATCCGGCGGAGCCGATCATTCGGCTCTATCGTGCGGGTGGCTGGTGGTGCGACCACTATGATCCGGCCCATGTTCCGCGCATGGTCCGCGGCTCGTACGCAGTCGCGGTTGCCGTGGACTCCTGGACCGGCGAGACGGTCGGGATGGGCCGCGCCATCTCGGACGGGGCTTCCGACGCGTACCTCCAGGACGTGATCGTGGTGCCGGCGTATCGCGGGCAGGGCATCGCGCGGGGGATCGTGGCGGCACTGCTCGACCGCTGTGCCGCCGACGGCATCCTCTGGGTCGGGGTTGTCGCCGAGCCGGCCTCTATAGGATTCTGGGAGAGGGCAGGGTTTTCCTCGATCCCAGGCCACGTTGCCATGCTGCTGGCAGGGAAGGACTGACGTGCTGACGCTTGACGATTTCGAGCCGGTGACGCTCGCCGACCAGGCGCGCTTTCGCCGCCAGTACGAACACTACCCGCAGGTACACTCGGACAACACCTTCACGAACATCGTCTGCTGGCAACACTATGCCCACTACCGCCGGGCGTTCGTGCGCGGCAGCCTGCTGATCTGTTCGCAGATCGGGGGAGAGTACCGGTTCCGTGCCCCGATCGGCCCGATGGATCCGGGGATCCTCGACGAGCTCTTCGCACTCGCCCGGGCCGAGTCTCCGGGCGGGCGGTTCTTCGTCCTCGAGCCGGGTGCCCGCGACCGTATCGCGACCCTTCGACCGGGGCTCGTGCTCCACCCCGATCGGGATCTCTTCGAGTACATCTACCGCACATCCGATCTCGCGGACCTTCCCGGCAAGCGGTACCTGACCATTCGCCGGCAGATCAACCGGTTCCACCGGAACTGTTCGAACGAGGTCGAGCCGATCGGCCCGGAGAACCTCGAAGAGGTCAGGGTCTTCCTGAACCGGTGGTGCACCTGGAAGAACTGCGAGACCGACCCTATCCTCGCGGCCGAGCGCGAAGCCGTCTTTTTCGCCATCGCACACTATCGCGAGCTCGATCTCCAGGGGATCGCCATCAGGGTCGAGGGCGACGTGGCCGCGATGGCGATCTACGAACGGCTCAATGCGCGTACGGCGCTGGTCCACTTCGAGAAGGGTCTGCCCGAGTGCGAGGGGATCTACAAGGCGGTCAACCAGGAGACGGCCCAGCGTCTCCGCGACGACTTCCTGTTCGTCAACCGGGAATCGGACATGGGCGTCCCGGGGCTGCGCGAGGCAAAGACCCGGTATCACCCCCACCATATGGCCATGGCCTGGTATGCGGAGGTCGACGACCTCTGAATCATCCTTACGTTTAAATAAGCGGGTTCCCAACTCGATAGGCATACCGCGCCAGTGCGGCACCGAGGTATATCATGAGCAGTGCGATTTCTCCCAAGGTCCAGAACCAGATCCAGCAGCTGCAGCAGGTCCAGCAGCAGCTCCAGACGGTCCTCTCGCAGAAGGCGCAGTACGATGTCGAGCTTCGAGAGACGCGGCGGGCCGACGAGGAGCTCGCCGACATCGCCGATGACGCGACGGTCTTCCAGTCCATCGGGACGGTGATGATGCAGAAGCCGAAGGAGGCCGTCTCGGCATCGCTCAAGCAGAAGGTCGAGACGCTCGAACTCCGGCTCAAGCAGCTCGAGCGGCAGGAGCAGATGCTCCAGGGCCGGTTCGAGACGCTCCAGGCCCAGGTCCGCCAGGCGCTCGAGGGCGGCGGCACGATCGGTTCGGGGGGCGGCGCTCCGCCCTCTGCGGCCTGAATACTCTTTTCAGCCCTGCCCGGCCCGACCGAGCAGGTTGATGGCGTTGACCATCGCCTCCACCGATGCGAGGACCACGTCATCGCCTGCCGACGACGCGTCGAAGATCCTGCCCTTCTCGTCCTCGACCGCGATGGTGACGTGGGCGATGGCGTCCGAGCCCCCGCTGATCGCCTCGATGCCGTACTCCTTGAGCATGACCGGGACGGGCGCGATCCGGCCGATGGCCTTCAGCGCCGCGTCGACGGGGCCGTTGCCCGTGCAGGCCGCGACCTGTTCCGCGCCGTCGACCACGGCCCGGACGGAGGCCGTCGGGATGGCGTGGGTCCCGGTCATGATCGCGATGTCCCGGATCTCGACCCGCCGCCCGCCGTTCTCGACGCCGAGGACCGTCTCGGCGATCTCGTAGAGATCGGCATCGGTGACGTGCTTTCCCCGGTTGGCGACGGCCTTGACCTTCTCGACGATCCGGTCGAGCTGGACGTCGGTGGGCTCCAGGTGCACGTCGGCGAGCATCTGCCGTACGGCATGGCGCCCGACGTGCTTGCCGAGGGTGAGCCGGCGCCGGTGGCCGACCATCTCGGGGGTCATGATCCCGGGCTCGAAGGTGGCGGAGTTCGCGAGCACGCCGTGGGAATGGATGCCACTCTCGTGGCTGAACGCGTTGTCGCCCACGACCGGCTGCACGGGAGAGATGGCGATCCCCGAGTACCGCGATACGAGGCGCGATGTCTCGACGAGCCGGACGGTCTCGACGCCAGTGCGGATCCCGTAGATCGACTCGAGGATCATCACGGTCTGGGCGAGGTCGGCATTCCCGGCCCGTTCGCCGATCCCGTTGACCGTGACCTGGACCTGCGCGGCCCCCGCCTCGACGGCCGCGACGGTGTTGGCGACGGCGAGGCCGAAGTCGTTGTGGCAGTGGACGTCGAGCGGCGCGGGGACCTCCGGGGCGAGCGCGCCGATCAGCTGGAGCATTTTTGTCGGGGTGTATACGCCCACCGTATCGGGGACGTTCACGATGGTCGCGCCGGCTTCCGCAGCGGCCCGCGAGACCTCGATCAGGAACGGCAGCTCGGTACGGGTGGCGTCCATGGCCGAGAACATGCACGCATCGACGTGATCGCGAACGTAGCCCACGACCTCGCGGGTGTCCGCGACGACCCGCTCGGGCGTCTTCTTGACGGTGTGGACCCGCTGGATCTCCGACGTCGGGATGAAGACGTGGACGAGGTCGACCCCGGCGTCCAGACAGGCGTCGACATCGGCTTTCAGCATGCGGGCCAGGCCGCAGACGTTCGCTTCGAGCCCCATGGCGGCTATCGCCCTGACGGACTCGAACTCGGCCGTCGACGACGCGGGAAAACCGGCCTCGATGGCGTGGACACCGCACTCGCTCAGCTGGCGGGCGATGACGAATTTATGGTCCTGGCGAAACGAGACACCTGGGGTCTGCTCACCATCCCGGAGGGTGGTGTCGAAAACAGTCACTTCACGCCTGGGCGTGAAGAAAACGATCCCTTCTGGGAGTTGTTATGTCGGTCGACATACCCGCTACCGTGGGAGCCCTGCCTATAAAAAGCCTGGCAATCTTTCCGGGAGGGCGAACGGGGGGACGCGACCCGGAAACCAGCCTGCCATACCGTGCGACGTCCCGGGGACGCATCATCACCGGCTCTGGGTGCCGGGACTTCCGGGATGGTGCAAGATATCGACAACGGTACACACACGAGCGATCGATCACCCGCAGAAAATGTCGCATGCCGGCATCCCCGATTCTCTCGTGGGACAGTCCCGAGAGCTGCTGGATGTTCGTTGAGAGGACTCGGCAGGCACTGGATCCTGCCCCCCCCCTCGACTCGCTCCCCGGGACGAACAACGTCACCCTTCCGAGATGCTGGTTCGACATCCCCGCCCTGCTCCGTTCGAGGTCGACTCGTGCCCCAGACACCATCGCAGTCCAGCGGACGTCGATGGAGTCGGAGGTCATGCGGGGGGGCCTCGTTCACCACCGTAATCCTCGTTCACCACCGTAATGATTGTGCACGTCTCGTCATTGGCCGCGGTCATGGGCCTGCTACAGTACCAGCGTCCGCAGATGCAGGCGCCTGGCCCGAATATCCCGGGACTGCCCGAACCGCTGACGTTCCCCGGACGAACCGCACGCATCCGGCCTAGCCCGTCCTCTCCGCGGTGATATCACGGAAGACCACGGCCACCCGGCCATGGCGGACGGGGAACCCCGTGACGTGATACCAACGGTCGAGGGTCGGATAGGGATCCTCGACCCGGATGAACGTGCGCTGCCGGCTGACCTCGAGGAAGAGGTCGAGCCACTCGCGGTACTGGGCCGGGAAGATCATGAAGGCCGTCTGGCCGATGATCAGGGGAGACGGCAAGGAGAGCGTCTGCTCGAAGGCCGGGTTGACATCGACCAGGCGGATGTCGGCCGGTTCGCCGCGCTCGTCGACGACCATCTCGCAGATTGCGCAGGGATCGATCATGTTCTTGAAGAACGAGCGGGCATCGGCCTCGCTCTCGACGAGCGCCTCCTCGGCCCGGCGGCGCCCGGTACTATCTGTCCCGACCGAGAGTATCTCCCGGATCGTTCCGTCTGGCCCGACGATAGCCCTGTTCGTCCACCGTACCCAGACACGCTCCCCGTTCTTCCTGACATTCTCGTTCTCGTTCTCGGCGTACGTGTCGGGGGTGCGAACGATGTCGCGCACCATCGCTGCAAGGTCCCGGCCGGTCGAGGACTCCGTCTCGGGGATGATGGTCCCGACCGCGTTCCGGCCCAGGATCTCGTCGGAGGCGTAGCCGAAGAACCGCCGGGCGAACTCGTTCATGAACGTGATCCGGCCCTCGAGGTCGAAGCGAAGGATGATGCTCCCCGCCTGCTCGACGAGCTCCCGGTACCGCTCCTCGCTCTCGCGGAGCGCCGCCTCAGTCCTCTCGCTGTCAGTCACGTCGATGATCACGCCGGCCACCCGGCCGAGGGGGCTCGGCTCATCCGTCAGCTCCCGCGCCATGAGCCGGATCCACACGACCTCTTCCGACGGCAGAACCACCCGGAACTCGAGGTCGATCGGTTCACCCGCGGCGAGCGCAGCTCTGCGCCGGGCCTCGACCATCGCGCGGTCATCGGGGTGGATGAATTGTTCATAGTCCTGGTATACCGTCATCGTCGCCGCGTCCAGCCCGTACCGCTCGAAGAAGCCCGGCGCGACCACGATGCGGTCCGTCGCCCGGTCGCGGTCCCAGATCCCGATGCCTGCGCCCATCTGTGCCAGCCGCAAACGCTCCTCGCTCTCTCGCAGCGCCCGATCGGCCTCCAGCCGCGCAGTGACATCCTGCCAGAGGACGAGAACGCTTCCGACGGCCTCTCCCTCCCGGACGGGGGAGACCGTCGCCAGGATCTCGAGGCGACGGCCGTCGGTGAGGGTGACGGCGAACGGGAGGCCGGCGACCACCTCGCCCGCAAGCGCCCGCGAGAGAGTCGAACCGACGTCCCAGACGGGCGCGCCGTCCGGCGAGCAGACATCGAAGATGCCGGTCAGGTCTTCAGCCGAGAGACCTACCAGATCCCGGGTCGAGTGCGCCTCGGCGAGCTCGTTCGCGGCGATGATCCGGCCCACGGCGTTGATCAGGACGGCGGGTTGCCGGATGGCGTCGAGGGGTACTGACGGAGTTGCCATGGAACCTTCGTCACGGGCTGTCTTTCTCGCACTCCGCACCGCGAGATGATAATTCCTTGCATTGTATTCACGCTGATTTTTAACCGGCGTGCCACCAGTCGCGGCACCGTTGAGGCATCCGGACCACGGTCAGGCACGGCACGATCCTCTACCATCGGGGGTCCGTCAGCGCGGTTCCGGTGAACGGATCCGACGGTGCCGGGCCGGGCTGTACGTCGCATCATTCGCGATCTCGGGGCCGTGACTGGGTCGATAGGTTTAACTGTGAATCGGGCGCACATTGTAGGGCAACAGGCCCGCCTTAACTCAGCCTGGTAGAGTGCGCGGCTGTAGTATGATTCACCGACTCAGGTGATCGCGCGGCTACCGCGATGTCCCCGGTTCGACTCCGGGAGGCGGGATCTGCGGCAAACCCTTCAACGAGCCCAGGTAGTGTAGTGGCCTATCATGATGCCCTGTCACGGCATCGACTCGGATTCGAATTCCGACCTGGGCGTGCCGGCGGCGAGCACGCCGCCCATACCTGTTTCTGACCGCCCTTCCTCGAATGCCGGCCACATCCTGAGGGTCGTGCGTCGAGGTGCGACCTCCGGGCGAGACACCGTGATCGTTGCCGGGCGAGTGCGGCGAAATCGTCTTTTTCACCAGGGGTCCACTATCCTGCTGCAATGGTATTCTTCGACGAGGTCTACCAGGGCTGTCCACCGTGGGATATCGGCCGTGCGCAACGCGAATTCGCCACCCTCGAGACGTCGGGTGATATCGTCGGCGACGTGCTCGACGTCGGATGCGGGACCGGTGAGAACGCCCTCTACCTCGCCGAATGTGGCCACGAGGTCTGGGGTGTGGATGCAGCGACGCGGGCGATAGAGATGGCGCGGGAGAAGGCACGAAACCGGCGGATCACCGTAACGTTCGTGGTCGGGGACGCCCTTGATCTTGGCGCCCTCGACCGAACCTTTGATACGATTGTCGACTCCGGGTTCTTTCATACTCTTGCCGATTCCGACCGTCCCCGGTTTGCTCAAACTCTCTCGACAGTGCTTGCCCCGGGCGGGACCTACATCATGCTCGCCTTCAGTGACCTCGTTCCCGGAGAGTTCGAACTCCCACGACGGGTCGCGCAGGAGGAGATCCGGGCCACCTTCTCCAGGGGGTGGCGGGTCGAGTGTATTCGTCCTGCAATCTTCGAGCACCATCTCCAGCCGGAGGGCTCGCCGGCATGGCTCTCGTGGATTACGAGGATCTGAGCTTGGGCCATGCTCGCCCCGTGGTGACGGATATCGCTGGTAACACACTGAACGCCAATCAACCCACTAATTTCCACTGGATTTTTCTATCCTTCGCGAGAGGGGCGAGGATACGGAGACACTCAACTCTCGCACGATCGCGATTGTTGCCATACGGCACTGGAGGAAGAACCGATGATAACAATTGTTGCATCCGGAAAGGTCGCGCCCTGCCGGCGGACGAGCTCGAGAGACGTGCCCGCGACCTTGTGCAGGCCTCCGGGAGCGAGGAGGGGAATGTCTCGTACGGCTTCTACATTGACCTCGCGGATCCGGCGCCGTTTCTCGAGGTCTGGAAGGATCAGGCTGCATTCGACCAGCACAACGCTACCTCCCACTTCCAGACGTTCGTAGCCGCCGCGGGGCCGCTCTTCGCTGCTCCGCTCGATATCGCGCTCTACCGAAGGCTCACCTGAGGAATGGAGCGTCTGCTCATCTCTCTCGACGGACGCTATCCGCACCAGATCCTGGGGGCGGGGGGGATGATTCTCCTGGAGCGTCGCTGCCCTCTCCCGGGTATGCCCCGGTATCTTCAGATATCGGTCCCGCGGCGAGCTCCTCCGGAACCATCGCTGCGGACCTGGCGAGCGAGGTCGCCATGCTGCTCCATGAGGGATGCGAGGTCCAGGATCCCCGTGAGGTCCACGACGCCTACGGCCGCAATGGCCTGGCCCGTCGAGTCTCGCACCGGCACGACTGCAACGGGTGTGCCACGGTAGGTTCCTGTCGAAGGGGTGACCCGCCGCGTCTCGTTCGCTGCCAGCACCTCCTCGAGTACAGGCCCCGTGTAGTCGTCATCGACGACCCGTCCGTTCTCGATCCTGATCCCCCGGCGGTCACGTGAGCGGGCGGTAACGGGGAGCTGGTAGAGGAGCTCGTGGAGCGCCAGCATGACCGGCCGCAACGCCCGGGCGTCGGCAGCGGCTGATATCTCGTATGTTTCCATGGGCATACCCTGTGGCATGGATCATCGATGGGCCGATGATAAATGGTTTCTCCTCGATCACCGTCTCGGGTCGTTCCCCGGCAACGGTCGCGGATTTCCCGCGGCCTGGAGAAGGCGCCCGGGCCGTGATGTCGTATCACGATGTGGCGAAGTCGGGGTCAACGATCGAACCGCGGCTCGCTCACGATGCCTTGGTGCTGGTTCTCATCGCCCTCAGAATCTGTTACCGGAAACCGGTAATAGACACCTGCCTCCCAGATGACTGTCTCTCCAGGTTTCATACCCCTCAGGCCGGGCTCGGCGTGCTCGTCGCAGACGGTGGCCGCGCAGCAACCTAGCGACTGGAAACCGATAGCCTTCCTGCCGCAGATCGTGCAGGTCTGAGGCTCAGGACCCATATGCATGGTCTCCTGCTGTTCGATGGAGTACCGGAACACTTGTACCTTTCGTCCCGGTATCCCCTGGCGCCCCCGGGCATCGACCGGGGCCGCTCCAGACCCGCTCCGTTACCCGCGGGCGGCGTAAACCCGACATGACCCCATGGGGATCCCGCCCGATCCGGAGGGGACTGCCAGGGAATAAGTATATAACAGGAGCCGGAACCATGTTCGGTCCATGAACCTGACGCTACGGTATTCCCCCCGCCAGCACCCGTCGCCCCAGGAGAAGTCGCTTGTCTGGACGAGGCCATGAACCGTCTCCTGATCGTCTCCAACCGGTTGCCGGTCACGGTCCACAAGCGAGGAGGCGATCTGCGCGTCGTCCCCAGCGTCGGGGGGCTCGCCACCGGGCTCGGCTCGATCTATTCCACCTACGACGCGCTCTGGCTGGGCTGGCCCGGCGTCTCGGGGAGAAACCTTCAGACCGCGGACCGCGAGCGGATCTCCGACCTCCTCCACGATATCCGCTGCGAACCGGTCTTTCTCTCCGACACGGAGTACGAGAAGTACTACAACGGTTTCTGTAACAGGGCTCTCTGGCCGCTGTTTCACTACTTCTCTCATTTTGCCCAGTACTCCCCGGGAGACTGGAAGGGGTACGAAAAGGTCAACCGGAAGTTCTGCGACGCAATCTGCGACGTCGCCGAGCCCGACGACCTGATCTGGGTCCATGACTACCAGCTCATGCTCGTGCCCAGCATGCTCAGGGAGCGCCTGCCGGACGCGACCATCGGCTATTTTCACCATATCCCTTTCCCGCAGTACGAGACCTATCGGCTCCTGCCCTGGCGCAGGGAGATCCTCGAGGGGCTCCTGGGCGCGGACCTCATCGGGTTCCATACATTCGATTACGCCACCTATTTCTTCAATAGCGTTCGCCGGATCCTCGGGTACGAGCAGGAGATGGCATGGATACGGGCTGGCGACAGGATCATCAAGGTCGACGCGTTCCCCATGGGGATCGACTACCAGCGGTTCTCGGATCACATCTCCGACCCCGCCGTCAAGCGGGAGATACGCCGGTTGCGGCAGTCCCTTGTCTCGGCGAAGACCATCCTCTCTATCGATCGCCTCGACTACTCCAAGGGCGTCCCGCTCCGCCTCCGGGCCTTCGACCTCCTGCTTGAGACACACCCGGAGCTCAAGGAGCAGATCACGTTCATCCTCGTCGCCGTTCCGTCACGGACGGATCTCGAGCAGTACGCCGCGCTCCGGAACGAGGTCGAGCAACTTGTCGGGATGATCAACGGTAAGCACGGGACGATGTGCTGGACACCCGTGCGGTACCTCTTCAAGTTCCTGCCGTTCAACCGTCTCCTCGCGCTCTACAGTCTCGCAGACCTCGCGCTGGTCACCCCTGTCCGCGACGGCATGAACCTGATGGCCAAGGAGTACCTCGCCACGAAGACCACTGCCGACGGCATGCTCGTCCTGAGCGAGTTCGCTGGCGCGGCAAAGGAGCTCGGCGAGGCTCTTGTCGTCAATCCGAACAACACGCCCGAGTTCGCGGAGGTGATCTACCGGGGGCTGGTGATGCCCGAGTCCGAGGCGCGGGACCGCGTTTCGGCCATGCAGGAACGGCTCCGAAGATACGACCTTGCTCGATGGACGGCTGATTTTCTCGATATGCTCGCGACGGCGAAAAGGAGACAGCACGAGCTCTCGGCGAGGTTCATGGACAGGGAGGCCTTCGATCGCCTGACGGCCGACTACCGGAATGCATCACGACGGGTGCTCTTCCTCGATTACGACGGCACCCTGGTGCCGATCGCCCGGACTCCCGCCCAGGCACGACCAGATCCCGAGATCCTCGGGATCCTAAAAAGACTCTCCCACGATCAGTGTACCAGCGTTGTGATCATCAGCGGCAGGGAACGCTCGGTGCTCGACACCTGGTTCGGCGCGCTGGATGTGGGGCTCATCGCCGAGCATGGGATCTGGGCCCGGGAACGAGATGGGGACTGGGAGATGCTCGGGAGCGTCTCGGGCGAGTGGAAGGGCGAGATCCGACCGATCCTCGAACAGTACGTGGACCGGACTCCCGGGTCCTTCATCGAGGAGAAGGAGTTCTCGCTGGCGTGGCATTACCGGGGTGCGGACCCCATCCTCGCGCAGATGCGTGCGGGAGAGCTCTGGGAGGACTTGATGCTCAGGACCCAGAGCCTGAGCCTCGCGCTCCTCGAGGGGTCCAAGGTGCTCGAGGTCAAGAGTCCGAACATCAACAAGGGCGCGGCCGTGCAGCGCTGGATCGCGAACGACTCCTATGACTTCGTCTTCGCCGTCGGGGACGATTACACCGACGAGGATGTCTTCGCCGCGGCCCCCCGTCACGCCTACACCGTCAAGGTGGGCTCGAATCCCTCGCGCGCGCTGTACAGCGTGGAATCCTTCCACGAAGTCAGGGATCTCCTTCGAGCGTGGCTCCCCCCGCCTCCTTCATAACGTCCGGCCTCACGTCCGGTCGTAGGTCCTCGTGGCGGCGGCGAGCCGGTCGACGACCGCGGGGGTCAGCGCTCCCGGCGCCAGGCGCCAGCGCCAGTTCCCGGCATGGGTCCCCGGCCGGTTCATCCGGGCCCCGGCGCCGAGCCCGAGCAGGTCCTGCACGGGCACGATGACCGTCTCGGCCACCGTCGAGAGCGCGAGCCGGACCAGCGTCCACGGCAGGTCCGCGGGCGCGACTTCGC
>Ga0255341_1000327_pt1 | contig 83356 bp, 37 predicted proteins | sample wastewater_treat_8_FD_192418 | JGI IMG/M metagenome (GOLD analysis project Ga0255341, IMG submission 192418) | Wastewater microbial communities from Lulu Island WWTP, Vancouver, Canada - plant12 | ecosystem: Engineered > WWTP > Wastewater > Unclassified | place: Canada: Vancouver, British... | reverse complement strand
AACAGCAATACTTTTCAACTCCTTACCTGGAAGCCATACAGCATTACACATACTTGTCCGGTTTCCTCCAGAACTGCAATATCAAATTTCCCTTCAGAAATAGACTGTACATATGCGTATCCCTTATTTTTCAACGGCTTTTTCAAAACCACCATGTCCACTGAAAAGGGAAGGAATGTACTTTTACTGGTAAAACCCGATGTGGCAGCAAATGCACCTATGGTCTGAAGAGCACAGTCAAGAACTGCAGGATGCAGAACATAATCAGAAAGTTCACTGCTATCGTCTCCGTTTAATTCAAATTCTCCTATACCCATGTCCTTGTTGGCCCATACCATTTTTAACCCGGTAAAATACGCACCATATTCAATTCCCATATTTTCGAAATATTTATATATGTCTGCTGCTTCCATAAAGCCAGAACATCTGCTTTTCATTTCTTCCACATCAAAAACCTTCAATGCATGCCCAGTTTCCTCTATTACCTGCTCCAGCATACCCTTTGCGTGTATTACACATTTCCCGTCCCTTTGTGTAGATATCTCGAATGTCTGCTGTCCTGATTGCTCCCTAAGGGCAACTTGCACCTCTATATCATTAAGTTCCATTATAAGAGGATGTTGCCAGTAGATATTTTTTAAAACATAATTTTTAGAATCTCCAGTCTTTGCCAATGCCTCAAAAACCATCTCCAGATACGCTGCCGCCGGAAATACCGGACTCTTGTTTACTTTATGCTGGGAGATAACCGGAAGGGTATGCCTCATTATTTTTGTATAAACCAATCCGGTATTTAAACTGTTCTTTATATCTAGTCTATCAATAAGAGGCATTTTCACATTGCTTTCCGGTCGGCTTACAGCATTTGATTCCTCAAGCCAGTACCTGGTTTGAGCAAAAGTATAAGTAGGCAGCGAAACTCTTCTAAATTGTCCTTCAATGAACAACATATCAAAATTATCAATTTCCCCTTTTATATACAAACAGGAATATTCATTTAGTTTTTCCACGTATTCTAACTCATTTAATGTTTGTTTCCCTTTAATGCTTTCAAAGTATTTACTTAATTTATCCAACTTGGCAGGATCCCCGGCATGTGCTTTTTTATCTGTATTTCCTGCCGTAGGCAGGTATGAACCGTCCTTTATTGCCTTATATATCTTACCCTTTAACTCTTCATGAGTTCCAGCGGTAAATATGCAGCGGTATTTAAAATGAGCTCTTCCTCTCATCAGTGTGTATGATACATCGCCAAGTCTGCATATTTCTCCATTTATGTCCAGAAATTTTTCAAAAGAAGTGAGAATCCCTGTCAACGCCTCTTTTGTTTTGGCTGAGAAAGGAAAAAGAAAAGCAGGATATTTTTTATTACCCGCATATTTATTTTTCTGTAATTCTGGTGCTTCTTCCAAAACCATATGGCAGTTTATTCCACTCAGTCCAAAGGAGCTTACTGCCGCCATTCTCGAACTACCATGGTCAATATTCCAGTCTCTTGTTTCAGTAATCACATAAAATGGGCTGTCTTTAAAGTCTATGTGCTCATTTTCCTTCTTCAAATTCAGAGAAGGAACCAGCTTTTTATTTTTAATGCACAACAATGTTTTTATAACACCTGCAACACCTGCAGCTGCAAGGCTGTGTCCTATATTCGTCTTGACGGAACCGATGGCACAGTAGTGCTTTTTATCGGTATATTTTGCAAAAGATTTTTTTAAGGCAGATATTTCAATAGGGTCGCCCAGTTTTGTCCCGGTTCCATGTGCTTCAATATATGTAATTTTCTCTGGGTCTATATTATATCTTTCATACACTTCAAGCTGTAATGCCGTTTGTGCAATGCCGCTAGGTGCAGTTATTCCGTTTGTCCTTCCGTCACAATTAACTGCTGAACCCTTAATAACACCATATATATTGTCCCCATCCTTCAGAGCATTTTTTAACGGCTTAAGCACAATTACCGCCACCCCTTCTCCTGGAACAAAACCATCGGCCTCATTATCAAAAGTCCTGCATTTGCCGCTTCTTGAAAGCATACCGACCTTGCTTGGAACAACAAATGTGTCATATGTAGTCATTACAGTTACTCCACCTGCTAAAGCAATTCCACATTCTCCGTTCAATATACTCCGGCAAGCTTGATGAATAGCTACTAGTGAAGATGAGCAGGCAGTATCTATTGTCATATTTGGCCCAGTAAGATTCAGAAAGTATGATATCCTTGTAGATACAAAGGAGTTCCCCAAGCCGGACAGCTTCGTCCTCTGTCTGTAATCGGCACCCATAACTCCTACAAAGACTCCGCATCTTTGTGATGAAAGTTCTTCCGGATTATATCCGGAATCCTCCATAGCATGCCAGGCCTCCTGCAAGAAGAGTCTCTCCTGAGGATCAATAAACTCAGCCTCCTTGGGGAGGATATTAAAAAACATGGAGTCGAAAGTTTTTACTTCCTTCAGCATTCCTGCCCATTTACAGTAGGTTTTTCCGGTCTCCACAGAGTCAGGGTCAAAATACAGGTCCATATCCCACCTGTCTTTTGGTATTTCACCAACACTGTCCACACCGTTTTTTAGGTTATTCCAGAATTCAGTTATGTTGTCTGCTCCCGGAAAAATCCCTGACACGCCTATTACAGCTATATCTGAAGTTCTGCAGGCATTATCCTGTAAGGGCTCCGATACATTATTATTTTCTGGCTTATTGTTATTTTCTGGTTCATTTTTGTTTTCAAGTTCCTTGTTCCTTAAGGAAATTTTTCTTCTGGAGTGGGTATAGTTATCCGCTTCTAAAGGCTTTTCGGTATTGTCACCTGCCGGTTTTAGAACAAGTTTCCTGATTTCTGTATTTTTACTTCCTATACCGGAGTAAGTAGGCTTAACATCTGGTGAAGTAATTTTTTGCAGCAGACTATATCCTTCTTCCGGTGTCAATGCCCTGTTCTTAATCATTTCCAATATCTCTTTTTTGCTTAAGTTCCCCATTCTATACCTCCTCAGTTAGCCTGTCCACATCATTAATATCAAGAATGCCGTCCTGTAGCATTCTTAAAAGTTCCAGGGTCTTTTCCCTTTTATTATCAGGTTTATTAAAACCCGAACCCGGCTTTTCACTTACCGTTAAACTTGAAAGCTGTGATAAAATGTATGCAGCCAGCAGGTTAATATTAGGGTAATTATATAATGTAACAGCCTCCAGGCTCAAACCATATTCCCTATTTATGTCCCTTATAATCTCAACACTGCTTATTGAGTCAACCCCCATTTCATTGAAACCTTTATCAGACACTATTTCATTCTCAGTAAGATGCAATATGTTTTTAATAACATTTACAATTTTCTCTTTTATTTCAGTCTCTGTAAATACCTTTTCAGGTGCCTTTGACAAATGGTTTTCCTCTGCAAAAGCATTGGAGTAACAATCTGTGACAATTTCCATATAATTGTGCTCTGTGTTGGTTATTTCTATATCTTTTTCAGGCAGTGACCGATTTATCTGCAGCATATAGCCGTTTCCCGTCACTTCTTGTATGTAAGCAGAAAGCTTCTTAATATTGGGATGGTTATATATTTCAGCCGCTTCCAAGTGAGTACCAAAACGGGTGTTTATATCCCGGATAATTTCAACTCCACTGATGGAATCAGCTCCCAGTTCACTGAAACTCAATTCTGTACTTATTTCGTTGTCTTTATAGCGAAGTATATTTTTTACTACCTCTATGACTTGATTTTGTATATATTCCAGACTCATGCCGGAGGTTAATTTGACTGAAGCCCTCTCCTTCCCCTCAATGATGGTTTTATCAGCCAAGACCGGTCTCTGTTCCATCCTGTCCCAGCGTTGACTTTCATTATTCATTGCTTCTTTTGCTTCAGCTTTGGAAATATGGCTGTAGAAGTTTATACGTTCCTTAACCTGTGGGTTTGAAAAAGAAATATCATGCATTTTACTTTCTCTCTCTATTATATACGGCAATACACTCAGAATCCTTCCAGACAACTCTGTTTTTAGGAGTTTTAGTGCATTCTGTGGCTTATCGGCCATTGACTTTGCAATTCTCAATGCTTCATTCAATACCTCCGGGCCGTTTTTGAATATAAAAGAAGCTCCTCTTTTCATCAATTCCTCTCCACTGTATTCTTTTGCAGTAAACATCATCTCGGAGGCCAGGCTACTTCCGAATCTGTCTCTTAGTATATATGTAGAACCAAGACCTGGCGTAAAACCATATTTCATAAAATTGGCACTGTAAACACCCTCTTTGGCCATTACAGTAATATCGGCATACATTCCGAACGTAAGGCCTCCTCCAACAGCATGTCCCTGAATTGCACTAATAACAGGCACCTTACACTCAAGTAATCCCTTATAAATAAAAGCGACATCTTTAAAACCACCTGTTTGGTCTGCAATACTCAGCAGTTCCTCAAAAGTGCCCCCCATTGAAAAAATATTGTCATATCCCGTTAAAACAACTGCTTTTATTGTTTCGTCCTGACTGATTCTCCAGAATGCAGACATAAGCCCCTTAACAATGTTATTTGAAAACATATTCCTGTTTTTCCTGTCCTGCATTATAACAAGAGCTATTTCCTTGTCCACCATCTCCAGATGTACTTCGTTACACCTAAAGTTTTTAATTTCTTCATCTATCCCTTCCATGAATCCGAATTCCCTCCTTCCGCTGCTGCTATATAGAATCTCAGGTTCAAACGCCAGCGGGCCTTCTATGGTTCTTGATAATTTATAATCTGATTCTTGGGGTATGTTTTCTATCCAACATCTCCTTTTTTCAAAAGGATACGTAGGAAGTGAAATTCTCTCAAGACGTTCCCCGTCATAAAGTTGACTCCATTCTATATCCATTCCCGACACCCACAGACTAGCAAGTTTTTCAAGTTTTTTCTCATTTATAATTATCCTGATAAACTCCTGCCCCTCTCTACCCCCTGTCATGAGTGAAACCGCCAGTTTACCGTCTTTCACAGAACCAGTATATAATCCGTCCACATTCCTGTTTCCTTTGATATATAAGGCTAGTTTTTCGGCTAACTCCTCCATGTTTCCATATACTATAGCAATTCTTTCATCCATTGCTTCTCTTCCAACCTGCAGGTTATAAGCCAACAGACCGGGAGACAGGGATGTACTGGACTCTTTTACACTACCGGCAGCATTAATTCCGATATTCCGGTAATAATCCTCAATTTTGCTGCTGCAGTTACTAAACACATATTCTACAAGCCGCCCTATGGAAGGTGCCTGAATAAGCTCTTCAGTACTCAACAATACATTAAATTTCTCGTTGATATCATCTCTCACCCTAGACAATTGGAATAAATCAAACCCATAACCCCTAAAGCTCTCCTCCATGTCCAGCTCACGTTCGTTAACTTCCATAGCTTCAGCCACAATTTCAATAAGATCTCTGCAAAACAACTTTTTACAGTCGGTTGTACTACAATGTCCTTTTTGGATTACCTGTCTGGAAAGTATAAACTTCAGCATCTCTTGGGAATATGCCAACAGCCTGTCTTTAGTTTTTGCAGATAAAACAAATACAAATTTGTCACCATAATGCGGATTTCTATAGACTCTGTTGTCATCAAATTCCTCAATTATGATATGTGCATTAGAACCTCCGGCCCCGAATGAACTGATTCCGGCACGTCTCGGACATCTTACAATCTTGCTGTCAATAGTAATTTCCGGTTGCTCCCATTCCTTTAACTCTCTTTGTACATAGAAAGGTGAATCCTTAAAGTTTATCTTGTCATTAAGCCTGTCTGCATTAATGGATGGTACCAGCGTTTTATGAAGCATCTGGAGTATAACCTTTGTTATTGAAGCAATACCGGCAGCAGACTCAAGGTGCCCTATATTGGATTTAACAGTTCCCACCGGACAAAATTGCTTATCATCGGTAAAACAAGAGAAAGCCTTGGTAAGACCGGCTATCTCAATAGGATCTCCAAGAGCTGTTCCTGTCCCATGAGCTTCAATATAGCTGATTGTACGCGGATTGATTTTCGCCCTGTTAATAGCTTCCTCTATAACCTCAGCCTGTGCATTAGGGTTTGGAACAGTAAATCCGCTGGTTTTCCCTCCTGAATTAATATAAGTTCCCTTAATAACAGCATAAATCCTGTTACCGTCTTTTATAGCATCTTCCAAAGGCTTTAATAATACAGCTCCCACACCTTCTCCATCTATGAATCCGTCTGCTCCTTCGCCGAACGCTTTACACTTGTCGTCCTTTGCAAGCATGTTCATTCCTGTTAAATTACTGTAATGTGACGGATGTATAATCAGGTTAACCCCTCCAGCTACAGCAACCCTACATTCTCCATTCCTGATACTCTCACATGCAAGGTGCACGGCTGTAAGGGACGAGGAACAGGCAGTATCCAAAGTTAGACTTGGCCCCTGGAAGTTGAAGAAATATGACACTCTGTTTGCTACAGACCAATAGGAAGGGTTGGGACCAAACCTTGTATAGTCACTGTTCATGACTCCCGCAAATACACCCACCTTCCTCTCCAACTCATCAAATTCCCTTTTTGTCATCCCTGCATCTTCAAACAGCTTCCATACGCATTCGAGGAACAATCGTTCCTGTGGATCCATACCTTCAGCTTCTTTTGGTGATATTTGGAAAAATAATGTGTCAAAACAATCAATATTTTTTATGAAGCCGCCCCACCTGCTGTAGGACTTGCCTTTATCCTTGTAATTATTGCTGAAAAAATCTCTCCAGTTCCAACGGTCCTCTGGTATTTCTGTAATACAGTTTCTGCCATTCTTTAAATTTTCCCAGAGCTCGTCAAAATCTTCAGCCATAGGATAACGTCCATAAATTCCTATTATGGCAATATCAGAAGGTCTTTTTAGAGCCGGTTCACAATTACCTTCTTCCAGACCTCCATCCTCAATGACAGAGATTACCTCATCCGATATACATTCCCCGACATCAGTCAATTTATCAAACAATGTATTTACTTCCCCCAGGCTGGTAGGTTCTTTTATTCCGAATTTGCTTTCAACTTTATTTTTGTACTTCTTCATTATATAACCAGCGAGAGCCTCCACTGTATTATACTCAAACAGTAAAGTGCTGGAGCTCTCACCGAAATCATCAGAGAGCTGTTTGTTTATTTCCACAGTAATCAATGAGTCCACTCCATATTTTTCAAATGTGGAGGATGTATCTATTTCATGTTTATCTATCCTCAATATTCTGGAAAACACTTCTTTGATATAGTTTACCACTGCATCCTTTAAGTCGGTGTGTACTACCGATACAGGTTTTAGAGCCGTTTTAACCGGCTGTATTGATGCTGTTTTATTGATTTCTGAATAACTTACAGGCTTGTTTTCATGCTTCTTAACAACCTCATAACTTATAACCCCATTACTTCTGGATACAAATACACATTGACCCGATTCCCTAAATGACGGGAATCCATGAACCTGGACATTTCTATATCCTGAGGATGTGAGCATAATTCTCCATGTATCGGCAGACAACAAAGGACTACTGCCAAACCTGACTTCAGGATCTTGGTACAGCCACCACCCCTCGGTCAGGCCAAAGGTAAGAGTAGCAAAGTCACTTGGATGGGTAAGCTCATTAACAACCAGTATTCCTCCAGGTTTTAGAAGCTGTTTTATATTTTCCAGCGTGGCCTTGATATTCCCTGTAGCATGAATCACGTTGGATGCAAAAACCAAATCCATTTCCCCAGTATTAAATCCTTGTTTTTTAATGCTTTCTTCAATATTTAATACTTTATACTCCATAAAGTCATAATCTATTCCGTAGACTTCCCTGCCATACTTTGTAAAGCTGGCTGAAATATCGGTATAATGATATACAATATAATCTTTATTTTCCTTTAAGGCTTCAAGGACAAATTTGCTCGTTCCGCCAGTGCCGGCCCCTATCTCAAGAATATTAAGCTTTTTGCCTAAAATCTTATTTTGCTCCACATAACTTTTTACAATCTCGGCTACAAGGTTGTTATAGTAATCGGAAGCTGCATTTCCCTTATAAATTCCTTCAACCAGTGATGATGATCCATCTTTAAACATTACCTCCATGTGGCTCTTCTGTCCCTTCAGAACTTCAGGGTAAACCTTAAGGCATGCATAGAGCAGCTCAACATGAGCTTTTACTTCAGGGTGTGCTGCTGCCAATTCTGTTTTTTCCATCTCTAGCTGGCTCCATGTCTTTATATGGGGCTTTTTAACAAAAGTAACCGTACCGTCCTGAATATCCAGAAGGTTTTGCCTGCCAAGAATATCCAGAATGGCTTTAAACAGCCTTTTGTACTGCTCAATAATTCCAAGCCGGGAAATCAGGTTTTCTATATCATGTTTCTCAGATATATCGCCCCATAAACCTATTTGCGAAAGTGCATTTACCAGCATGTCTACACCCAGTTTTTCAATGGCCCCCATACCTGCCATTATTGTAGATGCATTCTTCGCCAGCTTAACACTGCCAACTGCTCTGTCAATGTTGATATCCGGTTCATTTGTACCCAGAGATACAATATCCTTCGCTGTACTGCACCCATCTATACCCATCATTTCCAGAATAGCTTTTTCGGCCTTCATTGCTACAACCTGCTCAAAACTGCTTGTCAGTATTCTGTTGATTGCATCAATACCTTCTTTGTTGCTAATAGGAATAACACCTTTTCCCGTAATACTCTTTTTATATTTTTCTCCTGAAACAATGCCCGTTTCCCCCCAATAACCCCAATTAACGATTTTTACAGGGTAACTTGAAGTTCTGCCTGTGAATCTTGCAAAGGAGTCTTTAAAGGTACAAGCAGCAGAATAGTTCGCCTGACCCGGACTTTTGGAGAAGGACTGAGCCGAAGAGAAAAACATCATAAAATCAAGTTCTTCCTCTTTAAAAATCTTATTTAGTATAACGCTACTTTTTGATTTTGTATCAAGTGTACTTTCAAACTCATTTAGTGTAATATTTTTTATAAGCTTGTCATTAAGTACAATGGCAGAGTGTATAACCCCATTAACATTTCCATAATGCATCTTGGCTTCTGAAAGAGCTGTTCTCATACTGTATTCATCCGTTGCATCAGCTTTTATATAAATACCTTCACCGCCATTTGACTTGATTTCCTCGATAAAGCTCTTTATATTATCATTTAATTCTTTCCTTCCCACCAATACCAGCCTTGCAGAAAATTTGTCGGCAAGATGCAGGGATAACACACGTCCTATCCCGCCTGTACCTCCTATAATGAAATAAACACCATTTTTTTTGTACGGCACCATTTCACTGGCATTTAGTTCTACCTCTTTTAAGACCCTTTTATATAAAACTCCCGACCTTAATGAAACTGTTTCTCCTGAATTCATCCACTCATCACGTGTTATAAGCTTCCCGCTTTCCTCAATAGAATTAACAATATCATTATTCTGCATGTCAATATCAATACATCCTGCAGACCAGTTTGGATTCTCTTTTGCCAGAGAGCCTACAAAACCATAAAGTGCTGAGTAATAGGGAAAGATTCCATCTCCATCCACCAATTCAAATGCATTGTTTGTTACAACCTTTATATTAATTCTCTTGGATTCCCAACCATACTTATATAATGCTTTTATTATTTGCAAGAGACAAAGCACTCCATTTTTCTGAGCTTGATTCAGCATTTCAAGTTCATCACTTTTCTGTTCCATTGATACGGCGATAAAATAAACCTCGCTGATTTGTTTAGACTCAGAAATAATTTCACCTAGTTTATCACTGTCACCTGGGTCAACTATATACTCATTGCCGCAATCCCCATTTCCCTTCTGTTCAAGCTTAATTTTTACTACTTCACACTGGTGAAGCACTTTTATAACTGTGTCGCATAATTCTTGGCCCTGAGGGCAGTAAAAAACAAGCACCTTTCCTTCACATTTTCTTTTCTGCTGTACAAGCGGCATTTTAAACACATTCCATGTTGGGTAATAATAAAAGCTCCTCTTACTTTGGATGGTATTCGACTTGGTATATTCCCTTAGCTCAATATCGTACACTTTGACACCCACAGATCCATTTTCGTCCATGAGAGCAATATTGACCTTTCCAGCTTCTCCTTTTGAAGCATAAACCCATGCTCTTGCACCAATGGGCGATAGAACCTCAACTCTTCCTGACATAAAAGGCACCATGGTTTTACCTTTTGAAAAATTCTGCCCCATCGCTAAAGGAGCGATGGTTTGAAAAGCACCGTCAAGAATGGCAGGATGAATTATATATCCTTCACTCCCTGACGAAAAATTTGATGTTTCAATAAAGCTGATGGCTGTGTTACCGTCTGTTCTTATTTCTTTTACAACTTTATAAAAAAAGCCGTATTCAATACCCGAGTCCTCAAACCCTTTATAAAAATTATCAATACTTAAGGATTCACCGCATTGTAACTTCAGATCATCCAGTTTCAATACAGAATGATTAAATATAGCAGATTCCTTAACAGCTGTTATTTCTCCCTTTGAAAAGATAACCTGCCCATTTCCGCTCTCTATTTGAAAGGACCATTTTCCCTCGCATATAATTTTTATTAAAAGCTTTACACTGACTGTTTCTTCCCCGAAAATCATAGGGTTTAAAAATGCCACCTTCGAAACACGGAAAAGCTGACCTTTATTCATCTCACTTGCAGCTTCAAGAACCATTTCTATGTAGGCTGCAGCTGGTAAAATGGCTATTCCGCCTACAATGTGGTCTTTTATTATTCTATCTCCTTTTAAGAACTGCTTTTCAAATGCTATCCCTTTTATTTCAATACTTTTAGCCGTATCAACTCTGTCTATGAGCGGGTATAAAGAATTAATGCTTCCCTTTTTGCACTCATTACTTTGGAACCAGAACCTATTTTTTATAAAAGGATAGGTTGGCATTGAAACTCTTGTTGCTTCACCGAAAAGCTTTTTCCAATCTGGTATAAAACCTTTTACATAAAGTTGTGCAAGGCTTAAAAGGTTTTTAAGGTATTCAGCTTCATTTGAAACAGTTCTGCAAATCTTTTCCACTAAACCATTGTCTGTAAGGCTGATATTATTATTCGCTTCATTTGAGTTTCCGAAATAAACTCCCTCAGGTCTTTCCCCTTGTCTTAAAGCAATAAGAGTTCCTCTAAGCTCTTGCATATCTTTTACGACAAAAGCACATCTATACAGAAAATGGCTTCTTCCAATACCAAGGGTATAGCCTGCATTGACTATATCCACAGATTTACCTTCATCATCAATCCATCTCAAAAGATCCTCAACCTTGAGTTCCAACGCTTTTTCGGTTTTTGCCGAAAGTACAATGAGATAGTATGGTTTTATAGGGCTGTCGATATTTTTACCCTCCGGAATATCCTCTATTACCAGGTGAGCATTGGTCCCACTGAAACCGAAAGAGCTCACGGCAGCACGTCGCGGAGTTCTATTATTCCTTTCCCAGCTTTTTAGCTGGGTATTTACGTAAAACGGGCTATCTTGAAAATTGATATGCTCATTTTCTGTTTCATAATTTAATGATGGTGGAATTAAAGAATGCCTTAAGCCAAGGAGGACCTTGATTACCCCTGCAACACCTGCCGCCATTACTGTATGTCCTATATTGGTTTTAACAGAACCGATGGCACAAAATTGTTTTTTATTTGTATATTTTCTGAATGCGTTTGTCAATGCTTCAACTTCTATAGGATCTCCTAGTTTTGTCCCTGTTCCATGGGCTTCAATGTATCCAAGCGTCTCTGGGCTTATATCTGCTCTTCGGTATACATCAAGTTCCAATTCTGTTTGTGATAATGTACTGGGTGCTGTTATACCGTTGGTTTTACCATCCTGGTTGATTCCGGTGCCTTTAATTACACCGTATATGTTGTCGCCATCCTCAAGGGCCCTTTTTAGTGACTTTAAAACTATGACACCTGCACCTTCTCCTGGAACAAAGCCATTAGCCCTGTTGTCAAATGTATACGCCTTTCCGTCAGGAGAAAGCATATTAGCATTGCTGGACATAATGAAAAAATCGGGTGTACAGGCAATAAATACACCTCCGGCCAAAGCCATTTCGCAGTCACCTGCTGCAATACTGCGACATGCCTGATGTATAGCAACAAGAGAAGATGAACAGGCAGTATCTATAGCTATACTGGGCCCCTTGAGATTTAGGAAGTAAGAAATCCTGGCTGCTGAAACAGAGCTTGAGTTTCCAAGAAAAGACTGAGCATTCTGTAAAACCCCTATTTCCTTCATTAATGCTTGGTAATCGCCAGGGCCTACTCCCATAAAAACGCCACATCTTTTGTTTGATAAGGTCTCATTTGCATAGCCTGCATCTTCAAGTGCGTTCCAGCATTCTTCCAACAGTACTCTCTGCTGTGGATCGGTCATTTCAGCTTCTTTACCTGACATATTGAAAAACAGAGGGTCAAAAAGGTCTATTTCTCTAAGAAAACCGCCCCATTTGCAATATGTCTTATCCATCTTTGTCCTGTCAGTATCGAAATATACCTCATGATCCCATCGGTCCTCCGGGACTTCAGTAACAGTCCCTATACCATTTTTAATGTTGGACCAGAACTCTCTGTAATTATTGGCTCCTGCATATCTGCAAGCAATTCCTACAACTGCAACCTCTCCGCCATCACTGCTTTTTTCACCAAAGGAACTATTTATGTTTTCAGTATGCATAAAAGCTTTTTTAGCCCCAGTAGCAACAACTATTTTCCCAATATTGCTTCTATCCTCCAAATATGAATATGCCTCTTTAACTCTGTCAAAACTGAAAACCTTTCCAACTGTGGGTTTTATGGTGCCTTCTTCCAGGGCCGTAGACATATCTTCAAGATAATACCTTACAAGTTCCGGCTGCTTTGATATAAGCTTCCTCAAATCAACACTGAAAAAAGACTGATTGTCCACCAGGAATGATAAATCCAGCTTTGCCGATGACTTTAGTGCTGTCATTGCAATTTCAATATATCTGCCGCCAGGTGCAAGGATATTCAATCCTTTCTGGATAGCATCACCCGACAGTGTGTTTATTACTATATCAACACCATAGTTATGAGTTAACTCCATTATTCTTTCTTCAAAGTTCTCTTCCCGGTAGTTAATGAGATGCTTAACTCCCATTTTTGACAGGTAATCCAGTTTCTGAGCAGAACCTGCTGTTGCATAAACCTCCGCTCCGGCTCTTAAGGCAAATTGAACCGCAATGAGTCCTGTTCCGCCTGCAGCAGTCTGAATAAGTATTTTTTCACCGGGTTTGACCGCTGCCTTTTCAAAGACATTCCTTACCGTTACATAAACAACCGGGAAGGCACAAGCTTCTTCATAGCTGATATTGTTAGGCTTTTTAACAACCAGCGATTCATGGGCATTGACAATCGTACTATGGCCGCCTAATTTAAACCCCATAAGTCCTATAACTTCATCACCCGGTTTAATCCCGGTTACCTTAGATCCAACTTTTACTACTTCCCCCGATACCTCAAACCCGGGCGTAAATGGATAATCCGGCATTGTAGGATACAAACCCTTTACACAAAGTAAATCACCAAAATTTAGTGAAAAAGCCTTTACAAGAATTTGTACTTCCTCTTCACCTACATCTTCAGAGCTTACCTTCAATATTTTTATTTGGTCTATATATCCCGGTTTTTGAATTACCACAGCCTTATAGCCTGAATCCTCTTCAGCAAACTTTAAATCTTCAACAGGATCTGCTTTTTTGCTATAATTCAGAATTTCCGGGACAGAATTCTCCACACTGCTTTTATTTTTGGGCCCTCTCCTTGAAAATAGATCTTCAATGTCAGTATTATTCTTATTGATACTGTTCTCCGTATTCTCTTTTAAAGTAAAATCACTTTGAGACAAACCCTTTTGAAAAGGATCCCTTTCCAGCTTTTTATCTTTACTTGACCTCTCCATTTTTACCTCCAAAGTCTTCTTAAAATAACCTCTTGTTCGTTTAAACCAAATTCATACATATTTCCTCTGAAAGTCTTCCGCACTGATCCACGAGGATTTGACGCCTGTCAGAGGTATGTCTTAAGTTAATTAAACTTTAATGGTGCCCCCAAAAGAATCCTTTATATATACCGCTAGATCCGTCACATTACCATAGTCGAATATTACTGTAGTTCTTAAAGCAATATCCAGTTCATTGTTGATGTACTTAACAAATTCCAACCCTGTTATGGAATCGACACCATATTCGGAAAACTGTCGATCAAGGCTTATGTCCTCCGGTTTTACCCCCAGGTTGATGGATAATCCCTTTACAATTATGCTCTGTATGTATTTCAAAAGATCCGTATGCACTACTGTTCCTACCGTTTCAATTACTACAGGATTGTTTCCATTCTGTTTTTCAACACTATTCCCTTCATTTTCAACTTGCTGATTATATATGGCAGCTGCCCTGGATTGTTCCACCTTCAATCCATCATGAACAACAGAGGATTTACCAGCTTTTTCAATCACCATTCCGTTACTTTGGGCAACAATTACATTTTGTCCTGCATCTTCTCCATCATTGTAATTAATACCAAATGATTCCTTCATTATAAAACCTTCCTCAACCAATACTGCTTTCCACGTGTTCACATTCAGAAGCGGAGAACCTTTTATCCTGTTTTCCGGGTCCTCATACAGCCACCATCCTTCAAGCAAACCGAATGTAAGGGTTGCTATACTGCTTAAAGCTGTTATTTCGTTTACAATAAGCCATCCGCCACTCTTTAACAGTGGCTTGATATTATTTAAAGTGTTTTTTATATTTCTTGTAGCATGAAGGACATTTGTTGCTATCACCATATGGAAGCTATCCCTCTCATAGCCCTGTTCCAGTGCATCACGTTCAATATCAAGTATCTGAAAATGGGTGAACTCATATTTCTGTCCGAAATTTTTCCGCCCATATTGTATAAATCCCTGTGAAATATCGGTATATTCGTAGTGTATACTGTCTTGGTATCGTTTCAGTGCTTCCAGAACACCCGCACTTGTACCCCCGGTTCCTGCACCCACCTCAAGGATGCACAGTTTTTCATCTAGTCCCAGGGATTTAAAGTAACTGACATATTTCTCAACACAAAGTGTCACAATGGTGTTGAAATAATCCGAAAATAAATTTCCTCTGTAAATTGACTCGACCATTTCCATGGATGTACCGGGGAAAATAACCTCAGTGGCTTTTAATCTTCCGGCAAGAATACCTGTAAGATTGGAAAGGCATTCCCACAAAAGCTTTATATGTGCCCTTAAATCAGGATATTGGAGTTTCAGGCTCTCCTTCATCCTGTATAAATCGTTATCCGAGAGACCTGCCTCCTTATTAATACCATCTGCACCTTTAATCAGGCTGCCTTCTAACTGTATAAATCTTCCTCTCGCTAATATCTCCAACAGTTCGTCAAACAACCTGGAATATACGGGTAATATATTAAGCTTATTCTTCAGGTCCTCCCTTGTTATGCTTTCAAAAGAATTTAGAAATACGCCCATTTTTCTAAATTGATTCAAACACAATAATTCAGAAAATTCAGTTATTGCTTTAAAGCCCTCCCTATAGCAGGCTATTTTATCAGTTTCAATAGATGGAGGAACAATTTTTCCCACCAAATCCATGGGTACATGTGTCTTTGTATATACCCGGAAAGTTTTATCAAACTCCGCTCCTATGGATTCCATAACCGGTCGTTCAGCCTTTATGGCCACTACCTGGTGAATTGGCCCGCCTACTATTCTCATTACTGCTTCAATTCCCTCAGCAGGTTCTATTGAGTGGATACCAAATGATGCCATGCGTTTCCTGTAATCTTCTCCTGCAACTACCCCTGTACTGCCCCAATAACCCCAGTTAATTGTCCATACAGGACAGCTTTCAGTCTGGTTGTAATATTGAGATACAGCATCTTTAAAAGTGCAGGCAGCAGCGTAATTAGACTGACCCACATTAGCAGCAAATGACTGTACTGAGGAGAAGAACACCATAAAGTCCAGCTTAATACCTGAAAGGGCCTTTTGAAGTATTATACTTCCCTCCACTTTGGGCTTTAAAACCGAACGTAGTGTTTCCTCGTCCATATTTCCAATTGATTTATCCTGTAGGACAATGGCCGAATGAAACACTCCATTGATGCACCCGAAATGCTCCAATGATTTTTCTACTGCCTCTTTCATACTTGCAAGTCCTGAAACATCTGCCTTTAAATAAATGGCGTCTCCACCTGATTCCTTTATTTTATTAAGCTTTTCTTCCTGTTCTTTTCCCAAGTTGCTTCTTCCAATCCATATCAACCTTGCCCTGTACCTAGCAGCAAGGTACTTGCTCAGCTCAAAACCGATTCCACCAGCCCCACCTATTATTAAATATACCCCGTTTTCCTTGAAAGGACTTTCTTTAACTGCTGGTAGATCAACCATCCTGAGCTTTCTCTCAAAACGCTTTCCGTCTCTGAACGCAACTACTGAAGTTAGTTTTGAGTACGGCTCCGAAACTATCATTTCAATCAGTTTCAGTTTTTCGGTCTTTAATTTTTCCATCTCAATATCAATCATGCTGAATCTCATATCTGAAAATTCTTTTGCCGCGGACATTACGAAACCAGTTATACTAGCTCCATAAGGCTTTATAGTCTCATCCCCATTTATAACACTTATATCGTTTGTAATTACTTTAACTCTTATATTTCTAAATCTAAAAATATTATGATTAATATATTTTACCAGCCTGAAGAATGAAATTATTCCTGCTTCCTCTACCCTTTTAAGCTCGTCGATATCATCCTGCTTGTTTTCACCGACAGCACCAAGGAAGTAAATCTCACTTATACCGTTAATTTGTTCAAGAGTACTTGGGATTGCATCGGCATCAAGAGTATTTACCTCATATACATTTTCGAAATAACGCCTATTCTTTTTCCCAAGCTTAACTTGAACAACTAGCTTTTGAGCATCATGAGCTGCCAGAGCCTTTTTTAGGCTAGAGGCCTCCTGGGAATAAATAATGAGTATTTTCCCTTCCTTGCTGTTATCCTCTGTTTCTATGTAATCTTCTCCCCTAATATTAGACAACTGTACATTCTTCCAAAAAGGAGTATAAAAGAAGTTACTAAAATTGTCCTTAATTCTTCTTAATGTCAGATCGAAAAGTCTTATACACAAACTGCCTTTTTCATCAAGTACAGCAACATGAAAACGGTCTTTGCCCGAAACTCTGGCATATGCATATGAAACTTTCCCGGGAGACTTGATGAATTCTATTTCTTCGACTGAAAAGGGAACTGCTGTGCCTTGTACATCCATTCCACCGGTAGCATATATTCCCGAGATGGTTTGAAGAGCTCCATCCAGAACAGCAGGATGCAGCTTATATTCTGGTAATTCCTTTTCATGCCTTTCACTGAGCCTGATTTCACTCAGGGCTTCATGTCCGTTTGTCCTGATGCTTTCCAATACTCTGTAATACCACCCGTAATTCAGGCCTCCTTTTTCAAAGATCCGGTAAATTTCCTGACTGCAGAGAAAGGTACCGCACCTGGATATAATTTCTTGCAAATCAATCAATACCGGCGGATTGTCTTCACGGGTAATATACATCTCCCCTTTTGCATGAAGCTGGCTTTTATCCTTGTCCAAACTTGAGAGTTCAAACCTGCATATGTCTTTTTCTCTCGACAGTGAAAGTTTCAACTTCTTTTCATCTTGCTCAACCATAAAAGGATTTATCCATGCTACATCTGCAAGATGTATATTTCCATCTTCCAAGGCAAGAGAACCGGCAGCCAGAACCATTTCAATATAAGCCGCACCAGGAAGCACAGGACTGTCACCCACCTTATGGTCTTTTATTACCCTTTCGTTTTTTCTAATGATCTTTTCAAACACCAGTCCTGAATTTATACTTTCTCCATAATTAACCTTGTCAATCAGTGGATGGATTTTGGTACCACTGCTGTATTTTCCCTCCGAAAGGGGTAGCCAATAACGCTCTCTGGCAAATGGATACCCGGGAATAGATACTTTAACACATGACTTGAATTGTGGTAAAAGAGACCAGTCAATTGTCAGTCCGTTGACCCACAATTCTGCCAGTTTAACAAGGTTGGATTTATCCATCCACCTCTTTACCATTTCCTCAGCCTCACGGTCACCCGTAAGGACAGATATGATAGATTTGTTCTTCAGGGCATTTCCCCTTATTACTCCTTCAGGTGTTTCACCGTTTAATACGCTGCCTAGTTTTTCCTTCAGATCCTCTAAGTCGTTGACTATAAAGGCCATACGTTCTTCCATTGATTCCCTTCCTGTGGATAAGGTAAAGGATATATCCTGCAACCAGAGGCAATTGTTTTTACTCAAAAATGATTTTAAGTTTTTACAGAGGGCAATAAGTCTATCATCATTTCGGGCTGAAAGCGGGATAATAAATGGTCCATCTTCCTTCTCCCTGTTTTCATATTTAAAATCATACTCTTCAATAATAATATATGCATTTGAACCACCTGCTCCAAAGGAACTGATTGCAGCCCTTCTAAGCTCATTCGATTCCTTGCTGCCAACTTCTACTCCCAAATCTTTCCATTCATCAAGCCCTCTCTGGACAAAAAATGGAGAGTTTTCAAAATCTATATTGGGATTTAATACCTGCGAATGTATAGTTGGAACAAGCATCTTGTTCTTCATCTGAAGAACTATTTTCGTTAACCCTGCAATGCCAGCAGCTGATTCCATATGCCCTACATTGGATTTTACAGAACCTATGGGACAGAATTGCTTGTTGTCACAAAATTCACTGTAGGCTTTGGTAAGCCCTGTTATCTCAATGGGATCTCCTAGGGATGTACCTGTACCGTGGGCTTCCATATAACTGATTGTCCTGGGATCAATATTTGACTTTCTCAGAGTACTAACGATTAAATCAGCCTGGGCATTGGGGTTGGGTACTGAAAATCCGTTGGTTTTTCCTCCGTGGTTCAGTGAACTAGCCTTGATTAATGCATATATCCTGTCACCATCTTCCAATGCCTTGCTGTAAGTCTTCAGCAATACAGCACCTACACCTTCTCCTGGCACATAGCCTTCACCGCCTTTACCAAAGCTTCTGCACCTGCCCTCGGGGGAAATAAAATTACTCTGACTCAATATAATATATTTGCTAGGATGTACAGTAACATTTACCCCCCCGGCAACAGCCATATCCACTTCGCCTTTTCTTAAACTGTCGCAAGCCAGGTGAATGGAAGTAAGAGACGATGAACACATGGTGTCAATAGCCATACTGGGGCCTGAAAAGTTAAAGAAATAAGATATACGGTTGGCAATAGATGCATAAAATGACGCAACACCCATTGGGTTTCCTTTTAGGGATTCCTCCACTCCGAAAAGCTGGTATTGACCGTACATAGCACCTACAAACACACCGGTTCTGGACTTTTCTAGGTTGGTTTTGCTATAGCCGGCATCTTCTATCACATGCCACACAGTTTCAAGGAACAAACGCTCCTGCGGATCCATATACCTAGCTTCTTTTGGAGATATATTAAAGAAAAGCGGATCGAACTTGTCTACGTCACGTATAAATCCGCCCCATTTACAACGGGTTTTAACGACTCCATTTTCATCAGGCTGGCAGTATTCCTCAATATCCCACCTGTCTGCCGGTATTTCCGTTATGCAGTCTTTCCCATTTTTTAAGTTTTCCCAGAATTCATCCAGGTCATCAGCCATAGGATATCGTCCGCTTATACCAATTATTGCTATGTCTTCGGAGGAGTTTATTGAATTTACTCCAGCATCATCCCTGTATAAAAATCTTTGCCTTTCCTTATACGGCACAGACTCATGCTGGTGTTTTTCTACACTATAAAGGCTTTTTTCTTCTATACTGTTTTTAACATCAGCACCGGATTTTTCTTTTTCACTTAACATTCCATTCAGAGTTGCCTTGTGATTTGTGGAAAAGTAAATGGAAAGTTCATTCACCGTCTGGTATTCAAAAAACAGGGTTTTTGACAGTAGCCCAAAGTACTTTTCCAGTTCCCTGTTCAGGTTCATAATCATTAACGAGTCAATACCATACTCTTGAAGCTGTTTGGCTCCATCAATTTTTTCTACCGGAAGCTTTACTTCCTTTGAAATAACAGATTTTAAAAATGCTTCGGCTTTTATTCTGTATAGCTGTTCCGAACCGCCAGATTGAGATGTATTTACGTCTTGGTCCATCAATCTACTTTCTTGGTATTGTATGGATTTTTCTATTGCAGATTTTCTTCCATACAGTACCATAAGGTTCTCCATGTTGAGCTTCACGGCTTTTTCGACAACTTTTACAACCTCATTACCATCCATGGGCACCAATCCCATATTCCCGATAATGTTTTCCCTGTCTTTGGAAACACCCATATTTCCGTCTTTCAAAAGAGGCCAGTTGATGGAAATACTTCTTCCGGATCTTCCAATAGCATTTCTGTACCTCACAAAGGAATCCATAAAACTGTTTGCAAAGCAGTAATCGCTTTGACCAATGTTCCCGTAAACCGAAGAAACAGATGAGAATGCCATGAAAAAATCAATTTCATATGGTGCTAAAGCCTGATCCAGCCAGAATGTCCCAAGAACTTTAGGTGCCAGAACATCTTTAAAATTAATGTTTGTCTTACCTATAACAAATGAATCCCTTATCAGCCCTGCACAATGAATTACTCCATCGATTTTTCCAAATGCATCAACTGCCTTTTCAACAACAGATTTTGCCTCGTCCTTGTTTGCTATATCTGCTTTCATGTATATGATCTGTGATCCCGCTACCTTCATTCCGTCGATTTTTTCTTTTATCCGGGTATTCTGTTCCGATCTTCCGCAAAGAACCAACCTAGCTGAGTAACACCTTGCCAGATACATTGCAATCACCGAACCGATACCTCCCATGCCCCCTGTAATAACATAAACTCCTTTTTCCTTAAAGGAATGTGCACCGATGGCTGTTTCCCCTGTGCCAATCTCCCGGTTTTCTTTTACAAATCTTTGACCGTTTTTATACCTGATATTATTACCGCTATTATAACGTGCACTTATTTCCATGTGTAATTTTTCAATAAACATGGAACTATTGTCTTTCAGGCTTTTATCTATATACTCTAGCCCCAGACTGGTAAACCGGATATTGGGATTTTCCTTGTTTACAGCCTTACCAAAAGCCAATATTGCTTCACCAATGGGTTCTCCGTCTTTTCCATATTCATAAATGTTGTATATCATTACAGGAACTTTCAACTTGCTTTGTGAAAGAGCTCTGGTCAAGTAAAAAACAGGATATATGCTCATATCAAGCTGCTTTTGTATCTCATTTTCATAATTTGATTGTCCTTTAACAGCCCACAAATAGATAATCCTGTCAACAACAAAATTATTAGTCTTAAGCTCATTTATAAGCTTCGTATAATCTCCGTCATCACCGGAATTTATTTCATAAATCAAGGAACTAATTTTTGAAAAATCTTTGCCGGGTTTGACCAGGACAGTATTAAATCCTCTCCACTGTCTGTCATTTTTCATTTGATCGAATAAATCTTCATCCAGATCAAAAAGCAGAATATTCTCACTTTTTTTATGCTCGCTATAATCAGGATTTAAAGGTGCTTCATTCCAGGCAGGTTTGTAGAACAAAGTTTCATTTTTATCTTCCCCATTTAAAATAACCTGCCTCGAAAGCCTGGTTGAAAAGCCTGTTATAACCGACTTGATTTGCCCTTCTGTATCCATTATGTAAATATTATATTTCCTGCTTTCAACATCGGAATGTTTTTCTTTATCACGGGTGACATATATGCAACACTCTTCATTTACAGAATCATAAATATCCAGACTGTCAATGGAATAAGGCAAATAAAGTCCATCCTGTTCCTTATCCGATATAGATATACCAATTACCGACTGCATGGCTCCGTCAATTATGGATGAATAAAGCAAGTAATCATCACATTGTCCTTCCTGCTTTCCCTGAATGGATAAATAAGCCAGTGCCTCATTCTTACCTCCATACAAGCTGATTATTGTCTTAAAAGTCTCTCCATAATTAAGTCCAGCCTTTTTGAAGTTTGTATAGCATTCATCTTTTGTCTTTCTGTCATGGCATCGCTCTTTCACCTGTTCCAAATCTATCCTTCCGGGTTTTTCAGTTGCCTTATCTTCCTGGCTGAAGACAATTGTTCCCACAGCCAGCAGTCCCTGCGGTTCGACAGAAGAACTTATTTCAAATTCTACACCGCCATTTGAAGGGTAAAGGCTTATTTCAATTTCCTTTTGCTCTTCTTCTATTATTAAAGGCTTTTTCCATATAATATCCCTGATGGCATTCACCTTTTTACCACCCGAAGAGATTTGCCCTGCTGCTCTAGCAATTTCAACATACACAGCACCTGGAAGTATTCTCTTATTACCAACTACGTGGTGGACTACCAGTGGGTCATCCTTTGAAAAAACCTTCTTGAAACATTGCCTTTCAAGGGTAGATATATTTTCATCCAGCAAAGGATGAAGTGAAGGTCTACTCACATTGGTAGTACCTTTCACAATTTCATCGGGTACCCAGTAACGCTCTCTTGCAAAAGGATATGTAGGAAGAGGAACCCTTTTAGGGAAACAATTCAAATAAATTTTCTTCCAATTTACGGAATCACCCTTCGCCCATGATTCAGCAAGTTTTTCCATATATGGTAATGTACAAACAAAGTCTTTCAGGTCAATTTGCTGCTCGTCCCCTTGTAAATTTTTACTTGCAGCATTTCCAACAAATATATCCGGTTCTATTTCATCGTTCAAGAAACGGTTTAATTTTTCTATAACTTCTTTCAGGTCAGTGGCTATAAACGCAAGCCGAATATCCTTTACCTCTCTGCCCACTTGAAGCGTATATGCAATATCACTAAGAACAGGTTTGTGTCCATCTTTTAATTTGATAATTTTACCAATATATTTTTTTAATCTTGCGGCATATTCTTTAAGCCTGTCCATATCTGCAGCAGACAGAACCACAACTGCCGGCACGGCATTTACATCTCTCTTAATATCATTTTTCCCCTCATACTCCTCAAGAACAATGTGAGAGTTCACCCCACCAAACCCAAAGCTGCTAATACCAGCCCTTCTTGGTGCTTCAATTCCATTACGGTCAGGAAGTCTTGTCCATTCCATTTTTTTATCCGCAATAAAGAATGGGCTTCCTTCCAGCTTTATATAAGGGTTCAGCTCTTTTAGATGAAGGCTTTTGGGTATTATTTTATTTTTCATAGCCAAAATTACTTTAATAACTCCTGCAATTCCTGCGGCTGTTTCAAGGTGTCCTATGTTTGTTTTTACTGAGCCTATACCGCAGTGAGGTTTTTCGGGTTTTTCCCTTCCCCATTCCCTGTAAAGTTTAGCAAACGCCTTTTTCAGTCCGTTTATTTCAATCGGATCTCCAAGACTGGTTCCTGTTCCGTGAGCCTCAATATAGCCCACCGTCCCCGGGTCAACTCCAGCCTTTTTCCACGCAGTGACAATCAAGTCAGCCTGAGCGTTGGGATTAGGTGCGGTGAGTGAATTTGCCTTGCCACCATGATTAACTGAAGTCCCTTTTATAACAGCATAAATGTTGTCTCCGTCAGCCAGTGCTTTACTTAATGGTTTTAAAAGTATTGCCCCGGAGCCTTCTCCTCTGACGTACCCGTTTGCACTCTTGTCAAAAGCTTTACACCTGCCGTCTTCACATAGCATCCCTGCTTTACTAAAGGAAATAAACAGTGTTGGAGTAATCATCACATTAACACCGCCTGCAATAGCAATATCACAGTCTCCGTTTAATATACCCTCAACAGCATGATGGATAGCTACAAGAGAACTGGAGCATGCTGTATCTATTGGTTCGCTGGGCCCATGGAAATCAAATAAATATGAATTCCTGTTTGCCAGAATTGAATGGGCTATACCAGTAGCATTATGAGCGTTAAAATCAGGACTTTTTTCTTTAATAAGTTCATTATAATCCAGAGTAGCTACACCTACATAAAGACCTGTTTTGCTCCCAGCCAAGTCCGAAGGCTTATAACCCGCATCTTCTATGGTTTTATATACTGTCTCCAAGAATATTCTTTGCTGAGGATCCATTAATTCTGCTTCCTTGGGAGAAATTCCAAAGTACAAAGGGTCAAATTTGTCAACTTCGTCCATAAACCCGCCCCATTTGACATTAGTCTTATTAGGCATACTTTTAGGGTCTCCGAAGTATTTTTTCCAGTCCCAACGGTCAGCAGGTATCTCTCTTATCAGGTCTCTTCCTTCTTCAAGATTTTCCCAAAACTTTTCAATATCTTCGGATTGAGGGAATACACCGCTCACGCCTATAATTGCGATCTCATCCTTCAAAACCTTTTTATCGTAATTTTTTCTGAGTGCCAAACTCTCTGAGGTAATGATTCTTTTTATTTGTTCCAAATCCACCGTTTTTTGGTCAATTTCTCTTGTATCCGCTTCTGTATTTTGTTGGCATTGGGTATACCGGTCTTCATAGTACTTTTCCAGAACATCACCGAAGTCATTTTTTAAATAATTAACAAATGAAGCGGCAGTTCTATGCTCAAAAAACACTGCAGGGTTTATATCCAAATTGAATTTTTCATTAATCCAACCGGTAAATGTAACTATACTTACCGAATCAAATCCAAATTCACTTATTTCCGAATTCAAATCAATATCATCTTCAATTACATCGACTATTTTGCTTATAAATGCTACAATATCAGCTTTCAGCTTTTGTTCCAAGTTGTTTTCAGTATTTCGAGCCTCTTGTGTCCCCGGACTCTTCACTTCTTTCGGGATTTTTTCAAATTTCTTAAATAACCTCAAAGCTTCCTCAGGAGTAATCTCCCTATTCTTAAGCTTTTTAAAAATATTTTTAACATCAAGTCCATTACCCATTAAAAATCTCCCCCAAACAATTCCGCCATAGAATCAAGATCTACATCCCCATCATATATTCGTCTGAAAAACTCCAATAGTTGTTCATCACTATCTGCTATGTCACTTGTTGTCTTGAAACTACCTTCCGTTTTACCTATCCAATGTCTCTGCCCTGTAAAAGGGTATGTGGGAAGCGGTAGCTTTTCTGCTCTGCTATTCCCATAAAGTCTCATCCAATCAATATTTGCTCCTTGAGCCCAAAGTCTGGCAATCTCCTCTTGATTTCCATTTGCCTCCAGACTTTTTATATATGCAGAATCCAGGATCTCATCTCCCGATTTTCCCTTACTCAAGCTGCCCCGGTATATACCTGCGGTATTTGTATCATTATAAAAGCTTATGAACTTTTCCCTGACTTCTTCAAAGCTTGATGCTGTAAAAGCAAGCCGTTCCTCCATTGCCTCTCTCCCCACCTGGAGGGTATAGGCCATCCTGTAGAGCAAGATATAAAAGTCTTCATGTTCCTCGGTTCTTTCGGAAATTTGTCTTCGGAAAGCGTCCCCATTGGAACCTCCTAAGTTATTTCCGCTGTATTTGAGCCTGCCGGGGTATTTTTCCTTTAAAAGGCCAGCCAGTTCCTTTACACTTAATTGTATGGATACCTGGCTAAAATTCAAATCCAGATTGTAATACTCATTGATTTTTTGCACCAATCCCGAAATAAGAAGTCCGTCAAAGCCCATATCCTCAAAACTGTCTCCGCAATCAATTTCCCCCAACTCTACACCTATTATAGAAGCTGTCAAATCACACAAACCTTTTATTAGTCCATTTTCATCTGTTTCAGTATCAGAAGGGACCATTGATGCTGCATACCTTGCCATTTTAAGAGCATATTCCCTAAGTCCTTCAGGTGTTTTTGAAGAAAGAATAAAAATAAATGACTGTTTACCGGGACTTTCTGTATGGTTTAACATACAATCATCATATTCTTCCAAAATTAGATGGACATTAGTCCCCCCTGCTCCAAACGCACTTATGCCGGCACGTCTCGGGTAAGTAATCAAAGACCCGTTTTCGTAAATACAAGGCTTCTTCCATTCCGATAACTCTTTTTGTATGTAGAAAGGTGTATTCTCAAACTTTATAACCGGGTTGGATTTCTCTGAATGTATTGAAGGAACCAATTGCCTGTTCTTCATTTGAAGAATAACCTTTGTCAACGAAGCTATACCGGCAGCCGATTCCAGATGGCCTATATTGGACTTGACAGAGCCTATGGAACAAAATCCACGCTCTTGTGTAAATTCTCCAAATGCCCTATTCAGTCCTGAAATTTCTATCAGATCCCCCAAAAATGTTCCTGTACTGTGGGCTTCAATATAGCTGACAGACCTGGCCGGAATCTGGGTTTTCCTCAACACGTCAATAACCAGCTCAGATTCAGCTTTGGGATTTGGAACGGAATACCCATTGGTTTTGCCTACATGATTGACCGATATCCCCCGTATCACCGCATATATATGGTCCCCATCCTTCAACGCCTCTGAAAGGGATTTGAGTATAACAGCGCCGACACCTTCCCCGGGGACATATCCTTCACCCCCTTCTCCAAAACTCTTACATTTTCCGTCAGCAGAAAGAAAGTTGGCCTGACATAGCAACTGGTACTTACTGGGGTGAATTGATATGTTTACTCCTCCTGCAACCGCCATATGGCAATCTCCGGTTTGTATTGCCTGACATGCAAGTCTTATCGATTCCAATGAAGAGGAACAAGCAGTATCCACAGCAAGACTTGGTCCTTTAAAATCCATAAAGTAGGAAACCCTGTTGGCAATTGACGACAGAAATGAGCCCGCTGCCACCTTGTTACCTTTAGCTGTTTCTTCAACTCCAATAATTTGATACTGAGTATACATTGCACCTACAAAAACCCCGACCTTATATTTCCCAAGGCCTTTCCGTGTATAGCCTGCATCTTCAACGGCCTTCCACACAATCTCCAGGAAAAGGCGCTCCTGGGGGTCCATTAAGTCAGCTTCCTCTTTTGGTATATTGAAAAACTCAGAATCAAACTGATCTATATTATTAAGGAAGCCTCCCCACTTGCTGTAAACAGCTCCGGCCTTGTTCCTGTCACTGTCGTAATATTCCCTGTAGTCCCATCTTTCAGAAGAAATCTCTCTAATGCAGTCCCTGCCTGACTTTATATTTTCCCAGAATGTGTCTAGGTCAGATGCTTCAGGGTATTTACCGCTTAAGCCGATAATTGCTATTTCACCCGAATTTACAAAAGAATCTGTATTTTCATAAACCAGTTGTTTCTCCTGCTGTTCATGAACCTTATCCGTAATATGGCATATATCATAATCACTTGCGGGCTTATCCAAAACCTCCTGAATTTTTTCGATTTCCCCTTCCATTAAAGCCACCTGGGATTTGCCCATTCCCATGATTATATTAAATGCATTAATACCCTTATGTTTGCTTAATGGTACCAAACCAAGAGCATTCTTCATTGCATCCAGTGTCTGTTCATCTACACTCATTCCCCCGTTTTGCCATAAAGGCCAGTTAATTGAGATGGTGTATCCTTTTTTCAAACCTTTCTTTCTTAATTCATCCCTGTAAGACGCAAAGCTGTCGAGGAAACCGTTGGCGTATGCATAATCGGCCTGTCCGGGACTTCCCATAACTGAGGACATGGAGGAAAACAATAACATGAAGTCTATGTTCTCGTCCCCTACAGCTCTGTCCAAATTTAAAACCCCATTGATTTTCGGTTTTATAACCTCTTCAATGTCTTCTTTATTCTTATTTATGATGAAAGAATCACGAACTACGCCTGCACAGTGTATTATTCCATGAAGCTTACCGAAGGAACCTTTAATTTCTTCAATAAGCCGTTGCACCTCATTACTGTTGGAAATATCAGCTTTCACATACTTTACAACAGCACCTGATTTTTCCAATTCTCTTAATTTCAGCTCTTTTTGTTGTGAAATGTCCGACCGGCCTGCTAGTATAATCCCCGCCTCGTAGTTCATCGACAGGTATTCCGCAAACAGCATACCCAAGCCTCCAAGCCCACCAGTTATCAGGTATGTTCCGCCATTTAGTATTTTTATTTCATTTTGACCCCATAACTGCCGGGATATATACTTAAATGTCCTGACATACCGGTCTTCTCCTTTATAGAATATTTCAGTTTCACTACCATAGCTCGTATCAAGCTCGCGAGTTACCATGTTTACCATTGTTAAGCCATTGGTATCGCTCTCTTCCATTCCAATCAGCTTATATGAAACTTTACGGTTTTCCATACGGAGAGTTCTTGCAAAACCCGCCAGTGCATCACTAAATAATTGTTCCGGTGTGTTATTGCGTGTATAAACGTATACCAGCTTTACTCCGTTAGAGGCCAGTTTTTTTACCGCAGCTTTAGTAAAATTGAACACTGGATAGAATATGCCGTCTAGTTGACCGTCTATGTTCATATCATCCTTGTTTATGTTATTAAATTCATTTTCCAACTGTGAAACTCTATTAAATACTACAAGCAGTGTTCCAAAAGTCTTCTCAGCTATTGACCTCAGGAGTAACTCAAAACTTTCTTCGTTTAAGGGGTCTATCTCATACTCTGTTGTGCTTTTTTCGGTGTATTTACTGCCCACACAGGCCAAAAAAATACTTTTCTCCTTAAATCCACATTTTTTTAAGCCTTCTTTCCAATTTTCATCCATTTTTCGGTCATAAGATATGACTAGTATACATTGGTTGGATTTCCCGTGTTGAGATTCGGGCAGCTTGTTTGTTTTTACCACCGAACTTTCAAAAAAGGCCATTTCCGTATCTAAAGTTGTTTTTTCAGATGTAGGGCAGTTTACTGTATATACATCCCCAAATTCTTCTTTTAGGTATAAGGCCAGATCTTTTATGTTTGTGTATTCAAAAAGCAGTGTTGGATAGAGCTGCTTGCCCAGTTTTGCCTCAATAGATCTCACTACTTTGAGTAAATGTCCCGAATCAAGCCCCAAATCATAAAAACCTTCGTCCACTATTATCTGGTCTTTGCATTTTGAAATAAGCCCGCTCACTATTTCTTTCAAGTCTTCCTCAATTAGTTTTAAAGCCTCTTTATTATCAAGACTATTAACATGTGCCAGTTCAATCTTTTGTTCGAAATTACCCTCGCACCCGTTTTGTTCCTTGCATTCATCCCCTGTATCAGTTATAAACGAGGCAAAATTAATCTTTTCCAGATTTGTAATAAGATCCCTTGAACGTATCCTCTTATAGGCAAGCTTTTTTATTATTACGGCAGGATTTCCCCATTCATCATATATTTCTATGTTTGAGTACATTACATCATTGGAATATGAGGTAATATAACTTTTATTCACATGGACGAAACATTTGTGACCAAGCCGGCCATAAACCTTAAAGGATTCAATGTACATAGGTATTGAAGGCTTCTGTTCAGACAAATCAAGGTTATAATACTCAGCGTTGTTTAAAGTCAATAAAGCAGGAATCAAAGTAGAAGCATCAAGGTAAACAGGGTGCAGATAAAACCTTTCAAGGTAGTTTGCCGCAAGTTGGCCTAGGCCAAGTTCTGCCAGCAAAAAGTCCTTACCCACATAAACACTGCCAAGGCTCTTCATAAACTCATAGTGGTTTATATCAAACCTCCTGGCATGGCTGTAAGACATATCCATATCTTGAATCTCTGAGCAGGATATCTTATGTTCTTCAATATCAAATGCACTACTTTCACAATGGATGCTTTGTACAACAGTACAATTGAAGTTTGTCACCCAAACTGGTTCAACTACCCTCCCTGACTTTATTTTTCTGCTTTTTATTTCAGCTTTCCATTTATCGTCAGACTTATTTAAAGTTATTCTAAGCTCCCTATCGTATTGCTCAGTTGTAACAACTGCCTCCTGGAAAAGTATATCACGGAGCTCAATATCGGAAGGCAAATACCCTTCTTTTTGAAAGGCTTCATAAAGCAAGCTTATAAAGGTCACCCCCGGCATAACACGGACATGGTGCACCCTATGGTCTCTTAATATATAATTGTTGTTTCTTATGATTGTATCAAATTCAAACTCTTTGAATTTTACCATAATGACTCTCCCTTAAAAACACTTTATTACAGCTCAGATTACACTAAAGCCTATTTAATAAACCTTTTTGATGTCCAACATATCTAAAAATTCTTTTTCATCATCTTCGATAACTTTGGATACACTCTCATCCTTCATGTCATCAATCCAGAATCTCTTCCTGTTAAAAAGGGTAGAAGGCAAAGGCCTTCGTTTTATTTCGTATGGTAGTGTAAAATCACTTAAAATAACATGTGCATTTGTACCCCCGAAACCGAAAGAGCTAATTCCTGCACGTCTTAATCCATTAACAGGCTTCCATTCTCTCAAAGATATATTAGGAAAAAATGGAGACTGATTGAATTTGAACCTTGGATTGGGTGCTTCGCAATTCAAAGTAGGAGGTATAAAACCGTTTTTAAGTGAAAGAACTACTTTTATAAAGCTGGCAATACCGGCTGCACTTAAAAGATGGCCTATATTTGTCTTCACACTTCCCACAGAACAAAACTGTTTCTTACAGGTAAACTCTTTGAAAACAGATGTTAAGGCCTTGAGCTCAATAGGATCACCAATCATGGTACCTGTTCCATGTGCTTCTACATACGTTATTGTTTCAGGATCAATGCCTCCATTTTGTATGGCATCCCTAATAACAGAACTCTGGGCTTCCGGGTTTGGAGTAGTTATTCCCATTGTATGTCCATCATTATTTAAAGCCGAGGAGTCAATAACTGCATATATGGCATCTCCATCCTTTAAAGCCCTGTCAAGAGGCTTCAAAAGAACAGCTCCGCAGCCTTCTCCCGGTACAAAGCCATTAGCCTTTTCATCAAAAGTATGGCATTTCCCGTCAGGCGATAATGCTTTAGCTTCACTGAGCATAATATAGGACTTTTCATCCAGAAGTATATCAACACCTCCAGCCAATGCCATTTCACATTCACCTGCCATAAGGCTTCTGCATGCAAGATGCAGACTCACAAGAGACGATGAACAGGCAGTATCTACAACCATGTTTACACCCTTTAAATTGAAATAGTGTGAAACATGGGCTGCAATAAAATTCTGGCCTATACCTATTATGCTGTTTTTCGAAAACTTATCAAACCTTGATGAATACCCACCTGTTCTTGCCCCGACAAAAACACCTATTTTCTTGTTCCATAACTCTTTCTTTTCGTAACCTGCATCATTGAAAGTTTTGACACTTATTTCGAAGAACTGCCTGATAAGCGGGTCTATAAAGGGCGCATCCTCCTGACTAATTTTAAAATACTCCGCATCAAAGTATTCAATTCCATCAATGAAGCCACCCCACTTACTAATGGTTTTTCCTTCCTGATAAAAGGGTGAATAATAAAGATTGCTGTCCCATCTAGACTCAGGAACCTCGCGGATACTGCTTTTCCCATCCTTAAGGTTATTCCAAAACTGTTCTTTGTTCTCCGCTCCGGGAAAATGACAGGCAACACCTATAACAGCTATTTTCCCTGCAACATTGCCCCCCCCATACTGTGGGGATGAATCTGATACATAAGCTTTATAGCTTTCAGAAACTGTCTCTATATTAAGAGGTTCTTGCACAGAGGACACCCCGGTTGATTCCAATGTACTACCCTCAACTGTTCCAATCTTCCTGTTAATCTCATCTGTATAATTTTTAAAAATATATTCACTTAGGAGATTGATGGTAGGGTATTCAATAAATATGGACGGATCCAGCTTTATAGTCAGTTTATTCTCAATTTTCTTGACAAGTTCAGCCAGCATTATTGAATCAACACCATAATCGCCAAAAGGTACATCTTCCTCCAGCCTGTCTTCTGCAAACTTAAGTTCTTCTGCAAAAAGCTTCTTAACCCATTGATTAAGCAGTCCCGATTCAACAAGTGCAGTCCTGTGTTCCTCCGCAGCAGCCTGCCCGGCAGTTTTCACCAGTGTTGATGCTTTTTTCTCTTTAATCAAAAGATTTTCTGTTCTGAAGTAATCATGGTCCACCATACATGTGAAAACATTAGGCCCTGTATTACGCCCCATAATATTTTCAAGCATTGAAAGTCCTTCATTGTCAGTATGTGATACCAGGCCTAATTGATAATATGCAGGACTTTTTACCTCTCCCATACCTGTTTCCTTCCAACTTGACCAGTTGACAGACTTTATAAAAGTACTTCCCTTTCCATGACAATAAGCGGCAAAGTAGTCCATAAACATATTGGCCGTGGAATAATCGGTGATACCGGTACTTAAAACAGGTAAAACAGCAGACACAGAAGAATAAAGAATAAAAAATTCCGGCAAATCCTTATCAATTATTCTGAAAAGCTTTTGCAGTCCTTCCATTTTAGGTTCAAAAACCTTTTTGATATCATCAATCCTTTTATTCACAAAGGCCGGATTTTCGTCAATACTCAATCCCGCACAGTGAATAATACCTCCTATACTACCCATTCCGGATCGTATGTCACTGAAAAAGTTTTCCATACTTTTCTCATCGGATAGGCTTCCCGAATAAACCTCGAGTTTTATTCCCATGGCCTCAATATCCATTATATTTTTTATCCGGTTATACAAAAGATTTCCAGGGCCCTGATCCATAATCTCATTCCATTTGCTGCGGTCAGGCAACGGACAGGCACCCATTATTACCAGTTTTCTGGCTCCTTTTGAAACGAGGTGCCTTGCCGCAAGAGCTCCAAGTCCTCGGGTTCCTCCTGTTACTACATATACCTTTTCCGGCTTTGGCTCAATCCCCCCGAAATATCCAGGCACAAATTCGCTTTCCCTTGTTATATCTTCAATAACCGGGACATACCTTTTATTCTCTCTATAGCAAATTTCCGATTCGACGCCATCATACACCGTTTCAAATTGAATTATTTTTTGCCATCTCTCACGGTTATCCATATTCAAATCAACATCGATAGTTTTTGCCTTTAACCAGGAATATTCTGTACCCAACACCTTCGGAAATCCGGCAAAATCAGCTCCTGCAAGTGTTGTTGTTCCTGTTTTAAAATTATTTAACCCTCTAGTAAAGTGAAGGAGTGTAAAGGGCTCTCTCATCTTTTGCTTCAAAATTTCCTGTACCAGGGCTATTTTTCCATAGCATGGATTTATATATTCTACAGGCTGTTCATAAACATCTGACAAGTCCAATATTCCAGTAAATTGGTCTATATTCCCTATAAACTCAAATACCTGCCGGCCTTGCTGAGGGTCAGTAAAACTCATACTGTAGGAATTGTTTGAAAGCTTTTCTAAAACCAGTTTATTTTCAACCCATATATGCTCAGCTCCGTCAAAACCGCCGTTTATAGCTCTTGCCAGGATGCTTGAATACTGGTTAACCAGTATGATGAATCTACTTTGTGGGATTGAATTAACCATAACTTCCTGACAGTCTTCCCTGTAAATTTTTTTCAGCACTGAAAGCCTTGTTTCTGACCCTCTGGCCTGATCAACTGCTTTCACTGAAGATACAGCGGTACGGCCTTTAACCCAAAAAGCCTCTTTTTCAAAAGGATAGCCCGGGAGAGGCACATTTATATAACTTCCTTCGCTGTACATCCTTCTCCAGTCCAAATCATAGCCATTACGGTAAAGCTCGGCAAGCTTTTCCACTTTTTCATTGTATCCTTCCTCGTTTAAGTTTCCATTAGCCAATTCATCAATTATATTTTCACCCTGTTGCTTTAAAACCGGATCTTTTTTGGTCTTGTTTGCTATTCTTACCATCTGAACAAACTCTTTTTCGTCATACTGCGCCATGTAAGCTGAAAGCTTTTCGGCAAGCTCATATGTATTTTGTGCAGTCAGTGCTATCCGGTATTGATAATGACTCCTTCTTGCAACTAACGTATAGCAGATGTCACAAAATCTTTTACCGACACCTTCAGTCTTAAGCCATTGTTCCAACTTGACAATCTTCTCTATTAAGGCCTTGGGACTTTTTGCCGAAACAACTGCAAGCTGCTCACGGGGCAAATCATTTTCCCTCACAATGCTTTCAAACTCAACAGCCTCTCTTATAACAACATGAACATTGGTGCCGCTTACTCCAAAGGAACTTATGGCTGCATATCGGGGGCTGTTATTTTCCGTCGTCCATTCCTTAAGTTCTGAATTGACGTAGAAAGGACTATCTTTAAATTGTATATGTTCATTCTCCTTTCTAAAATTTACAGCCGGAACCAATTGCTTGTTTTTAATACATAACAGTGCCTTAATCATTCCTGCAATTCCCGCTGCAGCCAAAGAGTGGCCGATATTGGATTTTATAGAACCAATAGCACAAAACTGCTTTTTATTGGTATAGTATCTGAAAGCATCGGTAATAGCATCAAATTCCAGTGGGTCTCCAAGCTTTGTACCACTTCCATGAGCTTCTATATATCCTATTTTTTCGGGATTTATTTTGTATTTGTTGTATACCTCACATTCTAGGGCTGTCTGGGAAGGTCCGTTTGGAGCAGTAATACCATTGGTCTTACCGTCATAATTAGTGCCTGTTCCACAGATCACACCATATATGTTATCCCCATCCCTTAGTGCAGCATTTAGGCTTTTCAATACTACTGCACCAGCACCTTCGCCAGGTACAAATCCGTCTGCATCATTGTCAAATGATCGGCATCTGCCTGTTGGAGATAGCATTCCGGCACCACTTGTACAAATATAAAAGGCAGGGGTACTCAGAATTGTTACACCGCCTGCTACCGCTATTTCACTTGAGCCTGACCATATACTCTCGCAAGCAAGGTGAACAGCTAAAAGTGATGATGAGCATGCAGTATCTACCGCCAGACATGCACCTTTCAGATTCAAAAAATACGAAAGCCTTGCAGAAAGAACAGATGGTATGTTTCCCAGAAAAGAGTATGCATCGGACAAAACTTCCGCCTTCTCAATTTCCTTACTGTAGTCCCCAGAACCACATCCCACAAACACCCCACATTTCATTCCATCAAGTGATTTATCTGTATAGCCTGAATTCTCCAAAGCCTTCCATGCTTCAACCAGGAAAATCCTGTGTTGAGGGTCCATCAACTGGGCTTCTTTAGCCGATATATTAAAAAACAATGCGTCAAATGACTCTATATCCTCCAGCAATCCCCCCCATTTACTGTAGCTTTTTCCTGTCTTTTTAGGATCAGGATCATAGAACTCTGAAAGATCCCATCGAGTTATTTCCTTAACCAAATCTCTTCCATTTTTAAGATTATCCCATAATTGATCAATGTCATCTGCTTCGGGGAAACAACCCGACACACCAATGATTGCTATATCAGAGGAAATATCGTCATGATTTATGCTGCTGATGCAATCAGAATCTTTGTACTCAAAATCGTCATTTCCTTGAATAAGGTCATCCTGGGAATTTTCAACAAAGTTTTCACTGAAAATTTCAAGTACATCTCTTCTTCCTTCACTTGAAGGATATTCAATCATGTCTGAAAATTTATCAAATATGTAATTTCTCAGGCTTTCGATATCTGAGTAGTTAAATAAATCTGTTGCTCGTAAATTTACAGAAAGCTTTTTATTAATCTGATTGATTATGTCAACAGACGAAATGGAATCCACTCCATAGTCGGTAAACGGCAGTTTCTGAGATACACTGCTTTCTTCAAGGTGCAAAATGTCACAGATACATTCAACTATACAACTTTCCAGATATGATTTTTTGTCTTCCTCATTCAACTCTGTGCCACACCTTTCAGACAAGGCACTAATACCGATGAACTCATCTGTTTTTACAGGCTGCTCCTCAATTAATGGTTTATTACATACACCTTCAGCCTGCATTATTTTTTCATAATTTGATCCGTTCCTTGCGACTATTACATTCTGAGCTATATCCGTCATATCATTTCCACCGTCCTGGGATATCAAAACCGTATCAAACCCTGAATTCTTGAGAATGTCATTCCACATCCCAGGCTCCATTAACGGTGAACCTTTTATTCTTTTATCCTCATCCTCAAAAAGCCACCAGCCCTCTAAAAGTCCGAAAGTAAGGGTTGCAAATATATTGTCTCCCGTTGCTTCATTGACTATTAACCATCCCCTTGGTTTCAAAAGTCTGGATACATTTCCAAGGGTTTTTTTCATTGATTTTGTTGCATGAAGAACATTTGTAGCTAGTACCAGGTCGAAATCTCCCGGAACAAAACCCTGAGCTTCAATATCCCCTTCAATATTCAGAACCTTGAAAACGATATTGAGATTTCCAAGTCCAAAGATTCTTCTTCCATAGTTAATAAATGCCGGGGATATATCTGTATAGTAATACTCAACTATATCCTCCATACCGCCCAAACCCTCAAATACAGCAGTACTTGTGCCCCCTGTTCCCGCACCTACTTCCAGTATTTTTATCTTCCTGCCTGTTCCGATATGAAATACACATTCCCTGATGTAGGAAATAACCGCCGATAATACGATATCATTGTAATAATCAATTATTTCGTTACCTTTATAGATACCCTCTACAAGCTCCATTCCTGAGTTGGGAAAAATAACATCAGTAGGGTTTGCCCTTCCGGTTAAAAGCTCAGGATAATTTTTAATACAAGTCCAAACCAGGTCGACATACTGCTTTATAAAAGGATAGAATTTAATTATTTCTTCCTTATTTCGTGCTAAAGCCTCGTCGTCAATCTTTGTTTCCTTAGTACAAGAAATATTTCCATCAACAAGTTTAATAAACCCCGCTATTTTTAAAACATCCGTCAGTCGGTTGAAAAGCCTGCTATATGCGGGTATAATGTTCATTTTTTCTCTAAGCCGGTTAACTTTATATTCTTCCCCGAGTTTTATAAATACGCCCATCCTTTGGAAGGCTTGCATCAGCAATAGGGAGTACAAGTCCTTCAATTTTTCAAAAGCCTCCTGATAATTTCTTTTTTTATGTTCCTGCGAAAACGGTCCAGGAATTTGTAAGAGTGCTTCTTTTAAGGCATTCTCCATACTATGTGCATCAATGTTTTGTAATGGTGTAAAAGTTTTCATTCTTATATCTTCGATTTTTATACACAGGGACCCGTCTGTATTAAAAAATGCAGCACTAAACCCACTGGTTGATGAATTTCTTATATATACATACCCGTTTTTACCCGGTTGTTTGAGGTGAGCTATCCCTTTCATATTTTGGGCAAAGATTATGTCCTTATTTCCCAAAGCATTATCCCTCATATATAAGCAAATTGTCTGAAATAAAGCTTCAAACAATGATGGACAAATGAGATAGTCGTTAGAATCTCTGTCATACCCAGATGGAACTGATATTTGAGCTAATGCTTCATGTTCATTGCTCCAGTACCCTTTTATGGATGAGTAATAGGCTCCATATTTCTGACCGGTTTCATTTATACTTTTATAAACTCCTGCTTCATCAACATAATTTCCGCACCGATTTATAATATCTTTTATTTTTACCTTTTTACTTTCGTCATTTTGAGACCGATTAAGATTTAGTATAATTTCTCCGCCTGAAATTACATTACTTTCATCGAATTTATAAAAGTTAAATAATACATTTTCTTCACTGAATTTTATCCTTATCTCAAGTTTAATATTTCCATCGTCTAGAGTTATCGGTTCCTCAAAACGCACCTCTCTAATGGTGAAAAAACTTTCCCCGGTTACCTTTAGAACAGCTTCAAAAGCCATTTCAACAAGTACAGAAGAAGGAAGGTATTTTTTGTCCAATAATTTACACCCCTTAACATAACAATGGCTGCTTTTTACGTCCTTTATAAATACAATTCCCTCGTTCACACTTTTTCTATAATCAACAGTATCCAAAAGTTTATGGACTTCACCTTTAATGGTGGTAATGTCCAAATTCGGGCTGATCCAGCACCTGTTTCTTGCAAAGGGGTAGGTAGGCATGGGTATTCTAATATGATTTTGGGACTGGTAAAGCCTTTGCAGCTCAATATCATATCCTGCCATATACAGATCCGAAAGCTCTTTAAGTTTCAAGTCAATATCCTTTTGGGTATAATTTTCATATCTGCTCAGGAAATCAAGCAGTCCGTTGTTATTGATATCCTCATCAACAGCACCGGGACTGTTTTTTATGTAGATGCCGTTATCAGCAGCATTTGAAAGCTCTCTTTTCAGTGAAGCCAAATCCTTGACCCAAAACGAATACCTTACAGGAAAGTGAGATCTTCCCACCGAAAGAGTGTATGAGATATTACCGAGAGAATAGCTACTGCCATAAGAATTCAACCACTCAAGCAGTTCCCTGATTTTTATATTTAAGGCTTCCAGGGTTTTGGCTGATATGGGTATAAACCAATAGGGCATTTCCACAGCATGACATTTATTTGCATGATCCGGAGCTTCCTCTACTACCATATGGCAATTAGTTCCGCTGAAACCAAAGGAACTTATAGCAGCCTTTCTTTTATTGGCACCGTTTTGATGCCATTCAACCATGTCTGTATTGACAAAAAACGGGCTGTCTTCAAAGTTTATTTGGGAATTAGGTTTTATATAATTAAGAGATGCAGGTATCTCCCTTTTTTCCAGCATCAATAAGGTTTTTATAAAGCTCGCTGCACCCGCCGCAATTGATGCATGTCCAATGTTTGTTTTAACTGACCCTACTGCACAAAACTGTTTCTTTTGAGTGTAATTTCTGAAAGCATTAGTTAATGCCTTAATTTCAATGGGATCACCCAATTTGGTACCTGTCCCGTGTGTTTCTATATACCCGATTTCTGCTGGATTTATTCCTGCACCTCTGTAAACATCCAGTAAAAGGCTCGTTTGTGATTTCGCACTAGGTGCTGTTATGCCGTTGGTTTTTCCGTCCTGATTGATCCCTGAAGCCTTAATCACTCCATATATATGATTCCCATCTTCCAACGCCTTTAAAAGGGGTTTAAGGACAACAACACCTGCTCCTTCTGAAAAGACTGTCCCGTTGGCATCCTCATCAAAAGCTCTACATTTGCCATCGGGGGATAACATTCCCATTTTACTTGCCCTTATATGAAGCTCTGGGGTGAGCATAAGGACAACTCCACCTGCTATAGCCATTTCACTTTCATTATTCCTGATACTCATGCATGCTTGGTGAATGGCAACTAGAGATGATGAACAAGCCGTCTCCAGAGCAATGCTAGGGCCTGTGAGATTCAAGAAGTATGATAATCTTGCAGCTAATATGGAAGGTGCAACTCCCGTTAAAGCATCCGCCGAATTCTGGTACCCCATTGCAGCCAGATATTTAGCATAGTCGCCCTGTGAAGCTCCCACAAATATTCCACACTTTGTACCCCACAACGCCTTATCGGAATATCCTGCATCCTCAATTGCTTTCCATGCTTCCTCCATAAAAATTCTCTGCTGCGGATCCATTAGCTCTGCTTCTTTAGGAGAAATGTTAAAGAACAGTGGGTCAAACTTGTCAATATCGTTGATATACCCGCCCATTTTGCAATAAGTTTTGTCTTTTACAGCAGGATCGGAATCAAAAAAACTGTCTATTTCCCAACGCTCTTGAGGAACAGGTGTAATGCTGCCAACTGAATTTTTTAGATTCTCCCAAAACTTTTCCTTGTTATCGGCTCCCGGATAACGCATGGAAATACCGATAACGGCTATGTCAAGTAAATTCTTACCTTCTTGGGATGTGCATCGGATTTTGACTCCGGTTCCGGCTTCTGCTTCTTCCTTCCTTTTAAGCTCTTTTATGAGAAGCAGGCCATCTTCAGGCGATATTTCCCCTTTTTTTATTAACTCCAGTATGGCTTTCCTGCTTGTCTGATTCATAACAAGTCCTCCAACAATTCATCAACTTTGTCAATCTCAAGCTGATCCGTTTTCAAGCTTTTCAATACCCCCAGCATCATCTTTTCTTCGGCTGTAAACCTTTCATTTTCAGGTTTAAATGTTTCTCCTGTTTGACCGGTTCCTAATGCCCCGTTATCCCCATGGTTCTTTTTGAGTCTTTCTGTTATATAACGGGAAAGGTTTTTTATATTGGCATGATCATAGAGTTCTACAGCATCAAGATTCAGCTTGAACTCCCTGTTTACATCTCTTATTATTTCTACACCGTTAATCGAATCTATTCCCATATCCTTAAAAGATGCGTCAATATCTATATCTATTACCGGTACATGGATAATGATGCTTACAATCCCTAATATTATTTTACAGACTTTTCCATAATTAATCCCCTGATCTACATCAATTGCTTCTATTTCAGCATTTACCGATTTATGGCCTTTTAGATTTACTGGCTCTGCTTTTACTTCTTTGTATTTAATGTCTTTAGGTTTTAATAAAACCTTGGTAATGTTTATGTTTTCCTTGACCATATCCATATTCTTTGCTTCTTTTACATCAATAACAGGACTTTTTATGCTGCTATTAATTCTTTCTACCACACTGGCACTTAATCTTTCGATGTTTGAATAGTCATAAAGTTCAACTGCATCAAGATTGAGTCCGAATGTCTTATTTATATCCCGTATTATTTCAACTCCATTTATGGAATCAACACCCATATCTTTAAAAGCTGCATCTGTGTCAATCTCATTGGCAGGCACATGCAAAACCTTGCTGACCAGATCAGTAATCTTAGCTTTAACATCCTTAAGGCAGTGTGAAATCATGGTACTATCTTTTTTCACTATGGCGGCAGTTGGCTTATCATTTACCTCTTCGTTATCTGCCTTGTCCACTTCCGGTTTCCCAGTTTCACTGAACTTCATCATTTTAAGTGTTATTTTTTTTGTATCTGTAACATCTGCCTTACCTGCATGATTTTGATTTTCAATGAAAGCGGTTTTATCCCGGTCCTTTTTATTAAAGTAATAGTTGATTCTTTCTTTAACTTCAGGATTGAAGAAGGTTTTATCATGCATTACTTTCTCACTTTCAATGAAGTACGGAAGCTCTTTAAGTATCCTTCCAGAGAGCTCTTTCTTTAAAACCTTCAATGCATATACCGGCTTTTCACAAAGTGTTCCTGCTATTTCCAATGCCTCATTCAAGACTTCATCCTGGTTTCTTATTATGAAGGAGGTCCCCCTGCTTTTTAGCTCATCACCCCTTATTATTTTGGAGGTAAACATCAACTCTGACGCAAGGTTGGCTCCTAGCTTTTCCTTGAGAATAAATGTTGCACCCAATCCTGGAGTAAAGCCGTACTTCATGAAATTAGCACTGTAGAGTCCCTGTTCAGCCATTACAATAATGTCTGCAAACATGCCGAAAACAAAACCGCCTCCGAAAGCATGGCCCGACATAGCTGCAATAACCGGCAATTCACATTCAAGAAGGCCTCTATACAGAAAGGGCATGTCAGTAAAGTCAATGCATTTGTCTGCTATTCCTATGAGCTCCTCTTGCGTTCCACCCATGCAAAAGACATTATCATATCCATGAACAATTACAACTTTTATATTTTCATTTTTCTTTATTTGATCAAATGCGAAAATAAGTCCAGCTATGATTTCTTTGGAAAACATGTTGCTGTTTTTACGGTCTTCCATAGTAACAAGTGCAATACCTTTATCCATTACAGTGAGTCTGACTTCATTTCCGTTATATTCTTTTACTTCGTTACATAAGAAATGTCTGCAGTCCTCTATTACTTGGTTGGCTTTTTGACTCTTTTGATTGGATACTATATCTGAAATATTGTTATCTTCTGATGTTTTCATAAAACTGTCAAACCAATAGCTTTTTCTCTCAAATGGATATGTGGGAAGTGGGATACGGACTGGATTTTTTCCTTTGTAGAAACGCGTCCAGTCAATTTCAATTCCCGACACCCAGAGTTGAGCAAGAGTTGTATATTTCTTATTGGTCATTATTTTATCTAAATATTCCCTTCCTTCTTCTTCTCCTATCAACAGTTCAGGAATGTGGCTGCCTTTCCTCACACTACCTCTGAATATTCCATCCTGTGAGGACTTCCCTGTCAGATATCCATCTAATTTTCTTAAAAGCTCATTTAAGTTGCTTGCCAAAAAAGCAAGCCTTTCTGCCATTGCTTCTCTGCCAACCTGTAGTGTGTATGAAATTCTATCCAAAAACAATCCTTCGGTATCAGCCTCAAGACTGTACGTACTGAGGTTATCGGTAGCTTTTTTACCTACGCCGGCCAAAAGTCCGGCAATATCATCTATTGTTTTACATTTATTCAAATAAGCTCTGTCCACTTCAAAATTATAATTGTCTTCAACTTCTGCAACTATTCTTGATAAGAGTACAAGGTCTATACCATATTCCATTAAATCCTCTGAGCCTTCTATACAGTCTTTTCCTACATCTATTGCCTTAGCAACCATTTCAGCCAGTTCACTTTTCAGCTTGTCAAAAAACGGATCATTTCCTGACTCAACCAAACGTTTGCCATGAGCAAGAGATAAAACATATTGATGTAACAGACCCGCATACTCTTTAAGCCGGTCTTCATTCCTTGCCGAAAGTAAAATGATACGTGGTTCCATGGTAGTGATTTTTTTGCAGGGACAATTTTCAATATATTCTTCAAGGACAATATGGGCATTGGTTCCTCCAAAGCCAAAAGAGCTTACACCTGCACGTCTGGGAATAATCCCGCCCTTTTCATCTTTAAGCCTTTCCCAGTTCTGTGTCTTATCAACCACATAGAACGGACTGTCTTTCAGCTCTATATATGGGTTTAATTCCCTAAAGTGAAGAGTAGCCGGAAGCTTTCCATTTTTCATGGCCAGGATAACCTTGATTACACCTGCAATTCCGGAAGCAGGCTCCAGATGGCCGATATTTGTCTTAACAGATCCCAAGCCGCAATAGTTGTAACGTTTTACTGTTTTACTACTTTTTTGTACCAATAAATTGAATGCTTTTTTTAATGCGTCAACCTCTACAGGATCTCCAAGCTTGGTTCCTGTTCCATGAGCTTCAATATAAGTTATTGAATCGCATCCTACAGCTGCCTCTTCATACGCTTTTAAAATAAGTTGGGCTTGTGCTTCGGAATTGGGAGCTGTCAGAGAATTGGCTCTTCCACCGTGATTAACCGCCACTGCTTTTATAACAGCATAGATGTTGTCGCCATCATGAACCGCCTTTTTAAGAGGCTTTAAAAATACGACTCCTACACCTTCTCCTTTTACATATCCGTTGGCTTCCTTATCGAAGGTCTTGCATTTACCGTCACTGGACAGTATTCCGAGCTTTCCTGCTCCTAGGAATGTATATGGGGAAAATGTAAGGCTTACTCCTCCAGCAATGGCCATTTCACACTCTCCCGACAGAATAGATCTTACTGCCCTGTTTAATGCCACAAGGCTGCTTGAACACGCAGTATCTATCGATTCACTAGGTCCACGCAGATTTAGTGTGAATGAAACCCTGTTGCTGATCATTCCATGGGCATTGCCTGTTCCAAGGTGTGACTGGGTAGAGCAAGACTTCAATGCCATTTCCTGATAATCCAGGAATTGAACTCCTGAGAATACACCTATTTCCCTTCCGCTTAAATCAGACGCTTTATATCCGGCATCCTCTACAGCTTTCCATGACATTTCAAGAAAAATTCTCTGTTGTGGATCCATAAGCTCAGCTTCTCTGGGAGTTATATTAAAAAACTGAGCATCAAACTTGTCTGCATCCTTTAAAAATCCACCCCACTTTGAGTTAACCCGGTTGAGTTCATCTATATTTTCACTATAAAATTCTCTCCAATCCCAGCGCTCTTTCGGAACCTCGGTAATCAAATCTATTCCGTTCTCAAGATTTTCCCAGAACCTTTCCAAATCACTGGAACCGGGAAATACACCGCTTATCCCTATTATTGCAACTTCTTCTTTTCCAGTACCCTTTGTATCATATGTAACGGAGGTGTATTCCTTTTTGACTCCGGGCTCCTCCGAGAAACTCTTTATACGACTTTTACCATCACTCTTAAAGACACTTGCAATAGCTTTGTTATTGTAATAGTCCGTCATTACATCCTTGTACTCCGAGGCAAGGTGTTCACTTAATGCCCTGACATTACTGAATGCAAAAAATATTGAAGGACTAGTATTTATATAAAATGTTTTATTAATTTTTACACTTAAATCTTTTAATAAAATTGAGTCAAAACCAAAGCTGCCAAGATTTTCACAAACATCAAACTTGTCTTCCTTGAGCTTAATAATTGATGAAGCCATTGACTTAACATCTGCTTCAATTTTATGAGCAAGCATCTTTAAATCGATTTTTTCTCCTTCATAACGCTTTAATATGTCCTTGGTCTCGGGATTATCTTTCACTTTAGGATTTAAAAAGCCATATACCCTGGATTGATGACCTTTTATAATAATTATATTGCTGTTTCCGGAAAAAGCAATTTTTTCGAAAGCATCTATTCCTTCTTCAACCTCAAGATATTCCATGCCTGATGATTTGAGGAAGAGATTTTCCCCATCCCTGTCAATATGCATACCTCCATCTTTCCACAGGGGCCAGTTAAGCGAAACCGTAAACCCGCCACGTTTACCTTGAAGCCTCCGATTATTACGCCATGAGGCATACATATCCTGAAAACAGTTTCCCATGGAATAGTCACATTGTCCAAAATCTCCTAGTATGGAGGATATGGATGAGAACATAACAAAAAAGTCCAGATTCTGATTACGGGTAACATGGTCAAGAACTACAGTTCCATGTACTTTCGCCTTCAGCCCTTCAACAAACTCATCCATTTCTTTGTCTAATATTTTTTTATCAGTTAAAATTCCTGCTGCATGAATACATCCGTTCAGAAAGCCGAACTTGTTCAGAACAATACTCATACATTCTTCCATATCTGTTAATCTTGAAACGTCGGCTTTTACATATAAAACTTCAGCTCCAAAAGATTGCAAATCATTCATAATTTTTTTCTTACAGTCATCCAGCTCGGATCTGCCTGTTACAACAATACGAGCCTTATACTTTTTGGCAAGATATTCCGCAAATATCCTGCCCAATCCTCCCATCCCCCCGGTTATGAGATATACTCCACCTTCCTTGATAGGTAGGGAGTCCTGAACTTCCGTTTTATAAGGGATTATTGACGGTATATATCTTATTCCGCTTTCGTACCGAATTTCCTGTTCTTGAAGGCTTGTACCGTAATTATATTCCTCTACAAGCTTATTTAGTCTTTCTTCCAGGCTTTCACCAGAAGTTTTTAATTCTACGGTTTTAAAAAGCATCCCGGGAAAAAACATTTGAAGGGATCTACTCAGAGGTGCTGCAGCACCTGCAAGAAAATCATGAACTCCATTCTCCCGGCTATATGCATATATAAATTGTTTTGGAATCTTCAAGCTCCTTAAAGCTCTTAAAATATTAAAAACGCTATAAAAACCTTCACCCTTAAAGCTCTCGTCCAAATACCGTACAAGCCTGTCTGTTTCAATATCTGTTTCAATATCTGTTTCAGTTGAGCTTGCAGGCCAAAAGTATATTATTCCATCAGGAAGCAAGCCCTTATTGCCCAAATCGTTAAATAATTTCTGACAATGGCTATAGGATAACGGATTGATTATATAAGAGCTTTCATTCTGTGCTTTGTATTCCGTCCCCTCTTTAACCAACACAACTTTGCTGTTTTGTTTTTTGCGGAAATACTCCAAAGTTGCTGTATCCGATTTTTCATCGACAAACACCAGTAGGTTTTTATTATTCCATTTGGAATTCTGTGTATCAAGCTTGCTGCAAACCCAACTTTTTTCAAAATACATAACTGAGGATACTTTCCTGTTATAATCCGATTCTTGTATTGAAGGAGCTTTGTGCATCAGTTCCTTAATCAGCTCAAATCCTTCTTCCGAGGATATGTGCCCGCTGCTTATCATTTCAAGTATTTCTCTTTTTCCTTTGCTTTTAGACATCAGCTATTCCCTCCATTAACCTCTCAACCTCATCCAGGCCCATCTCACCATTCTCAAGTTTTCTAAGGAGTTCCATAATTCTGTCCTCCTCCAAAATCTTATGGTCATTATCTGAAAAATCTTCGTCACTACCTGCAAAGTAACGTTCTCTGTCAAAAGGATAGGTAGGTAAAGACACTATACACGGCTTTTCCTTAGTATAAAAACCCTCCCAGGCAATTTCAGCACCTTCAACCCACATTCTGGCAACAAGTTCCATATCCTTTCTTGTTATCAGGTCGGATATATTCCTACCCTCCAGGCTGTCCGATAAGCAGCCTCTCCCCTGGCCTTTAAAAACGCCTGATGGAAGCTGATTGTCCGACAAGTATGCTTGGAAACTATCCAGCAAACCACCTATACTTTCGACTACAAAGGCAATTCTGCTGTTCATAGGCTCCCTTCCTACTTGAAGTGTATAAGCAATATCCGTTAATTTGATAACCTCTTTACCGGTATCTTGTCCATTAAATCTTTTTCTGATAAAATCAAGCATGTTTTCCACATAGAACTTTAACCTGTTCTCGTTCCTGGCAGACAGGACAATAATTGCAGGCTTGTCTTCAGTTATCCGGACTGGTTCAGAGGAATTTTCATATTCCTCAATAATCAAATGGACATTGGAACCTCCTGCTCCAAATCCACTGATTGCAGCCGTTCTTGGATATTGCTTTTCAACTCCATCTATTTTGCATACCGGTTTCTCCCATGAAGATAAAGTTTTTTGGACATAAAAAGGTGTATCTTCAATACCGATACTTGTATTAATGTTTTGGGCATGGAGCGACGGTACCAATTGACGGTGCTTCATCTGTAGGATAATCTTTACTATTCCTACAATTCCTGCTGCCGATTCAAGATGTCCGATATTGGATTTTACTGAGCCGATGGAGCAATATTGTCTGTCCTGAGTAAAATTACGGTAAGCTTTTGTCAGGCCTCTGATTTCAATTGGGTCTCCCAACCTAGTACCTGTTCCGTGGGCTTCTACATAGCTTATGCATCTTGCGTCAACTCCCGCCCTTTGTATGGCATCCAATATCAACGATGCCTGTTCATTTGGGTTCGGAACGGTATAGCCGCTTGTTGTACCTCCATGATTTGTGGCACTCCCTTTAATTACACAGTAAATACGGTCTCCATCCTTTTTTGCTTTTTCCAAGGGTTTTAACAAAATTGCTCCGACACCTTCCCCCGGTACAAACCCGTCACTGTCTTCACCAAAGGCATGACACTTTCCTGTTGGGGAAAGCATCTTGAGTTTACACATATATGCATACTTTGAGTGATGAAGGTACAAGTTTACACCTCCTGCTATTGCCATTTCACATTCACCATTAATAAGACTGTTGTACGCAAGATGAACTGCCTGAAGTCCCGATGAGCAGGCTGTATCTACTGCCAAGCTGGGGCCGTTTAAATTTAGGCAGTACGAAACCCTGTTTGCTATTGACCAAGGAAACGAATTTGCAAAAACCATATTTCCTTTGTTCCATTCATCTGGAGTATTTAGTTGATAGGTATTTGAAGTAACCCCGGCAAACACCCCCACATTGGCACTGTTCCCCTTTCCACATTCCCTTTTAAGCCTTTCCCTTGTATATCCCGCATCTTCAAAAGCAGCCCAGGCAGTTTCAAGAAAAATCCTTTCCTGGGGGTCGGTCATTTCAGCTTCCTTTGGAGAAATTCCAAAGAAAAGCGGCTCAAACATACAGGCATTATCAATAAATCCTCCCCACTTGCAATAAATCTCCCCGTCCTGCAGTTCTTCCATATTGGGATTGTAAAATTTCCTGTAGTCCCATCTGTCTGCCGGAATCTCTACAATTGAATCCTTTCCGGCCTTTAAGTTATCCCAGAATCCTTCAATATCAGCAGCACCTGGGAATCTTCCTGCCATACCGATTACTGCTATATCATTACCCGTACACCGGGTATTATCTATCTCAGTTTCACTTACTGTTAAGGTTGAATATGCCTGTGGCGGCTGAGTGTTTTTTCTTCTTTCCTTTTCATGTTTTAAACCGGAAAAATACTTCTGAAGCAAAAGCTTATGGTTTTGAACAAAGTATTCGGTCAGTTCGTTAATACTGTTGTACTCATACAGCAGGGTCTTGGGCAAAGATCCCAGTAGCTTTTCCATTTTTGAATTAAAATGGTTTATAATAAGAGAATCAATTCCGTATTCATAAAAACCTGCTTGACAGTCCATTTTATCGGTACTTATCTTAAGCTCGCCGGCGATAAGCTCTGCCAGAAAGCTTTTTGTCATTGAAGTCAGTCTCTCCGAATCAAATAACTCGTCATCACAAAGTTCTTGCTTTCCTGTAACGAAATTCAGAAAATCCTCTGCCTTATTCCCGTATCCATAAATCACTGCACACTGACTTAAATTCGCAGTGAATGCTGTTTCCATTGCTTCAGTGCCATTTTGGGAAGTTAGAACCTCAATTCCCTTTTCACTGTAATATTCACAATCCTCCTGGGATATTTGCATTCCACCGTCCTTCCAATAAGGCCAATTAAACGATATGGTTTTGCCATGCCTTTTACCCTCACCTACCAGCTTGTTCCTTCGTTCAGCAAAACCGTCCAGAAAACAGTTGGCATAAGAATAGTCACTCTGTCCCACTTTTCCGCATATTGAAGACAGTGAGGAGAATAGAGCAAAGAAATCAAGTTTCTCATTTTTTAGTTCTTCATCAATATTTATTGCTCCATAGGCCTTAGGAGCAAGAACCTTTTCCAAATCTTGTTTTTCTTTTTTTATTAGAAAACCGCTTACATATATTCCCGCACTATGTATAACTCCATCAATCTTGTGATACATGGACTTAATTTTTGAAACCAGTACTTTGACATCTTCCTTTCGGGAGATGTCAGATTTAATATAAATGACATCACAGCCTTTACTTTTTATACCTTCAAGTTTTGATTTCTTTTTATCATTCAGTTCGGATCGTCCTGTGAGGATGATGGTGGCCCTGTAGCGTTGGGCAATATATTCTGCAAATGCAAGTCCAATTCCTCCGGCACCGCCTGTTATAAGGTATACTCCTCCATTCTTAAACAAATGATTTTTATCGACTCCCGTATTTGGAATTACCTGTCTAAACCTCTTCACATACCTGATTCCTGATAAATACCTGACTTGAAATTCTTCATTTTCATCATGTTCAATCTCTTTGGCAATTAACTCCAATATGTTGTTGGAATTTAACAGACTGCCCCTATCGCACAATTCACATGTCTTGATCTTAAGATAGGGGTTTTCAAGGGACACTGTTCTGGCAAAACCGTTTATAGCCGACCATTCAGGTCTTTCCTCATTTATATTTTCGAAAACAGTCAGCAGTTTTGTCTTCTTCTCAAGACGCTTCATCAAAATTGCTTTGCACATGTTGAAAAGCGGAAAAATTCCCTCTTCAAATGCATCACCCTGGCCGTTTTCGGCATAACCTGCACTTTTGAAGGGGTACGTTTGGATTATGTTTTGTGGTATACCCACCTCCAGATGAAGTGTTTCAAAAAGCATGATATAATTATCAAGTTCCATGGGATTAATTTCAAACACATCTGCAGATATCCTATTAAAAGCGCTCCCGTTTTTTACATGATAAACACTGCCTTTTTTCGTTCTGTGGCTGTTTATAATCTGTTTTATACCTTCAAAAATTGCATCCTGTGTATCAAAAACCAAATAATTTTCACTGGTATTAATCCCCTCTACGGCTATTGAAATATCCTTCCTTTCCCAGTTTCCCCCGAATATAGCTGTACATGGCTTTTCATAATGTTCTGCCTCCATAATACCTGTTAAAGGCTTTTCTGCATATTCACTGTGGCCACATTTTAACGGATTTTCAGGTTTCCTGAGCATAAATCTTTCCCCGCCAAAGGGATAAACTGGCAGTGGGGTTTTCCTTCCCATAGCATGGTGAAACATTTCATCCCACTTAATATCTATCCCCTTGAGCCACAGATCCAGAAGCATTCTTTCAATTGAAGCCGCTTGTATGTACTTGTCATAGTCTTTATCGGAACAGGTGCCAATGCTTCCTAAATCATATAACTCGTATTCATTTTCCAATTCATTTGAACTGGCATTATTTGAAATACTTTCAATCCAGTCTTTGAATGTACCTATTTGTGTAAGTTTCCTATTAAACTCACGAGCATATTCATATGAGTAGCGGGAATCCATTTTTTTGTAGTTTGAATTCATCTCCTTCAGAACATCCTCAAAAGCCGACTCCCTGTTCATAATGAGGTTTACGATGCCTTCCTTTGATATAACTTCATCATACACAAGGTTCAACAGTTCATAGAACTTCTTTTCTTCTATTAACTGCTGTTCGGTCAAATCCCACTTTGTGCTCAAGTGTTTAAGTGATGATAAAATTATAATAAGCAGCAAAAGCTTTTTCCTATTTGTATTTTCATCGGACTTGTGAAAATAGGACGAATCGTCAAGCATTTTACCAATATCAAGGCCTGATTTCAACAATACCTTATTCCATTCTTCCAGGTACTTTTTAAATGTAAACTGACTTTCATTAAGCTTACTGGCCTTATCAATATAATAAATTAAAACATTATCAATTTTTTCATGCATTGCACTCTGAAGCCTTAATGCTTCGTATATATCAACAGGTGTACAAAACCCTTTCCTTATGGTAACTTCACCTAAAAGCTCTCCCGTTAAGGCCTGTTCTTTTACAGACTCTTTGAGCTGTTCTTCAGTCAGGGACTCTTTTCTTAAAAGAATTGCACCAATTCTTATGTCCTGTGATTTTCTTGTATTAACCGGATCTTCATTATCTCTATAAATTCCTTCTACCACCATCCTGCCAAGAGTCTTACTGGTTATTTCCACATCATCCAGCAGGAATTTAAGGTAGTCTTCCTTAAAATAAAAGGGACTAAGGATTGTTCCATCAGCTTGGTTATAAAAAGGTATTGCCGGTCTTCTCGGTATGACACTGTCCAGGTATTCCTTTTTACAGAGGATTTTAATAATTTCATCGTACTTTAGAATATTAGCAGCTGCCAGTCCAGCCCAAACACCATTACCGTATGCCAATATAAGATCAGGCTTAACTCCCAGTTTCATTATAGTTCTTACAATTGAATTCTGTATGATAAAGGAGTATAATTCAGTATATTCCTCGTTCCATTCATCTTCATATATTCCTTTTGCAATGTCCTGACCGTTGCTTGAATTGCTTCCTAAAATTTCAAGTTGTTCTTCCAGTATACTGTCAAATATGGGAAAACGTCTAAGGTTATGAAGGAAACCACCAATATTGACGTCCCCAAGCCTTAAACACAATGGTTTTTTCATCTTCTTAACAAAATGATCCTTATTTGCTTTTTCTATAATATCTAGCATTTCTTTCCTGCTTCTTACTATTCCCCCTATGCGTACATCATGAGATTCCCTGCCTGTCAATAATGTGTATGTAATATCCGGGATCTGCATTTTCAAAAATTCAGGTGATTTAACAAAAATCTTCCACTTTTCCAGCAAACGCTCCAGACTTTCTGATTTATTGGCTGAAAGTGCGAATATTTGATCGTAATTTTCATCTTGTGTATTAACCTTTTGATTCTTTTTATACTGTTCAATAATAAAATGACAATTTACCCCTCCGAATCCGAAAGCACTTACTCCTGCACGTAATGGCAGGTTCTTCTTTCTGGGAAGCCAATTGGAGAGCTTGGTTGCCACAGTAAAAGGGGAGTTCCTAAAATCAATTATTGGGTTTAAAGTATTCATATTTAAACTTGGAGGAATCTGCTGATGCTTCATCATCATAAGTACTTTTATTACACCAGCCATTCCAGCTGCAGCTTCAAGATGTCCTATATTGGTTTTGACAGACCCAATCATACAAAACTGTCTATCTGCTGTATATTCTCTAAAAGCCTGTGTCTGAGCTTCTATTTCAATGGGATCACCTAATGAAGTCCCGGTGCCGTGTGCTTCTATATATGTTATCGTGTCGGGGCTTGTCCCGGCGTCATTGTATGCTGCCAATATAACGCTTTTCTGAGCTTCCACCCTTGGAGCTGTTATTGATTTTGCCCTTCCTCCATGGTTTACCGCCGAACCTTTTATTACGCCATATATATGGTTTCCATCTTTGATGGCGTCTTCTAGCCGCTGCAAGAGCAACACTCCTACACCTTCTCCAGGAACGAAGCCATTGGCATCCTTGTCAAAAGTTCTGCATACACCGTCAGGACTTAGCATTCTCGAACCTGACATGGAAATATACCTTCTGGGATGAAGGGCCAGGCTTACGCCCGCTGCAACAGCATAATCGCTTTCAAAGTTTTCAACGGACCTGGTTGCATCATTTAAAGCAACCAGCGAAGATGCACATGCAGCATCTATAGCAATGCTTTTTCCACAGAATCCAAAAATATACGACAGTCTATTGGCTAATACACATGTGTAGTTACCCTGGTTTGCAAAGCTGTCTGTTTCGGACTCCATAGAATATGCATATTGTCCATAATCATTTCCAGCAGCACCTACATGAATTGATGTAACCCTTTCTTTTAATGAATTTAACGGTACACCTGAATCTTCTATACAATGATATGCTTCCTCTATCAATATCCTCTGTTGGGGATCCATGCTCATGGCTTCCCTGGCCGATATGTTAAAAAAGCTGTTATCGAAACGGAACGGATCTTTTATCTGTCCCATCCATTTGCTATTTATCTTGTTTGGTTCATCAATATTAGTTGAATAGAATTTGTCTACATCCCAGCGTTCATCCGATATCTCACTGATAGATGCGACTCCATCCCTCAAGTTGGACCAAAAGGTATTATAATCATCTGCACCGGGAAAACGGCACGCAATACCAATAATAGCAACTTTACCATTGCCTTTATGTTTTTTTCTGTTTTTAGTGTCTTCGACAAAATCAATTTTTCTGCTCTTCTCATCCATATACTTATTAATTCCCTTCCCATGGAAACTTTTTGTGCCTTACAAAATTTGTAATGTTTTGTTGTACCTTTTCGCTCAAAATATGTTTGCAGCTTTCATTTACCGCATAGTCTTCCATATCATTTGTAACAATCCACACATTTCTGAAAAAAGCTTTTATGTTTTTGATAGTTTCGGTGTCCATTCGGATTAATCTTGAGCAAAGGCGTTTTATAATCGTATCAGGATCTTCGCCGATCTCATCGACCAGATGTATTTTCTTTGCTTCTTCTATGTAAACAGGTAATGCGGTAAGTGCCATCCGGTAGGCAGCCTGAAAACCTACCCGCCTTATAAGGAACGGCATTACCATTGCGGGAATAATACCCCACAATGCCTCAGAAAGGCTAAACTGTGAACCTGGAGTTGCAACAACAAAATCGCTTGCAGCTGCAATTCCTATTCCCCCTGCCATAACCTGCCCATCCACTTTTGATACAATTACTTTTGGAATTAATGTGAACTTTTTAATTACTTCCATGTATCTACGGGAAAAGGTTTCTCTTGCTTCCATATCGTTGTTTTTATCGGATGAAGCCATTTCTTCAAAGTCCATACCTGTGCAAAAGAATCCATTCCTGCCTTCAATTATAATAAGTTTTATCTGCCTATCATCCCATATACAATCAAGAAAATTCGCAAGTTCCTCCACAAGCTCGCCATTTAAGCTGTTTCTACTACCTGGCCTGTTGAGGGTCACTCTCAGGCAATGTTCCGATTCATTTATTAAAAAAGTGTTATATATCATTTAAGGATCTCCTTACTTAACTCCATGAATATTCCCTGTGGTAGTTATTGACCTTTTTCAATACAAGGTATCCTTTTCCTTTAAAAAAATGGTCATAAATGTGCTCAAAACCGGATAGGTCAACAGTTTTGTCCTTGATTCCAAACATCCACTCCATATTTGCATCCAGTATGGAATCGTATTCGTCAAAGGATAGCTTGTATCTGCGTTGAAACATTTCATTGATTTTCATTTCACCTAGAACATATTTGGATCTTGGAGTTATTATTCCGCTGTAGAATTCCGAAGAGCATCCCGAACCGTATGAATACAATCCGACTCTCTTACTGCTTTCCATCTTGGCACTGTATATAAGACCGCACAATGCAAGATACAAAGTAGCAGAATATACATTTCCCACCTGTACACACAAACTCAATGAGGGTTCTACCCTTCTTACAAAGTCATTTTCAATTTCAGTCATACTTGAACTAGTAAGTTCCCGCATCATTTTTCTGTGAGCACCTTTAACCATTCCTGCAAAAGGCGTATGAAATGCCAGGTAATCGAATGTTTCCTTGAAGTCTGCACCTTCTACCTTTTCTGCATAAGCCTTGTATGCATTTTCGAGACAATCAAGGTATGCAAGCAGTGACATATCGGGATCTCCCGTTTCTATTTCAGGCAACGGTCTGCATGTATCCATTATCTCAAATCCATACTGTCCAGTTGCACCAAAATCAAGTTCCAGAATTTCAGGTTTGTCACTAATCAGCATTGCTGCTGCACCAACTGCTTGTGAAGGCTCCGCATAGGTGTTCTTTGCAGCAGCTCTTGCTACGTCTGTTGCAATCACAAGAGCTTTTGCTCCTGGTGAAACATTGGATGCAACAAAACAACTTGCCATATGAAGGGCAGCTGTTCCCCCATAGCATGCCTGCTTTACTTCGAAAAGCCTGCAATTTCTACTTAGACCAAGATAATCATGAATATAAGTACTGATAGACTTTCCGAAATCCACACCAGACTCACTGGACGCAATAACAAGCTCAATCCTGTTTTTTTCCTTTTCAGATAGCCTGTCTATTAACGGCTTTGCCGCATTGACAGCATTAGTTATAGGGTCTTCACAGGGCAGCCCTACCGATTTTTTTTCCATCATCAGGTTGCCGAATCTCTCCATATCCAGGCCTCTTCCCTTAAAAATATCTATTACGTCAATGTATGTAGGGCCTCCATAAAAATTTATAGCTTCAATTCCTACTTCCATATAATTAAACCCCTTTTTTAATAATAATGGATGAGTTTATACCTCCAAAACCGAAGGAATTGCTCATACCTATGTTTGACTCTTTATTGATTGATTCTCGTCCTGCAAAACAAATATCAGTACTTATGGGATTATCCAGATTCAGATTAGGATGAATAAAACCTCCTCGAAGCTGTATAATTGTAGAGACAGCTTCAACAACTCCTGCTGAAAAAAGGCAATGTCCCGTCAAACTTTTGGTTGAGTTGACATATATATTGGACAAGCATTCTTTAAAAACACTTTTAATTGCTCCCACTTCAGTGCTATCTCCAAGAGGCGATGCAGAACCATGAGCATTAATATAGTCTATATCTTCCTTTTGAAGTCCTGCTGACTCAATGGCATGCCTCATTGCAGCTGCCTCACCTTCTTCATTAGGGTCAGGCTTTCTGTTTCCATCAATGACTATTGCACCACCCATAATCTCGGCTAATACAGGTACATCCCTTATTAACGCTGAATTATATGACTCAAGCACCAGGCAAGCTGCTGCTTGTCCATATATAAAGCCTTCATGCTCAATGTCAAATGGTCGGCAGGCACTTTCAGGCTTGGACCAATATTTTTTACCTCCTAGAGCTCCAATATTTATAAAACCCTGGATTTCCATAGGGGATAGATCTGCCATTGCCCCGATTACAACACACACGTCAACTATACCGTTTTTAATAAGTCGGTAACCGTTTATTATACCTACATTCCCGCTGGCAGATGCTCCTCCTGTTGTATATCCTTCTCCATGAATACCTAATAATTGACTCACAGCGGCCAGATGATCGGTATCCATGAAATACATGGCATATGTAGGTGATAGATACTCAGGAGCGTCGACAAAATCCTTGTACAAACCGTATTGATATCCGCAGGATAGGTTGCTTCCCGCTATAATAATTCCAGTCCTCCGGCCATATACTTGCTTTTCATGTAACCTGGCCATTATCCATGCTTCCACTGCCGAAGCTATCGAACATTTTACGCTTACAGGTGCTCTCTTACCCAGATTAAGTGCACCCTTAAGTAGTTCATTATACTCTGGCTGCAAATGTGATTTTACCTTTGTCTCAAATGAGAAATCAGAAACAGATGCACCTATATTTGACTGGCTTGGTTTATTACTGCTGTTTAAAATCCCAATACCACTTCTCCCGGCCTTCAAAGACTCCTCAAACTCTGCCAAATCCTTGCCTATTGAGCTTATTATACCCATACCTGTTATAACCACTTTTTCACATTGAGTGTTTTGGCTACTTTCCAAAAGTAAGTTTCTTTTCATACAGCAAATCCACCACTCCCTGAATATTTTTCAAATTTCCAAATTCAACCATCGGAACTTTAATTTCAAGTTCTTTCATACTCTGAATAATAATATCCATTCTGTCTACTGAGTTAGCTCCTAGATCTTTCATACTTATCTCGGGACAAATATCCTTTTCATCTATATCAGGTACAATTTCCATAATACTTCTTTTGACAATGTTAAATATTTCGTTTTTATCCATTTTGCTTCCCCCTTATTTTTATTAATAAAACCATTTATTCAATAATTCTGAAGCACCGCTGATTATCTTTAGGCCTATTTCTTCCGAATGCCTGTTTCTCCAGCTTTCCAGCGATGTTCCCTTAACCCATTGGTTAAAAGCCCCAAGGGCTGGACCTGTATGAATCTGAAAATTCACTTTGTGTTCTTCATTACCCTCAAATGCAGCTTTAGTCGCATAAGAGAAATACCATTTGAATATAAGGGCCATTTTGTGCTTTGGATTACGCTCCGCCCTTTCAATATCCTCCCGTCCCTGGTACTCTTTAACAATATTGTATACCTCATCAAAACTTTTACGGAAGTATTTCTCCTGTATCTGTTTTTTGGTTTTTTCGTCAATATCATCTATTGACTCACAATATTTGTAAAGTTCATATAGCTTGTTTGCCCGAGCGGGAAAAAATACTCCTCTTTTCAGCACCTGAACCCTTGCACCCAGTTCAAACATGTCTCCCGCTGGTGCATACTCACAGTCCTGAATATTTATTTGCTGCAGCATATCCTTCACAACATCGCTGGTTCCTGCTTCAACTGTACACTGGTTGATTGAACCGGTCAGTATAAAGCCCGCCCCCATAACAAATGCCGACGCTGCAGCCTCAGGAGTCCCTATCCCGCCAGCAGCACCTACTCTAACTCTTTTGCTGTAATTGAATTTTTGGCATATCATATCTCTAAGCTTGATCATGGCAGGAATTAATACGGTACTGACCCCTTGATCGGTATGTCCTCCTGAATCAGACTCAACACATATGTCATCAGCCATGGGTATGTATTTTGATAGTTCGGCTTCTTGTCTCGTAATTTTCCCTTCATCCAGAAGCTTTTCAACAATTCTTTCCGGTGGAGGGCTTAAAAATGCTTCGGCAACTTCAGGCCTCGATACCTTTGCCATAATGCGGTTTAAAGCAGCCGGTCTGTTTTGTGAAGACATTTTTAACCCTTTAAGTCTATACCAGACCAGTGGAGCAGTAATGCTCATATAGGCAGCTGCTTCTACATTAGTTATTCCCTGCTTAAAAAACAATTCAACTAAAGCAAATTCCTTTTGAGTCTTATTCGGATCATATAAAAGGTTTACTCCAAAAGGCTCACCTTCTTTGAGCTTGGATTTTAGATATACTATATCCCTTTCAACCTGCTCCAGCTCCATACCTCCTGTCCCAAGAAAGCCCATCATTCCCGACTTAGCCAATCTTACAACCATCTCTTTGGAAGTAATTCCTCTATACATTCCCCCAACCAGATAAGCATATTTCAGGTTATAATCCTTTTTAAATTCACTATCTCCAAGAGACTCAGGGGTAATGACCCGGTTATCTCTTTCAGATTGGCTTTTTAGTGTAGAGTTCTGTGGGTTTTGATTATTCTGAGGCATATTTCCAATTTCTGAACCTGTTTTCTCATCCTTGACAGGATTGTATGGACTTGATACAGGATCATTTTTCAATTGGCTTTCTGGCTGCGGCATATCATCCGTTTCCTCATTCTCCTCTACAACCAAAGGTTGAGCTTCCCTTTGAATTGTTCTGACCAGACTGGTTAATACATTACCAGGGCCTACCTGTACTATCTCGATTTCCCCTTTTCCCATGAGATACCTTATGCTTTCCGTCCATTTGACAGATTTAACTATCTGCTCCATGAGAGTTGCTTTTATACTATTATTCTTGTAAGGCCTTGCATAGACATTTGAAATAACAGGTATGGATGGCTCTGCAAAGTCCAGTTGGTCGACAAATTGGCTGAATTGCTCCAAAGACGTTCTCATATATCTGGAATGAAATGCACCGCTGACCTTTAAAACAACATAGCGTTTAACACCTTCCGCTTCAAAGTAAGGCTGTGCTTTCTCAATATCTTCTTTTTTTCCTGATATGACAATTTGGGTAGGAGCATTATAATTTGCAATATCAATTTCCGTTAATTGGTATTTATTAAGCACTTCTTTAACCTGCTCCTCATTAAATCCTATAACTGCAGCCATACCACCTCCTATGGCTTCACTCATCAGTTCTCCCCTTTTTTTTACCAGTCTGAGGCCAGTTTCAAAGTCAAAAACTCCTGATGCAAAAAGTGCATTGTATTCACCAAGACTGTGTCCTGCTACAAAATCCGGTTTTACTCCTGAACTTTCGATTTTATCCAGATAACTGAGGGCATTTACTACATAAAGAGCAGGCTGTGTATATCTTGTATTCCCAAGAATATTATCAGGATCATTTAGACAAAGCTCCTTTATGGAATAACCCAATATTTCATCTGCTTTGGCAGTCAATTCTCTGTACTTGTCAAACAATTCCGCACCCATTCCCTTTTCCTGAGACCCCTGTCCAGGAAATACATATGCCAACATCTTACCGCTCATTTTTTTCCCCCTTTTAATTTTATACTTTTCAAGCTTTTCAAATATATGGATTATGTTGCCAGGTTTCTGGTAATAAGGTACCAGTACCTGAAGTATCTCTGAAGTACTGCTGTTTTTAATGTTGTATTTGGTAAAATTAGCCAGAGTTCCAGAGGGGCTCATATCAACATATATATGACTCCCGCACACCTCCAGAAATTCAATGGATTTTTTAAATTGTATAGGCATCCTTGAAATATCCCATAGATAAGTGTACGGTATACTCTCTGTCAAAGCACCGTTGATACATGAAATTAAGGGAATTGCAGGTTTTGAAAAAAACTTGTTTTTCAGAAACTCCTTATACAACGAACCTGCTTTATCAATCATTGATGAGTGAAAGGCGTATCGTACAGGTAAACTGATGCTTGAAACTCCTGATTTATGTAAATATTCTGAAATAATCTGCAGGTTGGCCCGTTTCCCGGCCACAACAAAATGAGTATCAAAATTTAGTGCAGCTAGTTCACAATTGCTATGTACTATAGGATCTTCATAATAAATCGCAGGATTACCCAGGACAGTTAACATTCCGCCATCAGAAGTTAAATGTTTTTCTATAATTGAAGCCTGTTCCAAGAGACATTTTAAAACCTCTTCAACTGGTAAAACTTCCGAAACAGCTAATGATGCAAACTCCCCCATGCTTGTACCCAGAACAAAATCAGGGTATATCCCTCTCTCCATAAATACCTTTGAAAGGGAATATTCAACCATAAAAATTGCAGGGTGAGTAATAGTCAACTCATCAAATATATCATGATAACCTTTGCTTTTATCATAAATCCTCTCAATGATCGATTTTCCAACTAATCTTTTTACCTGATTGTCCAGCTCAAGCATCCATTTCCTGAATACCGGTTGATTTTCGAACAATTCTTCCGCCATATGGAAATACTGTGAGCCCTGGCCTGAGTACATAAAAACTATAGATTTACTCATATGCTATCTCTTCCCTATAACCCATATAAATTAATTATTCAATTATCTGATACTTGTAACTTCTTCAAATATCCCATTATTATTAAAAATACTTCTGAATTTTTTTTTCTGTACTTCCTCAGGAACACTTTTGCTATCAAAAACTATTTTCAACAAACGTGCAGCCTCGATCTTCTGCAATTTTGAAAGTCTTTTTCCCTCTGCTTTTAATACCGCCTGTATTTCCAGCATTCTTTTATAGGCTTCTGCAAAATCTGTTTTTAAAACTCCGTCTTCCGGGCTGCAATTTTTTGTACTTACTGCCTCTACCAGACATTTGGTTATCTCAGATGATAACTCTGCCGCATTGGATTCAATCCAGCTTATAAGCTCTTGACGTTCTCTAGGTACATCAAATGAAAAAGTGGCAAAGGGTATACCTTCAGCTTTAATAAGATTGGATAACAATGCCTGAGGCCCCATATCCACGACTACATCCACTCTTCGCCTTCGTAAAAACTCAATAATTCCATTCCATCTTACCGGCTTTCTTATCTGATCGGTAAGAAGATCTACAATACTTTTACAATGGTCATAAGGCATACAGTTTACATTTGACAGTACCGGAAAATCAAATTCCGAATATTTATGTGATTTTAGTTCCATTTCTAGTTGCTCAGCAGCATTGCTCATCAACTCACAATGAAAGGGTGCACTCATGATTAAAGGCATAATGTTCCCTCCCATCTTAACTACGCTGTCTTCAACACTCAACACCGCATCCTGATGTCCGGAAATTGCAGATTGATTTGAAGCGTTATAGCAGGACACTGCTACATACATATCTGAAGTAGACTCTTTAAGACATTCTTTCTCAAGAAGTCCAACGTCAAAATCACTTATAATGGTCATAGCACCGTTCGTTTCATTTGCCGCATTCTGAGCCAGCTGTCCTCTTTTTCTTACAATTGCAAGAGCATCCTTAAACGCTATTGCACCACTTGCTGTCATGGCGGCATATTCTCCGATACTGTGGCCTGCAGCACAATCCGGCATAATTCCTGTCTGTTCAATGTAGACCTTAAACGCAGCAAAACCGCATGTTAATATAGCAAGCTGCATGTTATCCGATTTATTTAATTCGCCTAGACTGCCTTCAAAACAAACTTTTTTCAGGTCATATCCCAGCACATCATTTGCTTCTTCAAAAACCATCCTAGCAGCATGAAATTCGTCGTATAAGGCTTTTCCCATACCTATATTCTGAGACCCCTGGCCTGCAAACAACAATGCTATTTTTTTCATTCCACACCTCAAAATAATAATTTCAGAAGTTAAATATGTCATACTATCCAACAAAACGAAGAAAATTTGTTTTACTTACAGTTTGTGAAATATCACTGGACATATAAATAACTTCTACACTACTTTGCTTTCAATGAGATTACAAATTAAATTTATAGTTCTGAAATTGTCCAAATTCATGTCTTTGTTTTCAATTCTTATTCCAAACTCCTTTTCCAAATACATGATCAATTGCATTGCAAAAAGAGAATTTACAAACCCCAAAGAGAAGATATCCTCATCATCTTTAAGTTCATATTTCTTGAAAAACCTAGATAAAAACGCTTTAATTTTTAACTTTTTTTCCTCCATTTTAAAACACCTCTATAAAATTAATTTTACATGTCTATAATAAAGTACCTAATTATCAAACATACCACTTTATGAATAGGAGTAAAAACCCTTTCCGTTTTTCATCCCATACAAACCGGCATCCACCATTTTCTTCAGCAAGGGACATGGCCTGAATTTGGGATCATTATAACTCTCATATAAAACTTCAAGAGAATATAGTATTGTATCAAGTCCTATCATATCCGCTGTTTCAAGAGGTCCCATTTTATGTCCGAAACATGTCTTGAAAATTCTATCCACATCTTCCGCTTCTGCAACTTGATCAGCTATTAGAAAAACTGCTTCATTTACTGTCAACATTAGTACCCTGTTTGAAACAAAGCCCGGTGAATCGTTTACAACTATGCATTCCTTGCCTATTGCACCCATAAGGTCTTTTGCAATCTTAATTGTTTCATCCGAAGTATGATATCCCCTTATTGTTTCTACAACAGGCTTTAATGGAACAGGATTCATGAAATGCATTCCTAGGACCTGAGTGGGTCTTTTGGTTACAGATGCAACTTTTGTTATAGAAATGGCCGATGTATTAACGGCAAAAACAACATGTTCCTTACAGATGTGATCAATTTCCTTATATACAGCCTTCTTTATTTCCCATTTTTCCGTTACATTTTCAACTACAAAGTCTACATCTCTCAAATGTTCACAACCAACACTTAATTTTATTCTTTTCATGACATCTTCATCGGTATCTGTTGAATTACTTTTGTTGAACAACATTTGAAAGCGTATGTTATTTATAATTCGTTCCCTGGCATTCTCCAGAATCTCCTCGGAGATATCTACCAGCACTACTTCAAAGCCATTCTGTGCAAAGCATTGTGCCACACCTACCCCCATTACACCAGCACCTATGACTCCAACTTTCTTTAAATTCATAAAATTCACCCCTAAACATTATAAATTTATATTATAAAATGTTCACTTTTACATAGTCAGGGAAACCAATAATATTGGAAAAGTCGTTTTCAAAAACTATAAAATCCCCATCCTCCTTAATTTGTTTAAACCCTGAAAAAGCATATGTTATATACATCATTCTATTACGGTCGGTGGACACAAACTCTGCTAAAAGCCTTACTCCTTTAGCCTTTGCCAAACTCAATATATGATTAATTAGTATACTTCCTATGCCCCTTGACATAATCCGGCAAGACATAATCAACAGCTTAATTGTCCATACGTCACTTTTTGTCTCAATAAGAACAAGCCCTATTTTTCCATAGGTACCATATTTATCTTTGAGTTCCGCAGTTAAAACCATATGTTGGTCCGACTTTCGAAGTTCATCAAGCTCTTCATAAGAATACGTATATCCTGTAGTATTCAACTGGTGTGTTCTGACAGTAAGTTCTTCTGCACGTTTCAAATCCTCTTCCTTTACCCGGGATATGGTAAGTTCCATACCTAAAGATGCAAGAAACTCTTCATTTGTCCCTACAAAGACTTCTTCATCTTCTTTTCTTTTTATATCACTCATGTACATCAGTCTTCTTATTTTTGAATCCTCTGTAATAAACCTAGGCATCATTTCAGGCATATCCAGAATGCTTGAAACATCTTGGGAATCTATACACATAACTTCCTTCAGTCCAAAATTAACTTCTTCCCTTTCAAAGGCTTGATCGTCAATAAAGGCAATTGTATCCAATCCTATATTGATTAACCTGGCAATTTCCTTTATGGATTCGGATTTAGGATTCCAGTTGATCATAGGGTATATAAAGTATTGGTCAATTCTGAAATCCCTAAGTTTTTTCATTCCGTTATCACTGTCATTCTTACTTGCAACAGACTGCAATATGCCTCTTTCGTCAAGACCCTTTATTATATCCACAATACCCTGTTTCAATTTTACATTAATATCTTCTATGAGTACTCCATCCCAAATAGTTCCGTCCAAATCCCATACAACACATTTAATTTGCTGCCTTTTTTTGTTTTCAGCCCAGCCACCTGTTTGTTCCAATAGACTCAAGCCTCCTTTATAATTAATTTTTATCGTTTAAATATCAACTGTGTCTTAGAGCGTTGGTAGCAATGAGAACCTCATGCATTTGGGAAGTACCTTCAATTATTTCATTTATTCTGGCGTCACGATAATACCTTTCGACAGGATAATCTCTGCAGCACCCGTTAGCTCCATGAATCTGAACAGCATCAGAGGCTACTTTATTTATCATGTGGGCTGCAAAATATTTAGCATTCCATGTTTCCATTATAGAATCCGGATCACCTACATCCTTAAGATATCCTGCGTTAAGACAAAGGAGTCTTGCCGCCTTTATGTTTACCACCATTTCAGTTATCATCTTTTGGATTAATTGATTCTTCCTTAAAGCATTTCCAAACTGTTTGCGTTTTCTGGAATATGCAAGGCTTGCATCCAAACATGCCTGACCTAAACCCACACATCCCCAGGCAATTGTATATCTTCCATAATCAAGAGAAGCCAATGCTACGTGTGTAATACCTGTGCCGGGCTTTCCAAGAATGTTGGATTCAGGTATCCTGCAATTTTCGAAAGAAAGTTCGGCAATCATAGAAGCTCTTGCTCCTATAAGCCCATTAATAGGTCTTGTAGAAAAACCGCTTACGCCTCTTTCTACTAAAAATGCCGTAGGCTTATTGTCAAGTCTGGCAAAAACCAAAAATAAATCTGCTATTTGTCCCATGGTTGTCCACTTTTTTGTGCCATTTATAATATAACTGTCCCCATCCAAAACAGCTGTACATTCAATACTGCCCGCATCGCTTCCTACATTGGGTTCAGTTAGTGCAAAGGCACCTATAACCTCACCCTTAGCCAATCTGGGCAACCAGTATTCTTTTTGCTGAATGGTTCCCCATCTCAGTATGGCTAGAGCAACCATTCCATGTACTGTTAAAAGACTTTTGGTAGAAGAACAACCCCTTCCGAATTCTTGATTGAGTAATCCCAATGTAATATTATCCATACCCCTTCCTCCGAACTCTGCCGGAATCATAGATCCAAGGTAGCCTTCCTTCGCAATCTTTTCAATAACCAGTTCGTTAACCTTCTCTTTAGCATCATTTTCCGCTGCGTATTGGGCAACAACATTATCTACAAAATTTTTAAATTCTTCCTGTAGTTTTATTTGTTCTCCGGTTAATTCAATTTTCATAAGCTACCGCCCCCTATTATATTTTGTTGTTAACATAAAATAGTATTATTTGAAAGCAAAAGGGTTTTGTTGGTTTTTTCGCATCCTGAAATCGATAAAAAGCCTCTCTTGGTCAATCAGAAAATATATATTTTCCTCCATCAAGTATTTCAGTGTATGCCCTGGGCGTTTACCGTAAGAATGTCCAGGGTATATTTTAGTATCCAGCTGAAGAGTAAATTTAAGTTTTTGTATGCTTTCAAACATTTGCTTAGGATCTCCACCTTTGGAAGAGCATAACCCACAGCCTTCAATAAAAACAGTATCACCTGTAAATAAAGCACCCGGCACTAAATAACATGAACTTCCCGCTGTATGCCCTGGTGTTAATAAAAATCTGATACTGGTTTCTCCCAACGAGATTTCTTCCATATCGTTAAAAGCATTTAAATTTGGACATGAATAATTATAAAATTCGATTTCTTTGGTTGACATAAATACGCGAGAATTGAATTTTCTTACGAAAGCTTTAACCATGTTTACATGATCAAAGTGAGAATGTGTTAATAATATTGTTGTTAGTTTTGCTTCTGCCTGCTGTAATACATTATATATGGCATCAAAGTTCCATGCCGGATCTATTAAGGCCGCTTCCCGGGTTGCCTCATCTACTATAATGTAACAATAATTAATTAGGTTATGAAAACCCAACCTAAGAGTAAATACATTATAATTATACTCCCCCATTTGAACCTCCATCAGTTCTTTTATACCAATTCAGATCTTATCCTAATGTATTATTATCTGTCTGCCATTGCTTACCGATGCTGAAACATCCCTGGTACCATTCTGCCAACTTATCTTCTGTTAAATCCTGTTACCAGCAACTTTAAAGGATGTGTTTTAAATTTTCTGTACTATATTTGTTCCAAAATCAAACTGCCGTTTATATTTGGCATATATCTATCAGCAAGGACAATTGAACATACATGTTCCTTAAAAACATATGATACTGAGTGATACTGCTTAAAGTTCTTAAACTCAACCAAATAAAAACTTCCCCAAAACTCTAGCTTTTCAATTTCAAGAATATGTGCCCCCACCATAAACCCAGTTCTCAAAACTTTTGAAAGTGCTTCCTTACTGGTCCATATAATTGTATAAAGTATATTAAAATCGATACTGCCTGTGTTTATAATTCCCATCTCATTTGTTGTAATCTGAGTTTTTATAACTTCTACGGTGTGTACATCTATTTTCTCTATATCAAGTCCCATGGGAAAAGCCTCAGTATATGCAACAGCTCCTCCAATATTATCACAATGCGTTATGCTCACTTGAACATTCTGTCCGCAGCAAGGCTTGACACACGGATGATTAAAGTAACCATTACTAACTTCAATGTTTGCTAAATCCTCAACTTCGCAATTTATGGATATGGCTTTTTTTGCAGAATACCTGCCTAATAAAAAACTCTTTATTCGCTTCTCAAATTTTAAAGTCGCGTAGTACTTTCTCTCTTCAGCACTTAAAATACTTTCAAGTGCCATATATTCTGAATTATCAATTAATTCACAAATATGTAATCCAGCAGAATAATTTTCTGCTGGCCCAGTAAATTCAAGTTTGCAGGAACACCAAGTATTCATATACCTACCCAGGCTATATGTCTGTATCGATGTAAAAATAAAATCACCCGGCTCCCGATACCATTTCACAAAAATATTATATCTATTGATAATTTTGTGATAGCGGGGTTATCAAACAGGTGTTTTATAGAAATTAAAATTAGCTGTAATTAAACTAAAAAAGGCTTATCTCACAGTAAACCAACTGCAAAGGTAAGCTTTCTTATTAAAAACCAAATTTAATTAACATACATTTATAGTTTCTAAAAAGAATTCATACTCCCCCAAAACAGTTAATGTATAATACAAAAAGGTCATCGATAAAGTGCATATATTTTCATATATTTTCTATATATTTTACCCTACATAAAGAAATTTGTCAACTTTATACAATAACATGTCAACATATATTGTCTTATCAGCTAATTTGATACAAAGGCAGATAATATAGGGATCAAATCATTATTGCTTTTTTGGAACTTGTAAGATAAAATGTCATATAATTGATTCGTTCCTATTATTTTAGAATAAGGTGAATTAAAAATTAAAAAAAAATTAAAATATATAGTACTTGTCAACATGCTATTATTATTTTTGTTTGGTTGTAAAGCTAATAACTTATCTGAAAAGACTTTGGATATTCCACTTCAAAGCATTAAACATCTAGATTTAAGAGAAGAAATAAAAAGGATTAAAGGGTTTATAAACTGTATCGATACTATGAAAGTTGATAAATTTCAGTTGAGATACGGAAAAGATGGGACAGTACAACAACTCTTATTAAATTTTATATATCAAGATAATAATAAATATTCATTTTATGAAATAAATTATGACATTATAGATAAACAATACATTATTCAAAATAGAGATCCAGAAAAGTGGTTAGGTTATGAGGTATTATTTGATGAAAATCAATTAGTTGAATCTTATAATCAATTAAATTTTGATGAACTAACATTGTATCAAAATGATAATAGTATTTATGATTCTTTTACTGTAAGATATTTTGAAGAAACTAATAACATTTCAAAAACTTCTGCCTCTAATGTATATAAGGTAAGTAATGGTAATAAAGAGAAGCTAACTAATAAGGATCAGGCAGCTTCTGGTTTAGCGTTGGTGGTTTATGGTAACAAAGCATTAAAATCACAGAATCGAACGAGCATTCAGTCAAGCGATGGAAGTATCTATGTATTTACTTTTTAATGGTTCAACAATAAATTTTGTGGTGCGTTGACAATTCCATAAAGCACCTTGGGCTATATGGCCCAACTATGGTAGTTTACCATTTACAGATGTAAGGGTACACTGCTATTATTTCATACGCCAGTTTTTCCAGCAAAACTAGCGTATGATTTTATATCCTCCGTAATCTGCAATTACATCTATAAAGTATCCGTTTTCATTCTGTACCGCTTTAAATGCTTCCTTCCAACTTAAGCAAGGCTTCCTCAATGCTCGGTACAAAATAGATACTGTTTCCATTATTGCTCTCATATATAAAGTCCTTAAGAGGTTTGCTTGTGTACTTTGAATAATCTCCGACAATTGCAATTTTTTTACGATAGTTGATATTATGAAAGTTGATAAATTCCAGTTGAGGTATGGAAAGGATGGGGTAATACAACATTTTTTACTAAATATTACATGTAAAGATAGTAATAAATATTCAATTTGTGAAATAAATTATGACATTATAAAAAAACAATATATTATTCAAAATAGAGAATCAGAAAACTGGTTAGGTTATGAGGTATTATTCGATGAAAATCAATTAATTGAATCTTATAAGCAATTAAATTTTGATGAATTAACATTATATCAAAATAGTAATAGTATTTATGATTCTTTTACTGTAAGATATTTTGAAGAAACTAATAACATTTCAAAAACTTCTGCCCCTAATGTATATAAGATAAGTAATGGTAAAAAGGAGAAGCTAACTAATGAGAATGAGACAGTTCTTGGGTTAGCCCTTGGTGGTTTCAGGTAACAAAGTATTAAAATCGCAGAATCGAACGAGCATTCAGTCAAGTGATGGAAGTATCTACGTATTTACTTTTTAATGGTTCAACAATAAATCTTGTGGTTCCTGGTAAGATGACGTATATACTTGAGCAATATAAAGGTGTTACAACAGAGATAAAAAACCTCAAAGGTTATGTGCAGACGGTTATCTATAATTCAATTATTGAGTAAAAATCAAGATATGAGAATTGGAAAAAGATAATATCTTAATGTGGTATGGTTATAGTTGGTTGGAACATCCCTGCTCTACTGAAATGTAGATAACAAAAATGGTCAGTAACAAAGCCATACTAGGACCAAGATATTGCAAGCAATCTTATTATTATATGGAGGTGTGGAATGATGAGTTCTTAAAGAGGAATTTGAAAGTTAATCAAGTTATAGTTGTTAGATTGGGTTTGTCACCATATAGCGAATGGGTGGTAATTGAAAATGATGTTTTCGTGCCAGGATCAGGAATGGTAGTTATCTGTATTCCTAAAGGCAAAAGTAGTAAAAATTTTGAAAAGAATTTCAAGTATTCAGATATTGTTATGGTGTTTTAAAAAGTTGTGAAACGTTAAAAAGTAGATTATTCAGCTAAGGTATTGATTGTTTTTTATATATGGCCTAGTAAAAGGGTAGTTGTCAAGTACTGCAAAACAATATCTTATATGTAATATGCCAATTGTTTTCCTGTAGTATATATGGTTTAGCAACCAGAATGTACCTATAAATAACTGGAACAAACAACATAAACGTATTGTTTATCATAATTTAAGAAAAATTACAGTTATAAGGTATACTGAACCTTGATAAACTGATAATATAACGGTTAATGCCAATTATGGTATTACAGACAAAGGTGTATAATTATTTTTGGATTACATACATTCTACAAATTTACGAGCTAAAGCACTAATTTGAGGTAACACAACAACAATACTATCATGAGTCTTTCTTACTTCTGCAACAATCGATCCGAGTTTTTCAACTAACGTCTTTGTACCAATACCTTCAAGCATTGTTTCTGACAGCATAGTAGATTTAAACCATGTTATCAGATTGTGAGCTATAAATACAATCCAGAGAAAAGCATGGATACCATTAAATTTCCTCGTTCTAAGGTTTTTGATATGGTACACATTTTTACAGCTCTTGAAAAAAGCTTCAATAGTCTGTCTCTTGTTATAGAAATGGAAGACATCCATTGCAAGCATTTGGTCTTGAGATATGTTGGTTATAAGCATTGTATATTTAAAACCACCGTTCCTTGTATGTGTTCTGACTAAAATATGCCTTAAGTTATCAGCTACAGGAAGTTCAAATACACACATTATTCTCCGGTACTGCTGCATTGCAATACGGACACACCCTCTCCCCAATTGTGGCAAACAGCAGCCGTAAGTACTCACCGATTTTTGTGACAGAAGCAACGGTAGATCTTGGATTTGACCCCAGACTTTTCTGCTCAATGGCTATTGAAGGCTGAAGCCCGATAATTTTCTTAACCCCGGAATCCTTTAACTCAGTTCCCGTTAATGCGTTTGATGCAATCAAATCCAAAAACTGTTTCTGGCTTTCACGATACATGGTGTCAAAAGCGAGACTTGACTTCCCGCTTCCGCTTACGCCCGTTATTACCGTGATTTTTTCTTTAGGAATTCTGACATTTATATTCTGTAAATTGTGAATTGAGGCACCCTCGATGACAATTTCATTCGAGTCGAAATTTTCAACTCCAAAAATCTCGTTACTTTCCAATTCTTCATAATAGTCTGTAAGATCAACATAAGCTGCATTTTTGTTGACGTCAGAATATAGATCCATCTCGGAAATATCATGAAATACTTTACGATCAGTCCAGTGAGCAACCCATTCCGGAACCTTTATATCACTAACATCTGTTTCTTGATATGGGATAACCTGCAAAATCATAGAGTTGGCAAATCCGTCAAAGCCTAAAACCGAAATACTCCTGTTATACGGCTCTACCGATTTGACTTTGACAATAGTAGATGCAAGAGGATTTTGTCTTACGGGTGATCTTGTAGCAAATACCGCATTTAGGGGCATTTTCATAGGGAGGATTACATACTAAATGGCTTCGATATACCGTTTATCGTCAAAACGGTCAAACCACCATATCACTCTTAAAAAGGCTCCTTCTTTTATATTCTTAATGGTTCCTGTAATCGCCTCTGCCGAGAAATTTTCACACTCCTGAAACTGAATGATGCCACCATCATGAGAGTAAAAAAACTTTTCGATCGGCTTTCCCCTGAATAATAACGGTTCAAAATCTTCTTCCCTCAGTGCCTGATCTTTGTCGTAACCATCAGCTTTCTCTTCGCAAGAGAAATAGGGCTTCATGTCTATCAGTTCACCTGCAAGTTGATTATCAGATTCTATGAGCACTTCACCGGTTTTTTCCGCAATGTCTACTATTTTTGCAATATTACAATGAAAACCGCTTTTTTCCTTCGTAAATATTACACAATGGCTAAAATGATGCAATTTGATCAATGCATCTTTCAAATCTCTTTTGATTGTAATCCTTATCCAGCCGCTTTCAGGGTCAGAACTATAATCACCTATTTGCTGAAACTCAATCTTTTTCACCTGATACCTACCTTTCCTACAAAGGGGTTATCGGTATGAATATCTCAACAACCCTCCTTTCTTTATCATCTTCCGGTTCCTGCGGCGGATAATACTCAAAGCAAAATCTGCCATCAAGCAGATAACCACTGTCCGGAAGCCATTGGGAAATCATGTAATTCCAGGCACCCTGATATTCATCTTCTCCAATTAGAAATCTGCCTACAGCACATCTTCCGCCTGCAAGCTCCATACAACCAAACTCACCCTGATAAGCTGCATCATTTTTTATGGACATACATACACTCAATCTAAGTTTTTCTTCCTCTGTCAAATCATTATAATCATGATACACAATAAACCACTTTGTCTCTTGATTTACCAGTCCGTTTTTGTCTGCAAATGAATATAGCTTGGTAAATAGTTTAGAAAACAAGTCAGAATTGCCTTTGTATGCACCTGTATATCTTGTGTATAGTACTTTTAACGGCTCTACTATCTGAATAGTGAGTTCGATAGGTTTATTGTAATACGAATTATTTGTAAATACTTTTCCATTCATGCGGTTTTCAAAAATCATTTTATTAATTTCGAAATCATTCATTTTCCTGATCTGACTGGCATTCAATCGATATTTTTCTTTTAATGCTTTTGCAAAGGACGCTTGATTTGAAAAGCCAACTGAAAGTGCAATATCCTGTATTGTGAGCTTTCGATTGCTTCTAAGAAGAAAAATCGCCTTTTCAAGGCGTAATCTTTTGATAAAGCTGTATAAGCTTTCAGATGTAAACTGTTTAAAAATCCTTTGAAAATGATACTCGGAAAAAGACGCAACTTTAGCCAGCTTCTGAATATTAATTTTTTCATCCAGATGATTTTCTATATAATCTTGAACTGCATTTATTTTTTCAATATAGACTTGCCTCGATTTACTTACAAACGGTTCCATATTACTCCCTGCTTACCTTGACATTATATAAATAATTTCATTAAATGACTTCATTAAAGCGTTCTTTTCTGATTATCCAAGATTTTATTCCACCGCATTAAACAATCGCAGCATTGTCACAAAGGATTGTTCTCGAGTATAGCTGCCGAGAGGATCGAACTTTCCATTGCCAACCCCACCCATAATCTTATTATTGCTTGTTTTATCTCTCAGTGAGGAAACAAAATCTATTGCTTCCCTTGCCCATTCTGCGTGAATATCCTTATCCGTAAAAACCTCAGGCTGTTCGTTTGTTTTGGTAATACCGAGAACTGCAGCCGTACGCATCAGCATTACAGCAGCCTCCTGCCGTGTTATCATACCGTTTGGGTTGAACCTGCCATTTCCGACGCCATTTACAATGCCCAAGGCATTAGCTGCAAGAATTTCTTTATCGGAAGTATCTGTAAATGTATTATATTTAATCGATACATGATTTTCGCTCAACAATTCCTCAACAGATTTTCCCTTTTTCTGAACCAGAAGATTCAGAACCAACTTGCAAAAATCAGCCCGGCTGATGTTTTCGACGTAATTCTTCTGCATTTGTGACGGTATGAGCTTTAATGAAATGGCTCTTACAATATCTAAAACAGCCCATTGACTGGCCCGTGCTATTTGGTCCAGTTCTATATTGAACTGTCCTATTTTGTCCTGCCCTGTTTTATCCTGCCCCGTATTGTCCTTCCCAATCTTACCCTGTCCTATTGTGTTCTGTTCTACTTTCTCCTTCTCTATAGTGTAATGAAAGGTTGATACTTCGCTCTGTATTCCGTTGATGCAGGCAACCGCTTTAATAACCGTTGTTTCAGTGATATTTATGGGTCTGCTGTACCAGTAACCTTCGGTTGTTGGTGTAGAACCGTCCGTTGTATAATAAATGTCCACATCTGGCGTATCACAAGATAAAGCAACTGTCAACATGTTCTTATAAGTACCATCTTGTTTATCGGCTTTCACCGGCTCAGGCTTCAAAAGATTGAACATCTGAACCGTGTATCTAATTTCAGTAGAAGACCCTCCTTGTGATATTCCGGAAATGGCTACATCAAAGATATCATTTTGGGTATATCCCTCAATTTCAGGTCTGAAAATTATGCATTTACTCATACCATATCCGCCATTGTTTACATTGAAATAATACCCGGTCCCGGCATTGTTTGAAGATTCATTTTGGCTGAATGTCCACGTTTTGCCATCATTTCTCCTCGTAAGAGTTACCTTAACATTATCGATGGACGGAGCATCATAAGCTTTTCCAAGGTTCACCGACCAGGCAATGTCCTTACGCATAAGATCAACAGGCATGTAATTTCGAGCCGGCCAAGAGATAAAATCATATAGAATCTCACTCTCACGTGATGTGTCAAACACATATGTATCCGAGTATTTACCGTAATAACCAAAACCGGTTTTTTGCATTGGTGGATTCAACAGCCACCGGCGATGCCCCAAGCGATCAATATTAGTTGGATCGGAATCATGCATGTACCCAAAAAGCGTGTCCAATATGTTGCTATATCCCTTACCACAATTTGATTGACTTGGCCCTTTGTATGCAATGTCATAGAACTCATTGGACATGTCATCAGGCTTATACGGGCCATGAGTCAGCTCGTCTATAGCTGCCAGCAAAACCGCACCATGCTGGGTATAATCGATATATGTTTGGTCAAGGTAAATGTCATCCGGCAAACCCACCAAATAACGGATGAAATTTAATCCATCCAGTGCTTCCTGAAGATATTGATCCTTTACCTTGCCTGCAACATATGGAGAGCTGGAGCTTGGTTGGACATCATATTCCACCGTCTTGGATGATCTGGCAAGTCTAAAAGGTCTCTCATTGTATTTGTTCACTATATCTTCTATGGTTCTATTCTGAATTACTCCCACACTATCTGCATGGCTTTTCGGTAATAACACAGTCATTGAGCACATCAAAACCAGAATAAAAACGATAACCTTTGTCTTTTTGTTCATTTTCAATCCTCCGTTTACTGATATTAATATAAATACCACACCTAGGAAACACGAACAAACCCTATATATGAACGTAAGTAATGGTACTTTTCTGTCCTAATCAGGAACAAGTAATAACCTGGTTCCTTAGGCAGAATTATGTGATTGTCGTCGGTTATCGAGAGCTGCCGGAGTTCATTGTTATCAATATTCCTTTGGACGGACTGTGATGTGAGTTTGAAAACATAACAATCATAAAGCTTTGTATCTGTTGAGCATGCTACCTCTACCTTTTCTCCTGCTGCAAAACTTCCAGTCCATGGGTAGCTGTTTGAAAGGAAGAAGGCCTTAATATCCTTTGCTACTTCAGAAGAATGTATTGTTTTCACAACCGTTCGCGATGGTCTTAAATATAAGGCATTGACATTCCCGTTTTCATCAGTTCTGCCCTTAAGCCCTACTCCTTCCGAATCAATTTCAGTCCAATAAAAATGGGATATCATAGGTGAATAGGTAAAAGCAAATGAGTTGTATATGCTCTTATCCGCATACTCTAGATACTCAGGCATATAGTTTAAATACCTACTTATGGATTTTTGAGATAACGATACCTTATGTCCGTCAGAAAAAACAGCGATTACATCCTCAGGCATATCCGGGTTCTTTGAGATTAATATATAACCGTTGGCATTATTGATATTGGACATATCCTTATCATCCAAATTAAAATAGGCATATGCACTTTTCCTGGGTTCAACCGTTTCGACCTTATTTCCAAATATAGCTTCAACCTTATTAACCGATAAAGAATTATTATTATCTTTATCCGCCTCTTTTGCCGCAAGGCCGAAGAATACTTTATAGTCCCCTAATTCAGTAAAGTTCAATGTCCAGCAATTGCTGTGACGAGTTAAATCTGAAACACTACCATCGGGGCTTACAAAATATAGGTTGGGATAATGCTCCCCATCCGTTATCCTATCTGCCAGAACCAGCATATAATCGTTATCAAAGGGAGTCTGTTCATATATAACAATCGGTTCATCAGTCTGGCCGTAGAAGTCTCTAATAGCTTTGAGTGCGACAGTTTCCTCCCCAAAGCTTATGCGAGTTTTCTCATTTGAATTGTTTGATGAAAGTTTGTTTTCGGGGTTTGATTGGTTTGTGTTGTCCTTATTTATATTATCAATTAAAATATCGGTTTTTTGTTCCGATTTATCCATTACTTTTTTATTCATTTCTTCGGTCTTGGGATTTAGCATCAATCCAATCCCGACTGCTACCGCAAGAATGACTGAAACAACTACTATCCAAAACGTGGGCTTTTTATTATTCAATACGTTTTTAATTCTTCTTTTTACATTACCTTCGCCAAAGGCAAGTGGACTTCCATTTAAAATATGCCGTCCCGCAGCAAGGGACAATAACGAATTTGCATAAGCCTTTCTAATATCTTTATCCATTTTTTTCAGTACTCTTTCATCACAGGAAAGCTCCATATCCATACTCATTAACTTGAATGCAATCCACACAAGAGGATTAAACCAATGTATGCACAATATTAAGAAAGCGGCTATTTTAGTTACATGATCTTTCCGACGAATATGGGTCTTCTCATGCAGCAAAACATAGCTTCTTTCGTCAACATTCAGTCCAACCGGCAAATATATCTTAGGTCTAATCAATCCAAGAACGAATGGTGTTTTCAAATTATTGACTTCAAAGATATTCTTCTCAATTAATTGTGCACTTTTAAGCTTCCTTTTTAAGATTATAGTAGATACAAGGCTATATACAAACAATGCTATTATGCCTAAAGCCCAGAGATATGCCCCTAATTCCACATAAATTTGCAGAGGATTTGCACTAGCCTCAACTGCAGGTGCAGGAAGTGATTGACTTCCGAAGGAATCAACTGATTTTATCCCGGTGTTAATCTGTGGAATTTGCTGATAGATGATATCATGGGGGATTGGAACAGAATTTGTATTCTGTGTCCGTGGCATAAGGCTAAATATGCTTTCAAAGGAGAATGGAATTATAAGTCGAAAAGCAACCACACTCCATAAGGCATAGGAAATGAATTTGGGAGCTTTTTTAAGCGGCAGCCTGATAAGCATTACAAAAAGGATTACATAGCTTGCCGTAAGGCTCATATTTAAAACAGTAAGAAACAATTCACCCATTGCTACTCCTCCTTGTGCTCATCGATCAATTTTTTCAACTCTTCAGCCTGGTGCTTGCTTAATTTCTTTCCGCCAATAAATGCTGTGAGAAATTTAGGCAAGGATCCTCCAAAGGTATCCTCAACAAAGCCTATACTTTGCTTTGCGTAGTATTCATCCCTCGTAATTAAAGACGAAACTACTGAATTTTCATTTTGAAAAATACCCTTTTCACATAACTTTTTCAGTACGGTATATGTTGTAGACTTTTTCCAGGACATTTCTTTTTCGGATAGTTTTACAAGTTCTCCCGAAGCAATGGGCTCATTTTGCCATATTAATTCTGCAAACTTTTCTTCGCTTTCTGCAAGTTTATATTTTTTCATGACAACCTCCTTGGTCTATAATCTATCGACCTTATATTATAAGTCTATACGCTATAGACCAAATTGTCAATGATAGTTTCTTAATAAAATGATAGTTTCTAAATAATTAGAGCTTTTCTGAGTTCATCATAAACAGGCGTCTTAATTCCAGCCTGCTCTCTCATTTCCAAGAATATGCGATCCATATGGAGAAATTCCTCTCTTGCATGCATTGCATGATTTGCAATACACACTTGACCTATCCAGCTTCCAAACTCCCATCTCGTTATAAATGCAAATAACGCTCTTCTCTTTGTTACATTATTATATTCTCCTTTAGGAAGTATCTCGTAACCCAGTTTTTTTAGAACATCATAGGTCTCTCTGCAAGCATCCACTACCTTATATGAATATTCCTTATCTTTCTTGATATTTTTAAGCACACCTTCTGCTTTATAACAAGCAAACGCATAAGGAAGGATTCCGCAACCATGACTCTTTAAAAAATCATTCATTTTATTCTGAATTGAAACTTTAATCTTAGTTCCTGCAAATAATTCCCTGATAAATGCATCATAAGCATCAGTACCATCAGTTGTCCCTATGGTTATCCTATGTAAGTCAATTCCATCGACAATCCCATCATGTCTGTATCCGGCCGCAAAATAAAAGCCAAATAGAACAACCTTGCCGGGAATCTCCATGTATTTTTCTGCTTCCAAATTATTGCCAACAAATATTACTGTCTTGCTCTTATTTTGAATAAGGGTGCTCTTCATATTTTCAACCTGATTGGTTCTAAATGTTACAAAGATTGCATCATAAATATCATCTGATAAAAGCTCATTAATGACCTTTACTCTAAAATTCTTCCTTTTTCTCCTATTGCTGAGCGTAATCCCGTGTTCCTTTATCTCTTCATAATTAGATCTTGCCATAATAGTAACATCATTGGACCGGGAAAGATTATATGCAAGATTGGAACCTATCACTCCAGCTCCTATAACTAAAATTTTCATTCCGGCTTCCTCTCTGTTCGTAGAAATATATCAAGCATAATGTCCATATAACTTATTTCAAGAAAAAATGCACCAGCTTATCGTAAAAATCCTTGTAGGGCTGGTATCGCATAGGCAGATCGATCCAGTTCTTTTTATCGACGATACTTTTGGTATGGCTGAATGCATCAAAACCTGCTTTTCCGTGATAAGAACCCATACCGCTTTCACCAACGCCGCCAAAGCCCATTTCTTCAGTAGCAAGATGAATGATGGTATCGTTCACACAACCGCCTCCAAAGGAAATACGGGTTGTTATAAAATCAATATGAGTTTTGTCCGTTGAGAACATATACAGTGCAAGGGGCTTCGGGCGGTTTTTGAGGACATCATAAACTTCCTCAAACTTGTCAAATGTCAAAATCGGCAGTATGGGACCGAATATTTCTTCGTTCATAACAGCATCCTCCCATGTCACATTATCCATAATCGTTGGAGCAATCTGCATGGTTTTCAGGTTATTATTGCCTCCGCACACCACCTTACTTTTGTCAATAAGACCACAAAGGCGGTCAAAGTGTTTTCTGTTAATGATGTGACCGTAATTGGGATTTTTAATGGGGTCGCTTCCGAGCTGTTCGGTTATCTGCTTTTTAAGTTCCGTTATCAGCTTATCCTTAACGGTTCTGTCACAAAAAATATAGTCCGGGGCTACACAGGTCTGGCCGCAGTTGATAATCTTGCCAAATATAATGCGTTTGGCTGCAAGGGGTATATTTGCCGTGCTGTCTACAATAACAGGGCTTTTTCCACCAAGCTCAAGAACAACTGGAGTAAGATGCTCTGCGGCATGTCTAAGCACCACTTTTCCGACAGCCTGACTTCCGGTAAAGAACACAAAGTCAAACTTCTTTTCAAGAAGGTAGGTGCTCTCCTCTCTGCCTCCCATTACAACGGCAATGTATTCTTCGGGGAAACATTCAGCAATCATATCCACTACGAGTTTCGCCGTAACCGGGGAATATTCACTGGGTTTTACGATTGCGGTATTACCCGCTGAAATAGCATCGACAACTGGATGAAGTGTCAAAAGAAACGGGTAATTCCACGGACTCATAATGAGTGTGTTACCGTAAGGCGTTGGCTGTTTATAGCTTACAGAATGGAATTGAGCAAGCGGTGTACGTACTTTGTGTTTTCTTGCGAATTTCTTTGTGTGCTTGATCAGGTAACTAAGTTCGGAAAGAACCATGCCTGTTTCGCACATATAGCTTTCATATTTACTTTTGCCGAGATCCGCTTTAAGTGCTGCGGCAATATCGTCCTCATGGCTCAGCACATACGCCTTCAGCTTTTTAAGCATTTCAATACGAGATTTCACTGGAAAGGTTTTGCCAGTTTGGAAAAAGATTTTTTGCTTTTCAAATAGATAATCGATTCGTTCTACTGCTGTCATTGTTTATACCTCCAATCTGTAATCTTTTCATAAATAGTCTCCAGCTCCTTTGCATCCATCACCGTCGTTGCTGTCAGATGTAGTGGCAATAAAAATGTCACCTTGGGATCAAGCACAACTTACCATGGAGTTAGACAAACAACTAATTAACATAATATCAAATTCAAAAAAATACGTTCATCTCGTTCTTAGATTAAATACGATTAATCTTTTACATTTATCTATCGCAAAATTCCGGTAAAGCGTTCGTTATTTCGCTCTGCTAAATGTAAGATTAATATCGTATTTAATATAGATAAGATATGACTGCAACGGAAACAAATATAACACCTGCAATCCAGTATACATAACATAGATCACTTGTAGTTCCATAGATGTCTAGAACTCCCTTAAAAATAAACCCCACTGTAAATGTTGCTATGGAAGCGGAGTGGCATTTTATAAATATCTTATTAAAATAAAATTTTTTCTTACTTGTTCCTATCAACAGCCAAAAAATCATCCCGCCTATAAAAGGGAAGACAAATGCGTAAATCATGTAATTAGAATATACACCAAAGCTGTACCTTTCATATACCCATCCAAATAACATGCAAAATAAAGTGATAGGAATATATATTTTAGCCCTCTTTAGTGCCTGCTCTCTCTCAATAACCGATGTAGACAATATCACTCACGCTCCTTTCCTTTATTGTCCTACCATCCGTAGTAGGATTATTAATAATATTGCCATTAAAATACATGGTAGAAGAGCCACCACCGTCTAAGTTATATGCTGTTTCTACTCCCAAAGTTTCCATAAACTGAGCTAACTGATATAGAGACAAACCCTTGCTTGAACTTGTTCGACCGTCTGAAACCACAAACACATAATGTAGATCATCAATTAATCCTATAGCAGTTCGAGGATTGCTACTCATAGCCTTACCGACCTCATCTTTCTCTGTTACAGAAATTTGACTATTTTTAATCAGTGCCGGTCCAAATGAAAGCACCTGCTCAGCCCCTGCATTCAATAGCTCCTCTGCACTTATTTTAGATTCTTCAATAATTCCAAATGTTCCGTCAGCATAAATGACCAAGTCTTCATTTCCCTTCACAGATGATCTGTAAAGTACACCGTTGCGTATTACATACCCTTGGGATTGAGCTCCATAAAAATCACCGTTGATTGCAAGTATCGCATTATTTTCTTTAGCAATAACGGATGTATAATCTTTTACATTTCTTCCATAAGTATTTTGTGCCAGTGCAGTCTTTAAATTATCCGGTGAAGATATTTTTACATCTGCCACATAAATATCAGTGTCATACATACGATGGGTGGCAAGTGAAATAGTAATGTTGCCATCCTTATATTCGGTTTCTGTGATTTTCTTTTCAGTCACATTTTTATCATTCATATTTCTATCATTTATCTGTTGTGTATTATCAAACGATTTATATCGATGGGTAATCACAAATACGTCTAATAAAGCATATGTTGTAAAGGCAGCCAGCAAAACGCCATAAATGATCCCAAACCTATGATTTCTCCAGAACTTACCCATTCTGCTTTTTCTCCCTTCCTTTTCCTCTCACGAATACAAATGTACGTTGAATAGCCCAATTAACTATAAAAAGAATAAACTCTACCAATATCTTGGATATAAACGGGTTATTACCTCCAATATCAGTTAACATATATAAAAGACATGAATTTATTATCAAAACACAGAAAGCAAGGGCAAAATATTTTATTAAACTCTTACGCAGTGATTCTTTCGAGTGAAAGACAAATTTATAATTAATGTTAAAATTCACAGTTGCACTGACTATTCGAGCCAAAATATTAGCTAAAAGAACTCCCTTTGCTCCTGTAAGTAAAAGAATTAAACTATAAAGCAAATAATCAACCAAAAAGCCAATGAAAGACGAAGCTGAAAATTTCAAAATCTCAGTATATATTGATAAAGAATCTTTCATTGCTCTAAAATGTGAACCCACATTATTCTGAATGTAAACAGTCTCAATCGGGACCTCTATTATATTAATCGATGATTTTGCCAATTGCAGAAGCATATTCATCTCATATTCATATCTCATTCCCGGAATCTTCACCAGCATTGGTAAAAATGAGCCATTAAAAGCCCTAAGTCCCGTCTGAGTATCCTGAATTTTAACGCCTGTAAACGCCAAGAATACCTTCCTGGTAATTCCATTTCCAAATCTGCTTTTCCATGGGGATTTTTTTGATTGTTTACGACTACCTAAAATCATTGCTTCAGGATTTGCCTCCGAAACATCACATACCTTAATAGCATCTTTTATATTATGCTGACCGTCACAATCTAGAGTTACAATAGTTGTCTGCTCCTCTTTATATGCATCCATTATATAATAAAACGCTGTTTTTAATGCATGCCCTTTTCCCTTATTCTCAGGATAGCTTATCACATGTGCATATTGCTTAGCTTTTGAAAATATTTCCAAAAATGCAGGTCCGCTTCCATCATCAACAACAATAATCTTAAAGCCAGCCTCATATGCTATTTTAAGAACATCCATAAATATATTTTCCGGTTCATATGCAGGAATAACAGCAATACGCATTATTTTAAATCTCCTTCTAAAAAAATCTTGGAAACAGAATTCCATCCCTTAACTCATTTCCTTTATAAACCATTAGATCAACACTAACATAACAATATAAGTTTAATTAACCTTCTTTATACCCAAAATTATGCGTAAGGGAGTGAAATGCCTGAACGCTTCAAAAAGAGCGAAACTGGCTATAAGGGTAAGCATGACGATTAAAATATACTGCAAAGGCATATCATTGGGCCATTGCAAAACATAATAAGCGATTACCATCATGACTGATTGATGCAGTATATAGACGGGGAAAGCCGCATGATTTAAATACTCGAGTAATTTTCCCCCTCGGTTAAGATATTTGTACGCAAAGGCCAGCATCATCAGCAAGGAACTTAATCCATAAAGGTTTCTTGCAAAGGCTAAAATTATAGATTGCCAGGCAAAGTCACCGAATCCTTTCGCAAAATCCTGCAGGAATAAATATAAAGAAACAGATAGTGCCATAGTGCCAACCGACCACCATCTGATATTTTCAATCGTTTTAATTGATTCCTCATTTGATGCCATTAAAAAACCGATAGTGAAATACAAGCCGTAGAAAAATGGATTCTTCCCACCGATATCAGGTAAAGCTTCGGAGATCGTTAAGGGAATGAATAGGAGAATAAGGAACCATCCTTTATCAAAGAGATGTCCAATAAACCCAATGCCCTTCTTCTGCTTCGCGTGTATTATATGCATAAACAGCGGTAAAAGCACACAGGAGAAGACAAAAAGATATAGTATGAACCACAAGTGTGCTGGAGTGAAAGTACCGCGATACCCGGAAATATCCGAAAAATCAGGGAAGAACTGAGTAAACAGATAATTGAAATATCCGCCGTTTAAAGTACCCTGCTGTAAGCGTGCCATATAGCCTTGTATTGGAACGATCAGTATTATACCCGAAACCAGTGGGATGAGAAGCCGTAAAACACGCTCTTTCACATATTGACCAGCATCTTTTTTCTGTAATGCATACCATGTGGCAATCCCCGCGACTAAAAACATCATCGGCATAAACCAGGGCCAGATAATATTCATAAAAGTAACACAGGCTAAACTCGTTGCATCACTGTGGATATAATTGAATTCCCTGGAATCGAATACTCTTGCAGCATGGAATGGAAAAAGGAGAAGAATACCAAAAATCCTGAGCCAGTCAATGTCTTTTCTACGCATATAAAACCCCCAAAATATCTATTTAAAGCCTGTTTATTAAAATATAATTCTTTCCAATTTTAATAGGTTACAGGCAAAATAATAAAAAATTACCCACGTTTTTATGACGTGGGTAGCTTTTTCTTATTCTATTTAATCTCCATCGCCCAATCATTATTCAATATACTTGAATTAAAAGCTTATTTACAATTATTAGTATAGCACAAGTTCAGTCACTATGGTATGTGGTTATTTATATTTGAACCACATTTTATCATTCTTTATTGAGTAAAAACCGATTATTGATGAAACCAGTGCACCCAGTGCATCGATAATTATATCCTTCATCGTGTCAGCAAGTGCCTGGTGTCCCACTAAAACTACTCCGTCTGAGGTCATAAATTTCTGCATATTAAGACCAAGCAGTCCATCAAATGTAAATTCATATATTTCCCATAATGCTCCAACGGATAACGCAAAACTGAATGAGAAAAGTGCAACAAAAAATGGCGAGAGTTTAACTTTACAGGTACATTGATGACCCGAAAGAAATAATTGACTGTGAAGACCGTTTAATTAAGCCTCTTAACCGCATTGAAAAGGACTGTTTAAAATACAATTACTCTGGGTTACTTAACTCAAAGTATAC
>Ga0255341_1000319_pt1 | contig 84383 bp, 61 predicted proteins | sample wastewater_treat_8_FD_192418 | JGI IMG/M metagenome (GOLD analysis project Ga0255341, IMG submission 192418) | Wastewater microbial communities from Lulu Island WWTP, Vancouver, Canada - plant12 | ecosystem: Engineered > WWTP > Wastewater > Unclassified | place: Canada: Vancouver, British... | reverse complement strand
ATTAATGAAATATGTATATTACTACAATAATATAAGAGCACATTGATCCTTAGAATGACAATCTCCTTTTAATTTTACAAAAAATTTGTTACCGAATTAAGTAACTTGTACACTTCCCCCAAGGGAAGAACTTTTTTATCATAAGGTTTATAAAGTGTTAGCCCTTAGTAAGGGAGATAACCATTGACCTGCTATTTTTAACTTGTAACTTCAAAGGCTACCTATTTTGAATCATAATACAAGCATTTGCCACATACTCAATTCAGTTTCTAATACAAAATTCAATAGCTTCATCACTTTCAGCACCAGGTTGGAACCATATTTTTTTGATTCCTAATTCTTTTATTTCTTCCAAAACTGGTAAAGAGAATTTTGGAGATAAAACAAATATTGCTACATCTATTTTTCAATCATAATCTGATAGCTTGCTATAGCATATTTCTCCCAAGATTTCAGTTTCATTTGGATTGATAGCAATTGTATTAAATCATTTATCAATAAAATCTTTGAAAACCTTGTATCCATATTTTTCAATATTATTTGATGCTCATATCACAGCATAAGTTAATTTTGAATCAATCATTGTTGTTATTAAAAATAAAGTAGGTGCGATTGTTGTGTTATCTGAATAGTAGCGGTTAGTAGTTGTTTTTATCTATAATATTCATCATTCTCCCAAGCATATGGATTCAGTTCAATGTATTCAATTATTCTATTCATATCGTTTTCATTACGGATTATGTGATCATAAAATGATTTTTGTCGTTTGAATGATTTTAATCATAATTTATGAATTAATTTAGACGATGTTGTTTTAAATGCTCATACAACGGAAGATAATCATTTTTTTTGTAAGGAACGGTCGCGACCGTTCTCTACGAGGTTCTCTACGAGGTTCCCTACATTTTCAATTTCAATTATTCAATGAAAATGATTTGGCATAATCGCATAATGATATAATTTTATATTTTCATACTTATTTAACCATAATCGTTGTTTTTCTACAATTTCACCATATTTATTTAAAATCATTTTATCATCAACGACTTCTCCAAAAACTTTTTCATGATTTTGGACATTTACAGTTATAAAAAAGTATCAATCATTGTAATGAAAAGCGTCCAATCTATTTTTTTTGCGAGTTTTTAAGTTATTTTTCTCCATTTTTTATTATATTATCGTCAAAAATCTTATTTCCATCTTTCTTGTTCCTATTTTTGGATCCTTGAATCTCACTACAGCCAAATGATCCCGCACTTCCAAAACATAACCATTACCAAACAATTTGTGATTTACATTATCTCATTCATTTATATTGATTTCTTGTCTACTTGTATTGTAATAAGAAACAAAATTATCTTGACTGGAATAAGAGTCGGCTCTTGAATTTCTATTCCCTCCAGATCATAGATCATAATGTCTTGTAAGTTCTTCTGGGATTTCTCAAATGAATCTACTAGGAGGGTTGTTTCTGACTTGTCACCAAGTCATTCTACTATTTGTGTAAGATAAAAACAAATAATCTTTTGCTCTAGTAACTCCAACATACATTAATCTTCTTTCTTCTTCCAATAAATGTGCTTCCATAGTAGCATTTGTCAGGGGGAATACATTTTCTTCTACACCAGCTATAAATACATAAGGGAATTCTAATCCTTTACTACTATGGATGGTCATAAGTTTTATCACATCAGCATTTGCATTTTCATCATTTACTACATCAGTCATCAAAGTCACTTCTTCTACAAATTGTTTTATTGCTTCTTTTCATTTTTCTACATGACTCGATGCCATATTTATTAGTTGTCATACATTTTCAAATCTTTCTTCTGCTACTTCATTATTTCAATGAATTTTTTCTAAATGTTCTTTATATTTTATGGATTTTATTATTTTAGAAATAACATCAGCAGGTCAGTATTTGTCCCAATTATCAGTGATTTCGTGTATTATTTTTTTGAATTCCAAAACCCCATTTTTTGCATTACTGGTAATATTTACAGGCACACTATCTATATTTTCCAAAACATCGTGTAGTGTCAATCCATTGATAGTCGCATAATCTTCCAATTTTGATAAACTATCTTTTCCAATTCATCTTGTAGGTAGGTTGATAATTCTTTTTAAGGAAACAGAATCTCCACTATTTGCTAAATATTTAATGTATGCCAAAATATCTTTTACTTCTTCTCTTTCAAAAAATTTATATGCTCATCGTATTTTATAAGGAATTTTTTCTTGTACCAAGATTTGTTCAAAAGTAGAAGATTGGGCATTGGTCCTATATAATATCGAAACATCTCATAGTTTTTGAATTTTGCCCTTATCTTTCATTTTCATAATAAAATCTATTATGTTAGCAGCTTCATCTATATCAGAATTGTGGCAAAAAACAGTAATTTTCCCATCTTCTTTTCTATGAGAATGCACATCTTTATTGTATTGTTTCAAATTATTTTTTATAATATAGTTTCCAGCATTTACAATATGTGGGCGAGAACGATAATTGATTTGAAGTTTGAACATTTGGATATCTGGCCAATATTTTTTTACATTCAAAAAATTTTCCATCAAAGCTCATCTCCGGCCATAAATACTTTGGTAGTCGTCTCATATCAAGGTAATATTTCCATCCTTTCCGCTGAGCATCATCATCAGCTCAAATTGTATCCAGTTTGTGTCTTGAGCTTCATCTACCATAATATACAAAAACTTTTTTTTCCATTTTTCTAGTATATCAGCTCTTTTCCTAAAAAGCAAATAGGGTAGTAACAATAAATCATCAAAATCCAACATATTTGATCTTTCTAATTCTTTTTGGTATTCCACATAAACTTTCCCCATATTTTGCTCATAATCTGTAGTGATTTTTGATTGATACATTTTGGCATCATATCAATTGTTTTTTTGATTGCTGATAAATCATTTTACCTCATTTGGTTTGAATACTTCATCTAAATTAAGCTTTTTCAAAAGATCTTTTACTACTTTGTTGCTATCATTTGAGTCTATTATTGTAAAATTTTTATCATATTTCATCTCCAGTTTATCAATATCTTCTTTTAATATTTTCAAAAAAATACTATGAAATGTTCCAATCCATTTAAAGTCTTTTTCGGTATATTTCACATTATTCCCACCTGTACTTGGTTTAGTTTGTTCTATAAAATTCAAAAAATCATCAATACTGTCTTCTGGGGATTTCTGACGATTATCATCTGGGGACAATGTCTGACGATTATCATCAATATCAGACGATTTATCGTCTGATATCTTCTGATAGCAATCGTCAGAAATTGTCCCTATCTTTTGAGAAAAATCGTCAGAAATTGTCCCCCCCATCATCTGAGAAAAATCGTCAGAGATCTCCATCAGTCTTTCTTTCATTTCATTGGCCGCCTTATTTGTAAAAGTTACAGCCAAAATATTGTTTGGATTGATTTTTAGCCCAAACATCAAATATCATATTTTATATGTCAAAGTCCTTGTTTTACCAGATCCTGCTCCAGCTAAAATTAAACTAGAAGTGTCGGTATGTAAGGCTGCTTTCAACTGCTCTTCGTTCAACTTTCAAGCCAAATATTCTTTTACTTTCTGCATTCATTTTTCAAAATTAATTAAATTATTTACCAACTTATAGATACCCAATTATTTTTCAATCACAAAAATTTTTTTTACTTGCTTTTTTGTCAAAACTATATTTGACAAAATTATTCTGTTAGACAAAAACTATAAAAAAACAATATAATCTATATTTTTATAACATTTTTTTCTTCTCAATATCCTTCTTGTAAAACATATTTTCCTCTTCAAAAAATTAGTTTGAAATCAGCTTGTTTTTTACTTTTCCATAGAGTTCTAAAATATGTGGTGGAGTAGAGTAGTTTGGGAATAAAGTTTGTCCCATAGGAATTTCTATTTTTATAGTTTTAGCTATTTCATTGTTATTGTTTATCCAATTTTTGGCTTGTTCTTCACTATATCAATTGTCTATCATCATGGCAAAAACTTCTTGTCCAGACATCAAGTGATATTTTTCTTTTGGTTTTCTTCTGTGATCATCATACATTTTATTCCCATCTTTTATCGCTAGGGCCATTTCCCAAGCTTCTTTGTCGCTTTCATTGATATACTGATAAATATTGTTTACAATACATTTGATTCCCAACTTTTCTGATAGTTCAATTATCTTACTATTTATTTTTTTCAAGTTTTGGTTTTTCAATTCATCTTGTGCTATTATTTCCAAAAACACATTTTCTTTTCAGATTTTATCTTGTATCATATTTATTATTTCAATAATTTTTTCATCAGCTTCAGACCTAAAAATCATTTTTCCAATCCAAGACTCTTCTCCTCACATAAATGCAATCAATCATTGATTGTTTTCTTCCAATGTTTTTATATCAAACTTAGCTTTCCCAGAAATTCATTCTTGATTTGCGTGGGAAACTATTTTCATTAGACTGCTATATCATTCTCCATTTTTTGCAAGTAAGCACATATTTCAAACATCTTCAATTCTATTGTAGCCATTGATATCTAAAACAAATCCCAATTCTGTCCCAATAATAGGATTTATTCAATTTTCTCTAGCACTGTCATAAAAAGCAATAGCTCCATACATTCCACCAAGATCAGTCAAAGCTATATTTTCAAAACCTAATTCTTTTGCTTTTTGGATTATTTTTTTTGGAGTTCATATAGCTTCCAAAAATGAAAATGTACTATGTCCATGTAAATGAGTAAATTCCATATTTTCAAAAAATTAACTAAAAACCATACTTATATAATAAGTATATAGTTTTTTCAAAAAAAGATTCAATGAAAAATAAATCATTTAATTTACTTATAATAATTCACTTATTGCAGGGCTACGGGCACACTTACATTTTATAATAAATATGTAATAAAGAACTCCGCATAATTCTGCGGTGGACCGTTCTCTACAGAATATCATTTCTTTTGATACTCAGGTTGTAAATAAAAAAGTTCTTCCCTCGGGGGAAGTTGGGCACCCGCCCCGCCCGCAGTATTGCGGGGCTACGGGGCGGGGTAGATGGGGGTTTGTAGTTGGGGGTTAGATTCCCCTTAGTCCCCCTTGATAAGGGGGATTTTACCTCCAACTAGCTATGCAAACCGCCTCAAGGGAGGAACTACCAACTTTACAAACTTGTAACTTTATAAACTTTTAAAGCTTCTTTTACTATTAGTTGAAAATAAAAACTTATTCAATATAAAAAAGAGGACAGATTTTTTACAAATATAAAAAATACCATTATTATGAAAAAACAATTTAAATTAATTTTTTTCTTGCTATCAATTTTTTCTGTATTTTGATTTTCATTTATTTACGCAGGAGCACGAAACTTACCATGAATCAAAATTATCACTCGTGATCAACGATGAGCAAACGAAGCTTTGAGATATTCTGATATGTCAAGGACTGAAAGAAGTAAAGTAAATGCCGAAAAAAATGAGCAAAAAATGAATGAACTCAGAGAAACAGATGCAGAAAAGTATTGGTCAATCAAAGAAAAAGAGTACCAAGAACAAATGGCAAATGATTATTTGAAATCAAATTATTATTCCGAAATAGATTTGGATTGGACCAAATACGAAAGCAATGGGAATTATCTTTTTTGGCCAGAATATATCAAAAACAATAAAACTAAAATTATTGTACACCATACAGCATCAGACAATACAATTCTAAAAAATAAAGCTGATGTTTTGGAATATCTTAGTGGAGTTTATCGATATCATACTGTTACTAATTGACGAGGGGATATCGGTTACAATTTTTTGATTGATCCATTTGGGAATATTTATGAGGGTAGAGCAGGATGAGAGTGAGTAGTTTGAGCACATGCAAAACGAAACAATACTCCTAGTATCGGAATTTCATTAATTTGAAATTTTGAAAATGTAAAACCAACAAAAGAGGCATTGGAGTCTCTTATTAGATTGTCAGCAGCTTTGGCAAAAAAGTACAATATAAACCCTTTTTCTAGAACAGATTATCATAAAGATTCCAAAGAAGTTCCGTACATAGTTTCAGCTGAAAATTATGTGATAGCATGACACAAAGATGCTGGGATTACATCTTGTCCTGGTAAATATTTATATCAATTACTTCCCTTTGTTAGAAACGGAGTAAAAGATCTTTTGGAATGAAAAACTCTAACAAGTGCTAGTGGTTTAAGATCAGCAAAAGAGACTAATACAAATCCAAGAGCTCAAAGAACTAGGCTTACTTACAGTTATTTTGAGTCTATGCAAAGCAAAATTGCACCTGCAGTTAAAACAATCAAAAACGACTATATCACAAAAAATAATATTACATTCTCAAATGAGAATATAAGTAGATTATCATGAAAAATAGACAAAATCCAGGCAAAAATTTATTTGAATCAAGATATTTCTGTTCTTCTTTATGAATTAACTCAAGATTATTCAGAATATAACTTATCTTGTGAACAATGATGTATTTTCTCCTTTAATCAAAATAAACTTGAAGCAAATAATGCTACTATAAAAGTTTCTGACAAACTACAGTTGAATTTGTGATGAAATACTTACAATGTAGATAGATTGTCTGTTGTACCAAAAAACAGCCTTATCAGTATAGATAATTACACTAGAAAATCTTATGCTGGTATAGCTTGGAATACTTTTCGTGGTTCTTTGATTTTCAAAAAAGATTATATGAAAGATCTAAATTGAGTAGAACAAAATAAATATGTAGTTATAAACAAGCTTCCTTTTTGAGATTATATGAAGTGAATAGCAGAAACCAATGATACAGAATCAGCTACAAAAAATGAAGTTATGTCGTTGATATCCAAATCTTATGCTTTATTTTATATGAATCCAAAAAATATTCATCCAAATATACCTTCACAAGCTACCTACAATGCTGTGGATGATTCTAGGATTTTCCAAAAATATGTGTGAGCATGATTAGAAAAAACTTTGACAAAATGGTATACAGCCCTAGAAAAAACAAAAGATAAAATTGTTCTTTACAACAATAATGTTCCATTGTTACCATACTTTTCATGTTCAGCTGGATTTACTTATTCAGCAAACGAAAAACGATGACGAAATGATACTCCTTATCTAAAATCAAAATTTGATTTGTGAATATGCCAAGATAAAAAATTCTCTGGACATTGAGTCGGACTAAGCTGACTTGGAGCTGAAAGATGGACTCAATTCGGATGGAGTTATACAGATATACTTCACTACTACTATCCTGGAATAGTGATTGAAACCCTTTAGTTGCCGTCTTCAACAATGTTTTTTACAAGAATATTTAAAATATAATCTTGTCAAAAATAAAAACATTTTATTACTAAATATAACACATGGAAGAAATTTTACAAAAAATATTTCCCAACAGTGCTGAAAAAGCTGTTGATAGTGTCTTGAATTTATACGAACAACAATGATTTGTAATATCAAATTTCATTTATTTTGCTATTATCAAAGAACAAAAACTTTTTGAATCCACAAAAAAAACTACTCTTCAAAAAGATTATTACAAAGCTATCACAAAATGAGATTTTCTTTTGCCAGATGGTATAGCTTTACAAACATTTTATCGTTTAGCAAACCGTAGATTTTCTCTACCAACGAAAAATCTTTCAAACTTAAATGGTACAGATTTTATCCCTTATTTTTTAGATGAAATCAAAAAAAGATACGGTAGTCAAAGAATTTCTATATCATTATATTGAGCAAAAAAAGAAATAGTTCAAGAAGTGAAAAACACTTTTTCTTACAAATGATTCGAGGTTTCTTATATTCAAGATTGATATTCAGAATTTGATCGAGAGAGTTTCAAAAAGTCTAAAAATAATAATGAAGAAGTTCTAAACATTTTGTTAGTAGCTAGATCTACTCCAACAAACCCAATTCAAGAATTGCGAACTATGAAAAATTATTATAAAATCAAAGAAAGTAATTTGATAGTTTTCACAGTATGATGACTATTCGATTTCTTAGCATGAGAAAGCCCAAATAGTTCAGTAAAAAAATGAACACAAAAAAGAGCTCCAAAATTTGTCAGAAAGATAAAATTAGAGTGGCTTTGGAGGTTTATTACAGATCCCAAGAGAAACTACAAAAAAGTAAAAAATAGTTTTTCATTATTTCCTTATATTTTTAGATATTTACTATTGAAAAAGGATTAAATTTTGATACCTTAAAAAAGTAAAACATTTTTGTGAATACAATTTTTTATATGATTTTTCCCCAAAGATATGCAAATTAAAGAAAAAAAACATAATTATTTAGCGGACAATCAGTCTTTTTCTTTCAAAGAAAAATTAGCAAATTGAGTAATCATAAATGCTTATGTTGTTTTTGATTCAGATAAATTTTTGGAATACCAAAAAGATCTATTACAAGATTTTTTGGCAGAATTTATAGACAAGTCAAATACTGATATTTATGATGAAACAGATCTCAAAAACAATTTAGAAGATGGCCTTCAATCCCTAAATACTAATCTTAGAAAGTTTTCTGATAAAGTTACAGATGTAGATCGTTTTACCATCAAATGATACATTCAAATTATAGCAGGCACCACTATTATGGCTTCTATGATATGAGATATCTCTTTCATTATGTTTAGAAACAAAAGATTAAATTATCAGCTACACAATTGATTCAATAAAAAATCTAAAATAGATATATTTTCAGATTTTATAGAATGAGACATCCAAACTTGAGATGAGTTATTGTACATTGGGACCAAATTATCAGATGTTTTGGATCAGTCAGATATCAATGAAATGGAAAATATCCTTTCAGCTCCAGAAACTTCATTTATAGAATTTATAGAAAAACTTGTTACTGCTAGAGTAGAAAAAGAGAATATAGCTCTGATGTCCAATTATCATATCTATGGAAATGTTATAGAAAAACAAAGCACCAGTAGGTTACCAAAAATCAAAAATCCTATAAAAATTAATACAGCTTGGACCAAAAGAATACTAGCAAATAAATATTATATTACGATTTTAGTTTTGAGTATCGTTATTTTGGTCATGCTATATAGTGTTTTATCTCAGCTATTAAATACTTCCAAAGATTCTGTATTTAAGACATCAGATTGAGTAATTGTGGATATTACAATAGATGATATCAAAAAAGATATTTTACTTTTCAAGCAAATGGATCCAAGTTCAGATCAAAAATGAGTAAAATATAGTCAAATAGTAGAGAAATTAAACTTATTAGAAAGTAAAGGAAGATGGCTCGAAGATGTTGAAAATTTGAAGGGAATTATAGAAGATGATTATTACAAATGATTCAATATTATTAGATTGGAAAGTTTATCAAAACTGGACGATCCAGCCACTGGTATAAAAACTAGAGTATTATCATTAAATAGTACAGAAAAAACTAAAGTCGGTGATGTTTTGTTCATTGATTTTCAAAGATGATTAAATATTTGAGGGACTAAATGAGCTATGATATGAGTGGTAAATGACGGTTCTAGATGATCTTTAGTAGAATTTAATATTGATTCTGATATCCAATGATGTTCAAGTAATTTATTGAGAGATGGTTTGTATTGTTATACAAAAGATGGTCGTATCTTTTCTGTAAATAAAGCTGGAGTGGAACCACTTATTACTTCAGATCCAGCGGGATTCCCAGACACAATTTGATGAGTAGGAGTATATTGAAAAGCAAACTTATATGTATTTCAATCCAACTTAAACAATTCCCGTGATTGAGCATTTGTTACTAGATATAGAAATATTGTATGATCCCAAGTTTCTTACCAATGATGAGAAAACTATTCTCTTATGGCTGGCTACGAAAGTTGAGTTAGTTTTTCTTGAGATTTTGGAGATGTCGCAATAGATTCTACTTTCCTTACTTGGAATGCTTGAAAATTATATCAGCTACGAAGACCTGGTTATGGAGTTTCTTTGGATGTTCGTGAAATTAAATTATTATGATGAGACACAATTACAAACAAATATTCCGATGACATCAAAGTTATTGCATACCTAAACTCCAAGTATGTCTATTTATTTGATAGGATAAATAAAACATTTACAATATACACATCCAATCCTCTAAAAACAAACGATCAGTACAATACTCAATTCAAGCTATATTACTTATTTAGTTTCAAGTTTGATTTATCTAATGAGAAGGTTCTGGATATATCAATATCTGAAAATTCTTGAAATAAGCCTGAAATGTATATTTTGACTAATGAATGAGTAAATAAAGTTAACTTATACGAATATATAGATAGTTTAGTAAACGATGATACTCTAAAAGCTATCTGATGATGAGAGGCCCCACTTTAGTTATAAGTTACAAGTTAAAAGCCTGCCCCGCCACGTAGCCCCGCAATACTGCGGGGCGGGGTTTGTAAAGTTACAAGTTGAAAATCCTTCCCTTGGGGGAAGCTGGGCCCCCGCAGTATTGCGGGGTAGATGGGGGTTGTAGTTTAGGGGTAATACCCCCACCTACCCCGCCCGTAGCCCCGCAGTACTGCGGGGCGGGGCGGGGATTGCAACCTCCCCCAGGGGAGGAATCTTATTTCCGAATTTTACCAAACCCTCCTTTTCATAAACTTTATTTATTTCAGCACTAAATCCTGATTTTATGGATTCCCAAACATTAAGAAAAAAACGAAGCGGATTTTGGACTTCAAAACAGCATGTTCATTTGCCAGAAGTTTCACTTATTGCAGATAAATCATCTTCTACTGCACTTTTTAATGTTGCCTGAATGCAACCACTTATCCCCTATCTTGCGGGGAAAAAACATGCACTTGGGCCTAGGCTTTTTAATATACAAAAATGTATAAGAACAGTTGATATTGATGAAGTGGGAAATGATTCTCATCTTACCTTTTTTGAAATGATGTGAAATTGGTCGCTTGGGGACTATTTCAAGGAAGAAGCAATTCAACGAAGTTATGAATTTCTTGTTCATGAACTTGGTTTTGATCCCCGTAAATTAGCAGTAACAGTTTTTGAATGAAATGAAGATGCTCCAAGAGATGAGGTTTCCTTTGAAGCTTGGAAGAGAACAGGAATTCCTGAGGAGAAAATTTCATTCCTTAACGCAAAAAACAATTGGCGAAGTCCTGGGCCAGTTTGACCTTGTGGTCCTGATACTGAAATATTTTATCGAGTAGGTGAGTCAGAATTCCCTCCTGTTGCTTCAAATGTAAAGGATGATGAAGAAAATTGGCTTGAAATCTGGAACAATGTTTTTATGGAGTTCTATCGTGATGAAACCTGAAAGATTTCTAAACTTCCTCACACGAATGTAGATACGGGTATGGGATTTGAAAGAATGTGTAAAGTTCTTCAAAACAAAGATAGTATTTATGAAACAGATCTTTTTGCTCCATTTTTAGAACTTCTAGAAAAAACAACAGGTTTGAAATATATAGAGCATAAAAGAAAGTTTAGAATTATTACTGATCATATCAGAACTGCTTTTATGCTAATCAATGATGGTCTAACACCTTCTAATGTTGCTGCAGGCTATGTTTTGAGAATGATTATTAGAAGGAGTTATTACAACCTCTTTTTACTCAAGAAGTTATCAAGTGAAGAATTAGCTCATTTTATTGATCAAGCTTTTATTGCTTTCAAAGGTTTGAGAGAGTTTAATGAGCCTGTTATTAAAAAAGTTTGGCTTAACGAGATTTCACAGTTTGAAAAAACAATCCATAATGGAGAAAAAATATTAAATGACTTTTTAGAAGAAATTCTTTCTCAAGGGAAGAAAGTTCTCGCTGGGGATAAAATTTTTATGCTTTATGATACTTATGGCTTTCCACTCGAAATTACCAAAGAAATTGCAACTGAGCGTGGAGTGGAATTGGATTTACCAGGTTATGAAAAAGCATTGGAAATAGCAAAAGAAAAGTCTCGCCAAGGAAGTAAGGCAATGTTCCAAAAAACAGCAGATTGGTCTAAATATTTGGAAGGACTTTCTGAAACTGAGTTTGTAGGTTACGATGATTTAAAAAATAGTGGTGCAAAGCTTTTGAAAGATGTTCAAACTGAAGATGGAATCAGATTCTTGATTTTTGATAAAACTCCGTTCTATCCTGAAATGGGAGGGCAGGTTTGTGATACAGGAGTGATTAAACTAGAGAGCGGTGAAATTGTGCAAATTGTTAATGTTCAAAAAGTCGCAGGAGTGATTTTGCATTTTGTAAGGTAGATTTTTATTTTAAATAAAATAGTAAATGTGGATAGCAGAAAATATAGCAAAACTTTTTTCTCTTAAACAAATTACTTCGGTACTTGATCTTGGTGCAGGGAATGGAAAGCGAAGTCTTTTTTCTGCAAGTTATGGAGCTAAAGTGATAGCAATTGATAACCAGTCTATGCCACTTTGGCAATTCCCAAAATATCTTAAAACTCATCCTTCAATAACTTTTTTACAAGCTGATATTAGAGACTTGAATTTAAATTTTAATCAGAGCTTTGACCTTATTTTGCTTTTTAATGTTATTGTTTTTTTGAAAAAAAAGTTCTTTTTAGAGCAAATACTTCCTTATTATTTAGAAAAATTAAATAAATGAGGAGTGCTTTGCTTAAGTTTTTTTTTCGATGATGACCCTACAATGAGCATAAATCAAAAACTTTCTTTTTATGTGTTTAAAGACTTTAAACTGCCAAAAGGATATATTATTCAAAAGCAAGAAGAAAAAACACTACAAGATAATCATATTCCTGATGGCGAACATGAGCATCATGTCTGATATATAGAAATAATAAAGGTGTAAAAAATAAGAGAGATTTATCTCATATTATTTATAGTTTATTTTGGGCTTTCTTCATCTTCAGCAAGTAATTTTTCAGGTTTTTCTTTAAAATTTTTTGCCGCTTCTTTTTGGGTCAGTGACACACCATATGGAGTTGAAATTAGAAATCCAGTCGATTTTTAATTTTTTTTATTGTTTTAGATGTCGGGAAAATCGCGACAGTGTAAAAACTAGATATATGTTTTAATAACTGATATGATTAATAAGTTTTTATGATACAAAAGTGATAATATTGCCACTTTTGACACTATGTATTGATTTTTATTTTTATTTATTTATTGTGTATTTGTTTATCTTTATTCTTTATTTTTCATGGTTGTTGATAATAAAATACAACTTATAAAAGAAAAGCTAGATTTGTACAATCATCCATTCGTTGAAATTAGTTTTCTTGACAAAATAATGGATAAGTTTTCTATAAATTATGAAATTAAAGAACTATCTAGAAAGTGAGTAATTACTCCAGTAATTAACTGAAAACTTTATATTAATAATTTATATCGTTGAATTATTTCAGATTATGCTATATTGTGACAATATATGAAATGAAAAACTTATATGATCTGATGATTATTCCTTTATAATCAATATTGATATTCTACGCAACTTGCCAACTGGATAACTGTTTATAATTTATCATATACTTGAGAAAAGAGGATTAACAATTCATATTTTATTTTTAAAAAAGTTTCTCCTAAGTTTTTTTGGTGAAAAGAAAGAAAAGAAAGCCAATGACAAAAATATTATTGTATGAGCAGAGAAAGAGCATTAATTGAGTTAATAATTGAAAAAAAATGAAAATTAGAATTTTGAGATAGAGTTGCATATGAACTTAACCATAATATAGATATCTGAAAACTGTTAAGTTTGGCTGAAAAACATTTAAATAAGAAAAATTTTTATATTGTAGAATCTTATATTAATGAATGTCGCAGGGATCAATAGCGTTTTAGGTATAAAATTACCTTTAATTGAAAAAGGTTTACCAAAATATTTTGAAAGATATGCTAAAAAATTTTGATTTAATAAATATAAGATAGAAAAAGATTTTCTTTTGACAGTTCTTCTTATCGATTTTTCAAAAAATTATCCTCAACTTGTTTTTAAATGATGAACTTGTTTAAATAAACTGTATTACGATTATTATAGACTTTCTGAAGATTTGGATTTTTTCATTATAAGTGATGCAGGACAGAGTGCTAGGTGAAATATTTTTAGTAGGCTCAAATCTGCATTTCAAGAAGATAAATACAAGAAAATCTGACTTGAATATACAGATTCTGAATACTGAACAACTCATAAGAAAAAACGTCAATGAGGATATCTTTTCAGATATAACTCAGTTTTTGACTGATCTGAACAATGGATACAAATAGATATTAGAATAGAAAAAGAATCATTATTTGAACCTATATCAAAAGAGATTTGATCCATTTATATGGATGATATTTTAGAAGAACCTCTATTTCCAAAAATACAGATTAAAGCTATGGATCTTAGAGAAATAGCGTCAGAAAAAGTTAGAGCAACTCTTACACGCCGACCAGATCTTGCAATAAGAGATTTCTTTGATATTCAATATATGATAACTAATTGAGTTAATTTTGATGATTTAAAAGATCAGATTTCTCGAAAAATAAAAGATTATAGAGATAATTGGCAAACTGAAGATAAATTATATACCGATATTTCAATAGATAAATTAGCTATGGATATAGATACCGATCTTATACCTGTACTTTGTACGTTAAAAAATAAAAAGATATCTTTTGATAAAACAAATCTTGAGAAAATATGTGAATTTATTGAGAAATTTAAGGTCTAAGAGTTTATTAACTGATCTCTCCATAAGCCAAATCCATCATTATTTACAAAGAACTCTAATCAAATATCTACAATAATTAAATTATTGCTTATATTCCTAATATAGCATAGTTTTTAAAAATCAAAAAAACCTGAACTTTTTATAGATCAGGTTTCTTCTATTAATAAAGGTGAAATATTTTCTCTTGAGTTCAATAATGAAATTATGATAGCATATCTTTTAGAAAAACTTCTGATATTTGACTAGGTTGCAAAGCGGTAATATCCTTAACTTCTGATGTAATGGTTTTGATGTCCTCTTCAGAATATTGTTTTTTATTTTCTTCAATAATTTCATTCATTTTTTTCCAAACTCAAATTGATTCGTCAGATCTTTTATGTTTGATTATTTTTTTGTTTTTTACTAAATTTAGCATTTCCTGCTCTTTTTTTCCAATTTCTTTATCATTTTTCAATGCAAGTTCAAAATTGTGTAAAAAATCTGAACTTGGATACATATCATCATCAATATAATCACCTAAAAGTTGTTCTAACAATAATTGTTGTTTTAGAGAAAGCTCAGAAAAAATTTCCATAAATTGTTTTTCATTTTGTTCATATTCTTTTTGCTCAGAACTCTTAAAAATTTTTACCATTTTTTCTTTCATTTTCTCTACCATACTAGTAGTAGGTCTTTCTTGGTTTGTTAATTTTCCTTTTTCAAGGGAAGTTTCATCAATCTTTATAATAGCCATTAGTATAATTGGTTAAAAAATAAAATGTTGACAACTTAATTATAACAAAAATTTTAAATTTTGCAAATTTCAGGGTGTGATTTTTTGATTGATTGTTGTTAAAGCATCCCAATGATACTCTTTTGCTTGTGTGACATCACCAATTTAATAAGGCTTTGGTTGCTGTAATCACAGGAAAAAAACCTAAAGATATTGAAGGAATGGAAAAACCCCATAATACTAGCATTACTATATTTGAAATTGATGCAAAGAAAAATTACAAAACACTTCTTTTCAATTGCAAAAAGCATTTGGATTAGTTGTATTGAATTATTATTTTCTTGTAAATTGTAAGATTTTATAGTTTGTGACTATGTTTTGTCTAATTGTTTCTATGGAATTCGGTTTTCCCTGGTGTTTTTATTTTTTTTAGAAATTATAATTTATCTCTTGAAATGTTGGTAAAAATACCTATAAATATACCCACAAAAATACTTAGATTTTATGTTTTTAAGATAATCAAAATGATTACTAAAACAAGTTTTGCTTCAATTTCTGAATTAAGAGATAAGACAGCAACTATTGTAAAGCAGGTCAATACCACAGGGAAAAAAATTATCCTTTCCCAAAATAAGCCTGTTGGGGTTTTATTGAGTATTGATGAATATAATGCACTTCTTAAGTTAAGTTTCCCTGCAGAAAAAGCAAGTCTTGAAGACATTAGAGCATATCAACAAAGCTCTCACTGAAAAGATGGAGTGGAGGCTTTTTCATTTTTAGATGGTTTAGAATAAGAAAATGTATCAAATCATCTTAGAAAAAAAAGTACAGAAATTTTTGCTTAAGCACAAAGGACAGCCTTTAGTGGCTCAATTTAGACAGGCATTAACTCAGCTTGCACTCAATCCTTATCAAAATAATTTAGATATTAAAATACTTGTTGGATTACCACATTCCTATAGATTAAGAATTGGGAAATGGAGGTTTTTGTACGAAATTATTGATGAAAAAATTATTATTAATTTTTTTGATGCCGGAGCTAGATGAGATGTGTACAAATGAGAATAGGTGTTTTGATTTTTTTAACAACAACAAAAAATCGTGAAATTTCACTGTTTTTGCTTTTTTTCACGATTTTATTATAGGATCTTTTTTAAAATTGCAATTTTTTATACTAAAAAACCTTATTGTCATCCCAATAATTTAACATGATTCTCCAAAAAAAATTACTCACTTTCTACTAAGTTTAGTCTAGGGAAATATGTGTATACAATATTGTAAAAAGATCATATTACTTTATCCAATCCCTTTTCTTGTTCTAGCATTTTTTCAGTTAAAATTCATTCATATTTAAATAACTCTGCTTCTATTTTTCTCCCTAATTCATGAAATTGTTTAGTTTGTGCAAAATTATCATCACAATTCATATCTCTAAATCTCCAAAAATCATCTTCATTTACTTCAAAAAATCTCCTAAACAACTCTCATCATTTTGTTTTGTATGAGTTTAATTTTTCTACAATACATTCATCTATGATTTTTTCGATATCTTCTTTTTGTTCTTTTTCAAGATTTTTAAATAATGGTCAAAACATAGGATGTGTTTCCAAATCTATTAGATATGGGAAAAATCCTTTTGCTTCCAAAAAGTTGTTGATTACACTACAAACTTGTTGTCTTTCCTGTTCGTTCATTCATAAAGTTTATTTTATAAAAGTTTTGATTGTTTCCTTGTTCACATTTAGAACCTAATTGGTAACACCACCACTTTTGCAGCCCCGCAATTCTGCGGGGCTACATCAATTTGTTACTTCAACATTTTATCATTTTATCAATTCATCATTTTATCGCGAACACCGTGAGCATTCATCATTTTATCACTTTATCGCGAACTACGGTGCGGGGTAGAGGGATTTAACATCCTCCCTAACATTGCAGGCGCGAATTCGAATTCGCGCCTACAGGTTCAAGTGTATTGTTTTATCATTTTATCATGAGCGAAGCGAATATTTATCGTGAGCAGAGCGAACTATTATTCAATTAGTTCCAATCAATTCACATAATATCCTCAATTAAAATCATCTTTTTTTATTTTTCATACAACATTAATTTTACTATTGGTATTTATATTTTTTATCATATCTCCCTTTCATCGGAATAAAAAGTTAATCTTTTTATCTCCAAATACTCAATGTATTTTCATATGTCCATTTCCATTTTTTCATACTTTTTCAATTTTTTCTATATTTACATTTTCAAACAAAAGTTGTGGTTCTTTATTTCATTCTCCAAATGGAGCAAGACCCTCTAATCCTTGTATCAATTCATAATCCCACTCATCATCATATATTTTTGTATCAATATACAATATTTTTTCCAAATCATCATCATTGATTATTTCATTGCAATAAGTTTCTACACTTTTTTTGAATTCATCTAATTTATCTAATGAAACTGTTAGTCCTCAAGCTTGTTTGTGCCCTCCGGATCTTTCTAACAAATCGGAGTGCTTTTGTAGCATTTCTATTATATTAAAATATTCTGGTCCTCTTAAGCTAGCTACAGCAACTCATTTGTCTCTATTAATTTTGAAAACAATACTCGGCTTATTATATTTTTCAGTAATTTTTCACGAAACTATACCAACTACTCATTCATGAAAGTCCTCATGTTCCGCAATTAAAATTTTTTGATCCAAATCCAACATCTCTTCAGCGATTTTAAAATCATCTTCTTGTAATTTTTTTCTGTCAGTATTTATTTCATCTATTTTTTGTAAAGCTTCCAACTGCTTGTCTCATGTAAATAAAAGTGTATTCAAACTGTTATAAGGAGAGTCAATCCTTCATCATGCATTGATTCTTGGTCAAATGATAAATCCTATATGAAAAGTATCCACTTCTTTTAAATTGAGATATTCTAGAAATCACTGTAGTGATTCTGGTATTTGGTCACGATGATTATTAATTAAATCTAGTCACTTTTTCACTAACAATCTATTTTCTCAAGTTAAGGAAACAATATCAGCAACTGTTCAAATTGCTACAATTGGTAAAAAATAATTAAAAATATTATTTTTCTTTTTTTCACTCCAAGTTTTTGTACTATCCAATAATGCACACAATAATTTAAATGCGACACCAACTCCTGCTAAATGTTTAAATTCATAATCCTTTGAGATCAATGGGTTTATTACAGCAATAGCATCAGGAAGTTTTTCTAAATTTTTGTGATGGTCTGTGATAATCATGTCCAATCAAATTTCTTTTGCATATTCTACTTCTTGGATGTTTGTAATTCAGTTATCTACAGTAATCACTAGGCTTACTCATTTTTCTTTCATCTCATCCAAATGAGAATTTTTGATTCCATATCATTCTTCTATTCTATCTGGGTACATAATACTAATATTTCTATATTTCAAAAATTTTGTAAAAAACTTAAATAATATAAAACTGGAAGTTATCCCATCTACATCATAATCCCCAAATATCATAATTTTTTCCTTATTTTTCAAGGCCTGTATTATTCTATTTACTGCTTTTGGCATATCATTTAGTTTCATGGGGTCCAACCGATAGTCCTTTATTTTTGGATTTAAAAAAATATCAGCATTTTCATCTATGCCTCTAATTTTCAATAATCTTTCGACTAAATTTAGATCTTTATTTTCATACAATATTTTATACTTCACCTTAATTTTCACTTAAGTTTGTAAAGCCTGCCTCGCCCCGCCCCGCCCCGCAGTATTGCGGGGCTGCGGGGCGGGGCGGGGTTCATAAAGTTTGTAAAGTATTAATAACTTTATAACTTGTAACTTTCAACTTTTAACTTTCTGCTAATTTTTATGTTTCATAAAAGTCACTATCCCTTTTTTCGTTTTCCAACTTATCAAATATTTCCCTATCTTTCTCATCTAAATCTTCATAATCTACAAATCATAAATTTATCAAATCATCTTTTAAATTCCCACTTATCTTTGATTCTTTTTTACTTTTTAATTCTATTAACTCTTTTTTATCTACTATCGTAAAATCAGTTTCACCGATTACTAATTCCTCATCATTCATTTATCAAAATTTTACTTTGTAAAATTTTTAGTCGTTAGTCTGTAGTCTTTAGTCTAAAGCAAAATAGTTTATAATTTGTTAATGACTAAAGACTAACGACTAGTGACTCTAGAGCAACGACTCTAAACCAACGATCGCCTCTATTTTATTATTTTATCAATTATTCAATATTTCAAAGCATCTTCTGGAGTCATCCAATTGTTTCTTTCCATATCTTGTTCTACTTTTTTAACATCTTGTCCAGTATGTTCAGACATTAATTTAATAAACATCTTTTTTACTTTCATCATTTCTGCTGCTTCAATCTGGATGTCTGTAGCTTGTCCTGTAATTCATCATCCACTAATTAAGGGCTGGTGAATCATTATTTTACTATGAGGTAAAGCATATCTTTTTCATTTTGTCCCTCCAGCTAAAAAGATAGATCCCATAGATGCAGCTAATCAAGTAGCGATAGTTACAACATCGCATTTGATATGTTGCATAGTATCATAAATAGCCATACCACTATAAACCTCTCATCCAGGAGAATTTATATACATGACAATATCTTTGTCTGGATCTTTTTTTTCTAAATACAACAATTGAGCTACCACAGTATTTACTAAAGGAGTAGTAATGGTGTCTCATACAAAAATAATTCTATCTTCCAACAGTCTAGAATAAATGTCGTAAGCTCTTTCGCCAGCTTTGCTTTTTTCTATAACACTAGGTACTAAGGTCATTTATCTTTTACTCAAAAAATAAAAACAGAATAAACAAACTTTATCATTAAACCTTTTATATTTATCATAAACAAAATCAACTTGAAATTTTTGGATATAATAATAAATAGTAGTTAGAAAAAATACAATCAATAATCCTTTAAAACAAGCATCTTTATCACGCAAACATAGTTTTAAAATATTAGTAATTTAATATCAAATAGTTGGGATAATACATGTTTTAAAGCTTGATCAGTATCATATATTGTAATACTATTTGAATTTTAAAATTGTGTTTAGATAGCAAAGAATTAGTACCGTAGCCTTTTTAGGAGAAAATATTTTTATCCAATGTTACCACCATTCTATTTATTTTTTTTCTTAATATAATTTGTTGTTAGATTTTAATGATGAATTGATGGGATTTGTGACTCTACAAACTTAGGTTAAAATACAGACAAAGTTACTAGTAAAAAAAATCTCTATTTAACTATTTAATTAGGCAGAATATTTGTTGAATCTCAAATCAAATTTAAGAGCGAATATTTATTGATATAGTTCAAGGGTTAGATTACAAATACAAACATGCTTCACAAATCCTAGTTCTGACTAAAAAAATTTAAATATACTAGCTTTTTATCTTCAAATATTTAAAGTATTCATTAGTTGGCGACTATAAATTAAAATTTAATTTCTAATATAATATTAATGAACCAAAACAATCAATTATCCGAGAGAGATGTTAGAATCCAAAAAACCAAAACAATGTCTAAAATGTGAGTAGTGCCATATGCACAAAGTTTCGAAAAAACTCACCTTATTTCTCAAGTAATTTCAGAATTTTGAGATAAAAAACATAGAGACATAAATGACATTATTCCCAATCCTAATATCCAGATAAAGACAGCAGGTAGAGTTATGCTCCATCGTAGTCATTGAAAATTAGCATTTTTGAGATTACTTGATTCTACATGACAAATACAACTTATGTTCCATAGAAACAATTGTAAAATAGATGTTTCAATATCAGATGATCAACCAAAATTATTAGAAACATTGGATACAGAGGGTGAAGAAATGTCAGCATACAAATTTATGGAGAAAATGATAGATGTTTGAGATTTTATTTGAGTTAGAGGAGAGGTCTTTACTACTCATAAATGAGAACTGACCATTTTCGTTTCTGAATTTAAGTTTTTGGCAAAGGCAATTAGACCATTGCCAGAAAAATTCCATGGACTAACAGATCAAGAAGAGCTATATAGAAAAAGATATTTGGATATGACTATGAATCCAGAATCTTATGAAAGATTTTTATTCAAATCCAAATTCTATCATACTTTGAGAGAGTTTTACTATAAAGAATGATTTACTGAAATCCAAACATCAATTCTTTGTAACGCAGCTTCTGGAGCCGCAGCAAAACCATTTATCACACACCACAACGATTTTGATACTGAATTTTACCTTAGAATAGCGTTTGAAACCGCTCTTAAAAAAGCAACAGTTTGAAGATTTGAAAAAGTTTTTGAAATATGACAGGACTTTAGAAATGAATGATCAGATCCTTCTCATTTACAAGAATTTACTCAAGTAGAACACTATGCAGCATACCGAAATTATGAAGACAATATGAAGTTTACTGAAAAAATGTTTGATTATATATTTGATAATATGTGATTAAATAGAGTAATCCCTGTGAAAGATAAAGATTGAAACATAAAAGAAGTGGATTTTAAAACACCTTGGGAAAGAATAGACTATACAAAAGGTATTTTAGAAGCTAGCTGAATAGATATCACTCAATATTGACAAGGAGATGCTGACAAACTTAGAGCAGATATCAAAGCAAAAGGAATAGAGTTTGAAAGAATGGATACAATGGGAACAACAACATTGATAGACTATTTATATAAAAAAGTTCTTAGACCAAAAATACTTTGACCTGCCTTTATCTACAATTATCCAGTAATTATGCAACCTTTAGCTAGGATTTCAGATAAAGATAAATGAATTGTTGAGCAATTTCAGCTTTTGGTAAATGGACGAGAAATTTGTAAAGCTTATTCAGAATTAGTAGATCCAGTATTACAACAAGCAAATTTTGATGCTCAAAAAGAAGCTGCTGCTCAGTGAGATGAGGAAGCAACAGCAGAAGATAAGGATTTTGTAACTGCTATGGAATATTGAATGCCTCCTCAATCTTGATTTGGTATGTGATTGGAAAGGATTTTAGCAATATTAACTCAACAAGATAATTTAAGAGATGTTGTTATGTTCCCAATTATGAAGCCAGAAACCGATGAAGAACTTTAATAGTTTTTATGGTTTATAAATATTGTAGATATGTGGGGAAATGTCTCCTAGCTGTCCAGTTTCGTACTATTGGGGCAGGTAAATCGGGCTACAATAATAGTCCTACACATTTTTGTTACTATTAAAATTTCTCTATATATATAATAAAAAATTTTACTAAGGTGTGTTTTTTTTAAATTAATAATTTATTTGCATTTTAATAAAAAATAACTAAACTTTAACTAGTTTAATTATTTTAACTAGTTTAACTAAAATAACATGAATGCAGAAGCTATATTAAAACCAATAGGTAAATGACAAATTACTATTCCTCTATCTCGAAGACTTCATTTATGAATAGACCAAAAAGAAGTTAGAGCATTTTTGAGATGAAATCAAATTGTTATAGAACCACTTAATCAAGAGAAAATAGATCGAGATGTAAAGCAAATTTCAATTGGTGAATTAAATGATGAAACACAAAAAGCAATAGAGCAGTCTCGTAAAGATTATAAAGAATGAAAAAAAGAAAAATTTATGTCGTCAAAACAAGTGCGAAATGACATCTTATAAAATAATTTTTGATGTAAATCCATTATTAAAAAGAGATTTAAGTATTTTGAAAAAAAATAAAAAACAAATTTTTCATATAAAAGATAAGATAGAAAAATATGCACAAGATCCAAATAAATTTATTTCTCAAACACAAAAACTAGCACCAAAACAAGAGTGATTATATAGGATGAGAGTTGGGAAATATAGAATAATTTTTTCAAAAGATGATTGAAATAAAATACTTATTATTCACAGAATTGGAACAAGATGAGATATTTATAAAAAGTTATAAAGTAAGAAATAGTATTATTCATGATTATTAATTAAAAACCCTTTTTATAACAAAATTATTGTTGATTATAGTTATGTTTTCCATATACATAACTCTATAGGATAGGGGACTTATTACGGCGACTGCCTCTATAAGCACAATCACAAATATATAAAGCTTATATGCCATTTTACTTATTACTTTCAAAATTATGCTTTCAACACAACCAGCAAAATGAACACAGGATCGATATCCACAGGAATTTCAAATCCGTAAATACATTTTTGATTCTTGGAGAAAAGTTTGTCTGAAATTTTGATATCAAGAATACTTATGACCTTTGGTAGAAAATGCTGAAATTCGAAAAGCAAAATCTGGCGAAGATGTTTGATGATCTGAGCTTACGATGATTACAAATAGGGAATGAAAAATATCAGAACTTGCTCTTAGACCAGAAATGACACCTACAGTGACTCGTATGGTGGCTAAAAATTATGCACAATTGGCAAAACCTATTAGATATTTCAGTATAGCCAATTTTTATCGTAATGAAAGACCTCAGAGAGGTAGAAATAGAGAATTTCGACAATTAAATGTTGATATGTTTGGATCAGACAGTATTTATGCTGATGTTGAAATTCTTACTTTAGCTATATCTTTGATGTTGGAATTTAATCCACCAAAATGATCTTGGAAACTAAATATAAACAATCGTTTCATCATAGATTCAATACTATCAGAAATTTGATTATCTGGAGATATAAAACAAGAAACGGTTAGGTTAATGGATAAGCGAGAAAAGTTGCCACAAGAAGCAATAAGTGAAATATTATTGGAAAAATGATTAAACCAAAATCAAGTAAATATGTTAGTGGAATATATGAATTCAAGCACAATCCAAGACCTAATAAAAAAATTCCCATCCATTCAAGACTCTAAATGAATTCAACAAACAAACTTTATTATTCAATCATTAAATAATTTATGATATTCTGAATATTTAGAGTTTAAACCAAGCCTAATAAGGTGATTTGACTATTATGATGGAGTTGTTTTTGAAATATTTGATACCCATCCAGATAACAAAAGAGCTTTGTTTGGAGGATGAAGATACAATTGATTATCAAAAATATTTATAAAAGACGATATTCCAGCTGTTTGATTTGCACCTGGAGATGAAACTACAAAATTATTTTTAGAATCTCGATGACTAATTGATTCTATTTTAAATAAAACACAAATCGAAAAAATATATATCCCTGTGTTGGAGGACTCCTTGCAAGATGAGGTTTTCAAGCTAGTAATGAATTTTAGGAATTATTGAAAAAATGTTATTACAGGATTAGAAACACAAAAGATGATCAAAGCTATTCAATATGCAGATAAGCAAGATTATAAATTTATTGTAATTTTTGGAGAGGAAGAAAAAGAAAAATGAATTTACAAAGTAAAAAATCTAAAAAGTTGAAAAGAAAAAGAGTTTAAATTAAACGAAGATTTTTCGGTTGAAGAGTTAAATTAGTAAAATTTCTTAATAAAAGATATATAAAAGATATTCAAAACACCTATTCTAAAGTAATTTAAGACTTAAGACTTGAAATTGGTCTCCAAGTAGTTATATTTTCCTCACCTATTTTTTTATCTGTTAATTTTTGTTATGGAAGAGCAGAGTAGATCGATACTCATTACTTGATGATTGGGATATATTTGATCTCATACATCTACGGTATTTTTGGAAGAAGCTTATGATATTATTATCGTAGACAATCTATCTAATTCAGACATTTCTGTTTTAGACAAAATTCAGACAATCACATGAAAAAAACCTAAATTTTATAATATAGATATTAGAAATTTAGAAGAACTTGAGAAAGTTTTCAAAAATCATCCAAATATAGATTGAGTAATACATTTTGCTGCCAAAAAAGCAGTAGGGGAGAGTTGTCAGGATCCATTTTTATACTATGATAACAATGTAATTTGAACAAACAATTTGCTAAAACTTATGCAAAAGTACGATAAAAAAAATATTGTTTTCTCTAGTAGTGCTACCGTTTATGATTCCCCTAAATTATTACCTCCTTTTAGTGAAAATGACCGTGTAGGTACTTACAATCCTTATGGAACCACAAAACTTATTATGGAATATATGTTAAAAGATTTAGCTACTTTCAAGTGATTTAATGTTGTAAATTTGAGATATTTCAATCCAATATGAGCGCATCATTCTTGATTAATATGAGAAGATCCTAAATGAATTCCAAGTAATTTAATCCCTTATATTCTAAAGGTAGCAAACTGAGAGATAGAATATGTACAAATATTTGGAGATGATTACGATACTCCTGATGGTACAGGAGTTAGAGACTATATTCATGTAATGGATGTAGCAGAAGCTCATTTGAGCGCATTCAACCAAATTTTAAAATATCATGAATATTTATTAGAAAATAAAATTGATCCAGATAAATGATATTTTGATGTATTCAACATTTGAACTGGTGATGGAAAATCTGTAAAAGAGATGATCGAATTAGTAGAAAAAGTTACTGAAAAAAAAATTCCTTACAAAATAGTTTCTAGAAGATCTGGAGACATAGATACATCTATTGCAAATGTTCAAAAAGCAAAACAGGTTTTGGGACGAGAGTATAGTAGATCCATGTATCAAGCGATAGAAGATGCTTGGAGATTTACACAAAAAGGTAATTCTAATTCTTAACATATTATAATAAATACAAAAAATATAGGCAATTTGAGTCTACATTTTTTAACTGGATTTTGTATTTTTAATTAGTATATTGACTTTATAAAGTTCATAAAGTTCTTGAGTACCCCTTAATAAGGGGGAACAGCTTATAAACTTGCAACTTTACAAACTTTTTAACTTTTCAAACCATATCTCATGTCTTTGTTACAATTTTTCATCATTATAGTTGCAATTATATTCCTATTTTTTGGAATAGACTTGTACAAACGCAAAAGAATGAATATTCTACATTTCTTTGTATTTTTATTATGATCCTTAGCAATAATTGTTTTTGCAATAAACAACGAATTATTAAATAAATTTGGAACATTTTTTGGATTAGCAAGATGAGCAGACTTAATAGTATATGCTTCTTTAGTAGCATTGGCATATTTTTATGTTACATTATTTAATAAATATACTAAAGATAAGCACGAACTTACAAGATTGATTACACATCTTTCAATAGATAAAACATATGAATTGGAAAAAGAAAATATAAAAAATTTCAAAAATAAAACAGAAAAAGATGATTTTGTTTTTAATATTAGAGTCTATAATGAGTGAAAGGTGGTTGGCTCTGTAATTGACGAAATTATAGAAGCGTGATTCAAAAAAATGGTTTTTATAAATGATTGATCCAAGGATAACAGTTTAGAAATTTTAAATGAAAAAAAGAAACAATATCCTGACTGTTTGTTTATTATTTTATCTCATACAATAAATAGAGGAGGGTGAGCAGCAAATCAAACTTGATATAAATTTATTCAAAAATATTCTGATGAGCTCAAAATAAAACGATTTGTTTGATTTGATTCAGATGGTCAAATGGACATAAAAGACATGGAAACTTTTATTTCTGAAATTCAAAAGGATAGGTGAAAGTACGAAGCATATTTGGGTTCCAGATTTATACAATGATGAAAAGCAGAAAATATTCCATTTTTCAGAAAAATGATATTAGTTATTTCTAGGTTGGTGACCATGATTTTTTATAATGCAAAAGTATCCGATCCCCATAATTGATATAGGGTAATACATATAGATTCTTTCAAAAAGATTAAAATTATGGCCGATGGGATGCACTATGCCAATGAATTAAACGAACAGATCAAAAAACATAAAATTAAATACAAAGAAATACCCGTACATATTCGTTATACAGAACATAGCCTAAGAAAATGACAAAAAAATTCTAATAGTATAAAGTTAGCTGTAGAAATGATTCATAAAAAAATATTTTTTAGATAGGAACTTAAGTTAAAAGGTTCGTAAAGTTTATAAAGTTCATCAAGTTCATCAAGTTCATCAAGTTCATAAAGTATTAATAACTTTATAACTTGTAACTTTACAAACTTGTTACTTTACAAACCTGTCTGCCCGTAGTACTGCGGAGCAGGCTTTCAACTTTATAAATTCATTTTTTTACCGCTTTTTCATTTCTCTATCCATATCTCTTTTGATATCTTTTTCCTTTAGTATTTGCTTTTTTTCTATTTTTCTCATAAGTTTCCCAATACCAATTTCTAACTTAATTAGTCATTTATCGTTTATATAGATTTTTAAAGGAATTATTACATTTCATGCTTGGTCAGTTAATGCTGAGATTTTAGCTAATTCTCTTTTATTTATCAATAACTTTCTATCTCTTTTTGCTTGATATCCAGGTGCCAAAATTGGAGAAGTTTTTTTGTATAAAGGAATATCCATGTTTTTGATCCATAGTTCTTTATTTTGTATTCTTACTATCGCATCTTTGATATTTATCTGTCATATTTTCACTGACTTTACTTCATGTCACAACAAAACTATTCCGACTTCATATTTTTTTTCGAAACTATAGTCATGATATGCTATTCTATTTTTTGAAATTATTTTCATTTTCACAAAAAAATTAAATTACAATAAATATATAATTATTCTAAATAATAATAACAGAGAAAATAAAAATTACAACATTATTTCAATCAAATTCAGTCGTATAAGGACTTTTCTCATTCAATTAAATCGTTTAATTCAAGTTCTAAAATTTCTTGAGTAATGACTTTTCAATTTAAGATATTGTTTTTCAAAACTCTATTTATTAATTTATCCAAAAATTTAACATTCCTATACTGTCTATCTAAACCATTCAATGAAATATTTCAGATATTATGTTTTATATTTAGTTTTTTTAATTTTTTTTGTAACATTTCCTCAAATAGTCTTTGATAGTTTTCTTCGATTCAATTAAACTGGAACACCCTATCAATTCATAATTTAAAATCACCATGATTGATTCCCAAACCGTTTCCAGCCAAAACAAGTATTACATCATAATTCTCGCTCTTAATATCATTTATTATCATTTTAACGGGTCACAATAATTCTCATTTTTCATATTTTGATGACTGTATTATACGATCTAGATCGTCTACATAAAGTACACAAGAATCTTCAATAGAATCTATAGTATGTTTTATATTATCGACAAAACCTTTTAATTTTAACAAACATCATGATTTTCACTTTTTTGTCCCTATATCAAAAGTATAACTATTTCATTCTCAATCTTCAATTTTATAGATATTGACTTTTGCAAGTGTTCAATATTTTTTTTTTAAATTTGCCTTAATAACTTATTATACTGTTTAATTTGTTCGTTTTTTTCTTCTCTCTGTTGTCTAAGATAAGAGGTGATCAATCAAAAAATAACATACAGTCATTCTTCATCAAAGTAGTCATCATATTTTATTCTAAATATAGGGCGATTTAGTTCATTAGCAATCGCTTTAACTACTGAATGTTTCCCTGTATTTTTATCTCCCTTTAAAAAAATAACTTTATCCAAAAGGTCTTTTGGAAAATCTTCATTAAGATATGAATTTACAAACTCCCTAAGTCATTCTGGTTTTATTGTTAAATCATCGATAGTGATATCAGTAGAAACCTCTCTAAAATTAACTAATTGACTCATGTATAAATAAAATATTTTATCTTTTATCTCTTGATTAATTTCATTTTCTATACCATCTATTTCTTTAGATATAGCATCTAATCTCTGAGATAATATCTTATGCTTGTCTCCATTAATCAGTATTTCATTTTCTTTTTGTTTAATCAAATCTTTTTTTTTCTGTAAATCTATTTTTAAATCAAGGTTTGTGTTTAATAATATTGTGCAAATTTCATTTTTAATTGAATTTATTTCCACAGTTAGGCGATCATTTGCTACCTCGAGATTAAAAATTTGTTTTTTAATTCTATCAAAAATATCTTTATTTGTTTTGTTTAGGCTAGTTAAATAACTAATATTTTTACTAATTACATTCAAATTTTGTTTGATATTGTATATTTGTTGAGATTTTTCACTTGTACTAGTATTTATTTTGCCCCTTTCTCAACCATAATTTAAGTTAATTGAATTATTATTCATAAAAAAAATTAAAATCTAAAAGATTGGTCTTAAATATACATTTAAGACAAGAAATGTCAATATTAATTTTCAATAAAGTTTTCAATAAAGTTGTTTTTTGTGGGAATTACTATTTTTGTCAGTATGGGAATTACTATTTTTGTCAGTATTTTTTAATTTTTTTAAAGTGTGAAAGTAATAAGTAGATAAACCAGTATATGGCTCATATTATAATGTACAAAAATCCTGTATTTATCAAAGCTGTTTGCCATGGTGCAGAACATCAATTGCAATTGAGCATCGCTTGAATGTTTATAATTGTATTAATTGTTCATACAATTAAAATTGTTCCTAATCCAATAAAAAGTAACTTTTTGTTCATTTTTTTGAGAAATTATAAATGTCTCCTATTAATTTTCTTTTTCAAATCTTTCTCTCAGTATTTCTATTTTTTGTTTGAGAATTTTATCCATATCTATATTGAGCAATCTTGCCAATCTTACAGTAGTTAAAATCACATCAGCTAATTCATCTCCCAACTTTTCATCAGAAAATTTATCTACTTTGTCCAATCTTTGTCATCAAAACTTTCAAGATATTTGTTCACTTAATTCTCATACTTCTTCACTTATTTTTAGAGTTTGAGCAAAAACTCTTTCTCTAATTGAGTAATTTAGAGCTGGATATCTTCCTTTTGTTAAAGTTCGATCAATAAAATCTGATAGTTCTTTTACTTCCATTTTAAGATATTATTTCTTATAAAATTACCATTTACACTCCTTTTTATACTAAATACCAATTGTATTAAATGTGCTTTCCCATTTCTTCATCGATTTTCTGGTTTAATTCTTCAACATCAATTCCAGTTAAATCTTCTACAACATAGTTTTCATACTCTTGTATGTCATTCCAAATATTATCCTCATATTCTTCAGTAAAGACATTTTTCCCATCCCAAATATCCTTTACTTTAGGATCATCACAACATTTTAAGACTTGATGGATTACCTCATCAGAATCATGCGCATCTTTTTTATAAAAATCATTTACAATATCAGCCATAATTCAATAAATAAAGTTTCCTATTGCTAAACTCTTTAATAGTGCTTTGTAATTTTCTTCACTGAGTTTAATTTCTTTCATGATTGCATATTAGAATTAAATATTTTTATAATTTATTTTTTCACTTATAGTCATTTATAAATATTTCATCTGTTTCAAACTCTAATTACTTGTATTTTATTTCATAGTATAGAAAAAATAATTTTATATTTTCAATATCTACATCTATACAAATTTTGTTTTCACTGTATTTTTTTTATATCAAGACTTACAGTTCTTCAATCTCTAATAAGACATGCTATTTTTAAAATTTCATCTCTTCAAGCCTTTGATCTTTTTTCCAGATCCTTTTTTCGTTGTTCAACCATTTTAATCTATAGATTTTAAATATTCTATAACATCATCAATAGGTGCTCATTTTTCTCAAAAATCGATTTCAAATTCTTCATCATCTATTAAGCGTAATTCCTTATTATTAACAAATTCTCTCAATTTTACATTAATAACAGAACTTAAACTAAGTCAGTTAAGCTTAGCTATTTTTTTTACAGCTTCTAAAACATTTGAATCAACTCTAACTGAAATTGTTTGTGTAGTCATTTGTAATACAATTTATATATAAATACATACATTGTAATAAATATTAAATCATTTTCAATAGATTTAAACTTACATTATTTCTTGATTCAAATGTCGTAGATACCAGTCTACAAGCGAATATTTAGCAAGTTGATTATCCCATAAATCATTCTAATTCTTCAATTTTTACCCTTTTTTGTTGCATGCTATCTCTATCTCTAATAGTCACAGTTCAATCTTCTACACTTTGTGGATCTACTGTAATACAGAAGGGAGTCCCTATTTCATCTTGTCTACGATATCTTTTCCCGATAGCGCCTCAATCATCATATTCACATTTAAATTTCTTACTTAAATCTTTGAATATCTTTTCTGCAATTTCTACTTGTTTTTCATCTTTTTTTACTAATGGCAAAACAGCAAACTTCACTGGAGCGAGCTGTTTTGGAAATCTGACAACTACACGACTTTCTCCATTTTCTAAATTTTCTTCATCATAAAATTCTAACATAGTTACCATTACTGATCTTCCCAGTCACCAAGAAGCTTCCACACATCGTGGGATATATCTTTTCCCAGTAAATGGATCAGAATATTGCATATCTTTTCCACTTGTATCTTGATGTTGTTTGAGATCAAAATCAGTTCTACTGTGTACTCCTTGAATTTCTCCAAATCATCGTGGATATCTATATTCTATATCTACTGCATCAGCAGCATAGTGAGCTAACTTTTCGTGATCTTTAAATCTTAAATTTTCAGGATTAATTTCAATCACTTTAGTTCGATATTCCAGAGAGTCTTTTTTTCGTTGTTCATAGGTTTCCATTGCTTTATTTTCATCATTTTCTACAAAATATTCTATTTCCATTTGTTCAAACTCTCTCGTTCTATACAAAAACTGACCTGGAGTGATTTCATTTCTAAATGCTTTTCATGTCTGAGCTAATCAAAACGGTATTCTCATTCTAGTACTATCCAAAATAGACCTAAAATTTGTAAATAAAGACTGACAGGTTTCAGGTCTCATGTATACTTTAGAACTGTCGTTTGCTACTGGTCATAAATGAGTATCCAACATTAAATTGAAATTTCTACATTCTGTCCAATTGGCTGGTTTTCAAGTCTCAGGATTGTTTGTAATATTTTTTACAATAAAATCTCTCATTCACTCATTTCCCCAAGATTCAGGAGATAAGTTAGTTACTCATAGTTTTTCAGCTAAATCTTCATCATTTACTCATTCTCTATTTTTTTCAAAAAAATCTTCAATAATTTTGTCTGCACGAAATCTTTGACCAGTATTTTTGTCATCTATCAAAGCATCAGCAAAAGAAGCTAAGTGTCAGCTTGCTTGCCAAGTAGTGGGATGAGCTATAATTGCTGTATCCATAAATACAATATCATCTCTTTCTTGCACAAAATGCTTGATCCATAGATCAGAAATATTTTTTTTGAGTAGAGATCAGTAGGGACCAAAATCCCAAGCATTTGCAAGCCCTCAATAAATTTCAGAATTTGGATATACAAATCATTTTCTCTTCGCCCAAGAAACAATGGTTTCTAATGAAAATCACATAAATTTTATATTAAATTATAAATAACTCTTATAAGTTACGTTTTTCTCATTAAAAAACAACCAGAAATTTCCTTTGTTTTACAAAAACTTTAATTTCAGATTTTTTTACGAATTGATGTTTTTAGGGAATATATAAGTAATTCTGTTGACTTTAGTATTGATTTTTTTCATAAAATATTTATGTTCTTTACTATAAATTGTATGAAATTTTTCAAATTATAAATTAATGAACAATAATAAAATTACCAAGACAAATTATAAGAGAGTTTTACAATTCGTACGAAAAACTTATCGTCAATTCCCTTGACTTGCTATAGGAGGATTGATTTTTAGATTACTGTGAACTCTTGTTTCCTTAGCCCCTCCTTTATTTTACAAAGAGATAATTGATATTCTTTCTTCTACAACAGGGATTCAGGGTGAACTTATGCTTAATGCACTCTGAGTTTTGTTAATTATTTTATGGATTAAAGTTGGGGCTTTTATAGTTTTTAGAGGTTATGATTTTTTTGGTATTACTTTGGAGATGAATATTCAAGAATGGCTCAATAATGCTTTTCTCAAAAAGCTTCAATATCACTCTTATAAATTTTTTACGGAAAATATGAGTGGTTCACTCATCAGTAAATTTAGAAAATGAGTTTCAGCTGTTGAAAAATTAACAGATATTTTTGCTTGGCAGATTTTACCCTTTGTAACTAACATAGTTATCATCTTAATTGTTATAGGACAACAAAATATTTGGATCAGTCTTTGAGTTTTAGGAGTTGTCATTGTTTTTTCATTTGTGCAATATCAACTCTATACTTATATTCAACCCTATCAAGATAAAGCAAATGCTTTGGATAGTGAACAGGGAGGATTGCTGTCTGATTTGATTGTAAATAATTATACTATCAAGTTTTTTGCAACTGAGAAAAGGGAAGAAAAAATTTATGGAAGTCTTAACCATGAAGCAGCATCTGCTAGGAAAAGACAATATTATAAATCGATATGGATTTGGGGAACGGCATGATTTATGTCTATTTTTCTAGAAATTGGGATTATGTATTTTGCAATTCGTATGCGGGGAAATGGAATTATTTCGCTTGGTATGATAATTCTTTTGCAGGCTTATATCCTCAGAGTAATTGATTTTTTGCGAGGTATTGGGCCAACACTTCGTCAGACTTTTGTTGCTATGAGCGAGGCTTCTGAAATGCTTGAAATTATTGATACTCCTCACGAAATTCAAGACAATAGTTCTAAAAGGCTGAAAGTCACTAGTGGAGCAATTTCATTTCAGGGTGTCGACTTCTCTTATGGGAAAGAAGTTATTTTCAAAAATCTCAATTTAGATATTAAACCATGACAAAAAGTTGCAATTGTGGGGGAGTCAGGAAGCTGAAAATCGACGCTAACTAAACTTCTTTTCAGATTTTATGATATTCAATGATGAGAGATTCTTATTGATAATCAAAATATTGCTGAAGTAAGTCAAGAATCATTAAGGTCTTCGCTTGCAATGGTTCCTCAAGATCCGATTCTTTTTCATAGAAGCATTAAAGAAAATATCGCCTATGCTAATCCTCAAGCCACCGATGAACAAATTATTGCTGCTGCGAAAATGGCAAGATGTGACCACTTTATTCAGCATTTTCCTGACGGTTATGATACTTTAGTTTGAGAAAGATGAGTAAAACTTTCAGGTGGAGAGAGACAGAGAATCGCAATTGCTAGAGCCATACTTGGAAATAAAGATATTATCGTGATGGATGAGGCAACATCTTCACTAGATAGCGAATCTGAAGCTTTAATTCAGGAAGCAATGGAAGAAGTTATGAGAAATAAAACTACGATTGTGATTGCTCATAGACTTTCTACTGTGATGAAAATGGATGAAATTATTGTAATGGATAAGGGACAGATAGTTGAAAAATGAAGTCACAAACACCTTTTATCACAAAATGGAATATACAAAAAATTATGGAACATTCAATCGTGATGATTTTTAGGTAATATTTTACATAAAATTTAAAAAAAAATTGGTTTTTGAAAAAAAGTTGTTAATTAATAATGAAATTAATTATCAATAATAATTACTCCTTCTGCAGTTATTCCTTTTTGAAACAATGGTTTTGAAAGATCTGTAGTAAAAAGAACATCACAATCTCAATCAAAGTATTTTTCTTTTCAATTCAGATCTATATAAGTATAAGTTGAATTATTTTCATTAACAACTGCCTTATGAGTTTTTCTTTGATTATCTCTAATAGTTACCTCTTGGACCAAATTCTGATTTCCTAAATGTTTTATCCCCTGTGTTGCATGAAGCACAACTTCTTCCTTTCATTTATTTAACATTATTACTTCTCAATTTCTATTGAGACAATAATTTTCTACTTTCCCTAATTTATTCCTGATAAAAACATTTTGTAAACTTATACCACCTATTAAATCCATGCTTTTTTGACCAATACCACAAAGCTCAAACTTTTTATCTCAGATTTTTATTTCAACAATTTCTTTATATTTATTAATGACAACATCTCTCTCATTTCATTTTTTACTTCTAATTTTCACTTTTTGTACAGCCTCACCGTTTATTATATTTTCTTCCTTTTCTCTATAAAAATCACAAATCTCAAAAATTTCCTTTCATTTACTTACTTCCACAATTTTTTTCTTTTTATTAATGACAACATCTCTCTCATCTCATAGCATATCTGATGCTTTTATTTTTTGTACTTCCTCTCCACTTATTAAAGTTTCAGTCCCATAATAAACATAAGAGAGGGTAAGCTCTTCCTTTCATTTGGTTATTTTGATGGGTTCCATATACTTATTAAGGAAAACATTAGAAATATTAGCACCTCTAACAGTAATGTGCTGTAATATTTCATTACCAATTAAATCTTCAGTACAAAATCAAGTAGCTTCAAATTTTTCATCTCAGATTTTTATTTCCACAATTTCTTTGTTTTTATTAATGAAAACATCTCTTTTTTCCCCCTCGTTATTTCTGATTGTTACTTTTTGTACTTTCTCACCATTAACTAATCTCACTGTATTATGGTCTATGTTTCCACAAATTTCAAATCTCTCCTCTCATTTACTTACTTCCACAATTTCTCTGTTAGTATCCCAATAAACATCCACTTCATTTCCATTCTTATCAAGAACATATATTTTTTCAATTTCACCATTATCTATCAGATTCACTCTACTATCAATTAAAACCCAACTAATTTCGAATTCTTGATTTCTTTTTTTTGCTTTCACTATTTCTCGATTTTTATCACGCCAAATTGCTTTTCCTTTTCCATGAGATAGACCAGTCTGGATTTTTTGTAGTCTTATTGCTTCACCATCCATAAGAATAATTGGGTCGTCCTTGGATTTGGACATGTAATTATATTGTCCGCAAAGCTCCAAGATATCAAAATCAATTCCTGTGATTTCTAGATATTTTTTTAGGTAATCACCAAAATCTATAATATTTTCTTTTTTGGAAAAAATTACTTTCTTATTGTAGATATTTTGTATAGCTCTAACAAGATCTCAATTTTCGCTTACCTTTCTCATCATTTCTTTTTCCTCTTCAGTTAAGTTTTTCGGCTCTTCTAATAGCTTTGTAACTATAACTGGAAGATTTTTATAGGTATTTTGGAGATTGAGTGTATCCAATGTTATACTTATAATTCTCTGAATACAACCTGAACTGTATGGATATTTCTTTTTTTTATCCAAAAACTTCTCTTGATACCTATCTGGATAAATAAATTGCATTGAATCTTTTGACTTATTTTGATTCATTTTATACAATAAAATCATAAAATTAGCTTTATAATAACAAAACTTTAATCAAAGTCAACTAGTTTTTATATAAAAACATTGTATCAAAAAGCTCATCTTGCAAAAAATTTTCCTCTTGATTTTTGAAAGCATAATATTAGACATATAAAGAATGCTTTTCGGCAGTTTTTTGGTTGTTTTAATATGTTAAATTCGCTCCTGTAGTTCAGCTGGATAGAACAGCCCTCTCCTAAGGGGCAGATACAGGTTCGAGTCCTGTCGGGAGTATTTTTATACCATAATACATTTTTGTATTATATTCTCAACATTCTAAAACGGCTAACATCTGTGTAGTTTGTTGAACAATTATTTTATTTTTTAATCACCAATTTTATGGCAAAAAAGAAAAGCGAAAACTTTTTTCAAAGACATGAAAATGACACAGGATCTCCTGAATTTCAGATTTGAACTTTGACAGAAGAAATCAATATGTTGCAATGACATATAGAAATCAATCCAAAAGATTTTGATGCCAAAAGATCTTTATTAAAAAAGGTAGCAAAAAGAAGAAGACTTTTGAAATACATCAAAAATCAAGACTTGGACTCTTATTCAAATGTATCTAAAAAAATTTGAGTAAAGGTATAATAAATAATAGTTTTGTCGACTATTATTTTTTCATGCTTGTTATTAATTTTTTTATAATAACTAAGCTAAAGTAAAATTTTTATTTTTTAACTTTTATATCATAATGGACCTACAAAAGTTTACTCAACAACTGCAAGGTTGAGAAGTTTCTATACCCTTAATCAAGGAAGGTAACAAAATAAGATGAATTATTTTAAAGAAAATAGAAAACGGCATATTGGTAGAATGTGATAATGGAGCCTTTACATGAGTAATATTATCAAAGGAAGTAAAAGAGTTAGTCAGAAGTGGTTATGATTTGGCTCCTGGTAGAGAAATTGAATTGGAAGTAGTAAATACAAATATTAGACATGAAGATGGATACTACATTGTTTCGGTAACAAAGTTATTACAATATGATGTTCGAAAATCGATATTAGCAAAATTTGAAAAAGATGAAATTATTAAAGTTGTTCCTACAGAGGCAAATCTTGGTTGACTATTAATAGATATGCATGGAATTAAATGATTTATACCTCTATCACAATTAGCTCCAATTCATTATCCAAGAGTAGAAGATTGAGATCAAGAAGCGATTTTTGATAAATTATTAGAGCTGATTGGGAAAGAAATATCGGTAAGAATTATAAACATTGATGAAGAAGAAAAGAGAATTATTTTATCAGAAAGAGAAGCATTAAAAGAAGAAAGAGATAAAGTTTTGAAGGAATTGGCCGTTGGAAAAACATTTGATTGAATTGTTTCAGGGGTATCCTCTTATGGACTTTTTGTTACAATTGGGGGCACCGTAGAATGACTAGTTCATATTTCAGAAATTACCTACTGACATGTAACAAATATTGATAGACTTTGAAAAATTGGAGATAAATTACAAGTAAAAGTAATTGGATTGGAGAATGGAAAAATCTCTTTATCCAGCAAAAAGCTAAAAGAAGATCCACGATCTGCTCTTCCAAAAAAATACAAAGTATGAGATATTATAGAATGAGAGGTTGTGAGATTTGTTCCTTATGGGGTATTTATCAGAGTATTTGAAGATATCAATGGATTAGTTCATCTTAGTGAGCTATCTCAAAAATCTGTACAAAATCCAAATGAAGTAGTAAAACTTTGAGAAGTAGTAAAAGCAAAATTGATATTATTAGATCCAAAAAATAGAAAAATCTGATTGAGTATGAAAGATTCCACTCCAGGCATAGATGAGGATGGAAAAATTGCCAAAAAAATCATAAAAAAGCCATCAAAAGGTTTGGAAGATGTAGTTAAAATGCTGGAAGAAGAAAAAGCTGAAGAAAAAATCAAAAAAATAAAAGAAGAGGAAAATAGTAAGCAAGAATTAAAAAAAGAAGAAAAGAAGGAAAAAAAGGAAAAGAAGGAAAAAGAAGAAAAGGAGGGAAAAGAGGAAAAAAAGAAAAAAGAGGAGAAAAAGGAAAAAGAGGAGAAAAAGGAAAAAGAAGAAAAGAAAGTAAAAAAAGAAAAAAAAGAGCAAGAAGAAAAAAAATAGTAAGATAAGATTTAACAAAAAGTTTGTAGAGCTATGTAGATTTCCAATTTTACAAACTTTTGGTCTTGCGAATTTTTTTGTCTTGAATTTATTGAGCAATTATAGATATTAGAAATGGTAAGTTCATTAAGTTTATAAAGTTGCAAGTTCGTAAAGTTTATAAACTTGTAACTTTATAAACCTTTAACCGAATTTAATGCTCAGGTGGTGCTCCAAGATTGTGTTGATTTTGCGAGCAAAGCGAGTAAAAATCAAAAACAAGATTGAAAGTCCCCACTGTATAGCGGGAGAATTGTTCCAAGATTAAGTGAATTAAATGAACGAGGTGAGAGTAATTGACTTAAGATTGAGAATCCCGCTGAACAGTGGGAGTACACACTTTAAAATAATGCTCAGGTGGTGCTCCAAGATTGTGTTGATTTTGCGAGCAAAGCGAGTAAAAATCAAAAACAAGATTGAAAGTCCCGCTGTATAGCGGGAGAATTGTTCCAAGATTAAGTGAATTAAACGAACGAAGTGAGAGTAATTGACTTAAGATTGAGAATCCCGCTGAACAGTGGGAGTACACACTTTAAAATAATGCTCAGGTGGTGGAATTGGTATACACATACGCTTGAGGTGCGTATGCCGTAAGGCTTGGGGGTTCGAGTCCCCTCTTGAGCAAAAAAGATTAGACTTTTAACGGAATATTATTATAAAAACTATCGTTTATATTTTGAAATTACAAATGAGCTTACAAGAAAAACTATTCGCAGACTATATGCAAGCTATGAAAGATAAAGATGTTAGCAAAAAAGCGATATTAAACTATGTAATCGCACAGATAAAAAATAAAAAAATTGAATTACAAAAAGATTTAGAAGACGGAGAAGTAATTAAAATTTTGAAAAAAGAAATTAAAGCTTTAGTAGAAGCAATAGGATTTCTGGGACAAGCAAATAAGCTGAAAGAATTAAAAGAAGAACAAGCTAAAAAACAAGTATTAGAGCAATATTTACCACAAACGAAATCAAAAGAGGAAACCAAAGAAATAGTTCTAAACTTGATCAAAGAATTGGGTATTACGGAGCTTACAAAACAAAGATGACAAGTGATGTGAGCTATCAAATCTCAATATTGAGAAGTGGTTGAATGATCTCTAGCAAATGAAGTAATCAACGAAATTTTGAAATGATCGTAATATATAGTTTATTATTTTACTTATAAAAATAATCTATGAAAAAAATCGCTATCAGAATATGCCTTTCTATTTTTGTTCTATGATTTTTTTCTTTGTGATTAACTATTGTTTACGGGGAAGATTATTCGAGTTCTGATATGTGTTCAAGTATACCAAACTACTCAAATAATTCCAATAGTGGTACGAGTTATGCTACAAACAATAACATATATGCATGGTATATTAATAGTCCAAGTGCAATAAGTTTAGCAACAACTCACCCATGAAGTCCAAATGTTTGTTCAGACATTGAACTTGCAACTTCTAGAGTTGAACGAAAACAACAACTATGTACAAACAATTTAGATGAATTAAAAACTTATCAAGAAACCCTTTTATGAAAGTATAAGATCCATAGAAGTTACCAATTTGAACGATGATTTGATTCTGCAAAAAAAGTTTGGGGGTTACAAAACTTAATGAAAGAGGCCGATTGTCAAGATCATAGAGATTGTAAATTATGAGTTGTAACTATATGAGATTTTCTTTTCTGTAATATCTGTTCAGCTATTGACCCAGATCGAAAAGAACCAACTTCAATTAGTCCACAGGTATCATGTCCTGTATCATATGAGCCAATTTTAGACAACTTATGCTGTGAAAAAGTAGAAGCTGGACTTGAATGTCAAATTAAAAAAAATTGGGGACAATGTACTAATTCAGACACTTTCTGATTAGAGGTTTGAGCAACAGATTTAAGTAAGTTAAATGAATATACATGCGAACAAAGTTTAGAAGAAGAGTCGTTACCTTTTTGTGCTTGATGTGATAAGATCCCAGAAAGTTCAAAATCTTGTGAAGAATCTTATTGAGAATGATGGTATGATGATAATGATGGATGCTGTGTCAATTGTGGTCAAAATAAACAACGGAGTGCAAATGAAAATAGCTGTACATGTACTTTATCAGAAGATGACTGTATAAATAAATGAAAAAAATTAAATAGCAATACTTGTAAATGTGAGTGCGACCCAAGCAGAGAGTGTTGTGGAATACTGTTAAATACAGTAGTCCCATTTATTGGAGATTGTATAGAGATGACAAGTCAAGATGACCCTTGATCATCAAATGCTCCCAACACAACTACGATTAATCAACTAAATGCGTTTCCTTTTTTAATGATGGGCCTGAGTAAGATTTTAGTTACTATTATTTTAATATTTTCATTTTTAATCATAATTGTAGCTTGATTGATGATGACTACCTGAGTATATAGTGAATCAAATTATAAAAAAGGAATGGAACGAATACAAAAAGTTGTGGTTTGATTGATACTACTTTGAGCATCTGGGCTAATATTAAAACTAATAAATCCAAGTTTCTTTGGATAATAATAACCTTTTAATTTTATAAAATTATTACAATGGTGAATATTAAACTAGAATCTGAATGATATTTAATTGAAAACAAAATTCTTTTTGGAGCGAGTATTCCAAATAAAGAATATATTAATTTAGCAACAGAAATTTGAGAAGATATAGTGATAGAAAAATTGCCTTATTCTATCGTAGAGTACCCAGGGGAATATGATATTGATGGGGTATTTATTAGATCTTTTTGATCAAAAGATGGGAAATTAAATTACATTATTACAATAAATAATAAAACAATAGGACTCGTTCAATCAGCCAAAATTTTAGAAGAAGACGATGTAAGATCTTTGGATGCTTGGCTATACTTAGACGATGCTGTAGAAAAAAAACTTGAACAACTAGAACTTGAATGAAAAAAATTTAAATTAAATCTTGAGGACTGAAATTTAAGAATAGAAGAAAAAGAAAGTGAGCATGCAGAAGTAATGATTGATGAAAGTGAAGATGAGTAAAATCCCCTAATTTAAGGCTAATTTCTTTTTTAGTTATAAATGAAGAAACGGTTACGAACAAACAAGATTGAATAAAAATAAGTGAACATTTATTCGAAAACAGAAAAAACTATTCTTTTTTTATTAACAAAACTCAATCTCACTCCTCTGTATTAATTTCATCATAAATTATTTGCTTTTTTTCTAAAAATTCGTATAATCAAAACATCTTAGTTTTGTATTTAATTACATCATCACACACCAAAATACTTTTGGTGCTCAACATATCAAAGATATTCATTAGATAATTAGCATACTGACTTTTTTGTCAATCTACAAACACAAAATCTAAAGTGTTTGGAATTAGTTTTTTTATATCTATTTTCAAAAAATCAAAAGGATATACAGTTAAATTTTTCAACTCATACTTTCAAACATTTTGTATGCCTTCCAAGTAGTCGTTATACGATATTTCAAAGGAATATAAAATTCCATCTCGCTCTTTGATTTTATTTGCTATAAAAATAGAACTATAGGCTACTGCTCATCCTATTTCCAAACAAACTTTGGGCTTATGCTGTTCCAAAAGTTTTGATAAAAAATCTTCAGTTTCTATGCTAATTATTGGAATGTTTCTATCTATGCAAGATTCTCTGAGTAAAGAAAGATTCATAGGATAGTAAAACAATGATATAAAATTTTTATTTTAATTTTAAACAAACAAAAACAATGATGAGTGAAAACAACTTATTTTGAAATCTTAATATTGATTTCAGCAAAAAAAACAAACAAAAAAGATGAAGACAAAATCAACAAGTAAATTGAGCATTGGATAAGGATTTGACATCCGAAGCTTTTTTACGCCATTTATGAAAAACTGAACTAGACGACATTAAGGATCCTCATAAACTCATAAAAAAATGAGAAAAACCAGTCAAAATTTGAAGTTTAATGTGATTAGAACAAGTATGACAATGTATGTTTGTAGAATATGAAAATGATCTGATTATTATTGATGCTGCTATGGAGTTTACCACACATGCAAATTTCTGAGCAGACTATATTATTCCAGATATTAGCTATGTTAAAAAAAACATCAAAAAACTTAGGTGAATAATTATTACACACGGTCACTTAGATCATGTTTGATCTTTGAGAGATATACTACCAGAACTTTGATATCCAATGATTTATACTACACCTTTGAGTCTTGGGATTATCAAAAAAACATTTGAAAATCCAAAAGATTCAGAAAAAATAAGATACAAAATTATAGATCCAGATGTTGATATTTTAAAATTATGATGTTTTACTCTGGAATTTGTGCCAGTAAACCACAATATTCCCGAAACACTAGCTGTATCTATACATACTCCCAAATGAATAATTTTTAATTCTGCGGATTTCAAAATTGATCATACTCCTGCTATTGACAGACCAGCAGACCTAGCAAAAATAGCTAGGATTGGAGCGGAATGAGTGAAACTTTATATTTGAGATAGCTTGGGATCAAACAAAAAATGACGATCTATTTCAGAAAAAGAAATATGAGAAAATTTGGATGAGCTAATACAAAAAACAAAAACAAGGATATTGATTGCTACTTTTGCATCTAATGTTTGAAGAATTATTCAAATTGTAAATAGTGCTATCAAAGCAAATAAAACTATTTTTCTTTCTGGTAGGTCTATGGTAAATAATATAGAGATTTGTCAGCAACTTGGATATATTAAAGTACCAAAATGATACATTCGTAAACTAAATGAGGAGGTAGATACTTTTCCAGATGATCAAGTTTTAATTCTTTCTACTGGAGCACAGGGAGAGGAGTTCGCAGCACTTACTAGAATGTCCAGAAACGAGCATAATTTCTTACAACTTAGAAAATGAGATACAATATTGATGTCTGCCACTCCAATCCCAGGGAACGAATGATCTGTAAACACAATGATAAATAATTTAATTTTCAAAGATATCCATCTAATAACAAACGATGATATTGATGTTCATGCTAGTGGTCATGGTTGTATGGAAGACCATAAATTAATGTTATCTTTATTGAGACCAGAATTTTTCTTACCGTATTTCATGCCAGCAAAAGAAAGATATGCTCACAAAAATTTAGCAATGGATATGTGAATGCCAGAATCTCGTATTTTGATGCCAATGAAAAACGGAGAAATAATTGAAATGTATGATGATGTAGTTTTGATTTGAAAAGAAAAATTGAAATTAGATACTGTGATGGTGGATTGAAAATGAAAATGACATATGTCTGGGGAATATGTAATAAAGGCTCGTAGTATTATGGCAGAAGACGGAGTGCTTGCTCTTATTTTCAAGGTAGATGCAAAAAGCAAAGAATTGGTTGGAAACATTCAAATAGAATCTAGAGGTTTTGTATATTCTTCTGAGGTAAAAGATATCCATACAAAAGTAGTAGAATTTGCTAGAGCTAAATATGTAGAAAATTCAAAAAGAAAAATGCCAGTAAAAGATAATCTAAAAATTTTAAAAGAAGATTTATGAGAATTTATTATGCAAATTATCTGAAGAGTCCCAATGATTATGCCAATGTTTGTCTATATCAATAAAGATTCCAAAGATGATGTAAGTAGAGATGAAGCAATTCTCGGCATGACTTTAGATGAACAATGAGGTGAATAAATTAACGAATTAAAAAAAGTTAACAGATAAATACTCTGTCTTTTCAATAAAATATATATTGTGCATAATGTTTTATGAGAGAATGCCACAAAGATAAAAAAGTTTGGTCACTTATAATTATTTTATACATTCTCTCTTTTTTTTCGTTTGCACTTACATATTATTATTTCTTATTTTTAATTTCTTTTAGTTCTTTTCATAAAAAATATGCTATTGCAGTTCTTATTATTACTATAATACCAAGAGAGTAGAGTTGCTGTATTTCAGTATTAATTACAGAATGTACTATATCCGCAATTATTATAAAATCTAGTCAAAGTAATGTATAATTCCCCAAAAACATTCTTATTTCATTTTTATGGTTGTATGAATCGGTGTTCTTTGTAAAAATTATTCTTATAAATTTAAATAATGATTTTATAAAGCCAATTATTATTACCATAATTCAAGAAACATAGATAATAGTAATGATTATCTCCAATAAAAACCCAATATAATGTCAGAAAGGGAGATTTGAAAAGTTTCACATATTTTTTGTTGAAAAAAATAAAACACTTACTAATTTTCATTAATTTTAATCACCTCACACTTACCAGCTAAAACATCATCTTTTACTTTTTTGTACTTTATTGAATATTCCATTTTCCCATCTTTATACTTTACAGTAACCTTATCGTTTGGTCTAATTTTGGTATTTTCAATAGGTTTCCCACTATCATTTTTTGTTTCTCACTTTTCATCACCTACTTCAAAAACTTCAAAACCATCTTCGTCTTCAAAAATCATTTCTCTTTTTATGTTTTCAGCCCTTTTTACTTCTTCTTGTTTTGCCAGCTTAATTAACTCTTGTAGGTTTCCACTAACTTTTGATAGCTTAGATAAAAACTCCTTATCTCCTGACTTTTGTTTTTCCAAAATTAATTTTGCTATTTCATCCTGTTTTTGTATTGCATCAAAGTCCAAATTCAAGATATAACTAGTGGTAGTACTTTTGAATGTATATATTAAACTTTGAAATTTTTCAAAAGACTCTTTTTTGTAGACTATCAGAGGATCCTGTTGAGCATATCACATAAACCCTACCTTATCTCTAAGATATTGCATTTCATCAATATGGTCTACCCATAGTTTATCTAAATGATGCAACAAAACATCTCTAAAAATATCATATAGTTTGTCATCATCAAGTTTTTTTAATTTTTCTTCTAAATACTTTCCAAGAGTTTCAATTGTTTCTAGCTCTAAATCATTAAATCCCATTGCTTCCCATTTATCAGCAGTTTTCTTGTCTAATTTTATATTGAACTCTTTTATCAATGTTTCCAAAAATTCTATATTAGTTTGTTTTAAATTTTTTGCTTCATTGATTTTTACATTAATTATCAAATCAATATTGTCTCTAAGATCCTTCTTGGTATTTTTTACAAACTCTTTTTTTAATTCTTCATCCAATTCGCTGGCAAGTATTTCATCTCTTTTTTTATAAATTCTTTGCCTTTGTTTATCTATAACACTATCATAATCAAAAAGATGTTTTCTGATACTAAAATGCCAAGCTTCTATCTGTTTTTGCGCTCTTTCTATAGCACTTGTAAATTGTTTTTGAGTAAGCTCAAGATTTTCCAATTCTTCCTTTTTCATTAACATACTTGCAATTCACATAATTTTTTCTCATCACATTTTCCTCATGATTAGGTCGTCCAATGCTACATAAAAAACAGACTTTCCAGGGTCTCATTGTCTTCAAGACCTTCATCTTAATTGGTTATCTATCCTTCTAGATTCATGTTTTTCTGTACCCAAGACAAACAAACCATATTGTAGGTCTTTTGTAATGTTGGGTAGACTCGGTCATCAAACTAGTGTAAAATATATTTTTGCAAAAACTTCTGTCTTTCTTTTTCTGCTAGTATTAAATTTGGTACTAATTTTAGTTTGCTTTATTTCTATTCAACCATTTCACATTTGTCTAATAGCTTCATCATCTATTCCAAAAATTTGTTTTATAGCCTCCAATGTTAATTCTAGTTCTTTACTTGAATAAATATTATATTCTATATCCCAGTTTTTAACATTTTTTTCTGCTCGTTTTACATAATTATTTGCTAATTTTTCATTTAGTCATTTTTCCAACTTAATATCTGTTCATCTTCCGGCCATGTTGGTAGCTACGACCACAGATTTAAATTTTCATCCATTACTCACAATATGAGCCTCTTGTTCAAAAAATTTAGCATTCAAAACATAGTGATTGATTCACTCCTTTTCTAAAATTTTACTCAAATATTCAGAGGTAGCAATGTTGGCAGTACCAATCAACATTGGTTGCCCCATTTCATGATAAAATTTTATATCTTCCTTTACAAATTTTCGTTTGGCATTTTGATTGAAGTATACTTTATCGTGTCGGTCTACTCTTATAGTTTCTTTATTTGTAGGGATTTCCAAAACATCTAAATTGTATATCTTGCTAAATTCTTCTCATTCTGTTACAGCAGTACCAGTCATACCAGACAACTTTCCAAATTGTTTGAAAAAATTTTGATATGTAATGGTTGCCATAGTTTGAGATTCTCTTTTAATTTCAACCATTTCTTTTGCCTCAATAGCCTGGTGTAATCATTCGCTAAATCTTCTACCTGGCATAGTTCTTCATGTATGTTCATCTACTATCAAAACTTCTCAACCTTTTACTATATATTCTTTATCTCTTTCATATACCGCTTTTGCTCTCAACGCATTTTCTATATGATGAATTTCCTCGTATCATATATCTTTATAGAGATTTTCTACGCCAAGCATTTTTTCTAATTTTTGAATTCATTCTCCACTCAAAGAAACAGTTTTTGTTTTTTCATCTATATAATAATCTCCGTCTTCCACAGATTCTTTTTTTGCATCCTCATTCATTAATTCGTACAAAAGTCATTTACTTACCCTTTTTTTACCACTACATGGAGTAAGTGTTTGTACAATTTTTGCATAATATTGGTACTTTTCCGTTGCTTCTTCTCTAGCTTCAGAAATAATCAAAGGGGTCCTAGCCTCATCGATTAAAATTGAATCTATCTCATCTATTATTGCATAATTTAGAGGTCTTCGAGTTAAAACTCTTTGATTTATAGATTTTACTAAATTGTCTCTTAGATAATCAAACCCAAGCTCACTATTTTCTACATAAGTAATATCTTTTTCATATTCTCATCTTCTATCTTGAATGGCTACTCATTTTACCACACAACCGACACTTAATCACAATCGCTGATACAAATGTCACATCCATTCAGTATCACGAGAAGCAAGATAGTCGTTGACTGTAACTACATACACTCATTTTCATTCTAAAGCATTTAGATAAACAGGTAAAGTAGCTACCAAAGTTTTTCCTTCTCAAGTTTTCATCTCAGCAATTTTACCTTGATGAAGAACTATTCATCAAACAAGTTGAACATCGTAAGGTATCATATTTCGCAAAACTTTTTCTCATTTTACATTAACTGTTTGTCCACACATTCTTTTAGCAGCTTGTTTTACCACAGCAAAAGCTTCTGGCAAAATACTATCCAAACTTTCTCATTTTTCTTGAACTCTTTTTTTGAATTCTTCAGTTTTTGCCTTTATTTGTTCATCACTTAATTTTTCATATTCTTGAAAATACTGATTTATTTCTCTAACAACCAGCTTTAATTTGTTTATTTCTTTTTCGGTATAGTTCATTCCAAAAAGTTTTTTAATCCGATCTAACATAATTAAAATTTATCAAAATAAAAAAATCTCCTTCAAACATTCCTTATAACAATATTCTTTAATAAAACAAGCAAAAAAATTTTGAGTTTACTATAATTTAAAATTTATACTAAATAGATATGTTTATTTTTTAATCTTGTTATATCACAATATTACTGTATTACAGCATCTTAGTTCTTATCCATCAAAACAATCTATTTAAAAGTTCACAAATAAAATATTTTTGTTTGTAGATTTTAATAATTAATTTATTAAAGATTAAATTAGTGTAAATTTACCTATGACTATCTCATTTATTCATCATGATATTAATTACAGTATTTTGTTTATTTTTGAATAAAATGAGAAAGTGTTTGTATTTTTTTTGGATTTATTTGATAAGAATCAGATACTATTTTTTCTAGAAAACTGGATGGCACTAAATGAAAATCTATCGACTCTTTCAAATTCTTGCTAAGTAATCTAACGGAACAATATTTAAAACAAATTGCTAAGATTTTGAATGGATTTTTTGTGTTAGCAGATTTCACGAAATTTTTCAAATTCAAAGGAGTTTTTACCATATTTTCTTGTGTTACTAGACTTGGATATGGGTGGAAATATCACAAATCATGGTACATCATAATTTTTTTGGAATCATGAGTATTTAACTTTTTTATCGCTAATCGCCCTAAAAACCTCAAAGTGCTATGATACCAAATTATTTTTGGTTTGAATTTTTTGGATACAATTTTTATGCGAATAGCATCTACAAAGTTGAATATTGCAAAAAACAATCCAAAATATTTACATAATTGTCCCAACTTTCAGCTTGGGATCTTGGCTCAGTAGATTTTGATTTCATATCCTTTTGATTCCAAAATATCTTTTACATCATGTATATATGTTTCTATTCATCATAGTTTATTTCTAAAATCTGAAACCATTAGTATTCTTTTTGGCTTTCAGATGATTGGCGTTATGTTTTCAAGCCATTTTTCTACAGTATATTTGTTCGCTAATGTTTTAGCTTTTTTTCTTTCAGCTTCTATATTGATTCCGCCTTTATTGTACTGATCTATAATCTCTGACATTTTATTATAAAGTTTTTCTGCATCTGTTTGTCATTCTGCTTTGGAAATATCGTATTTACTTTGGATAAATTGAGTCAATCATCATTTGGCAAATCCAATAACAGGTATTCACATAGATAGTGAATTTACCGCAGTCAGCCCAAAAGTTTCCAAAAAAGTAGATGGCATCAGACAAAAATCGCAGTTTTCTTGATATCTTTGAATTGTAGACAAAGTTTGCCATCAAAAAAAGTGTACAGAACTATGATCAGAGGCTAATTCTATCAGGTCATTCACATACTTTCATTTCCCAAAAACATAAAAGGAAAAAGGAATAGCTCCGTGTTTTTTTATAAAAGCTTTTAGCATATCCAAAATTAGTCAAAATCATTTTTCATCATCTAGTCTACCAAAAAATAATATTCATAATTTTTTGTCTTGCATAGGTGTTTTTTAAGTATTTAAAGTCACTAGTCGTTCGTTAATAGAGTATTAGTAGTTAATGGTTCAATTAGTGCTTACTTAATTTTTGAATTAGTCCGTTAATCATTTTGTTTATATTATCTATATCAGCACATAACTTATCACAAATTGTTTTTTCAATATAAGCTATTTCTTTAGATATGATCAGTTGCGTTTTTAGCTCAGAACAGCTTCATCTAGCAATGTATAAAAATCTTATAAACTCTTTGTCTGTTCACCTATTACATCATTCTGCAATATTGCTCGCAACACTGATCGCACTTTTTTGTAATTGCTCTTTAAGTCAAAAGTCTCTTTGTATATTAGGATTATCTTTTATTAAAAAATATATATTTTTAGCTAATTTTATAGAACTATTCCAAACTTTTAAATCTTCAACATTTCACATTTTAGTTATTGTACCAAATAAAATATTTTCGATCATTGACTATAGACTAATGATTATTGACTAGCGACTAACGACTATTCTCTTGTTTTCATTTTTTCAATCAAATTAGCAATAGCTCTTCATCTATGTGAAACTTTGTTTTTTTCTTCATCACTTGCTTCTCAGAAAGATTTATGTAAATCGTCGGATAAAAAAATACAATCATAACCAAAAGATTTATCTCATATTTCTTCCTTCAATATAGTTCAATATGTTTTTCATTCACTATAGATATATTCTCAATTTGGAAACATTTTTACTAGACAGCAAACAAAATAAGCAGATCTATCATTTTTTCATTCCAATTTTTTTAATAATTTAGCTCTATTGTCTGCATTATTGCCGTGTCATCAAGCATATCTAGCACTATAAACTCAAGGTTCTCAGTTTAATGCATTTACACATAAGCCACTATCATCAGCAATAACATCCGCTTCAATTCATTTTTCTTTTAAGAATTCACGAACAGCATTGCATTTTATTAATGCATTCTCCAAAAAAGTTTCTCCATCTTCAACGATATCATCACAATATCAAATATCATTCAAAGATAAAATTTCAGCATCAAAAAATATTTCTTTAAATTCTTTTATTTTATGTTGATTATTGGAAGCAAGTATAATTTTACGCATGATGCTTATAAGATAAAAAACGGTAAATAATTCTAATTTTAAATCTAAATGCTATTACAAACTTTTAAATCTTCAATATTTAGTATTTCAAGTGTGTATCAAATAAAATATTTTCGATCATTGACTATAGACTTTTGACTGTTGACTATCGACTATAAGACTAACGACTATTGACTATTGACTAACGACTATTTTCTTGTTTCCATTTTTCAATTTCCTTATGATTTCAATTTAACAATACTTCTGGTACAGAATATCATTCTACCTCTTGAGGTCTGGTATATTGTGGATGTTCTATATTTTCCATATTTTGGGAGATGGAATAGCTTTCTTCTTGTCGACTACTTTCTTCTTTGATTACTCCAGGGATTAGGCGAACCACAGACTCTGTCATTGTCATCGCTGGCATCTCTCACCCAAGAGTCACAAACTTTCAAATAGATATTTGATGAAAATTGTCAGGATATTTGTCTTGAAAATATTGTACAAAACGATGATCTATCCCTTCATACCTAGCACATACAAAGATTAAGTTTTCCGTTTTTGAAAAAGAATGAGCTGATTTTTGATTTCGAAATATATTGCTAGGATTTGGAAAAATAATTTGGAAAATTTCCTTACTTTTAAATTTCTTAATTATTGAATTTATTGAATCTATAACAGGTTGTGCCATCATTAACATCCCAGTCCCTCACCCATAAATTTCATCATCTATTTGTTTGTGTTTATCTGCACAAAAATCTCTTGGATTGATTATTTCGAAATCCAAAATATCTTTTTCTTGAGCTTTTTTGATCAATGAAGTTTCCAAAAAACTATCAAAAATCTCTGGGAATATAGATACATAATAAATTTTCATAATAAACTTTGTGTGATATAAATCCCTACAACTAACTTTTTATCAAGTGCTTTTCAACATTCAATAAGATGTTTTTTTTAACTTTTTCTATATTTTCTGGTGTACAGATTACAAACAATTCTTGTGCAGTAGATCCTTTACTCATAATACATTTGAAGCCACTATTTGTAGGTATTGTTATTCTAAACATAAGCTGACTGCTTCCTTTTTGCTGTCTAGAAATTCTACCTGGAATTATTCTATCTATATTTGGGTCTTTTTCAACTTCAAGCAAAAATTTAGTAAACTCAGATAAGATATTATGTTCTGTCTTTACTTTTTGAAATTTAACTCTCATATTGAAAATATGATTAAATAAAGTACAAGTTACAAGTTAAAAGTTTATAAAGTTGCAAGTTATAAGCCTGCGGGCAGACAGGTTTATAAAGTTACAAGTTAATTAATACTTTACGAACTTTATAAACTTTACGAACTTTATAAACTTTACAAACTTTATAAACTTTACAAACTAATAAACTTATAATTTTAAATCTATAACATTCAACTAAATTATATGAAGATTCAAGAATTATTACAAAATCAAGAATATACACAGAAAAGAGTTTTGGAAAATTTGATATGCTATTTTTTGGATATTAGTAGAGAAAATTTACGGATTTCTTTAGATCAAGATATAGAAGAAAGTGTTATAAACAAAATAACACAAGCTTATGATGATTTTGTTGTTCAAAAAAAACCTTTAGAGTATATTTTATGATATGTAGCATTTATGAGAAATAAATTCAAAATAGACCATAGAGCCTTGATTCCTCGCCCAGAAACAGAGTACATGATACAAGCAGTAAATGAACATGTTTCCACATTAACACCTTGAAACAACATATTATTCGATATTGGGACAGGTTGTGGTGTTTTATGATTGTCTGTTTTATTGCACAATCCAAGTTTTTTTACTGAAGCATATTTAAGTGAATATGTAGATTATACGCTTTCTCTAGCTCAAGAAAATTTTGAAATATTTAAACCTAGACTTAGTAAAACAAAAGTAAATTTAGTACAATCAAATCTATTAAATTTTGTGAAAGACATTTCGTTATCAGACTCAAATTTAATTCTAGTTGCAAATCTTCCTTATATCCCTGAAAATACTTTTGATCAAAATGTTTGAGAAAATGTAAAAAATCGAGAGCCAAAGCCAGCGTTTGTGTGATGAGAAGATTGACTAGATTATTATCGTGAAATGTTTCAACAAATTTTTGATTTTTGAATCAAGCCCACAATGTTTTTAGAAATGATGACACGGCAGGTAGATGTTTTACGCAAAGAATTTTGAGAAAAAATAAAATTCCAAGAAACAAAAACCTTTCATTTCAATATTAGAATAGTCAAGGCTCGGATAAAATAGGTTTTTGTGTAATATGGGGATTTTTTATATAAATTTTATTGCAAAAATTGTCTTATATTTTCTGGGATAGTTTCACTATATATTGTAGTCATACCAAAATCCCAAAGAATAGCTTTTACCTTATCTTTTATATTTAGGTCATTAGCAAAATCCGAAAAATTACAAGGACAAGAAAAGCACTCCTTTGCCGTTATGTTAGCTTCTTCATCATTAAGTTTATCAACATCAATTTCAGGACATCAATCAGAGTCTTCTATTCCATTGTAATTTTCCGGTATAGTAGGGCAGGCATCCAAATGATCTGGTATTCAGTCTCAGTCTTCATCATCAAAATTTATTCCTCCTCAGATTCAAGTTCCCCCTCAAATTCCTCCTCAGATTCAAATTCCTCCTCAAATTCCTCCTCAGATTCAAGTTCCCCCTCAAATTCCTCCTCAGATTCAAGTTCCTCCTCAAATTCCTCCTCAGATTCAAGTTCCTCCTCAAATTCCTCCTCAGATTCAAGTTCCTCCTCAAATTCCTCCTCAGATTCAAGTTCCTCCTCAAATTCCTCCTCAGATTCAAGTTCCTCCTCAAATTCCTCCTCAGATTCAAGTTCCTCCTCAGATTCCTCCTCAGATTCCTCCTCAGATTCAAGTTCCTCCTCAGATTCCTCCTCAGATTCCTCCTCAGATTCAAGTTCCTCCTCACCCTCACCCTCATCCTAAATTATCATTTAATATGTTCGTTATAAACTCATCACATTCGTCTCCCCATCCATTGTTATTCAAGTCCATTTGATTTAGATTTACATGAAACGGACAATTATCGAGACCATTATTATTATGCAATAACAAAATTTCTTCGTTTATATTGTCTGATGTAATGGAGCAATCATCTAATTCAAACTCAATCAATCATATCAAATTTGGTAATCCATCTCCATCTATATCATCATCACAAATATCAGGAATTCCATCACCATCCATATCACATTCAAATTGATCTAGTGTACCATTAAGATTAGCCTCCATACAAATATCATTTTGTGTTACCGTAATAGTAAACACGCTTTCCAAGGATATGTTTCAATCCAAAAAAACGATATTTTTAGGTAAATAAACTCATTCTTTTATATATTGATGTTCAAATTTTTTTGGCCAAATATTCAATCAATTAGTAATTTTATTACTATTTCAATCTCAATACTTATTAACAATTAGTATAATTTCAGGTAGAACTCATATTTTATTCATAGTAAATTCTACAGTATCAAAAACAGGGAGTATTGTTTTGTTAACTGTTGTTATAATAGCATATGAGCTTTCCAAAGAAGCATCTCTAATATTTACTGTTAAAAAATTTTGTAGTTTTCTTCAGTTTTTTAGCAATATATTTTGTATTATCACATAAGTCCCCACTTTTTTATAAATATAACCCATATTCAACAAACCATTTTTTATGACTTCTCAATTCCCCATATTCCACTCTATAGAACTTATATCCTTTTCCTCAAATCCAAAAATATCTGTTTGCAAGTTTATTGTTTCTCATTTTTTTGGCATAATAGGATTTGCTCTTAAATTACTTCCAATCTCCCCATCATCTCCCACCGCAATAATCACATTTGCAACAGAAAGTACTTGATTATTTTTTATTCACTTCAATGTAACCATATAAGATCATTGTGTTTTATATATTTTTATAACGGGACCTTTGTCAGTCCTTTCTATAATATCGCCCTCTCCCAAATTCCACTCAAATTTGTCAAAAGATCATTTGGTAATTGCAGTAAATTTAATTTCAACAGGGGCCATTCACCCTAATTTGTTTGTAGCTATTTGCACACTATAATTTTCTGATGCATTTTTTCCAACAACAATAGTTATCACAGCATGAGCATTATTATTAATTCACTCCGCATTGGCTTGAACTTGATATATTCATTCTTCCAAAAAAGTGTTACTTACTTCGCGTCAAACAGCATGATTTCAATCTCAAAAATCTCGAGTAATTTCTCATTGAACAACTCCTTCCGTAATAGCTTCAAAATTTACAGTCAAAGGGGCATTGGAAGGAATAAAATCACTTTTTATATACATTCCCAAATTACTTTGATTTGCTCTACATGCATCTCCTATTCCTTTATTACCCGTATCTTTTTGGTCTGGATTTTTAATGAACAAACAATTATCTATTCAGCTTTCCCACTTTGATATAATAACTTTTCATAAATCATCTACAATTCCTATGGGGTTTCAAACACCGTCTCAATCAATATCAGAATCACACACATCTCAAACTCCATCACCATCAGTATCTTTTTGACTTGGATTATAATGATTTGGGCAATTATCTTCAGCATTTAGTATTCCATCCTTATCATAATCATCATCGAAATCACAATCAACTATTTTAAAAACATTATATAAAGTTTTTAAAACATATTCTCAACTTACCAATTCGTGAATTTGTCAGTCTTTAAATTTTTCATGTTCTACTATATTATGATCATACAAGATATTCAATTCTCACACAGGCCAATATCATTGTTTGATGGCACCAAAACTCTGCATGCCACATTTGTTTAAGTTGAACATACAATACTTGATATATGCTTGCAAAGATTCTTTGTTTGGTAAGATTCAAGATAGTCAATTTTGAGCGTGCATATTTATTATATCTCTGTCGTTTTTATTCAAATATTCATAAGGATAAGTTCATTTAGTCAATCAATCCATCCATTTTTTTATCTGTCACCAATCAGCTAAATATCTGTTAAATATATATTGATCACTAATATTCAAAACTACTTGTAAAAATTCTCCCACAGTAGTGTTTCTATGTCAACAAAATTTTCAATCACATACAGGGCTGATTCATTGAGGATATCATCTCATCCAATTATTATCACCAACATATGCTACACAGTAATAATATGGTTTTCAGTTGTAGTATGATGAGCCAAAAATAATATCATCAAAATCTTTTCCTGGTGTTTCAATAAAGTTCAACCGCCAATTGTTTGTATACTTTTCTATCATCCAATTTGGTGTGTTCACACAATCTTGACAGGAAACGGTATTCAAAAGTCTAGAAAGCTCGTATCTGCTTATTTGGTCGCTTTCTAATATCCTATCTACCTCTACTCCTGCAGTTCTTAAATCATTCAAAAATATTTCATAATTTCCCAATGAAATTCATAAAAATACAAAAAACACAAACATTAAGCATATTTTTTTCATTATTTTTTTGATATATATTTGTACCATAACAGTTGTCATATCTGCTTTATAATATAAATATATGATACAATATTTATTATAAATAAAAAAATTTTTTTTTCAAAATCTTATGACTTTTTTCCAAATATGGATTGACTTTATCGCTTATTTAGTTTTTGTTTGTCAATCTTTTACCCTAACTCCCGTTATTTATTTTCTAGTTTACTAGAGTCGGCCAAAACTTCATCATAATACTCAAAAATTGCTACATTGTCAAATGTGGTTTTTTCTAAAAATTCGCATAATTCTTGAAAATTTTCCTCAGTTTCTCCAGGAAATCATACAATAATATTTGTCCTAACAAACCTAGTTTCAAAGTTTTTTTCGATGAAATTTAATAGATTCTTTATATGTTTTTGATCATAAAATCTTCACATGTTTTTCAAAATATTTTCACTAATATGTTGTAGTGGAATATCAAAATACGGAATAAATTTTTTAAATTTTTTTAATTTTTCCAACTGTTTCAGAGTTAAAACATCTGGATATAGATACAATATTCTATACATCCAGTCTCATTCTATTTTCTCCAGTTCTTCCAATAATTCAAAAAGCATCGCTTTGCCATATAGATCTACTCAATATTTATTTGTGTCTTGAGCTATCAAAATAATTTCTTCTATCCCAGTATTTAGCATGTTTTGCACCTCTTGTACAATTTCTTCTATTGGCAAAGATTTTTGTTTTCATCTAATTTTTGGGATGATGCAAAAAGTACATTTGTTGTTACATCACTCAGCTATTTTCAAATATTCAAATTTATATTTAGCATTTGTATAAGCTCTAACTCAGCTATATAAAACACTTTCTTTCAACTTTTCACCATCATATCAATCAATCAAATTTTCTATTGAAATATTGTTCCAGTCACTTCGTGAAAGAAAATGTATATTTTTGTTATCCAAAATATTTTTCCATATTTTTTTTCTTTTTCATCCATCTGAGTAGTATCCAAATTTTCAAAGTGATACATTCTGATCGTCCTAAAAAAAGAGGATAAAAGCACTTTATTTTGATCTTTTTTTCTTTAGAATGGAAGAGTAGAAATTTTACTATCCTATTTTTTGTAAATGCAAATTCTTATAAAAACTCCTTTTCACAATAATAATAAATATTTACCACATCTCTTGGAGCATTGTGTACTTCATGACCAAAATATAGAAATCCAATTACATTTTTCAGACATATATGCTTATACAAGTACAGGATATACATGATTTGAACGAGAACATATTCCTATAAAAAAGATTGTGGATTTTTTGGAAACTCCGATAACTTACGAAAGTTTTGTATTACATCAAAAAGTTATAAAAAACGAGCTTTGTGCTCCATCTTTTTGACAAAAAGTTTATGAAAAAACACTTCAAAAGATTTTTAATAAAAATATTTTTACAAATACTGTTGATGATATTACTTTTGATGAAGTGCTTGCTTACCAAAAAACTCGATATCAAGAATCTAATATGATTTTTATCAAAGAAAATTGAATGATAGATACTACAGGATGAAAATGAAAAAACCTTCAAACCAATGTTGATATGTCCAGTTTCTGTTATCCAGAATATTGTTCATTTAGTTATCAAAAAGAAAAACAGCATGTGCTAGTCCTTAAAAATCAATGTCCAAGTTCTATTTTGATATTAGATTTTTTTTGAGCCTTTTGTGAAGAGCTTTGTTATATTGAAGAAATAAAAAAATGAAAATATTTTTCGGAATGATTCCAGTATTCTTTTACTGATCAGTGATTTTTGATATCCAAAGAAGATGGTTTTCCTAAATTTACAAAAATAAAATTGAAAAATTTTTTTGATGTTTTCAAAAATTATTATTGTGAGAAAATCGTAGTGTGAGCAAAAAGAGCTTTTATACCACATATTGCACTTTTTTTTGACCTTTATATTTCAGAAAAAGAACATCAAAATCTAATCCAATCCCTTGATTTTTCAAAAATTCTTGAATTGGCAAAAATATTTAAGCTATTGAAATAAGTTCTACTATATAATCAGAAATATTAATTCATCCAAATCACATTCAGTAAATATTGTTATTATTGATTTTTTATTATTTCAGTTCCTTTAATTTACCATCGTCTATTAGTAATAAAAGAACTCAAATCGTTGTAGAAAAAATAGCACTAACAAATGGAAGTGTAGGGAAAAGGTAAAGATCCAACATTGTCCAAACTCCCCTCCAGACCATAATAACACTAATACAGGTGATAAAAAGCGCAAAGTTCTCTCTTTTTGTCCTAATTTGTATGAGTTTTTTTTTAAATATTTGCCATTTGGTGTTATTTTTCATTTATTATAGCTAACACAGTAAAACTTTTTTGTTATAAGTAGTCTACCTTAAATAAGCATATTTAATAGAGTCTATCTAGATATCCAATTTATGCAAACTGCTACTATTGCTATTGTGTAGACAACCTAATTATATTTAAAATTTTTTTTTGTCAAATTTAAGAGAGGAGTTTTTTTATTTTTTTATAAAACTGTTGTGTTGATTTTTTAGTTTAAATTTATAATCTATTTTTCATATTTTTTATTTTCAAATCCGAACTCATGATCGGAGCATTTATTCTATTAATAGTTTGATTGCTTATACTATGATTTGCTGCAAATCATTTGATCAATTCAAGTGTTAGAGTGGCAAAGTATTTCAATGTATCTGCACTATTTATCTGACTCACAATAATAGCGACATGAACATCAGCACCAGAATTATTTTTATCTGCTATGGCGGCTTTAAACTGAAATGGTGCACTTTCCGTTTGAAATGTAATATGATCAAACATCTTCAATCTTTGATTTATATTATGACTTAGTGCGATTATTGCTCCAATATTGATACAAAAAAAATTGGTATATAGAGATTGAATTTTTTTGTTATTTATCACAGGATTAATTTTTGTGATGCTTCGAGATCAAACAGTTCTACGACGAGAGTGAGCAATTTTATTATGACTGTTGGTAGCTTACAATGCTTATTTATGGATCAAAAGAGATGCTCCGACAGAAGATGCAGAAGTTCCAACTTTACCAAAACTAAAAAATTTTATTAGTCTATTTGTGTCTATAGTCATACTGTCAGTTATTAGTTCTCAAGCTTTGGCAGATTGAAATCCCGATATCTCTTTTTGAATTTCTTTTTACTCAAAAATATTTTTATGATTTTTAGTTTTGTTGTTTATATTTACAGTTATCAAAAAAAATATCCCATGTTTCAATAAAAATACAAATGGAATTTGGCTTACAATTCTAAAGCTAATTGCTAGTTTGTGACTACTAGTTCTCGCTTCTCATCATGTTGTAAATGCTGCTATTTATATAGCACAAGTATTTTGATTATCAGAACGAGCTATTTGAGCAACTATCGTTGCTGCAGGTACAAGTCTACCAGAAATTGCTGCTACAGTAGCTGCAATAATCAAAAAGAATTATGATATGGGAGTTGGAAATGTGATCTGATCAGATATTTTCAATATTTTATGAATCATCTGAATTAGTTCTATTATTTCATCACCGCTAACTCTTAAATCTACTTGTCTATTCAATTCAGACTGTAATGCAGGATTCCTTTCTATGTTATTTAGAGACAACATATTTTCAGTATTAATTCTTTTTGCTACATTAATTATCACACTGATTTTTATGAGAACAAAATGGAGATTGTCCAAAACAGAATGAATATTTTTGTTTCTTTTCGCCTTATTGAGAATGGTGTTTGAAATCAATCCAAATTTCTTTGCTAGAATATTTGGAGGATAGTTGCATAGGTCATATTAAACCTGTAGGGTAACATTTTAATACAGAATGGTTTTTCTACAAATAGTTTTTTTGGAATAATAGCACTCAATGATAACGATATTGTACAGTAAACTCTCTCCTCCTTCTTGCTTCTTTATAAAAGAAACTTATGGAGCATAATCCACAAATTCACTTGATTTTGTGGATTATAATCTATATAATAAAACTGCATTTATTTTTTTTATAAAAAATGGAATTTACAAGAATAATTGAAAAAGAGCTTTTGGAGAACTGTTTTAAGTGAAAAGCTATTATTATTTATGGTGCTAGGCAGGTTGGTAAGACAACATTATGTAAAAAACTTTGGTGAAATTATGCTAAAACTTTGTATGTTACGGGAGATGATTTTTCAGTAGTACAATTTTTAACAGGTATTTCTCTTGTTAAACTTGAGCAATGGCTTAAAGGGTATCGTATTTTAATTATCGATGAGGCACAAAAAATTAAAGAAATTGGTAATACCATTAAGCTTATTGTAGATAATATCCCAGAAATACAAGTAATAGCAACAGGCTCTTCTGCTTTTGATCTTGCAAATAATATACAAGAATCTTTAACATGAAGGGTTAAAACTTTTCATTTACATCCTTTGAGTTTAGAAGAAATTTGGGCTGAAGTGCCAATTCATCAACATAAAGAATTATTAGAGCAAAGGTTGTTATATGGTATGTACCCTCGTAGTGTAATTACTAATGATGCTCAAGAACTTTTTGAACTTGTTCAATCTTACGCATACAAAGATATTTTTCTTTATGAAAGTCTAAGAAAACCAGATCTTATTGTTAAATTACTTCAAGCACTCGCTTTACAAATTGGATCTGAAGTCTCTTTTAATGAATTAAGTCAGCTTTTAGCAGTAGATGTTAAAACAGTACAAAAATATATAGGGCTTTTGGAGCAGGCTTTTATCATTTTCCGTCTTCCTTCATTTGCTCGTAATTTGAGAAATGAACTTAAAAGAGGACAAAAAATTTATTTTTGGGATATAGGGGTAAGAAACGGAATTTTGAGAAATGTACAAGCAATAGCGAGTAGGACCGATCTTGGACACCTTTGGGAAAACTTTATTATTGCTGAAAGGATAAAATTCCTTCAAAATCACCGTTTGCCCTATCATAGTTTTTTTTGGAGAACAACTAGTGGATCTGAATTAGATTATTTGGAAACAGACTTTGCTAATCTTATTGCTAGCTATGAGATAAAATGGTCTCCTAAAAGACAAGCTAAACTTCCAGTTAGTTTTCAAGAACAATATCCTGATGCGAGCTATCGTGTTATTAGTCCAGATAATGCTTATTCGTGGGTTTCTAATTAGATGTAGATGTTTTTTTTTAAGGGATTTTTCAGCTTCGCTCGAAATGATAGGTTAATAAATCCCTCTATCTCTTTAAAAAGAGAAACAGTTTTTTTGTTCCTCCCACTTATGGTTCAAATCTCCCTTACTCCCTGACTTCTTTGTCGGGGACTCCGCTTCGCTTTGCGAGGAAGGACGGCATTGTTGCATTTCTTGAGAGGTTGTTGGCTCGAAATGATAGTTTGTAGTGTCCGTTTTTCAAGGACTTTTTTCAATAAACTAACTGAAATGTTTCTTATACTATATAATTTATTACAAATCATTAAAAAACCAACTCTCTTCCCTTTCATTTAGCATAAAAATATATAATATAATAAAACATTTTACCATAATATAATGTTGTTTATGACAAAACATCCCAATCTAAAAGACTTTTTACCAAAAAATAAGGATTCGAAACCTTTACCTTTTATAGATCATCTTTTATCAAAACTGGATGAACATATTTCCAAAAATTGAAAAATTTTGATTTTAACTCTTACCAAAAAGTCTAGTGAGGAAATTACAAACTATCTCGTTTCCAAATGATACAAAGCCTACTATTTGCACAGTGAAATAGTAACTATGGATCGTTGGGAGATTCTAAAAAAGCTCAAAACTTGAGAAATAGATATTATAGTATGAGTCAATTTATTGAGAGAATGAATAGACTTGCCCGAGGTTTCTTTTCTTGCTATATTAGATGCTGACAAAGAATGATTTCTTCGTTCTTCGACTTCTCTTATCCAAATCATTGGTCGTGCCTCTAGAAATCCAAACTCTGAGGTTGTCCTTTATGCTGATCAATTCACTGAATCTATGATTAAATCTCTGCGAGAAACTTATCGTCGTAGAAAAATTCAAGACGAGTTCAATAAAAAATATAATATTACTCCCAAAAAAGCTACATCAAATATCAAAGATTTAGAGTCAGTAAGGACAGATCAAGACTTAGGTCAACATTTTTCTGCTATTACAAAATGAAAGGTTAAAAGACTCAAAAGAATGACAAAGAAAGAAAAAGAATTTATCTCCAAAAATCTCAAGAAACAAATGGATTTGGCAATCAAAGAATGGAGGTTTGAGGATGCTACCGTTATTCGTGATCAGATCAAAGAGCTAGAGGAGGGGATTGTTTAGATACATAATTTAACAAAAAAGAGTTTATACATAAATTTTATATGAAAAATTAATGGAATAGGTTCATAGAAATAAAAAACAGTAGATATTGTTATTGTTTTTTATCACATAAATATTTTAATATCAAAAATTTATTAAGAAATAAACATACTTCGAATTATTCTCACTATAACATAGGCAAAACTTATTACCAATATTCATGTGACAACCTTTCATATAGTTGAATTAAATTTAAGATGTTCTGTAGCTTTTTTGTATCCATAGTAAATTATCATAAGGGCTCACACCAGCAAAGCCAATTGTCAGACAAATTTTACAAGATATACAGCATAGTCCAAAATAGTATCCCAAGTCATTACCCCAGTCGCAAACTGTTCTCCTATCTTTAAACTTCATCATACACGAACTCTTTTTCAATCTACTATATTCTCTGGTCAATATGCAGTATCTTTGTATTTTTTCCATACACTTCATCACTCTCTAATATTATCAACAACAGCTCCTACGGCAGATGCAGATGATTCCGTTTCTGGTATTACTTCAAATCAAACTTGAGCAATAGCAATAGTGCTAAATCCAGCTATTATAACTGACAATAGTGCAATAATTTTTTTTATCATTTTAAATTTGTTATATTATAAATTTATTAGCTACAATTTGGTGTTAGTTCTACAACAGCTTTATTTATTTCAGCAAAAGTAGTTTTCATATTAAATATCAATTGTTGTAATTCTAGTATCTTATTTTGTAAAAAGTATTTGCTTAAATAAGAATTAATATTTGTATGTAATAATATTCATCACTTTTGTGATATAATTATATTAGTATATTCGTATTCGTTTTTAATTCTTTGATCAACTAAAGATTTGCACTTGTTATAAGCATCATAAAGTTTGCTGTAATCTAATTTGTCATCGCCACTTATTTTATTTATATAGATAAATATACTACTTTCGCATACTCAATTATATCTTTCCTTTAAAGTTCGGTCTTGATAATTTTCAAATGTTTTTTCACTTCGTGGTATATTAGAACTAGCTGGTAATCTAGGTAATATACTATCGTTATTTACAGTCCAGTATTTTTTATATTGATTTACAATATTCAAAGGTATACTTCATTTAGTTAGATTTCCTTGTTCCGTTATAAAATCTCTTCGTTCCTTACCAATAGGATCAGGTTCCAATCCATAAATTAAATCTTCTCCATTTTTATTTTTTTCCTTGGCATCAAGCCTTCTTAGTGAAACATCTAATATGTGATCAAGTAAATATAAAGATGATGGAACTCCTGTAGTTCGATTTATATTATTGCAATAATTGTATTTTCATTCATCATTAATTTTACAGCAAAAAATCTGCAAATTTTCCACGGCTTTTTCAAAAGCTTTTTTGGGCAAAATATTGTCAAAATTTCGTTTTTTTGTTATCATTGGAATTCAATCGGTACCATTAATTACTGCATTACAGTCGTTTGCACTACTTATTCCAACGAAAGCAAACATAATCAAGAATATAATAACTATTTTTTTCATCATTATTTTTTAAATTAAAACTTTATATCTACTATTATTATAATATATTTTTTGTTTTTTGCAAATTTTTCACCAAATCAAATAATTCATTTTTTTATTATTCGGATAATAAATCTTGTATTTTTATTTTTATTGTTCACAAATTCTGCCCCCAATTATTGGTCCTAAAAGAATATACTACACTTTCGCTATCGTCGTCAAATCAATAATCTCAGTAGATTAGTTCATCTGTATATAGCTTTCAAGTCGGACTCACATACAATAATACTTCATTATTGTATATTATAGCTTTACCATTATTAAAATCGCCAAAATTATCTCCGTGTAGTTCTCTCATTTCCAAATTTGTGTCAATACTTACCAACTCTTTGCTGGTCAATTTTATACCAAATATAGTTATATTTTTGTCGTCCAAAACCTTTATGATAGGGATTTTTTTTGAGTAATCTAAATTCACTTTAATTATATTCTCAAATCAATTCTCTATACTTATTTTTCAATTTTTAGGATTTAGTTTTGCAACCAAACTTCAGCTCGATATATATAATCATATGTCATTGCCAAAATCATAATATCACCCAGTAATTATCATTTGTAACGGACTTAGCTTATATTTATCGATCTCTATTCCACCCATTGTTCATGTTAATATTTCCCGGATTCCGTTTCTGTTTCTCAAAAATTGGACATAAGCTTCATCTACATCGTGGCTTAATTCTGCACTTATTGTTACTGGAGAACTTATTCCAAAATTTTCATTTCAATATTTTACTATGTCCGTGATTTCAATATCAGGTTTTTTTATATTTAATGTTATTTCAGTTGAACTTGTATTGCCGTTTATATCCATTCAAACAAAATGATAGTTTTTTACACCCACTCATGTAAAATATAGGTTATCCAACTCTAAATATCATGTTATGCTGTTTATATTATCTTTTTCTTTTATAATATTCCCATCTTGATCAGCTATCCATAATTTTTTTATTCAACCTTCATCTATTCGATCAGATTTAATTGTATAATTTGTGCTCACATATAAATCGAAACTACTACCTTCATCTATATGTTCTTGAATTGAGGGTCTAAATATATTTATATCAACCTTAGGTCATGTTTCATCAGACACTATTTGTGGTCATCATACAATTTGATTACTAGAAGGACTAGAAATATAATATAAATTCTCTTTCATGTTCAAGCTATATATTTGGCTATACTGCCAATTTCTTGGTATTTCTGTAATATCCAGTCATATTGATTGTTGGCTTTCATTATAATATAATACATCACAAATTACCCCAGTTAAAAGAGATTCTATATCAAAAATTCACTCCTCCAATCATATTTTTAATCAGCTTAGATTTATTCAGCTTGGAACAATTAGCATATATTTTTTATCAAAAAACTTTTTATTGCTATTTATTATTATAATCTCTTTATCATTAAATAAATCTACTCTATGTATCATTTTAACTAAATATCCATCTACATCATCTCACAATCTTTGGCTATTCAACCAACTTATTTTTATATCATCAAAACTTGCTCCTTCATATTCAAAATTTTTGACTTCCCAATTCTCATCATACATTTTGAGATAAATATTATTTATTTTTATAAATCATTCTTCTCCGTCATCAAATAACTTTTCATAGGAATTTATGTTGTATTTATAGTATTTTTTATAATATGTTCCATTATCGTAATCTCTATTTCAATCCCCATATTTAACATAGACATTATTGTTATCCCAAAGGATTAAATCTTTTTTATTATCTCAGTTCAAGTCTACTAATATACTTTTATCTTGGAAGTTTGTTACATAATCTTGATTTGCTAAATTTATGCTTCATTCAGGAGTTTTGATTGTATTTATATATTGAGAAATATCTATAGTAGGAAGTCATCCGTTATTATTTATTCAAGCATTACTATTTGCACCGTTTTGACTCAATAAAACTTTATTATTTGCTTTCCGGTCATCTAATATAATAGAATTTGATTTTACTTTTTCAGTGTCAATATTTTCTGTTTTTACTTTATTGTTTTTAATATTATATAAATTTATTAAACTGTCTACTTTTCTCAAATAATTAGTATTTGCTTCAAATAAATTGCTAGATAGTGTTACATCAATATCTTGATTATTTACCAAAGATATCTCATTATTCGCTACGGAATATAAAAACTTATCATAATCGTTTTTTATTAAATTACTCAAATCAATATTGTTTTTTTGGAATTCACTTACAATACTATAATATTGTTTTTCTAGGTTCTGCACCTTTTCACTTGCTTCCAATACAGTATTTTCTTTTTTACTATTTATTATATCTAGATATTCCTCAATTTTTTTATTTAAAGATAGATCATTTGATTTTGTTAAAATATAACTTAATCAATTTTTTAGAATTTCCGAATTGGACTCGTAAACATTCTTATTATAATCAACATAAGAAATTTCATCTCATAGATTTATTTGTTTATAGAAATTTCAAACATCTTCATATCTTTGCTCTTTTAGAGATTTCTGTTTTGTCTCCATCTTTTTTAAATTTTCTTTTATTTTTTCATTTCGTTCATCCACTTCTTCAAAATGCAGATAGTCTAATACTTGCTGTCAACTTTGAATCATGTTATTTATAGTTTCTAATGCTCCAGACAATTCTTCAGAGAATTTATTTTTAAGTTTTTGGTACTTTTCTTCTAATTCACCATAAGTTTCTAAATACTCTTCATATATTTCTATTTGAGGTCAAAATCTTTCATCCAACAAATTAATTTTATTTTTAATGTTTTCTAGATCATCTTGTTGCTTATTTAATTTCCTTTTCTCTGATTGCAATAGTTTTTCATATTCTCTAATTTCTTTATTTAACTGTCTGATTCTACCTTCGTTTGTACTCATCGCTAGATCTCAATTCAAATCTTCAATTTTTTGTTCTATATATGAAATATTACTTGATGTTTTTTCTACTTCAGATTCTAAAATCTCTTTATTATTATTATTTTCTTCTATCAATAAAATAGCTTTCTTTGTTTCTCCAAAACCATTTCTAACATTATTTCAAATATTTTTAATCTCATCTTTTAATTGATCCAATTCTTCTTTATTTTCTTTTAATTCTCATGTATACAAACTTCACAAACACTTTTCAGAAGCAGGATTTGTCGCACAAGCACTCATTCTTTTTTCTAGTTCTTTTGATTTCTCATCCAATTTATCGATTTTTTGTTGTGCCCACTCTCAAGGAACAGAGCTAAATTCATTAGCCATTGCGACCAAAGAATTTATGAAATCATACACCCCATCAAATTTAAATTGAATATCCACAAAAGATTCTATTCATATATCAAATCATTTAAGTTGAACATTTTGGAATTCATCTGCCTTCAAAAACGGATATGCATTTAAAATCCATTCTGGTATTTTACTTTTGGATTCACTCTTTCGTTGTTCCATAGTTTTATCAAAATTATCCCAATATGGTACTTCATAAGTTCTTTGAGTAATTTGTTCTACTTTTGCTTTGATAGCACTTTCCTTTACAAATCAAATAGGTTTTTTAACCATACACAAAATTCTTCCTACTGTCTCTATAGTATCCAGTATAGAATGTATACTGTTTGGAAGTTTTGGTATTTTGGGTGCTGGTGGTAATACTGGAAGTTCCAATCTTACAGTGGGTATAAAAGATGGTATTTCCGGTAATTTTGGTGGTGCAGGAATTATTGGAATTGCAGGGATGGATGGAGACACCCCCAAGCCAAGATCTTCCATTAGTTTGCCAATTAAATCCATTCCCATTAGCAAGGCTTCCTCCATATCTAGTGATATATCAACACTTGGTGGTTCTGGTAAGCCTGGTAATCTTGGTAAAGGTACAGAAACTGGTACAAAATTAAATTTTGGCAGAGTTATATCTATTCACAAGTTTAACTTAGAAAAATCTAGAAATATGCTTGGTATTTTAAATGGTGGAATTTCTAGGATAGGGAAATTAGCCATACCACACAAAGTTCATATTTTACAACTAAACTGATCATATTCATCATGGGTACATGTACTACATTTTTCCGACCATTCTTTTGAAATATTTATTATTGCTTGATAGGTTTCTAGTGTTGTTAATAATAAAATTATCGCATCCACATATTGGGCATATCTAGTTGCATTTGTACGCATCCATATAGATAATGTTCATAAGAACCCATTTAATAAAGATCAAATATCTGACATATATCTTTCACCCACATGCATTCGTTCATATAATTCAAGAGGGAATTTTTTATATAATTCTAGAGTTTCAACATTTTGTCTTATGCTCGAAATAAGTAATTGAGTATTGCTTTGTATATTGAAAAATTCATTTAATAAAGCATCTAATTTCCCTCATAAAAATAATTCCACACATTGATTTGGAGTAGAAAATTGTTTACTCTTCAAGCAAAGTCAGTCGTTGCTCATACTTTCTCAGTCTTTTTCTATTGAAATTTTGATTTTCTTTGAAATAGTTTTTTCTTTAACTTGGTTCAATTTAAATCACTTGGTAAACATAGACAACTCTTGCTCATGACCAGGTTTGTAAGATATATATATATCATATGGAAGTATCTGCCCCAAATTATCTACATTTTCAGGTTTTATAAAAAATTCTCCAGCCGTACAAGATTCAAAAATTTCATAATTTTTTAGATCATTTAGATTATATTTTTTATTCAAATTTTTAATTTGTCCCATTTGTTTTGATATAGTTTCCACATCCTGTGCCAATGAATCTTTTTGTGACTCTAGCTCTTTTTTTTGTTTTTCTAATTCTTTCTTCTTTTCTGGATCAGTAGTTGCATCTATTTGTTCCTGAATATCCTTCATTTGCTCTTCAACAGATTTTAATTTCTCTTTCAATTGTTCTTCCAGAGTTCCTTTTGTTTCTTTTATAGCTTTTTTTAGATCAGATCGATTTTTTATGTTCTCCTTGTCTATTCATCCACATCGCCCAACTAGCGCTTTAAATAGATCAAATCGTTTATCTAGCACCTTTTCTTGTTGTTTTATCCATTCTGTTGCCATACTAATATATGCAACGATATCATCAGAAGTTATCATTGGCACCTTTACTGTAATATTTTCCGTTTGTATGTTTATCAAATCAATATCTTTGAACATTTGTTCTAGTGCAACAAAAGGGTTTGATATAGAGTTAGATAGATCTGTTATTTGATCTCTACTAATCCAATTGTCTTGAGCTCGTTTAGTTAGTTTTTTAGCTTTCTTTCCAGTCAGACTTTTATCCTCATTTTGATTCCCAGATTGTTGTTTTTCACAAGTATTCGTTTCTCTATTTCGTTTCATTCATTTATTTAAACATTTTTGCTCATTTGTTAGTCTATATGTTCCGGATGAAACAATAGCTGAAGCATCCGCTTTTATTCATTCAAAATCAGGTAAAATAATATTTATTTTGAAATTTGTTAAATTATTCATTATATAATCTGTCTGTTGTTCCATTCGTTTGTTAAGCACCTCTTTAAGACATCATTTTCAATCTCATCATAATATTTTATTTTGTGCATCAGCTCATCAAAACAGTTTAATTCCCTCAACTTCTATATTAGCTGACTCTGCTCTATATCAGTATTCAGTAACAGGAGTTTTTTCAATAGTAATAAATCATCAAGCATAACTTCCATCAGGAATAGCTGAATTCATATTATAACTAGTGCTACTACTAGACACAAATTCAAAACTTGTATTTGATTCTCATGTCCCTATATAGCATGGTATATTCTTATTAGTACAAGGGTCCATATCCAGAAATGTTTCTGGAATAAGATTGGTTACATTTGGTTGAGATTCATAATCTCAATTTCATTCTTCTTTACAAGGTAAAGGGAATGCCGTCACTAAACAATTTCAGGCAATATTTCCAAAGGGGTCTGGTAACACAAATTCCAGCATATTATATGTTCCAAAACACATAGCCATCCCAATTTCAGCAGTTAGTGTTGGTACCAAATATAGTCTAAACAAAGAATTATATGGGCCTCACGGAACTCATAAAAATCAATCTTTTACACCTTTAAACGGCAATCAAAATATTCATGGTATTGGTAAGTATCCAACTGGTGATGGTCGATTTCCAGGTATCGTTAATACTGGAAGTCCCTTTCCAATTGTATGTGTTAATGGTAACATAGGTTCTTTAAAGCATCCAAATAAGTGATATTCTCCAGGTCATAAAAACGCTTGATTAAATGGGACAGGTAATCCACAGTTCTTCCCATCACCAATTCCAAAATCACTAAGTTTAAACCCATTACAAGCTCATCCCATAATTTTATCTACCTTTTTTGCGACATCTCAAACTAATCAATCAATTACTTGTGCAGGGAAATTAAGTATATTATCTAAATTAATTCCTCATTCTGACATAATTTTATCCCAGCTAAAATTGTCTGCCCAAATATCAAGAACAGCGTTTCAATTAAAAACACTTCCTGCTCCAGGGACACTTTCCAAATCTATACCATTTCAGTCAGAACCGCCATTAGTGAGTGTGTTTGAGATTTCACTCATCGCATTTTCAAAATTCTCTTGTGTTTTTGCATTTAATCTCGCCAATATTTTTGCCAAATCTACATATTCCGGAGAATAAGTTTTTTTATTTCACTGATTATTATTAAACAATATAATCAAGGATTTATTACAATCATCAGCTGGAGTTATTTTAATATCTCTTAATCAATCTTTCGGACGATTACTTAATTTTTCTCACTCATTTCATCAGAATTTTTCATAATCATTTCAATCTACATCCTTTATGTCTATTGTTTGAATTTCTGTTTGCCCATCATAAAACACTCGATAATGTATTTTTATTTCCTCTCCAGCATTCATAGATAGGTTGTCTATCATATATCTAAAATTATTCATATCCCAGTGAAACTTCAATTCATTTTCAACTTTTCATGTAGAAATTGTTCCTGGTTCAAACCAAAAATTTTCAATCATATCCATTTCTCCAGTCAATGGAATAATCCAAGGTCAAGAAATTTTATCTATAAATGTTCAAGTAAAATTTTTCTTTGCTTTCAGTACTATTGTTACTTGCACTTTATCTCAATTTTCTAAAACATCTCAGTTTATATCTTCATATTTTTTGTATATTTTTACAGGGTCTTCTCAGGTTAAACATCATATTTCCACATAAGGTATCTCTCATTCATGATCTATATTATCTTCATAATAAGGTATTATTCCAAAGTTTGCTAACTTAAATCTTTCTATTCATTTATACTGTTCTTCAGCGCTACTTGTATCAAATGTAGTTCATGCCTGAATAGTTTCCTGCATTTTATCTTTATCTATTTGTGAAAAGAAATTAGTATCTATTCATAAGTCTGCTGTGTTTATTTCAATATTTTCTGCAACATCTAGTCATTTCCAATGGATCAAGCTTTGGTCCAAAACTTTTACATTTTCATTAATTCTTATTCCAAATCTATACACCATGTTTGTATTGTTTTTCTGTCTATCATATCGTTCATCATCACACATGACTTTATTGGTAGAAATATAGTTATCTTTTCAGTTATCTTGTCCACCATAAAAAATCTTAATATAACCCAAACTATCGCTTGTAATAATATCCAAAACTCCATCATTATTCATATCTTCAAAAAATATTTGATTTACTCATGATGTGTTTTGAGGATTTTCTGATATAATATTTTCTTTTACATTTGTATTTATACAAACAGGCAATCAATCCACATCAAATACTCAGCGATCATTTTTATAGGTTCTCAAAACATCGGAATTATTTTTTATTATTATATCTTTATATCCGTTCCCATCTACATCCCCCACAATAATTTCTTTTATTCAGTCAGCTAAAATCATTAAATCCCCCAAATCTTTGAAAGGAGCATTTCATCAATAGTTTTTTAATATTTTTACACTTCCATCCGAAAATGCTACAATAACATCCTCCAAGCCATCGTTATTAAAATCTATGTTTATCACTTTCAATATTGTTTTATTTGTTTCAGAAAAGATTGTTTCTCATATTCCTTTATCAAAGCCACTGTCTAATTCCAAATTTAAATCAGTATCTAATAATTTTGCATTTTCATTTTTATCTATTCTTTTTAATAATGGGTCTCCTATATTTATTAGAAACTCAGAAGAAAAATTTAGAGTTGCCTCTCAAACAGGTTGACCAGCTCCAAAGTTTGTTATATTTTTGAAGTCACTTGTAAATCATATTCATAAAGTAGGATCATCACTATCTTGTATAGATTTATATCCCAATGAATCTTTTGGAAAATTTGAGTTGTTTTGAAAAAATCCGATTCACTCTTTATTGGTAGATCAATCAATCCAAATTTTACCATAACTATATTCTAAATTATTTGATTCTACTTGCACAGTGAGATCGTTTATTTTATTTATTACAAACAAAAAGGTTCATATTTTTTTATTGTTCAATTTTAGTTCCCAAGATTGATATCAAGCAGTTTTATCATTACTCAAATCTATACTTAGATTTATGTTTTGTTGCATATCATCCAGATTAAACACATTGTTATCGTTTATAAATATTGAATTCCCATTAAGCTCATTGCTTTCAATAATACTATCCGTTGCCTCTGGGATATAAATTAGTGCATTTTTATCCAAATATTTGTTTTCCACCAAAGTTTTTATTACATACTCCAGATTTTCTTCGCTAACACCAACTTCTTGAAAAATTAAATTATTTATATTTACATTAATATCGCCAACATCCTGTATCATAAAATTTAATCCGTTATCCAATTCAAGGTTTATTTTTTTATCATCTAGATCTATAAACTCTATTTTTTTAGACATAACAGTAGAAAACATTTTTATCTTTTCTGGACTTATAAGTTGTGTGGTAGTTGTTATTAGTTTTTCAGAATTATTAATTAATTCTTGGACATATTTGTTATTATTAGACATAAAACCTCGTTGGTTTCATCGATCGTTCCCAAATAAACTCAAATACATTATATTTAAATTTTTTTTGGGTAGGATTTTATCTTGTACTATGATGTCTTTTGCTCATGGTTTTTGTCATTCTAGCTCAACTCATCAACTCATAATTTGTGCGAATACAAATCCGTATCATCATTGTTCTTTCGACTTTATTACAAAATTAAGCTGTCAGTTTGTAACATTTATATTTGTAATAGCTCCGTTTGTTCAAGAAATAGCGAGTGGTCATAGAGTACCAATTTTTAGCATTGTATTTTTTGTTATCATATTTCATCGATTATCAGAAATTTTTAAGTTTGCCTGTAAATCTGAATTTATAGAGATAGAATCTTGTTCTGTATTTATTTCCACAATTTTTGCAGGTGCAGGGTTTACCGTTACTGGTATGTTTAGAGTTGGTAATCCAGAGATTGATATTGAAATTATATCATCTCATGCTTTAAAGCTTGGCATAAAATAAACTTCTATCTCACCAGTTGTTATCATGAAATTATTATTTTGAGAAAATCTTTTTTGTGTAACTTCAAATGTGGTATTATTTTGTGTCACATCTACTTTTCTTATTTCTATTTCACCTGGTTTTATCAGCCCATTTTTGCTAGAGATTTTTACGAGAGTTTCACCATCTATATCTTGTCATTCGATATCTTGTAATTTTATTTTTATATTAGGGACCGTATTTAGGTTCATCTGCGTTAAATCAAATGAATCTTTATAGGAATATTCGTTTGTAGAAGGTAGATTTATTACCATGTTTGTTAAAGCTGAGTTTCATTTATAGACCTTAATTTCTCATTTTTTTACTATGATATTCTTAGATGCTTCTATCAAATCTGCTCCAGCAATACTTCATTGTACCTCTATATTTATTTGGCTATTGTGAGTAGCATTTTCATCAATATTCAACACAAATTTAGATTTGTTGAAGTTAGAAAATGTTATTTGTTTTCATGCACTAGATTCGTAGAAAAGGGTTCCACTTGATGTAGATATTTGGAATTTACCATCAAATATTTGTCATACATTATTTCAAAATTTATCTATTCACTTGACAGTTATAGGGAATTTCGATCACTGTAATGCATTTTCTCATTGTGTCAAAATTTCTACTTTATCAATTTTTCCAGGTATGATTTCTAGGTTTAGAGTTTTTGTTACACATTGTGCTATATCTTGAGTTCCAGGTAAACACATATAAAACACCACAACATTTCTTCAAGCAATAGGATCTTGTATTTCAAAGTCCAACTCTTTTGTATAAAAAGGATCTACAACAAAATTTCCTGTAAAAAATCATTCTGTTCATTCAGTAATATTATTTGAGATATTTGTTGTTCAATCTTTTATTTTTATTTTACTTGCTCCAATATTTTTAATATAAAAATCTATATCATTTAGTTCTACTGTGGAATATATATTTATATTTCAGTTTGCATCATCCGCATTTATATTAGGTTTGTTTGTTTCAATTACCGTATAAGATAAAATTTTGTCTAATTTTTGATAATCTATAGCACTAGCATTGTTTAATACATTTTGGTTACTTTCTTCATTGTTCAAATATAATCGTTGTTCCGCATATTGAAGCATTTCTTCTACACCAAAATTATAATACATATCTTGTCAAACATTCTGTAGAGAAACTCAATAATTCAAGATGTTTTTCAAAGAAATCGGCCATTCTACATTTATAATTTTTTTTCAATCTTTAAAAAGTGCTATAGTTTTTTCCCATCGACATTTTAGTGAATTCAACCACGGAGAATATGGCACCCCCCCATTTATGTCAAATATCAACACTCAGCCACCATCCATCATTCAGCACTCATTGTTTAAACTTTCCAAAAATTCACTAGAATTATCTATCTCTGGGAGACTAGGTTGTGAAAAATTATTAGCAGAATTTTTTATATTATGAGCAAAAGGAGGTACTGCTTTTTCTGTAATTAAATCCTCTCCATTAGAATTAATGAAAGCAACTTCATATCCATTGTCACGATAAGATGGGGTAATATAAGTTCATTTGTTATTATCTTTTATTAAATAATTTTCCAAACTATATTTTATTTTTTCATTTACATCAAAACCTTCTATAATATTGTTTATGTCATCTCATATAATTTCTCAAATCTTTCTTTGTTGTCGTCCAATATTTTGATAATAAATTAGGTGAGCTATAAATTCTATTGGTTCATATCATCACATTTTTCATTTAAAAAAGATATTATCCTCCAGTTTTTTTTCTAACTCAACAATTAAATAATCGTTTGGCATCAAATTATATGGACGGTTTCAAATGGGTGATGCTAGTGTATCTTTTATTTTTAATGCATTATAAGCTCAGGCATTTTGCTGATAAAAATTAGTTTTTTTGGTGTTTTGAATTGTTAGATATTCATTATATTTTTTTACGGTTTCTACCAAATATTGTTTGATAGCAGTTTCTATTTCTTTTGGATTTTTCAATTTCAATGCATTAAGATTTCAACTGAAAACTTCTGCTTTATAAAGATTTGGATAAATAAATGTAACTTTATCTCATCATACTCATTTAAATGTAATATATTTTGGAGAATCTATAGGTCTATCGGAAGTGATGTTACTCATTCAAGGTATATATCAAGTTAGATTGACATTGGTAGAATGGGGAATTTGATCCAGTTTTTGTAGAACAGGGTTTATGTTAGCTTCATTTCCTGAGGTCAGAAGTTTCATTACAACAAATGGCATAAATTCTATTTCATTACCATCATCATCTTCAACCATAAATTTTTTAATTTTTCTAATTTCATCATTAACTGGGCTAGCTTGATTGAGAACCCTCAACTTCAAACTATCTAAAGTGTTACATAAAGGTTTAAATTTACTACCATCTTTACATCCATCTCCTATGTTATTTATTTTAGTTTTTTTAGCATTTAATTGACTTAGTAAACTATTCTTATTTAAATTATTATCATTTATACTATTATAAATATTTTCCAAATTTATTACAAAAGGATGCATTTCCAAAAATTTATTTCTTGTATTTAAAATAGTTTGTAGTAAATTACTTTTCCAATCATACAAAAACACCAGAATATTTTTATTTAATGTAAATGTAGAAATTTGGTTTTCTATATATTTTTCAATATCTTCAAATCAAAAACTCACAAGAAGCATGTATGAGTCAACGAGTTTTATTTGTATATTTTCAACTAAATTCTCTGTATTAGTATACATATTTTCTGGAACATAAACATCCCACTGATTTACTAAATCACTTATGGCTCAAGTACTCATGTTTGATTTTATATCTGTATTCGTTATGTTAGCTACTCCACTATTTATTCAAGAAATATATTCTTTTAAGCTAATCAAATTAGACATCGCAGATTCTGAACCAGTAGAATTGGACATGTCTATTGTATTATTAATTGAGTCATAAAAAAATGTTATCTTATCAGATAAACGCTCATAAAATCTTTTAGATGGGGAGGTGTTGTCTTCAAAGATTTTATAAATTATTCCATTTAATTCTAAATTGGTAGCAGAAACATTCTTTACTCTGGAGTCTAAAGTCATGTATGTTAATATTTCACCCTTACCCAAACAATCTCCATCAGTAGTTTTTTTTAATTTAAATATATCTCATTCCCAAGCTTTATAGTTACTGTTATTGAACCAAGTAAAAAAATCTACACTAGGTGCTTTGATAGGTTCTGTATATTCCCATCCCACATTAGATTCTTCTAAATCTTTTGTTGGTAAATAGTTGGTAAATTTCATATCTTCTCACATATTAGGGTTGTATCATAGCCCAAATAAACTAGGAGCTTCTTTTGCTTTATTTTTAAAATAATATTTAGGTTTTTGGCTTAGTACAAAAGTTTGTTGTATCAGTCTAGAGTAGGTATTTACTCATAAAAAGCTATTAGCTGTATTTTTAGGTTGAAGAACTATAGTGCTTCATGCTATATCAAAGATTGGTAAAATAGCATCTTGGAAATTATAGCCAGATAACCATTCATTAGTTCCAGATAGATTTAATGGAGATGCTCCTCATCGATTTCTAATAGCAAATTCTTGTAATGTTTCACATCATCCCTGTTTGTTCTTATCTTTTATGTCACAAATTTCTCAGTCTTCCTTACTAGATTGCCATTTTCGTTTTTTCCGACATATCCCAAGCCACTTGCTTGGACAAGTAGCATTTCGATATTTTCTTTTAGCTATTTTGTTTTCATCATATATCTCCAATTCTTTTGTTGTATTATTTATATTATATCCTCTATTTGCATCTACTTGAGTAGCAAATATATCGTAAGATCCTCATATAGACTTTTTGTTCAAATCTATTGTTGTTAAATCCAAAGAAGGGATTGCTCAAGATTGAATATCAGCTATTTTTAATCAAAATATATTATCAAAATTTCTATAAGTTCATCTGTAAGTAGATATTTGTTTCATGTTATCCATATATTTGGCTGGCATACCAAAAAAGTGGTTTTCATAAGCATCATAGACTTTCCGTGTACAACTTGATAATTTTGTTTTTCATTTACGAGCTCATTCATAATTTAGATAAGTTAAAGGGATAATTTCATTCAATCGATATTTTTCGGTTTCTATTTTATCGTCCACTATTTGTTCTAAGGCATTATTAAATAACACAATTAAAGGATCTACTCATCATTTTAATCTCAATAAAGTTTCATCTTTCTGTTCTATCGTAGAATAAGAAGTATCCAGTGCTGTACGGCTAATTGTTTTTCCATCAGATCAAGTAATTTGTTCTATTCGCCTATTTGCAGTTTCTACATTTTTTACAATTCTATCCAAATGTTTTATTCACATCAAAGATGTATAAGGTCTGAGGTATCAGTCTTTGACTATTGCATCTATAAATTTAGTCGGAGTATTCATGCTATCATTTAAAGACTGAATAGCATTTGATATATCTCATCATACTTCTCCCATTCCATTTGTTATATCAACTACAACATCATTATATGTTCATTGCATTATTTTTACCATCAAATCTGAATATCTTTTTTGTCCAATATCTTCAGCAAATAAAAAATTATTAATATAAGACCCCAATCCATCAGCAAAAAAGTACTTTTTATTTGCTATCATGTCCTCATACCAAATGCTTTTATCAATAAATTCTCAAGGATTTTGTGCATAGTCTTTTAGTTTATTAAAATAAGCTCTGTATTGATCAATTGTGTCAAAATTTATTAGCCCATGCCGAATTTCTGCTTGTCATTTTGATTTGTTGTTATACACAAAATATTTTATATTATCATCCCAAATAAATTTCTGTTTTTCAAAATCAACATAAGGATAAATGGTGGGATAAATAAATCAATTTTGATTTACCACAGGTAGAGGTATATCTCATATTAGAACTACTCAAACAAGTTTAGATGGTTCTCCACTAATTCAATCAAAATATATATTTTCCAAAATTTTTGTAATTTCTAAGGCTGTGATATTGTCCGTATTTACCGGCAAAACTATAGCTTTAGAGTTTGATATAGAGTTGTATCTATAGTTATTATTTGCTCATTGTATATAAGTTTTCGCATATCGTTCAATATTTGTTTCCAAGCTTCAATATATTTTATCATCTACAAAAATAGCAACTAAATTAGTATAATCTAGTTGACTTTCTTGAGCATACACTTTATTAAAATCAAAAAAAGAAAACGATTGTAAAAATGCAGATACGATGTATATTCACATTACAAACAATATTGAATATTTTTTAAATAGTCTATTTCTCATATTTGTATTTTATATTTTTATAAATGTTTTTTTCATTTTCCGCAATCAATTGTACATATAAAAATTTTTTAGTAAAAAAATCTGACAAAATATCACACAATTGACTTTGTATTCATAAAAAATAACAAGTAATATATTTACATATATTTATTTATATCAAATTTATATAAGATTATTTAAAATGATCACAAAATTGAGAGTTGACTTTTGTTTATAAACATTCACAACCAATTATCTAAAATTACAGTAAAAAACGAAAATTGTGACAAAAAAAATTGTGATTTTAAAAAAGGATTTTGTTGGCACAAAAATATACAAAATCTAGTCCTAATTTTGTTAAACAGTATAATCTTACAAATTATTACCCAAAGGAGCATTTTTTAAATTTACAAAAAAAGTATTTCAATTCTTTTTGAATTATGTACACATAATAATGTTGATTTTTTTTGCCTATTTTTTAATTAATTTACAATTAAATAGTATTCATGAAACAAATTATTATAACGAAATCACTTTTCAAAGAGTTTTGCGAAAATCCAAAACTTGCACGATGGCACAAAAATGATTATGTTATTTATAATAAAATTAATCAAGAATTATATGGTGCCATGAATGGAGCTTTGATGGGTCAAGAAGTAGAAAATATGGTAAAAAAACTTCGAAAAACAAAGGACATCAGCGTGGTTGCCGGTTATAATCCAAAATGAAATTTTCACAAAGAATATAGTGACGCCACACAAAAGACACTTTCTTTTGATCCCAAAATTGTTTACCAAGCTGGTTTTGTCTGGGATAATCTTTTTATCAAATGCGATTTTCTAAAATTAAATGAGCACTGAAAATACGATTTGATAGAAGTAAAAGCAAAAAATAGTATTCATAAATCAAGCAAAAACCAATCATTATTAGATGATTTAATTACAGATTGTAGTTTTCAAAAATATGTTCTTCAAAAAACACTTTGAGACAAATTTTCTGGTAATGTTTGGATATATCATTTAAATAAGGAATATCTTAGGCAATGAGATATCGCTCCCAATGAAATTATAGCAAAGGAAAATGTGACAGAGGAATTGTTCACAAATGATTGGGTTGAGAAACAGATAGATTTGATAAACAACAGTATTTGCTTGTCCAAGCAGGATTTTGAACAAAAATTCCCATATCAATGAGAAAATCCTTTGATATATTTTTGAGAATCTCCCAAAAATTGAACAATTTGGAATATCCCATATTTTAAAACAGCAAAGAAAAAATTATTATCATTATATAAGATATGAAAAACAAATATTATAGATTTAGGAAAAAATGAGTTGAAACTAATTTCTTCAAAAGATGAATTAGAAAACAGTTTTCAAAAGTATATTACAATGTTTCAGAAGTGAGTCCAATTTGATAAAGAAAAAATTTCATCCACTTTAAATAAACTTAAATTCCCTTTGTTTTTTTATGATTATGAAACTATTGTGTGGCCAATTCCAATACTTCAATGAACTCATCCACGACAACAAGTTGTTGTACAATATTCTATACACAAAATGGATTTGAATGGGGAAATTTCACATCATGAATGAATTATTTCTCCTTTCTCTCAGACAAATAAAAATGTGATAGATAAATTTGTTAACGATATTTGAAACCCCAAAGGGACATTTGTTGTTCGAAATAAGTGATTTGAAAATTCTAGAAATCAAGAAATGTGAGAGATGTATCCAGAATATAAAAAGTTTTTTGAACAAATAAACTCGAATACATTTGATTTGATGGATGTATTTAGGAATTTAGATTATTTTGATCCAGCATTTGATGGTTCTTGTAGTATAAAAAAAGTCCTGCCAGTCTTGTCGGATATTAGCTATGATGACATGACAGTTTCAAATGGAAGTGAGGCTTCAGACTATTTGTATCAGCTTATTCAAAACAAACTCCCCATCCAAGTTTCTACACAAGACCTACTGGATTACTGTAAACAAGATACACGAGCTATGGTAGAAATTTATAATTTTTTGAAAAGGAAAGTATCCTAAGTAAAAAGCTCATAAAGTTTATAAATTATTTATAACTTCATAACTTGCAACTTGTAATTTTATAACTTGCAACTTGATAAACTTTTAGCTTTATGAACTTTTTACTATACTATAAGCCCACTGCCAACACACTCATCATCTATATATGCAGTTAAAGTTTGTCAGGGAGCGACTCACCATTGATCATTTTTATATATCACTTTTAGTTTTTTTTCTTTCTCATTTATTTCAAAAATTGTAGCTTTTTGAGTTTCTTGTCTATATCTAATTTTTGTCGTGCATTCCAGAGGAAAATTATACTTTTTTCTTATCCAATGCCGGTCACTTATAAAAATTTCTTTACTAATTAATTCTTTTTCAAGCTTTTTATAACTCACATAAACTAAATTTTTCTCTACATCTGTTTTTACTACATAAGCTTTTTTGTTTATATTCAAACCTCTACTTTGTCAAATAGTAAAAAAATATGCTCAATCATGTTCTCAGACCTTAGTTCCATCTAACAAAACTATATCACCTTTCTTTACTGCTAATCTTTTTTTCAAAAATTCTCTCATTGGCACATTTCAAACAAAACATAATCATTGACTGTCTGGACGATCAAAATTTGGTAATCAAATTTTTTTAGCTAATTCTCTAACTTCGTTTTTTGTCATATCACCGATAGGAAACAAAGTTTTACTCAGTTGATATTGGTTTAATCATGATAAAAAATAACTTTGATCCTTATTGTAATCCACTCCGCGGAGAAGCTTGTAACCTATTCCTCCATTATCTAATATTGGAACTATTCTAGCATAATGTCCTGTAGCAATTCAATCAAATCCGAGTTTCAATGCCTTTTCTAAAAAAACATCAAACTTAATTAAATTATTACATAAAATGTCTGGATTTGGTGTAATTCATTTTTGATATCAATCATAAATATATTTTATTATTTTTTCTTCATATTCTTGTCTGAGATCAAAACTAATTATTTCTATTCATAAAAATTCTGCTACTTTGATTGCCTCCTTAGCATCTTGGTAAGTAGAACAATTGGGATTTTCTTCATCTATATAGTTTTTCATAAATCCCGCCGTGATGTGATATCATTGTTTTTTCAGTAAATAAGTAGCTATAGCACTATCTACTCAACCACTTAATCATATCAGTATTTTTTTCATGTAATAACTCTTTTAAATAAAGCATAATTATGCACTAAATATATATTATTTTTAATAATTTTTGCAATTACATTTTAGTTATTCGTTGTTTATGTTGATATGTTTTATCAGCACTACACAAGATAACTTAATTTCTACAAAAAAGTCCCTCAAAATTTGACAGGATTTTTTTTTTGAATATAATCGACTCTAGAATCTTTTTTATTCATATTTGTTTGACAAAAAATGAACGAAGTATACCATTTATTTAAGCACATAAAAAGTGCTAAAAATCATTTCCAAAAACATGGAAAGAAGTATTTATTTGGGACACTATGAACATTTGCTATAGTCAAAATGGTGTTGTTGTTTATGTGATTTTTCAGTACACTAGATTTGGGTAAAAGTTTTGCACAAACACCAGTAGTACTAAGTAAAGATAATATTGTATCAATGGGCTGTGCTACTGACAATATTTCTTGTAATTTATCTAATAAATGGATTACCAATATAGAAAACGATGCTTTTGTAAATCATATACAATTACAAACTTTAGATCTGAGTTTCAATAAATTAAATTCTCTACCAGAAAATATTGTTCAGTTAATAAATTTACAAGACAATTGATGATTAAATATTAATTTTAATCATATATATTACGAATGATTGTCATCAGGACTTCTAAGTTTTATAGATCAAAAGTCAAGTGCAGGATGGAGGAGTACACAAACTATCGTACGATGATGTACAGATCCAACAGCATACAATTACGACCCAGATGCAACAAATAATGATTGGACTTGTAAATATCCTCCCACGATTATCGCTGTAGAGATAGAGTGAAGTAATGTGTTGGGGAATTTGTTGACTTGAAAGTATATTTACAGTTGAGATGTAGCAGAATGAGAATCACTTTATCAATGGTATAGAGAAGAAACCCCAATTTTATGAGCAACAGGAATAACTTATATGACTGTAGGGGATGATTTATGAAAGATACTAGCGCTCAAAATAACACCAGTAAATCAAGAGGGGATACACTGAGAACCAGCAATGAGTGACTGATTATATATCCTCGATCCATCCACAAATCTAAATAATATTATCTTGAGGGTAACAGTATGAACAGCCAACCAAACACTTACTATAAATAAATACTTTGATGTTTCCAACTATACAGTAGATCGATGAGATGGTACTACCGGGACAATTAGCACTCATCTAACAAAAACTTATAATAATATTGGTACATACTATGTGGAACTACAAAATCCTTGAGATAGATGGAAATTCTCACTAACAAGCTATTCACTTGTGCCTCAATCTTGGACAACAGTAGATAATGTGAAGATAGTCTATATGCCAAGTTTAGCAGATTGATTTGGAGAATCTGCTAGTAATCCTGGGGATAATTTTTTCCGTTCTTTCAACTCCCAATGAGCACTAAGCTCTCTACCAGCCTGAAGTTTTGATACAAGTAATATTACGAGTGCGGTAGGGAATTTTTTCTTTTCTAATTTCAACACCAATTGAGCTTTGACAACCTTACCAGCTGGAAGTTTTGATATAAGCAGTATTACGGGTGTAGGGAATTATTTCTTTTCTAATTTCAACCGAGGTTGATCTCTAAGTTCTTTACCAGCCTGAAGTTTTGATACAAGCAGTATCATGAGTGTAGGGAATTATTTCTTTTCTTCTTTCAACCAAGCTTGATCTCTAAGCTTCTTACCAGTCTGAAGTTTTGATACAAGTAATATTACAAGTGTAGGATATAGTTTCTTTGCTGGTTTCAACCAAGCTTGATCTCTAAGCTTCTTACCAGTCTGAAGTTTTGATATAAGCAGTATTACGGGTGTAGGGAATTATTTCTTTTCTAATTTCAACCAAGCTTGATCTCTAAGTTCTTTACCAGCTGGAAGTTTTGATACAAGTAATATTACAAGTGCAGGGAATTATTTCTTTGCTGATTTCAACCATAGTTGAAAAATTTCTAGAACTCAAAGTGGTGTGATAATAAAGAATGTGACCAGTGAGCCCATTAAGTTCCATTACCGAAATGGAAGTAATATGTCAAAATCTGTACCCGCATGAGCATACTTTGAATCATATAATACAGGAATTACAAATTCCGATAATAATATTATCCTGGAGATAACAGTATGAACAGCCAAGCAAACACTTACTCTCAATAAATACTTTGATGTTTACAACTATACAGTAGATCGATGAGATGGCACTACTGGGACAATTGGTGCTCATCTAACAAAAACTTATAATAATATTGGTACATACTATGTGAAACTACAAAATCCTTGAAGCAGATGGAAATTCTCACCAGCAAGCAATCCACTTGTACCTAAAGCTTGAACAACAGTAGATAATGTGAAGATAGTCTATATGCCAAGTCTAGCAGATTGATTTGGAGAATCTGCTAGTAATCCTGGGGATAATTTTTTCCGTTCTTTCAACTACAATTGAGCTTTGACTTCCTTA